>QFCE01002318.1_pt1 | contig 222577 bp, 214 predicted proteins | sample 5346091 | NCBI WGS metagenome assembly QFCE01 (sample SAMN09062252, study PRJNA434731) | Human gut metagenome, whole genome shotgun sequencing project. | isolation source: stool timepoint A chromium assembly | host: Homo sapiens | collected 2015
AATACAGCAATGAGAGAACTTTTCCTTCAGATCGTATACGGAAGAACTCAGAGTGCATTCTCTGAAGACGGACTTCCGATCGGAGCAGGACTTGAGGATCTTGGAAAAGGACTTCGTTCTCAGGTTGGTACAATGTACGGAACACTTGCAAAAGGTCCTCGTTACCTTGAGATGGCAGAAGGTTATGTAACAGGAATCGCTCTTGACGAAAACAACGAGATCATCGGATACCAGTTCGTAAGCCTCGGAAAATTCACAGATTTCATCAAAGCAGGCGATACGCCGAACGATGCTTGGGAAAAAGCAAAAGGACAGTACGGCCGTGTTGATGACGCAGCGAAGATCATCGACCCGCGTAAGGAGTAATCGGGATTTAGCGACATATTAAGGTAAATAAATCAGGAGGATACATAAATGGCTTTATTTGAATCATATGAAAGAAGAATTGATAAAATCAATGAAGTTTTAAACAGCTACGGTATCGCTTCTCTTGAAGAAGCAGAGAAGATTACGAAGGATGCCGGACTGGACGTATACAACCAGATCAAAGGCATTCAGCCGATCTGTTTTGAAAATGCATGCTGGGCTTATATTACGGGTGCGGCAATCGCAATCAAAAAAGGATGTACAAGAGCAGCAGACGCAGCAGCAGCAATCGGAGAGGGACTTCAGGCATTCTGTATTCCGGGTTCTGTAGCAGATCAGCGTAAAGTAGGTCTTGGTCACGGAAACCTTGGAAAGATGCTTCTTGAAGAGGAAACAGACTGTTTTGCATTCCTTGCAGGACATGAGTCATTCGCAGCAGCAGAAGGTGCAATCGGTATTGCGGAAAAAGCAAACAAAGTTCGTAAAAAACCGCTTCGTGTTATCTTGAACGGTCTTGGAAAAGATGCTGCAAAGATCATTTCCAGAATCAACGGATTTACATATGTTCAGACAGATTATGATTATTATACAGGCGAACTTAAAGAAGTTTCCAGAACAGCTTACTCTGACGGACTTCGTTCTAAAGTAAACTGCTACGGAGCAAACGATGTTCGTGAAGGCGTTGCAATTATGTGGAAAGAGGGTGTTGATGTTTCTATTACAGGAAACTCTACAAACCCGACTCGTTTCCAACACCCGGTTGCAGGTACATACAAAAAAGAATGTATCGAGCAGGGTAAAAAATATTTCTCAGTTGCTTCAGGCGGTGGTACAGGACGTACACTTCACCCGGACAACATGGCAGCAGGACCGGCTTCTTACGGTATGACAGATACACTTGGACGTATGCATTCAGATGCTCAGTTCGCAGGATCTTCTTCCGTACCGGCTCATGTTGAGATGATGGGACTTATCGGAGCAGGAAACAACCCGATGGTTGGTATGACTGTAGCTGTTGCAGTTTCCATCGAGGAAGCAGCAAAAGAAGGTAAATTCTAAGATAGGTGCAAAAAACCTTGATTTTATGGGGCTTTTCAAGTCGTAGTTTGGCTTGGGAAGCTCTTTTTGTATCGGCAAGACACATGTAAGCCACACTTGAGTTTATGATGGGTTGCCCCTTTTTAAACTAGAGATTTTGACATCTCCACTCTACAGAGTTACAATGCCAGACAATACAAGGGTAGACAGGCTCGTTATATTTGACTGACCCCATTGGAAACTGTATACTAGCCGGTGTCAATGGTGCAGGTAAGTCAACCCTTTATGAAGCATTAAATGAATTAAAAGGAATGCCACGCATAAACACTGATGAGATTGTAAAAGAAAGAGTGAAAATAAGGATAAATAAGGGTGGACATGGAGTTTCAGAAGAAGATATTGAAAGACGTTATGTAGAGACATTCAAAAATTTAAAAGATGTTTTAAAATATTGTGATTTGGCAGCGTTCTACGATAACACGAAAAACTTTCACCGTTTTGCCATTTTTCGTAATGGTGAGATTGCTAGGATATCCACTATTTTACCGACATGGTTTAAGGAGAAAGAACTTGTTTGTTCTACAAACCTGTCTGTCAGCGTTAGTAATAAATTATTATAAATACTTCTTTATCACTGTAAAACTAAGGGCTATCGCAGTTCGTAATGTTCTGCGACAGCCTTTAATTCTGCCGTGTAGTACATGCGAGGCAGTACGTAACTTTAGGTATCAGCGTTCTTGCTGCAGACAGATTATTTGAGTTCGGTTCGTCTAATGACCACAAAAGATGTAGTTCCTAAAATGCCGATAATGAGTAATAAAGAGAAAGAGGGATAGAAGTAGTTAATTGTATCGCCCTTCACAAAACCGGCTGCTTTCATAAAGAAATTTAAAATATTTTTTACCAGTTCAGCGGAAAATACATATCTGAATAATGCAGTGATAAGCACTATGCATCCGATGAAAAGAATGCCGCAATAGATAGACATGGTTTTGCCTATTTTATTGATTATAAGTATCGTTAAATATAGAAGACAACAAAACATTACATACACAAGGAAGAGCCAGAGCCAGTTCATCACTATATTGTCATAGCCGTAGATTCCGCTGTATAGGGATGTATAATCCTTATTAAAATAATGAAGAAAATTTCCTACGACTGTATCTATAAATGCCATGATTCCGGACATAAAACTAAATAAAGAAAGCGCCGCAATGAAAATATATTTACGTGTAAATCCGTTTTGTATAAGTGTTTTAAAATCTTCTTTAAACCCTAAGGCGCCCAAAATGCTTACGAAAAACAAAGTATTGATTTCCAAACAATTTGTTCCGACATTTTCAAAGCTTCCGGAGACAATGCCGATGATCAGAGTGATAAGTCCGACGATTGCATATTGGATTGCGTAGAAGATCCATATATATTTAAAAGAGGTCATGCATTCGTATTGGATGATTGATTTTAATTTATTCATACTATTTTCCGCCTTTCTCTGTCAATTTTACGAATAATTTTTGTAAATTCATGGATGAAAAATGAAGGCTGCTGTCCGGGGGGATGGACGTTTTGTTATCTAATATATAGGCGATTTTCATATTGCCTAATTCGTCATGCCCGATCACGTTTTTATCTGAGCAATACTGATCAACTTCGTGAGAGATTCCTGAGACACTGTATCCTGTTTCTAAAAGACTCTCAACAGTATCTTGTAATATAATCTTTCCGTGATCGATCAAAACAACTTCTTCAATAATATTTGTTACTTCTTCAATCAAGTGTGTAGCGATAATGATTGTTCGTTCATTATTTTCAAAATCTTGTAAAAGCAGTTCATAAAACAGTTCTCTATGATTTGCATCTAATCCTAAGACTGGTTCGTCAAAGATTACATAAGGAATATTTAATGACAATGCCGCTGTTAATTTAAAAATGGATTGGTAACCTTTAGATAACGATCTGAATTTTTTGTTGATGTCAAGGTCAAACATTTTGGCAATAGTCAAGGCCTTATTTAAATCAAAACAATCATAAAACCGATTGATCCACCTGAAGTGTTCTTTTATTTTTAAATCTTTATCATATAAATCAGCTTCGCTCATACAAAACACTTTTTCGTGTACCTGCATATTTTCTTTTGCCGGAATGTCATCTACAAGAATCATTCCTTCGTCGGCAAAAATACGATTTGCGATTATATTGATAAGTGTAGATTTGCCCGCTCCGTTTCGCCCCAAAAGGCCGTAAATTTTTCCGAACTCAAAGGAAAATGAAACATCGTCAAGGGCTGTTAAATTATTATATTTTTTTGTGATATTTTTAATCTGAATTTTGTTCATGTTCAAAACCCCTTTCTATTAATGAAATAATTTCTTCTTTTTTCATATGCAGTTTGGATGCCTCTTGAATCAATGCAGCAACGTATTGTTCGTAAAACTGACTTTGCCGTTTTAATAGGATTTTATTGACTGCTCCCTTTTTTACAAACATGCCCAACCCTCTTTTCTTGTATATGATTTCCTCGTCTACTAAAAGATTCATTCCTTTTAAGACAGTATGAGGATTAATATTCAATAAAGAGGAGAGTTCATTTGTCGAAGGGATTTTTGTTTCTTCAGGAAACACTTTTGTAAAAATGGAGTCTTCAAGCTGCTCAGCTATTTGAATAAAAATAGGTTTTTCTATATTAGGATTGATATGCATCGTATCACCACCTTGTGCATTAGTTTGTTAGTTGAGTAACTAACTAGCTTTGAGTATAGTATATGTACGGAAGAATGTTTTGTCAATACTCAAAAAATAAAATATTTGAATTACTATTTACAAAATACAAACAAAATGATATCATAATGATATCAAACAAGAACAGGAGGGATAATGATGAAAGAAAAAGTACTGAATAATAAGAAAAACGGAATGCTTGTCTTGATTCTAACAACATTGTTGTATCTATTGTCAATCGCAGTCTGCGTTGTGGGAGCTATGATCGGAAATCCGTTGCTGCTCGGGATCAGTATTTTTTGGATGTGTGTAGGCTGGTTTCCGTATTGTGGACTGCGTGTGCTGAAACCTCAAGAAGCGCTTGTGTTGACATTGTTCGGAAAATATACAGGCACATTGAAAGGAGAAGGATTTTATGCGGTAAATCCGTTTTGTACAAGTGTAAATCCGGCGGCGGATACACATCTAAATCAAAGTGGTGATGTTGACAACAGTACAAGAAAATCTTCACTTTCAGGATTATTGGCAGGCACTTCGGAAAAATCCGGTTTGGAATCGGCAGGAAAGAAGATTTCTTTAAAGATTATGACTTTGAACAACAGCCGTCAAAAGATTAACGATTGTCTCGGAAATCCGGTAGAAATCGGTATTGCGGTGATGTGGCGAGTTGTAGATACGTCAAAAGCGGTTTTTAACGTAGATAATTATAAAGAATATCTTTCTCTTCAGTGTGATACAGCTCTTAGGAATATTGTACGTGTTTATCCGTATGATGTTTCTCCGAATGTAGATACAACCGGCGATGGTGTAGCAGACGAGGGAAGTCTGAGAGGCTCCAGCGAGGTAGTGGCTGCAAGAATTCGTGATGAGATTCAAAAAAGAGTAAGTGAGGCAGGTCTGGAAATTCTGGAAGCAAGAATCACATATCTTGCCTATGCGCCGGAGATTGCGGCAGTGATGCTTCAAAGACAGCAGGCATCGGCTATTATAGACGCAAGAAAAATGATTGTAGATGGAGCGGTCGGAATGGTAGAAATGGCGCTTGATCGTCTCAGCGAAAAGAAAGTTGTAGAACTGGATGAAGAAAGAAAAGCTGCAATGGTTTCAAATCTTCTTGTCGTCTTGTGCGGCAACAAAGATGCGCAGCCTATTGTAAATTCGGGAAGTTTGTATTGATCATGGCAGATCAGAAAAAGAAACAGATTCCGCTTCGGCTTTCTGCAAAATTGTATGATGCCGTGGCAGCTTGGGCAGAAGATGATTTTCGCTCAGTCAACGGGCAGATTGAATATTTGCTGACCGAGTGTGTAAGGCAGAGAAAGAAAAACGGAAAATATGTATCGGAACATTTAGATGAACATCCTGAATTTGATATAAAATAAGAAGAATGATAAAAAAGAAACTGTATTGCAAATAGATATGAAATTCGTTTGCAGTACAGTTTTTTTCAACAGTGGTCGTTAAAGTCTAAGACTGCCGAAGAAGAGCTTTCAAAAGTTTTGTTTTATGATATACTGATAAACGAAAAGAAAAACAGCAGCGCAGCGAATGGAAGCTGTCATATTTGAATCGCACAGTCATAGAAGAGAGGAGTGGAGAAAAGTATGCGCGAAATGGAGTTTACGATTGAAGACACAGAAGCTTTAAAGCCGGGGATGGAAGTGGGAGTGACAGAAGGAGTCCTTCCGACGTCTTATTACTACACGATCGAGCACGCACTCGGGATGAGCGCTAATTTCAAACAGGCAGAGCGGTTAAAAACCAGAAGAGGAATTGTGAAAGAATTAAAAGAAACGCCGCAGTTTCATATTGCAGTATTGGAATTTGACGAGTAGCATATTAAAATGCTGCTTGTTAAAAAAGAAATAAAATGTTATAGTATGAATAAAACTAATAACATTTAAAAAGCTTGATACAAACAAGGCGGGGGAGATAAACTGATGAGCCAAAACGCAGAATCAAAATTTGTCAATACGAAAAATAAAAAATTTGATTTTTTTAAAAGTTGTATAAAAAAAGAAGTATGGGAATTATTTTGCAAGAAATTTAAAAGTGATGTTACAGCAGCATCATATAAATCCGATCTGTCAGAATTTTGTCGCTTTACGGAAAAGTGTTTTCAGGAAACAGATTTTTCGGATGTACAGAAATATTATATCTATATGCAAAAAAAGATAAAAAATGGACAGATCGGTCCATTGACAGTGACAAAAAAATTCAGGGAACTTCATTCTTTTTCAAAATTTTTGTTAGAAGAGTGGAGCGACAGATTAGAAGATGAGTCAAAAACAAGTTCGTTTAAAGACTATTTTGAACCGTATTTGAAACAACTGGTAAAGGAAAAAGAGTTGGCGAGGATGATTCCTTTGGAGCATATAGATCGATTGTTGACAGCATCGGCGGAAAATCATATGGTGTATACGATCTTAACTTTAATGTATAGGGCAGGACTGTCCTCTACGGAAATTATAGCATTGAAAGGGCCGGAAGATTTTGTACAGTATGGCGACGGATTGTATGTGTTTTTAAAAGGAAGGCAAGAGCCGTGTTATATACCGGAAGATGCAAAAGAAATTTTGTTTTCTTATTTGGAAGAATGGGAAGAAGGAAGATCCCTTTTTTATAATCGGAGCAAAAATCCTCTGAATACGATGTATATCAGCCGAATGATGAAGAAGTATTGTGAAAAGGCAAAAATTCCATCTTACAGCGCAGAAGCAGTGAGAAATTGCTGTGCGTTTAATTTGTTTGCATATGGTGCGACTGAAGAACAGGTATCGGATCAAATGGGAAGAACTGTGTGTCAGATCAAACGGTACAAAGGGATGGGATATAAAAAGAATCTGAAAAAACGCTCGGCAGATCTTGTGAAGATCCGAATCGAGCGTCCGATATAGAAAAACCTTTTGCTATTTTCTGCTGTGGAATATTTTAAAGGTATTTGCGGATCAGGCAGGAGATGATCCCCGCTGCACAAAGTCCGAATAAAACATTATGCATAGAACCGTATACTTCAAGTCCGCCCTTTAGTCCATAGATGATATCCGGAGTTTCGGGAAGAAACCGATTGATCCAGAATGCAGCATAGGAGGTGAGAAATACAAGTAAGAAAGAATTCAGTCCTCTGCCGGTATCTTCTTTGTGAACTCCCCATTGATCTCGAACTCTTACTTTCGTCATAGACCAGAGAAGTGCAATAAATTCGCTTAAAAGAAAAATAAGCGCAACAGATAAGTATGCGGCAAGTGAGAGAGGAACGGTTTTTGTATTAACAGCTTCCATAATATCTCCGTAGGGCGCACTTGCACGGAGAAATGTCCAAGAGGCGAATATCATGACAGCTAAAATTAAAAGAGCCGTCAGGCTGCGGATCAGAGAAGCGGAAATGTTGGAAAGGATACGTCCTCCTTTTCTGATAGGTGCAGCCAGAGGTATTTTAGAATTTTTTCTTCGTTTTTTCTTTTTGGTACGGTCATCGGGATCGGTGTGATCATAGTCACTGTTTTCATCATCACTTTCGTAGTATTCATCTTCATAGTCATCATCATAATAATCGTCATCATAATAATCGTCATCATCATCATAGTCGTTATAGATGTCGTTACTTGACCTATATTCATTTGGAACGTATTCCTCATATGTCACTTCAAAATCATCATCAAATAACTCTTCAAATTCAGGATTTTTTCTCATAAAATAAAACTCCTTTTTTGGATAAGCTGATATAAAATTATTTCCTTATGTTATAACTTTTCCAAAAGAGATACAAGTGATAAAAGAGAATTTAAGAAATTTTTCATTGTTCTTTATGCGCCTTACGAAAGTGTAAGATGCATGCTTGGAAATGTAAGACAATCCATGTGGAAAAAATTTTTCTTTTTTCTACAATAAATACATACAGATATTTAGGAGGTAAAATGAGATGAAATTGTCTGTGAGCAGAATTGTCGGACGGCTGATCGGATGGCTGATGATCTTATTTATTGTTTTGATCATTATGCCGATTGGAATGATTTCTTCTATATTTTCATATTGTTTTAAAAATCTTTCCCAAATCTTAAGAAATACCTCGATGTTATCTTAAGAAGGGTCAAGTATTATTTAGGCTGTAAATAATAGCATTAAGAAATGAGAGATGAAAAAACGCTGTGTTTCAGCCCGTTAGGAGCATATGGAACACACTGAGGAGGAAAAGTTATATGAAATACATTACGTTTGCAGTTCCGTGTTATAATTCTGAAAATTATATGAGAAGATGTGTGGATTCTCTTCTTATCGGAGGGAAAGATGTAGAAATTATTCTGATCGATGACGGTTCTTCTGATCGTACTGCACAGATTGCCGATGAATATGAGATTGAATACCCGGATATTGTACGTGTTGTGCATAAGGAAAACGGGGGACATGGTTCCGGTGTGAATAAAGGACTCGAGTTGGCAAACGGTATTTATTATAAAGTCGTAGATTCGGATGACTGGTTTGATAAAGAATCATATCAGAAACTTCTTGTCAAGCTAAAAGCGTTTACAGGCGAGCGTCCGGATCTGATCGTATGTAATTATGTATACGATCACCTTGATGAAGGAATAAAAAAATCAATGGATTACAAAAATGTATTTCCGATTGAAAAACAGTGCACATGGGATGAAATCGGAAAGTTTTATCCGTCCCAATATTTGATCATGCACTCGCTCATGTTTCAGACGAAAGTGCTCAGAGAATCTGAAGTGAAACTGCCGGAGCATACATTTTATGTAGATAATCTGTTTTCATATAAGCCGCTTCCGTACGCCGAGACTATTTATTATATGGACATCGATCTGTATCATTATTACCTGGGCAGAGATGATCAATCTGTAAATGAAAAGGTGCTTATGAAAAGGATCGATCAGCAGATCTTGGTAACAGATCTTGTAACCCGCAGCGTTGATCTGGCGGAAGTAAAGAAAATCCATCCGAAATTAGAAGCATACATGGTGCGAAATATTTCAATTATGCTTACAATTTCATCTATCCATCTGCTCCTTATCGATACAGCCGATTCCTATAAAAAGCGAAAAGATATGTGGAATCATGTAAAAGAGTATAATGAAGCTCTTTACTATCGGCTTCGCTTTCGTACTTTGAGCGGTTTTACATATTTACCCGGAAAGATCGGCACAAGCTTGACAATCGGGGGATATCGTCTTGCAAAAAAAGTATATCGCTTTCAATAAAGAACGATGATCGGTAAAAAAGACAAAAGGAAAAATGTATTGTTAATCCGGAAGATTTACATTACAGGGGGAAAGGATGAACTAATATGACAGAAATATACATAGCATTTGTAGATACACCGGGAATTTTTGCTTCGATTATTCGAAGAGTAATTAAACAAAAATATATTCATGTGGCAATCGGGCTTGATGAGAATCTGGATGAAGCATACAGTATCGGAAGGAGACATCCGTCGATTCCTCTGATTGCAGGATTTGAAAAAGAAGAGAAAAGAAAAATTTTGCGGGCATTTCCGGGAGCGGATTATATGATCTGCTCAATTCCATGCACTCAAGAACAAAAGCAGTTTATTAAAGAGGAGCTTCATGAGGCGATGAAGAACAGATATCGCTATCATTATACAATTCTCGGACTTCCGTTTTTACTTTTCGGAAAACCGTTTTATCAAAAAAATCATTACACATGTTCTTCCTATGCTGCCGAGTTGCTTGAAAAGGCAGGCGTCTGTACATGGAACAAGCATTTTTCGCTTGTTACGCCAAAGGATTTTTATGAATATAAGGGGAAACAGAAAATTTTTGAAGGTAGTTTGAGAGAACTTACCGAAAGAGAGAAAAAGACATATCCGGAGTATGGAACACTTACTTTTCCGCCGATATCCCGCCCGGCATATCTATCTGCTGCGGGAAATTATATAACAATGGCGCATGTACATAATGTCCGGGAAGAAGAAAGAAAAGGACGGAGGAGAAGGTATGAGCGTTAAGAAACGAATTCTTGAAGTAACGATTTTCTTACTTGTAATGTTTTTGACGTTTTATACACTTTTCAGTGGGAAAAATCTTGGTGAAATTGCAAATGCCGTTTCAAAAATGTCAGTAGGATACTTGGTTCCGGCGGCTGCTCTTGCTATCTTTTTTGTATGCGCAGAAGGATATATGATCTGGTATCTGCTTCAGGCAATGAAAGCAAACCGAAGAAAAGAAGGAAGTTCTTTGATTCGTTGTATCCAATACTCTTTTATCGGATTTTTCTATTCTGGCATTACGCCGTCTGCAACAGGAGGACAGCCTGTGCAGCTCTATTATATGAGCAAAGACGGGAACAGAGGATCGGACAGTACGGTTGTGCTTATGACAGTTGCTGTTGTTTATAAATTTGTACTTGTAATTTTAGGAGCGGCGATTTTATTATTTTGGTACCGGCCTCTCTATTCGGAGTTAGGGAAATTTTTCCTTCTCTATCTTTTCGGACTTTTATTAAATGTAATTTTAGTTGTGGTCATAGCGGGAATTATGTTGATGCCGAATATTATGCTGCGATGTGCGCTTTTTTTTGAAAAGCTGTTTGTTAAAATGAGCATTTTGAAACCTTCTGAAAAGCGTCCTGAAAAAATTCACGAGTTTATCGGAAGTTATCAAAACGCAGTTTCATGGCTTAGGACACATAAAGGAAAGCTTTTGTTTATTGTGCTTGTTACATTTTTACAAAGATGTAGCGTATTTCTTTTGACATATATGGTATACCTTGGATTCGGGCTGCACGGAACCGGAATGATGAAAGTTATCCTTCTTCAAGCCGCAGTCTATATAGCGGTAGATATGCTTCCGCTTCCGGGAGCGCAGGGAATTACAGAGCTGATGTATCAAACTGTGTTTGCCCATGTATTTACCGGTACATATCTTATACCGTCCATGCTTGTAAGCAGAGGAATTAATTTCTACTTTTTGCTCATTGTCAGTCTTATTATTGTTTTGGTAAATAAAATTCGGTATAAATCGACGGTTTGCCGGAATGTAAAGATTGAAAACGAATAAAAGAGAAACAATAGATAATCATAAAAATAATAAAAAAGCATAGGTAAAATCTACTTGACAACTCCTTGCAGACATCTCAAAATGAATGAGAGAAAATGGTTTGCAAGGAGTTTTTTATGAATATTATAAATGTGGAACATCTCTATAAAATATACGGTGAGAAAATAATATTTGACGATGCGTCATTCGGAATTCAAAAAGGAGATAAAATCGGGATCGTAGGGATCAACGGTACCGGAAAATCAACGCTTCTTAAAATGATAGCAGGAGAAGAAACACCGGATAAAGGACAGATTATAAAACAAAATGGACTGAAGCTTGCCTATGTGCCGCAAAATCCGGTTTTTTCAGAAGACAGTACGATTCGGTCATATGCATTAAAAAAAGGGGAAGAGAATTGGAAAGTAGAAAGTAATCTGACGGAATTAAATATCACCCGGTTTGATCAGAAAATCGAGCATTTATCAGGAGGACAGAAAAAACGGGTTGTGCTTGCAAAAATACTGTCAGATGATTTTGACGTACTTTTGCTGGATGAGCCTACGAACCATTTGGATGAAGCGATGATCCGATGGCTGGAAGAATATCTTCGGTCCTATAAAGGAACCGTTATTATGGTAACTCACGACCGGTATTTTCTTGACAGAGTTACAAATCGTATTTTGGAGATCAGTCATGGAAAAATGTATGGATACGACTCTGACTACTCAGGGTTTCTTGAACTGAAGGCGCAAAGAGAAGAGATGGAATCAGCATCTGAACGAAAGAGACAGAGTGTTTTGAGAATGGAACTTGAATGGGCGAAACGCGGGTGTCGTGCCAGAACAACGAAACAAAGAGCGAGACTGGAGCGTCTTGAACAACTGAAAAACGGAAATACTCCGATAAAAGATCAAACAGTAGAACTTGATTCGGTAGAAACCAGAATGGGGAAAAAGACGATCGAACTTCATCATGTGAGTAAAAAATACGGAGAAAAAGTGATACTGGATGATTTCAGTTATATTGTGTTAAAAAATCAAAGACTTGGAATCATAGGACCAAATGGATGCGGAAAATCAACTCTTATGAAAATGATCGCGGGACAGGTGATTCCGGACAGTGGAAACATTGAGATCGGAGAAACGATCAAGATCGGATATTTTGCACAGGAAGAACAAGAGATGGATCCTTCTCAAAGAGTGATCGATTATGTGAAAGATATTGCAGAATATATTACGACACGAGAAGGAAAAATCAGTGCGTCAGCGTTGTTGGAGCGTTTTTTGTTTACTCCTGATATGCAGTATGCTCCGATAGGTAAACTTTCGGGCGGAGAGAAGAGAAGGCTGCATCTTCTTGGCGTACTTGCCGAAAATGCAAATGTTCTTTTGTTTGACGAGGCGGGAAATAATCTTGATATTCCCACACTTACGATTTTGGAAGATTATTTAAACTCTTTTTCGGGAATCGTGATCACCGTATCGCATGACCGCTATTTTTTAGATAACATTGTGGATCGCATTTTCGAGTTAGATGGGAAGGGGCATATCCGTCAGTTTGAAGGAGGATATACCGATTATTTGAATGTAAAGAAAAGAGAATCTGCATCAACGCAGTTTACAGACAAAACCGAAAATTCGCGCGGAAATCTTCCGAAAGATCCTGCGGAAAGTAATCCGAAAAGCTGGAAACAAAATGCGCCGCAGAAGGTTAAATTTTCTTATAAAGAACAAAGAGAATTTGAGACGATTGATGACGATATCGCAGCGCTTGAAGAAAGAATAGAAAAAATTAAAATGCAGATCAATGCGAATGCGACCAATTCTGTTAAACTAAAAGAGTTATTTGAGGAACAGGAGAAAGTACAGGCACAGCTTGACGAAAAAACAGAAAGATGGGTTTATTTAAACGAGATTGCAGAAAAGATCGGCTGCGTATAACTTTTGATTTCATTCTTGATTTTAGACTGACTGAACGGTCATCAAATATGTAAAAATTTTAGCACAACATCTTGACAAAGAATAGCTGAGTTGGTAATATTATAAAATATAAAAACAGAACGCACTCTGTTTTTTTAGAGAAGAAGGAGAGGAACACATGAGAAGTCAGGTATTTTCATTGCTTGTAGACAATAATCCGGGAGTGTTGAGCCGTATTGCAGGGTTATTCAGCAGACGCGGATACAGTATAGACAGCATCACGGCAGGTGCGACGACCGATACGAGGTTTACGAGGATTACAGTAGTTGCATCGGGGGATGAGCTGATTTTATCCCAGATAGAAAAACAGGTAAGGAAGCTGGAAGATGTCGTTGATATAAAAGTTTTGAAAGACGGAGAGTCAGTATACCGCGAACTGATCATGGTAAAACTGCGGGCAAACGCATCCCAAAGGGGCGAGATTATTTCAGTGGCAGATATTTTCAGAGCGAAGATAGTTGATGTCGAAGAGGACTCGCTGATCATCGAACTCACCGGAACTCAGAGTAAACTGGAAGCTTTTCTGAATCTTCTTCGAGGATATGAGATACTGGAACTTGCAAGAACAGGTATTACAGGTCTTTCCAGAGGAAGTAAGGATGTAGCATATTTTTAATTATCATTTAGGAGGAATGCAAAATGGCAGCAAAAATTTATTATCAGGAAGATTGTAATCTCTCACTTCTTGAGGGAAAAACAATCGCGATCATCGGTTATGGAAGTCAGGGACATGCTCATGCACTGAATCTGAAAGAATCAGGATGCAATGTCGTGATCGGACTTTATGAAGGAAGCAGATCATGGGCAAAAGCAGAAGCGCAGGGATTTGAAGTATATACAGCGGCAGAAGCGGCAAAAAAAGCAGATATTATTATGATCCTGATTAATGATGAGAAACAGGCTGCTTTATATAAAAACGATATTGAGCCGAATCTTGAAGAAGGTAATATGCTGATGTTTGCACACGGCTTTAACATTCATTTCGGACAAATCGTTCCGCCGGCGAACGTAGATGTGACAATGATCGCTCCGAAAGCTCCGGGACATACTGTAAGAAGCGAGTATCAGGTTGGAAAAGGAACTCCTTGCCTTGTAGCTGTAGAGCAGGATTATACAGGAAAAGCTCTTGATAAAGCTCTCGCATATGGTCTTGCGATCGGAGGAGCAAGAGCCGGTATCCTCGAGACTACATTCCGTACAGAGACAGAGACAGACCTTTTCGGCGAACAGGCGGTTCTTTGCGGCGGTGTGTGCGCTCTTATGCAGGCAGGCTTTGAGACACTTGTAGAAGCGGGATACGATCCGAGAAATGCATATTTTGAGTGTATTCATGAGATGAAGCTTATTGTTGATTTGATCTATCAGTCCGGTTTTGCAGGAATGAGATATTCGATTTCCAATACTGCCGAATATGGTGATTACATAACAGGACCGAAGATCATTACAGATGATACGAAGAAAGCGATGAAGCAGATTTTGACAGATATTCAGGATGGTACGTTTGCAAAAGACTTTCTTCTGGATATGTCCGAAGCCGGAGGTCAGGCACATTTCCGCGCAATGAGAAAACTTGCGTCAGAGCATCCGGCAGAGAAAGTAGGAGAAGAGATCAGAAAACTTTACAGTTGGAGCGATGAAGATAAACTGATCAATAACTAATAGGATATAATTACAAAAAGACGCCTTGCATTACGCGAAGCGTCTTTTTGTATGAAAATGTCTTTTTGTTTATGATGATAAGATTATGTACAAAAAAAGACATCTGCCTGACGGGAGCAAATGTCTTTTCTATTTTTATCAATTCTATTAATAAGATTAAGCAATGCTGCTTACAGCTTTGGAAAGACGAGAAATCTTTCTGGAAACAGTTTTTTTGTGATAAACACCTTTTGTTCCAGCTTTGGAAATCTCGACGATCGCTGCGCGAAGAGCAGTCTTAGCAGTTTCAGCGTCTTTAGCGGCAACTGCAGCTTCCACTTTCTTTACAGCAGTTTTTACTTTAGACTTAATTGCTTTGTTTCTTGCAGCTTTTGTCTCGTTTACTAAAATTCTTTTCTTAGCAGACTTAATGTTAGCCAATGCGTACACCTCCAAATATATCTATGATTTCAAATGTAATTTGAGTTTCCGCAGACTCGGACACGGACGTTCTGCTGAAACATACTCATTTATTTTATGCCAACTCTAAAGGGTTGTCAATACATATTTTAATAAATATTGGGAATTATGGAACATATATAGAGAAAAACTGCATTATTTGGAAAACCGGAATAAAAAAACACAGTATCTGCATTAAAAAGACGGTTTGAATATAAAAACAGCAGGAATACTATAATAAGAACATAAAAAGCGAGGATGAGATATGATAAAAAATTATAGTGTGCGGACAGATCTTGCGCTTGAAGAAAAAGAAAGGTTTGAATCAGATCATGTAGAAATATCAGGGGTAGTTCTTGAAGAAGATTATGATGAAGCATCAGAACTTCGTGTTACAAGAGTGGAGATCAAAACAGAAAACGGAGCAAAGGCAATGGGAAAACCTGTAGGAACTTATTTGACGATAGAAACTCCTAATTTGGCAATGCCTGATGAAAAAAGTCAGACCGTGATTGCCGAAAAGGTATGTTCTTTTATAAAGGAACTGATCCGAAAATTTGAAGTAAAAGATAAAGATCTATCTATTCTTGTAGTAGGGCTGGGGAATAGAGAAGTTACTCCGGATTCACTGGGACCTTGCGTGGCAGATCATTTATCCGTGACGCGGCATATTGTAAAAGAATATGGAAAATATGCAATAGGAGTCGACGACGCGCCGATGATCAGCGCTGTCGTGCCGGGAGTGATGGGGCAAACGGGAATGGAAAGTGCGGAGATCGTGCGTGGGATTGTATCGGAAACGAATCCTGATGTTATTATTGCAGTTGATGCATTGGCAGCAAGAAACAGTAAGCGATTGAACCGGACGATTCAGATCGCAGATACCGGGATTCATCCCGGAAGTGGAGTGGGGAATCACAGAAACGGGATGACAATGGAAACATTAGGAGTACCTGTTATCGGAATCGGTGTGCCGACAGTTGTAGACGCAGCAACGATTGTAAATGATACAATGGAAAACTTTATAAGGGCTCTTGAATCTTCGGATTCTTTAAAAGGAGTCGGGGAAGTGCTGCGTTCCTATAACGCCGGAGAAAAATATGAATTTGTAAAAGAGCTGATCTCTCCTCATTTAAACGGAATGTTTGTCACGCCTAAAGATGTTGATGAAATGGTTCATCATATCAGTCATACTTTATCGGAAGCGATCAATATGCTTTTTTCGGCCGGTTCAGGCAGATCGGAAGCATAAGAGAAAAGAACAAAGCATACACTGTCAGAAGTAATAGAAAGGACGATGTCTGATGGCGGATCGATTTCGGATATTAGAAAAAGAACGAGAACGGAAGAAGCGGATGATCCGGTTTCTGTTTTTCTTTCTGGCAATGATTTGTTTGATTTCGGAAGGAATGTGGTCGGCTCGAATGTATGGTTTCCAAACTCATATTTTTTCGGGTGCGGAAGAGATGTACATGCCGCGGCTTGCATATTTGAACAGAAGCCCGCAAAAAACAGTTCACGAGTTTTTTATAGAACAATCTTATCTGTTTCTTCCGACAGCAGGGTATGCGATGGAGCATAGGAGAGAGGGATTTACGGCAGAAGATCAAGAAACTGTTGCTCAAATTTTAGAGGCGCAGGCAAACGATGAGAACTGTATCGATGAAAACGGAAATCTTATTAGTAAAGAGTCTCCTGAAACGGCGCAAAATGTGCAGCCGTCGGGAGAAACGTCACTTTCTTCTGTCGATATGTCTATTGAGAGGTTAAGAGATTTTGATTATTTGCTTAGTAATTTTTATACGGTAGACAGCTCTACGATGATTGGTCCTGAACAGTTGAATGCAGATGACCTTCTTGGGAGGAGTATGAAGATCAATAAAAAGGAAGATGGTCCGAAAGTATTGATATTTCATACTCATTCACAGGAGGAATTTGTCGATTCAATTCCGGGAGATCCTGCCACAAGTATTATCGGAATAGGGGAATATCTGACAGAGCTTTTAAATAAGCGGGGAATCAAAACAATCCATGACACAGGGGTATATGATATTATTAACGGACAGCTCGACAGGAGTAATGCATATGAAAACGCAGAAGCGTCTGTCAGACCGATTCTGGAGGCAAACCCAACGATCGAGGTGGCAATCGACCTTCATAGGGATGGCGTTGCCGAGGGAACGCACTTAGTCACAGAAGTAAACGGAAAGCCGACTGCAAAGATCATGTATTTTAATGGATTGAGCCGATCTCGCACAAACGGAGATATCGATTATCTTTATAATCCGTACATACAGGATAATCTGGCGTTTTCTCTTCAGATGCAGCTTGCGTCAGAACGAATGTATCCCGGGTTTGCAAGACATATTTATCTGCGGGCATATAGATATAATCTGCATCTGCTGCCGAAGTCTCTGTTGATTGAAGCCGGTGCGCAGACAAATACTGTAGAAGAAATGAAAAATGCGATGGAGGTCGTGGCAGATACGCTGTGTGAAGTTATACTGGAATGACAAGGATTCTATTTACAAGATCGAAAACGGGTGGTATCATAGAAAATAATACCCTCAGATGAAAGGAACAACATCCGGCATCTGAGGGTACAATCTCGTTATAGCGTGAAACAAAATTAGTGCGGCATAAGAAAAGAAGTCGAGAAAAATAGAAGGAATGATCCGGTAAAGGAGAAGGTAAATGGCTGGAAATAATACATATGATGCAGGGAGTATTTCTGTATTGGAAGGATTAGAGGCGGTACGAAAACGCCCGGGAATGTATATCGGAAGTGTATCGACAAAAGGTCTGAATCATCTTATTTATGAAATTGTGGACAATTCCGTGGATGAACATCTGGCAGGATTTTGTACGGAAATCCGTGTTGTTTTAGAAAAAGACGGAACGGCAACAGTAACCGATAACGGGAGGGGAATTCCGGTTGATATGCATCAAAAAGGAATTTCTGCGGCAAGGCTTGTGTTTACCACACTTCATGCAGGGGGAAAATTTGACGATTCGGCGTATAAGACAAGCGGAGGTCTTCATGGCGTCGGTTCTTCTGTTGTAAATGCACTTTCTACATATATGGATGTTAAGATCAGCCGTGATGGGGCGGTATACCATGACAGATATGAGCGCGGAGTTCCTGTCATTGAACTGGAAAACGGACTTCTTCCTAAGATCGGAAAGACAAAAAAGACAGGAACAACAATTAATTTTCTGCCTGATGATACGATTTTTGAAAAGACGAAGTTCCGGGCGGAGGAAGTAAAAAGCAGGCTGCATGAAACAGCATATCTTAACCCGGAACTGACGATAATATTCGAAGATAAAAGAGGAGATCAGACCGAGCATATCGAATATCATGAACCGGAGGGAATCATCGGGTTTATCAGAGATCTGAATAAGAAAAAAGAGGCGCTTCATGAGCCTGTTTATTTTAAAGGGGAAGCAGACGGTATTGAAGTGGAGGCGGCATTTCAGTATGTTAATGAATTTCATGAGAATGTGCTCGGTTTCTGCAACAATATTTACAATGCCGAGGGCGGAACGCATTTAACCGGATTTAAAACGACATTTACGACGGTTATGAATCAGTATGCAAGAGAAATCGGTATTTTAAAAGAGAAGGATACGAACTTTACGGGAGCTGATATCCGAAACGGGATGACAGCGATTATTTCGATCAAACATCCGGATCCTAGATTTGAAGGGCAGACAAAGACAAAACTGGACAATCCCGACGCGGCAAAAGCGGTCGGTAAAGTTGCGGGAGATGAAATTGTTCTTTATTTTGACCGTAACCTGGACGTTTTAAAAACGGTATTGTCAAGTGCGGAAAAGGCGGCGAAAATCCGTAAGACAGAAGAAAAGGCGAAAACGAATCTTTTGACGAAGCAAAAATATTCGTTTGACAGTAACGGAAAACTCGCAAACTGCGAGAGCAGAGATCCGAAAAAGTGCGAGATATTTATTGTTGAGGGAGATTCGGCGGGAGGTTCGGCAAAAACGGCCAGAAACAGAAACTTTCAGGCGATTCTTCCTATTCGCGGGAAAATATTAAACGTGGAGAAAGCAAGTATTGATAAAGTCCTTGCGAATGCAGAAATAAAAACGATGATCAATGCGTTCGGATGTGGATTTTCCGAAGGATACGGCAATGACTTCGATATTACAAAGCTTCGATACGATAAGATCATAATTATGGCAGATGCAGATGTAGACGGAGCTCATATTTCAACACTTTTGCTGACGCTGTTCTATCGGTTTATGCCGGAACTGATTTATGAGGGGCACGTGTATATTGCAATGCCGCCGCTTTATAAGGCAATGCCGAAAAGCGGAGAAGAGGAATATCTTTACGATGATAAGGCGCTTGAAAAATATCGAAGGACACACAAAGGACCGTTTACTCTTCAGAGGTATAAAGGGCTTGGAGAGATGGATGCAGAACAGTTGTGGGAAACAACACTTGATCCTAAAAGACGTCTTTTAAAGCTTGTTGAGATTGAAGATGCGAGAATGGCTTCCGGTGTGACTGAGATGCTTATGGGAACGGAAGTGCCTCCGCGGCGGGCATTCATCTATGAAAATGCGACAGAGGCGGAACTTGATATATAATCTGTATGACGAAACAGAGTCGACGTGATTTGTGTCAGAAAATGGATTTGCTTTGTGTCATATGAGCAAAATGAAATGAAGGAGACGAGAAATGAACAGTGAATCACAGATCATAAGAACGGAATATTCGGATCTTATGAAAAAATCATATATTGATTATGCGATGAGCGTAATTATTTCCAGGGCACTTCCGGATGTAAGAGACGGACTGAAGCCGGTTCAGCGCCGTACGCTTTATGATATGTACGAACTGGGAATCCGCTATGATAAGCCGTACAGAAAATGCGCGCGTATTGTCGGAGATACGATGGGTAAATATCATCCTCACGGCGACAGTTCGATCTACGAATCTCTTGTTGTTATGGCTCAGGAGTTTAAAAAAGGAATGGTACTTGTAGACGGTCACGGAAACTTCGGTTCGATAGAAGGTGACGGCGCTGCGGCAATGCGTTATACTGAGGCAAGACTGACGAAATTCACGCAGGAAGTCTGCCTTGCAGATCTAGATAAAGATGTGGTAGATTTCGGACCGAATTTTGACGAAACAGAAAAAGAACCGCTTGTACTTCCGATGCGTGTGCCAAACCTCCTCGTAAACGGAGCGGAAGGAATTGCGGTAGGTATGGCGACAAGTATACCGCCTCATAATCTCGGAGAAGTGATCGATGCGGTAAAGGCATATATTAAAAACGATTCGATCACTACAAAACAACTGATGAAATACATAAAAGGGCCTGATTTTCCGACAGGCGGAATTGTTGTTAATAAAGATGATCTGATCAATATATATGAAACGGGACAGGGAAAGATCAAAGTCCGGGGAAAAGTAGAGACAGAAGAATTAAAAGGCGGCAAAAAGCAGCTTGTGATCAGTGAGATCCCATACACGATGATCGGAGCGGGAATAGGGAAGTTTTTAAATGATGTAGCCGGTCTGGTAGAGACAAAGAAAACAACAGATATCACAGATATTTCAAACCAATCTTCCAAAGAAGGAATTCGGATTGTGTTGGAATTAAAAAAAGGCGCAGATGTAGAAAATCTAAAAAATATGCTTTATAAAAAGACGCGCCTTGAAGACACATTCGGCGTGAATATGCTTGCAGTTGCAGACGGAAGACCGGAAACACTCGGACTTAAGAAGATCATTGAGCATCATGTAGATTTTCGATTTGAACTGGCGACGAGAAAATACAAAACACTTCTTGCAAAAGAACAGGAAAAAAGTGAGGTGCAGGAGGGGTTGATCAAAGCATGTGATGTGATCGATCTTATTATTGAAATCCTTCGAGGCAGTAAATCTGTAAAAGATGCAAAAGCATGTCTTGTAAATGGCGTAACAGATAATATTAAGTTTAAATCTTCTATTTCCAAAAAGATGGCGGTGCTTTTACGCTTTACAGAACGTCAGGCTGCTGCCATCCTCGAGATGCGCTTATATCGCCTCATCGGTCTGGAAGTACAGGCTTTGATCGCGGAACATGAACAGACGGTGAAGAATATTGCGCGTTATGAAGATATTCTCAATAATTATGATTCTATGGCGCAAGTTATTGTGGAAGAACTTGAATCGTTTAAAGAAGAATATGCAAAAGCGCGCCGTACAGTCATTGAAAATGCTGAAGAAGCCGTTTTTGAAGAGAAGAAGATCGAAGAACAGGAAGTCGTATTTTTGATGGATCGGTTCGGATATGCAAGAATAGTAGACGTTGCCGTTTACGAAAGAAATAAGGAAGCGGCGGATAGTGAGAATAAGTATATTGTCCATTGTATGAACACGGGGAAAATATGTATTTTTACCAATAGCGGGAAAATGCACCAGGTGAAAGTAATTGATCTTCCTTATGGAAAATTCAGGGATAAAGGAGTTCCGATCGACAATGTCAGCAATTACTCCAGTTCTGATGAACAGATTGTCTCGGTATACGATTCCGAGCAGATGAGATTTGCCATGCTTTTGTTTTCAACGGCGCAGGGAATGGTAAAAAAAGTCAGCGGAAGTGAATTTCAGGTGGCAAAACGAACAATTCTGGCTACAAAACTTCAGGAAGAAGATTCTCTGGTCGATGTTCGGGTTGTTAATGAAAATAAGCATGTCGTTCTTCAGACAAAGAACGGGTACTTTTTGAGATTCCCGGCCACGGAAGTTCCTATAAAGAAAAAAGCTGCAGTCGGTGTCAGAGGTATCCGTCTTCAGAAAAAAGATGAACTGGAAAAGGTATATCTTTTTGAAGAAGGAACGGAAACAAAGATTCTATATAATGAAAAAGAGGTCTCCTTAAATCGATTGAAAACGGCGAAACGTGATGGAGCAGGAACAAAAGCAAGAAAATAGAGAAGAAGCCTTGCAATATAAAAAAAACAGTGCTATACTATGAAATAGTTACATAGAAATCCGGCAGAAGAGTGAACGAAAGTTCACTCTTCTTTGTTGCTATGCATACGACAAAAAATATCTTATAGATATTTTCAGTTGTAAATTCACGATAACAAAAGAAACATAAGCGGCAGATAGCTTCTGCCAAATGAGAAGAAAGGAAGTATAGCGTGTCAAAAAGAGAAGAATATGAACAGAAAACAGAAGAACTTTTAGAACCGATCGTGTCTGCACTTGGATTTGAACTGGTTGACGTAGAATATGTCAAGGAAGCCGGAACATGGTATCTTCGTGCGTATATCGATAAACCGGGCGGGATTACGGTAGATGACTGTGAGGCGGTCAGCAGAAAGTTTTCGGATATTCTCGATGAAAAAGATTATATCCCGGATTCTTATGTATTTGAGGTGAGCTCACCGGGGCTTGGCAGACCGTTAAAAAAAGAAAAAGATTTTAAGAGAAGTATCGGAGAAGAAGTAGAGATCCGTACTTACCGGGCAATCGATCGTCAGAAAGAATTTACCGGTATTTTGAAAGGGTTTGATGAAAACACTGTGACCATTATATATGAAGATGAAACAGAACAAGTATTTGACAGAGCAGAAATTGCATTGATTCGTCTTGCTTTGGATTTTTAAAATTTAGGAGGAAATGACAAAATGAACATAGAGTTAATGGAAGCGTTGACAATTCTTGAGAAAGAAAAAAATATCAGTAAAGATGTTATGATGGATGCGATTGAAAATTCGCTGATCAGCGCATGTAAGAATCATTTCGGAACATCGGATAACATTAAAGTAATCATGGATCGTGATACTTGCGATTATGCTGTATATGCAGAGAAAAATGTAGTAGAAGAGGTAGAAGATCCTGCGTTGGAGATCAGTCTCGAAGAAGCGGAAAAGCTGGATTCTGCATTACAGGTCGGCGATATCGCACAGATTCCGGTACACTCAAAAGAGTTTGGGCGTATTGCGACTCAGAATGCAAAGAACCTGATTCTTCAAAAAATAAGAGAAGAAGAAAGAAAAGTTGTATTTGACCAGTATTTTGAAAAAGAAAAAGATATTGTGACAGGTGTTGTTCAGCGATATGTCGGGAAAAATATCAGTATTAATCTTGGAAGAGCAGATGCAATGCTTACTGAGAACGAGCAGGTGAAAGGGGAACATTTTAAACCTACAGAACGTATTAAACTGTATGTAGTAGAAGTGAAAAATACTCCGAAAGGACCGAAGATACTTGTATCCCGTACACATCCCGAACTTGTGAAACGTCTTTTTGAAGCAGAGGTGGCAGAAGTAAGAGACGGTACAGTTGAAATTAAGAGCATTGCAAGAGAAGCAGGTTCCCGTACAAAAATGGCTGTATGGTCAAACGATCCGAATGTAGATCCCGTAGGCGCTTGTGTGGGAATGAACGGAGCACGAGTAAACGCAGTTGTTCAGGAACTTCGCGGTGAAAAAATCGATATTATCAACTGGGATGAGAATCCGGCGCTTCTGATAGAAAATTCACTTAGCCCTGCAAAAGTGATTTCTGTAATGGCAGATCCGGAAGAAAAAATCGCGAGTGTGATCGTTCCCGACTATCAGCTTTCACTTGCAATCGGAAAAGAAGGGCAGAATGCACGTCTTGCTGCAAGACTTACAGGATATAAGATTGATATTAAGAGCGAGACACAGGCGATAGAGGCAGGAGAACTTCCAGAAAATTATATGGAAGAGATGGGACTTGTCGGTGAAGAAGGTTATACAGGAGATTACGAGGAAGAGTATAACGAAGAATACAGTGAAGAGTCTTATGATGAAGCGGCAGAAGATCAGAACGAAGAGTCGGAAGAAATTGAATTTATCGAGACAGAGAATGAGTAATATCTAAAGGAGTGGGTTATTTGGCAGTTAATAAAAAAATTCCTATGCGTAAATGTGTAGGGTGTGGAGAAATGAAACCTAAAAAAGAATTGCTGCGAATACTCAGGACAGAAACCGGAGAATTCGTCGTGGATGCACTTGGAAAAGCAAACGGCAGAGGCGCTTATCTTTGCCGGAGCGTAGAATGCTTTCAGAAAGCTGTGAAAAACCGTGGATTGGAACGGTCGTTTAAGCAGGCAATACCGCCGGAAGTATATGAGAGAATGGAAAAGGAGATGGGAGAGCTTGAGTAAGAGAGATAAGGTCCTTTCCCTGATCGGACTGGCGATGAAGGCCGGAAAATGTGTAAGCGGCGAGACAATGACAGAAAGCGAGACGAAATCAGGAAAAGCGAAGTTTGTCATTGTCGCCGGTGACGCATCGGAGAACACGAAGAAAAAATTCGGGGATATGTGTAAGTTTTATAAAGTTCCATTTTGTTTCTACGGAGATAAAGATACCTTAGGGCATGCAATGGGAAAAGAGTTCCGTGCATCTCTGGCGATACTTGACGAAGGATTTGCAGATGGAATTCAAAGAGAGCTGAAAAACCGAGAGGATATTGCATAAGGAGGTAGTTTTAATATGACAAAAATGAGGGTACATGAACTTGCGAAAGAGCTTGGAATGGAAAATAAAGAGCTCATCGATTTGTTGCATAAGAAAAATGTGGAGGTGTCAAATCATATGAGTTCGATCGAGGACAATATAGCAGATGAGATCCGAAAAGAAAAAAACACAAGATCAGAAGGAAAGTCAGAGGGAGAAGAAGCTCCGAAAAAGAAAAATCTGGCATTTGTGATTCGTCCGCAAAACTCTAAAAACAGCAGTCGCATACAGGGAAAACGTCCGGCTCAAAAGTCTGCGCGTCCACAGCAGAGTGCGCGTCAAAACGAGGCAAAGGCAGCGACGACGCGTCCGGCATCACAGGGAGCACGTTCGGAAAAGTCAGGTGCAGAAAAGTCACAGGCTGCGCGGCCGGTTCCTGCTCAAACTGTAAAAGCCGAAACTGCTGCCGAACATTCAACTACAGAAAAACGACCGGGTACGCAAGCGCAGTCAGCAGCGGAAAAGCCGCAGGGAGTACGTCAGGAAAAGCAACAGCCGGCACGTGCGGAAAAACCGGTACAGGTACAGTCCGAAAAGGAGAAAAGAACAGAGAATGACCGTCCGGCAAGAGAAAATCGTGAAGCAAGACAGTCCAATGATCGTCCGGTAAGAGAAAACAGAGACGGAAAGCCGGTAAGAGACGGAAAACCGTCTGACAGACAAGGCAGATTCGATCGCGGATCCAATGATCGTTCGCGCCAGGAAAGACCACAGGGAAATCGTCAGTTCGGTGACGGAAGACAGAGCCGAGGCGGAGACAGAGACCGCAGACCGGGAGGACAAAATGGTCGATCTGACAGAGAGAAAAGAGAGTCACGAAGAGATGATGTGGCGGCACCGATCGTGGAGCAGCAGAAGAGCCAGCGTAATAAGGCGAAAGATAAAGAACGTGATAATAAGAAAAAAGAATACAGAGACGAAGCCTTTGACGGAAAAGGCAAAAAAGGCAAAAAACAAAAACAGGTAGCAGAAGTGAAAAGACCGCAGCCGAAAGAAGAGAAGAAAGAAGAAAAGATTAAACAGATTGTAATTCCGGAAGTTCTTACGATCAAAGAACTTGCAGATAAAATGAAGATTGTTCCTTCTGTTATCGTGAAAAAACTGTTCCTTCAAGGAAAAGTTGTAACAGTGAATCAGGAAATCGATTATGATACTGCAGAAGAGATCGCAATGGAATTTGAAGTTCTCTGCGAAAAAGAAGAAGTCGTAGATGTGATCGAAGAACTGTTAAAAGAGGAAGAGGAAGATGAAAATATGATGGTAAAACGTCCTCCGGTCGTATGTGTTATGGGACACGTTGACCATGGTAAAACATCTCTTCTTGATGCGATCCGTCACTCAAATGTGATCGATCGTGAAGCAGGTGGTATCACTCAGCATATCGGAGCATATGTTGTGGAAGCAAACGGAGAAAAAATTACGTTCCTCGACACGCCGGGACATGAGGCGTTTACGGCAATGCGTATGCGCGGTGCAAGCTCTACGGATATCGCCATTCTTGTCGTAGCGGCAGACGACGGAGTAATGCCTCAGACAGTAGAAGCAATCAATCATGCAAAAGCTGCCGGAATTGAAATTATTGTTGCAATCAATAAGATTGATAAACCAAGTGCAAATATCGAACGTGTGAAACAAGAACTGACAGAATATGAGTTGATTCCGGAAGATTGGGGCGGAAGTACGATTTTTGTTCCTGTATCCGCACATACAAAAGAAGGAATTCCGGAGCTTCTTGAAATGGTTCTTCTGACAGCAGAAGTTATGGAGTTAAAAGCAAATCCGAACCGTGCGGCAAGAGGTCTTGTGATCGAGGCGGAACTTGATAAAGGAAAAGGATCTGTTGCGACAGTTCTTGTTCAGAAAGGTACTCTTCATGTCGGAGATGCAATCGCGGCAGGAAGCGCACATGGTCGCGTTCGTGCGATGATGGACGATAAAGGCAGAAGGGTGAAAGAGGCAGGTCCGTCACAGCCGGTAGAGATTCTCGGATTAAATGATGTTCCAAATGCGGGAGAAGTGTTTGTCGGATGTGATTCCGAAAAGGATGCAAGAAGTTTTGCAGAGACGTTTATCGCTCAGAATAAAGTGAAACTTCTTGATGAGACAAAATCAAGAATGTCTCTTGATGATCTGTTCAGCCAGATACAGGAAGGCAATTTGAAAGAACTCAACATTATCGTAAAAGCAGATGTTCAAGGTTCAGTAGAAGCAATCAAACAGAGTCTTTTGAAACTTTCAAATGATGAAGTTGTAATCAAGATCATTCACGGTGGAGTAGGCGCAATCAATGAATCGGACGTCAGCCTTGCATCGGCTTCCAATGCGATCATTATCGGATTTAATGTACGTCCGGATGCGACGGCAAAAGAAATCGCCGATAGAGAAGGCGTTGATTTAAGACTTTACAGAGTCATTTATAATGCGATAGAAGATGTGGAAGCTGCAATGAAAGGAATGCTTGATCCGGTATTTGAGGAAAAAATTCTCGGTCACGCGGAAGTGCGTCAGACATTTAAAGCATCCGGAGTCGGAACGATTGCAGGATCTTATGTTCAGGACGGTATTTTTGAAAGAAACTGTTCTGTACGTCTTATCCGTGACGGAATCGTAGTATTTGACGGACCGCTGGCATCTTTGAAACGTTTTAAAGACGATGTAAAAGAAGTAAGAGCCGGATATGAATGTGGTTTTGTATTTGAAAATTATAATGATATCAAAGAAGGAGATCAGGTTGAAGCTTATAAAATGGTTGAGACTGAGAGAAAATAAATTTGATTCAAAAAAACCGAATGATTAGTTTCGCAGATGAAAAGAGGGAGCATTAATGAGAAAAAACAGCATAAAAAATACCCGTGTAAATGCGGAAGTTCAAAGAGAACTGAGCAATATACTGCGTGGCGGGATCAAAGATCCGAGAGTGTCGCCCATGACATCTGTGGTGGCAGTGGAAGTGGCGCCGGATCTGAAAACATGCAAAGCATATATCAGCGTACTCGGAGATGAAAAGGCACAGCAGGATACGATCAAAGGGCTGCAAAGCGCTGAAGGATTTATCCGTCGTGAGCTTGCCAGAACGATTAATATGAGAAACACTCCGGAGATTAAGTTTATTGTAGATCAGTCGATCGAATATGGCGTAAATATCAGCAAGAAGATCGACGAGGTTACAAAGGATCTGAAAGATGAGGCCGGTGATATTGATGAATAGTAAAAAAATTGATTTAAAAGAGCTGCTGAAAGAGAAGAAAAAAATTGCCCTGGGCGGACACGTCCGCCCGGATGGCGATTGCATCGGATCGGTAATGGGGTTATATCTTTATTTAAAACAAGAATATCCGCATATTCAGACAGACGTTTATCTGGAAAAAATACCTGAGACATTTCGTCTGATCAAAGGAACAGATGAAGTTCGTTCAGAAGTAAACAATAACGAAACGCCGTATGATCTGTTTATCTGTCTTGATTGTGCAGATCCGATGAGACTTGGATTTTCAAGTTCGGTCTTTGAAAACGCAAAAGAGACGGTTTGCATCGATCATCACATCAGCAACGAATCGTTTGCAGACTTGAACTATATTGTTCCGGATGCAAGTTCTACGTCTGAGCTTGTAGTTACTTTGCTCGATGAAGAGAAAATATCAAAAGAATCGGCAGAAGCTCTTTATATGGGAATTGCTCACGATACAGGTGTTTTCAGATATTCGTGCACATCGCCGGAAACGATGGAAAATGCGGCTAAACTGATGAGAAAAGGGATAAACGGAAACGCGATCATTGAGCAAACCTTTTACGAAAAAACATATGTGCAAAACCAGATTTTGGGAAGAGCGCTCCTTGAGAGTATGCTCATTATGGATCGTCAATGCGTTGTGTCGGTTATCCGCAAAAGTTCGATGGAATTTTTCCATGCAGAGCCGTCTGATCTGGAAGGGGTAGTAAGTATTCTCAGGCAGACAAAAGGTGTGGAAGTCGCTATCTTCTTACATGAGCTTGAACCTCAAAAATATAAAGTAAGCCTTCGTTCTAAACAATATATTGATGTGAGTGTAATCGCAAAACATTTCGGAGGCGGCGGACACATACGGGCGGCAGGTGTGACAATGACAGGATCTGCACATGACGTGATCAACAATATTACCGAGCAGATCGCCCGTCAGTTTGAAAAACTGGAAGAAAAATCAGTGATTCCGCAATGAAATAAGGACTAGAATCAGAAGTATGATAAACGGAATTTTAAATATTTACAAAGAAAAAGGTTATACATCGCATGATGTGGTGGCTCGTCTTCGGGGAATCTTCGGACAAAAGAAGATCGGTCATACCGGAACGCTTGACCCGGATGCGGAAGGAGTGCTTCCGGTATGTCTTGGACGGGCAACAAAAGTATGTGATCTGCTGACAGATAAAGATAAAACGTATGAAGCGGTGCTTTTGCTTGGAAAAGAAACAGATACTCAAGATATTACAGGGACTGTTTTAAAAGAATGTGATCCATCGGAAATCACTGAAGAAACAGCAAAAAAATGTATTGAAAGTTTTATAGGGGAATATGATCAGATTCCTCCTATGTATTCTGCACTAAAAGTAAATGGAAAAAAGCTTTATGAATTGGCTCGGGAAGGGAAAGTCGTAGAACGGAAAAGCAGAAAAGTACAGATTTATGACATTCGGATCAAGGAAATGAAACTTCCTCGCATACGGATGGAAGTTTCTTGTTCAAAGGGAACATATATCCGTACTTTATGTAATGATGTAGGAGAAGTTCTTGGCGTTGGCGGATGTATGGAATCACTGCTTCGTACAAAAGTCAGTCGGTTTGAGTTAAAAGACAGTATGAAGCTTGCAGATATTGAAAAGGCGAAGAATGAAGGAAGGACAGAAGAAATAATATTGCCTCTGGATGAAGTATTTGTCGAATATCCTAAGATAATCGTAACAGGACGCCAGGCTCAGTTGGCATATAACGGAAATCCTTTTCCGAAAGAGTCTGCGAAAAATTTGATTTTACCCGGAAAAGACGGAGGAGAGGATGATCTTTCCGACATTTTTTCTAGATATAAAAAATATAGAGTATACGATGAGCAGGGACGGTTTATCGCTATATACTCTTATCAAAAACAAAGGCAGTTATTCAGAATCGAAAAAATGTTTTTCGATCCTGATGGAAAATAGAAAAATTCGTTTCAAATTATGTAAATGAGATGAGAATGATATGAAGCGGATAAAAGGAAGAGTAGATCATGGAGTACATCACGGGGATTGAGCAATATGCAGGAATAGAAAAGACAGCGTTAACTCTCGGCAAGTTTGACGGTCTTCATAAAGGACATCAAAAACTGATCGATAAAATATGCGCTTATTCGGGAGAAAATTGTAAAAGCGTCCTCTGTGCTTTCGATATGCACCGGGAGTCGTTAATGACAAAGCAGGAGAGGCGGAGTCATCTTGAAGGGAAAATCGATTGTTTGATCGAATATCCTTTTACGAAAGAACTGCGTGAAATGGAAGCGGAAGTGTTTATTAAGAACATCTTGTGCGAAAAACTTCATGCGGCGCATATTGTTGTAGGAACAGACTTTGCTTTTGGTCATGAAAAACGAGGAAATACAGAAATGTTGAAAATGTTTTCCGAAAAAGGGGGATATACGCTGGATGTCATCGAAAAAGAACGATATGATCAGATCGTGATCAGCAGTACTTATATCAGAGATGTCCTTTCACAAGGCAATGTAACTCTTGCGGCAGAGCTTCTCGGATATCGGTATGGAGTAACCGGAATTGTTCGGCATGGCAGACAACTGGGGCGGACGCTCGGCTTTCCTACAATGAATGTCGAGCCTGAAGAAAAAAAAATACTGCCAAGATTCGGAGTGTATGTCTGCCGTATCAATATAGACGGAAAATGGTACAACGGCATTGGAAACGTAGGGGTGAAGCCGACAGTTACGGAAGAACACAAGCGTCTTGTCGAAGTATTTGTTTATGATTATGAAGGAGATGCATACGGGAAAGAAATTACGGTGGAATTTTGTGATTTTGAAAGACCCGAGATAAGATTTTCTTCTGTGAACGAATTAAAAAAACAAGTGGCGAAAGATCTCCGTTATGGAAAAGACTACTTTAAGGCTTCAAAAGAAATCTAAAATAAATTCTTTACATTGTAAGTGGCATATGATATACTACTTGAGGTTAGAAAACCAGCCGATGTTCGGTAATCGGATCACTCCGACCGTTACTTAATATCAGGCGTTTATAAAAGTATTTAAGGAGGAGTTACAACATGATCGCAAAGGACAAAAAGCAGGCAATCATCAAAGAGTATGGAAGAAGCGAAGGTGATACAGGATCACCGGAAGTACAGATCGCAATTCTTACAGCAAGAATCAACGAACTGACAGATCACTTCAAAGCAAACCCGAAAGATCACCACTCAAGAAGAGGTCTTCTTAAGATGGTAGGACAGAGAAGAGGTCTTCTTGCATATCTTAAAAAAGTAGATATTGAAAGATATCGTGCATTGATTGAGAAACTCGGACTCAGAAAATAGTCAGAGGTTTCAATGTAAGCAAAAAAGGGGCAGATTTGATCTGTTCCTTTTTTATATGACGGAAAGTCTAATTCCTTGTCTGGAAGGATCTTGGTGTGTACGACCGTTTTAGAAAAAGACCCAATACAGAGGAATCATCCTCCGTACTGAGTCTCAATTTTTAATTTGGGCGGGATGAGGGCGATTGGGAAATTTTGCCTCTACTACGCTATCTCAACTTGCCCTTAATTATTATTCTGCAACGTCTCTGATGCTGAAGCTGAATCTTCCCATTTTGTCTTTTCCAAGGCAAACAGCTTTTACAACATCTCCGAGAGAGAGTACATCTTCAACTTTATTTACACGTTCTTTAGCGATTTTTGAGATATGAACGAGACCTTCTTTTCCCGGTGCAAACTCAAGAAAAGCGCCAAATTCTTTAATACTTATAACTTTTCCTTCAAAGACCTGACCTGCTTCAAAGTCGGTTACGATCGTGTGTATGATCTTCGCAGCTTTTTCCATTGCTGTTTTTTCTGTACCACAAATGGAAACGGAACCTTCATCATCAATGTCAATCTTCACACCTGTCTGTTCGATGATTGCGTTAATCGTTTTTCCGCGCTGTCCTACAACATCGCCGATCTTTTGCGGATCGATCTGCATCTGAATGATCTTAGGTGCAAATTCACCGACTTCTGCTCTTGGCTCAGAAATTGCCTTATTCATGATTTCGTCAATGATATAGGTTCTGGCTTTCTTTGTCGCAGAAATTGCCTCTTCAATGATCGGTCTTGTAAGTCCGTGAATCTTAATATCCATTTGAATAGCTGTAATACCTTTATGTGTACCGGCTACTTTAAAGTCCATATCTCCGAAGAAGTCTTCCAGTCCCTGGATATCGGTAAGAACAAGATAGTCATCGTCTGTATCTCCAGTTACAAGACCTGCGGAAATACCGGCTACTGCAGCTTTGATCGGTACTCCGGCTGTCATAAGCGACATACTGGATGCGCATACGCTTGCCTGTGAAGTAGAGCCGTTTGATTCAAATGTTTCAGATACTGTACGGATGGCATATGGAAATTCGGCTTCGCTTGGAAGTACCGGGAGAAGAGCTCTTTCTGCCAGCGCACCATGTCCGATCTCACGTCTTCCAGGTCCTCTTGACGGTTTTGTTTCACCTACAGAATATGAAGGGAAATTATAATGGTGCATATATCGCTTAGTCGTTTCTGATTCATCAAGACCGTCAAGTCTTTGTGCTTCAGACAAAGGCGCCAGTGTCGTTACCGTACAAATCTGGGTCTGTCCTCTTGTAAACATTGCAGAACCATGGACTCTTGGAAGAAGATCCACTTCTGCTGCAAGAGGTCTGATCTGATCGATAGCGCGTCCGTCCGGACGTTTGTGATCTTTTAAGATCATTTTTCTTACAGTTTTTTTCTGATATTGGTAAATGGCTTCGCCAAGGAGAGAGAGCCATTCTTCATTATCTATAAATGCTTCTTCTAATTTTTCTGTAATCTGACGAATATTGTCTTCTCTTATCTGCTTTTCGTCTGTAAATACAGCTTGTTCCATTTCGGCAGGCGGTACGATTTCTTTGATTGCGTCAAACAGTTCTTCGGGAATCGCACAGCTTTCATACTCATGTTTCGGCTTTCCGCATTCTGCAACGATCGTATCGAAAAAAGCAATGACTTTCTGGTTTAATTCATGTGCTGCAAAAATTGCTTCGATCATGCGGTCTTCCGGAACTTCGTTCGCTCCGGCTTCGATCATAATCACTTTTTCTTTTGTAGAAGCAACCGTAAGTGCGAGATCAGAAACTTCTCTTTGAGCTGCCGTCGGGTTAAACACAAACTCTCCGTCAATGAGTCCGACCTGTGTTGTAGATATCGGGCCGTCAAACGGAATATCGGAAATACTTGTCGCAAGAGAAGCTCCAAGCATTGCGGTAAGTTCCGGGCTGCAGTCCTGATCTACTGACATTACAAGGTTTTCCAAAGTTACGTCATTTCGATAATCTTTCGGGAAAAGAGGGCGCATCGGACGGTCGATAACTCGGTCGGTTAAAATTGCGTTTTCGGATGCTTTCCCTTCTCTTTTATTAAATCCTCCCGGGATTTTTCCGACAGCGTAAAGTCTTTCGTTATATTCAACACTAAGAGGGAAAAAATCAATTCCGTCTCTTGGCTTTTCAGATGCCGTTGATGTACACAAAACAGTTGTGTCTCCGTAATGCATCAGAACAGCGCCGTTTGCCTGTTTGGCAACTCTGTCTACATCTACACGCAGTGTTCTGCCTGCAAGTTCCATTTCATACATTTTGTACATGTTATTCTCCTTTTCAATCTATGTTGTCATCAATCGTGAACGGTTTTTACAAATGTCCCGAAACTACTGAAAAACATATTTTACGAAAAATATATTTTTCAGTGGTCTCGGATACTTTGAACTGTCCATAATCTTATTTATTATATCATACAGTGATAACTTAGGCAATTATTTTGAAAGTCGAAAAGGAATATGTTATATATTTTTTTAAAATGTTCAGACTATAATAAGAGATAAAAACAGGAGATGAGTCCGGAAGATGAAAATGAAAAAATTAAGTGAATATTTGTTTATGGGAGCGTTGGGAGGAACGCTTTATTATATGATAGAAATTATTTTCAGAGGATATTCTCATTGGTCGATGTTTTTGTTGGGCGGAATCTGTTTTATATTTTTCGCACAACAAGGGTTATGGACGAAGTGGAGAGAGCCTCTCTGGAAACAAGTCCTTTGGTGTACGGCGTTTGTAGTATCTGCTGAATTTATCACAGGGATCATAGTAAATAAAGTTATGGGATGGAATGTCTGGAATTATACAGATCAGCCGTTTCACCTTATGGGGCAGATCTGCTTTCCGTTCGCTGTTCTTTTTTCGGGACTATGTACATTCGGGATTATTATAAGCGGATATCTGCTTTGCTATTTATACAGAGAAATAAAGCCGGGTTTTCATATTCTATAAATTTATATTGCTGTCAAAATGAACTGATGCCGATTTTTGCTCATTAGAATTCTTGATGTTGAACGCATTGTCTAAAAATGCTATACTACCATAGAATAAGAGCGTAGTGGTACTATGTTTAAAACTGTTATTTTTATGTACAAAGGAGTAGGAATGTGGCTGAATTAACACCAATGATGAAGCAGTATATGGAGACAAAGTCTCAATATCAAGACTGCATTCTATTTTATAGATTGGGTGATTTCTATGAAATGTTTTTTGAAGATGCCCTGACTGCATCAAGGGAGTTGGAAATCACTTTAACCGGGAAAAACTGCGGGCAGGAAGAAAAGGCGCCTATGTGCGGAGTTCCGTATCATGCCGTAGAAGGATATTTAAACAGACTTGTTGCCAAAGGCTATAAAGTGGCAATCTGCGAACAGGTAGAAGATCCGAAAACGACGAAAGGAATCGTTAAAAGGGAAGTTGTACGTATCGTAACCCCGGGAACAAATCTTGATACACAAGCGTTGGACGAAACAAAGAACAACTATATTATGTGTATTGTATATATTGCAGACAGGTACGGCGTTTCTGTTGCCGATATTTCGACGGGAGATTATTTTGTAACGGAGATTCCGGACAGTGCGAAATTATTAGATGAAATCTATCGATTCTCACCGTCGGAGATTATATGCAATGAAGCGTTTTATATGAGCGGCGTCGACATGGACGGAATGAAAGATCGGCTTGGAATTACGATTTATTCGCTTGAATCATGGTATTTTGACGATGAAGTATGCCGTAAAAAACTTTTGGAACATTTTGAGGTTTCCTCGTTTGCCGGACTTGGACTTGCAGATTATGATTGCGGAATCATCAGCGCCGGAGCTCTTCTGCAGTATCTGTTGGAAACACAGAAAAACTCGCTTTCAAATCTGACACATATTACGCCTTATGCCGCAGGCAAGTTTATGATGATCGACAGTTCGACAAGAAGAAATCTTGAACTTTGCGAAACTCTCCGTGAAAAACAAAAAAGGGGATCTCTTCTGTGGGTTCTCGATAAAACAAAGACAGCAATGGGAGCTCGTACATTGAGAAAATATGTGGAGCAGCCGCTGATCGATAAGACAGAGATTATTCGTCGTCTGGATGCAGTACAGGAATTGAAAGAACAGGCGATTTCTCGTGAAGAAATCAGAGAATATCTGTCTCCTGTGTATGATTTGGAACGACTGATCACAAAGATAGCGTACGGATCTGCCAATCCAAGAGACCTGACTGCCTTTAGAAGTTCTCTGGAGATGCTTCCCGCACTTTTGTATATATTGCAAGAAATGAAAGCAGAACTTTTAAAAGATCTTGCTGTTGATCTTGATCCTCTTGAAGATCTCTGTATACTTGTAAAAAAAGCAATCCGGGAAGATCCTCCCATTGCGATGAAAGAAGGAAATATTATTAATGACGGTTATAACGAAGAAGTTGATAAGCTGCGCCGCGCAAAGTCCGATGGAAAAGACTGGTTGGCAAAGCTTGAAAATGACGAGCGTGAAAAGACCGGGATTAAAAATCTAAAGATTAAGTACAATAAAGTATTCGGATATTATTTAGAGGTGACAAACTCTTACAAAGAAATGGTTCCGGAATATTATACACGGAAACAGACATTGGCAAATGCAGAAAGATATATTACTCCCGAGCTGAAAGAATTAGAAGACATGATACTTGGAGCGGAGGACAAACTTTATGCATTGGAATATGAACTGTACAGTGAAGTAAGAGATTTGATTGCAAGTCAGATAGAGCGTATCCAAAAAACCGCTAAAGCAGTAGCGGCGCTTGACGCCTTTGCTTCCCTTGCTCTCGTTGCGGAACGCAATAACTATGTTCGGCCTAAGATCAACGAAAAAGGAGTAATTGATATAAAAGAAGGACGTCACCCTGTTGTAGAGCGGATGATCCCGAATGAAATGTTTATTTCAAACGATACATATCTTGATGATAAAAAACACCGGATTTCTATTATTACAGGACCGAATATGGCAGGAAAATCGACGTATATGCGTCAAACGGCGCTCATTGCTCTTATGGCGCAGATCGGCTCGTTTGTACCTGCCAAAAGCGCTAATATCGGTCTTTCAGACCGTATTTTCACAAGAGTCGGAGCCTCGGACGATCTTGCTTCCGGTCAGAGTACATTTATGGTTGAAATGACGGAAGTTGCAAATATTCTTAGAAACGCTACGTCAAAAAGCCTGTTGATTCTTGATGAAATCGGGAGAGGCACAAGTACGTTTGACGGATTGTCGATTGCCTGGGCGGTGATCGAATATATAAGCGACAGCAGACTTTTAGGTGCAAAAACGCTGTTCGCAACACATTATCATGAACTGACAGAACTGGAAGGAAAAATCGATAATGTAAACAATTACTGTATCGCGGTAAAAGAAAAAGGTGATGACATTGTATTTTTACGAAAGATTGTCAAAGGCGGAGCAGATAAAAGTTACGGAATTCAAGTTGCAAAACTTGCAGGTGTTCCGGAGCTTGTGATCGGCCGCGCAAAAGAGATTGTAGAAGAGCTAAGTGATGAAGATATTACGGCAAGAGTAAGTGAGATTGCGTCAAAAGAACGTGTCGTAAAAAAGAAACCGAAAGTAAAAAAATACGATGATGTAGATATTGCGCAGATGTCGCTCTTTGACACAGTAAAAGATGACGATGTTCTTGAAGAATTGAAAAATCTTGACGTTGGAAATATGACTCCGATCGATGCTCTTAATACGATATACAGATTACAGAATAAATTAAAGAACCGTTGGTAAAGTTGATAAAATCAAAAAGAAAAGGAGCAGTCATGCCTCATATTCAAGTTTTAGATCAGATAACGATTGATAAGATCGCAGCCGGGGAAGTTATTGAAAGACCCGCGTCTATTGTGAAAGAACTGGTTGAAAATGCGATTGATGCGAAAGCCACCTCTGTTACAGTCGAAATTAAAGACGGAGGAATTTCATTTATCCGTGTTACAGATAATGGATGCGGGATTGAAGCAGATGAAGTAAGATGTGCTTTTTTGCGCCATTCAACTAGTAAGATCCGTACAGCGGAAGAACTTGTATCCATACATTCTCTCGGATTTCGTGGGGAGGCTTTGTCGAGTATTGCCGCGGTAACAAGAACAGAAGTTATCACAAAAACAGAGGAAGGACAAAGTGGAATAAAATATGTCATAGAAGGCGGAAAAGAGACTGCATTGGAAGAGACAGGAGCTCCCAACGGAACGACTTTTCTTATTCATCAGTTATTTTATAATATACCCGCGAGGCGAAAATTTTTAAAAACACCGGTGACAGAGGCGGGGCATGTGCAGGATCTGTTGATCCATCTGGCGCTGTCACATCCGGAAGTTTCATTTTTATTTATCAATAACGGACAAGAAAAACTTCGGACGTCAGGAAACGGAAAACTAAAAGATGTGATTTATAATGTATATGGACGCGAAGTGACGTCGAATCTTTTGGAACTTGATTATAAAAAAGACGGTCTTTCTATTTCCGGATTTTTAGGTAAACCGGTCATCACCCGAGGAAACCGGAATTTTGAAAATTTCTTTGTGAACGGGCGTTATGTAAAAAGTGCAATGCTCTCTAAGTCGCTGGAAGACGCTTATAAAGATTTTACGATGCAGCATAAATTTCCGTTTGCTGTTCTTCATTTCCAGGTAGAAGGGGATCTTATTGACGTAAATGTTCACCCGACGAAAATGGAGCTTCGTTTTCAACGTCAGCAGGAAGTTTACAATACAATGTACGAAGCTGTTCACAGAAGGCTTCTTGAACCTGAATTGATTCAAACAGCTACAGTTCCGGATCCGGCAGATGCAGCTCAAAAGAAAAAAGAAAGTCCGTTTTTGCTGAAACCCAAATCTATAGAAAATACAAAATATGATCCAATAGAAAAAATCCGGGAAAAGATGCAGGAAAGAGAACCGGAGCAAGTACGGGAGAAAGCGCAGGAAACGAAACCGGAGCAAGTACGGGAAAAAGTACAGGATGAAGAACAGGGGCAAGCCCGGAAACAGACGTCTGCTATCGAGGCAGATAAAGAATCTGTTTTGCAGTCTGAACCTCAAATTCATGATGAAGATTATTTTATAAGGAAAATGCGGGAAAGGGTGAAGGCATATCATGAACGCTCCTCGTCTGCAGAAGTTTTAGACCGTGGGGAAATTTATCGTCCGCAGCAACAGGCAGAACGAATCCGGGAAGCTGCTGCATATCGGGCAAAAGAGGCAGACAAGACTCCGAAGCAGATGGATCTGTTTGAAGAAAATTTCTTGAAGCGTGAAGTGAAGGCAGAATACACATTGATCGGTCAGGTGTTCGATACATACTGGCTTGTACAATTCCAAGACAGTCTTTATATTATAGATCAGCATGCCGCGCATGAAAGAGTGATGTATGAGAGAACTTTAAAAGAGATGAAATCCAGGGAATATACATCTCAGTATTTAAGCCCTCCGATCATTTTATCGCTTTCGATGCAGGAAGCTCAGCTTTTGGAGGAGCATATAGATCGTTTTACGAGAATCGGTTTTGAAATCGAACATTTTGGAGGAGAAGAATATGCTGTCAGGGCAGTGCCGGATAATTTGTTCGGTATCGCAAAAAAAGAACTTCTTATGGAGATGATCGACGATCTGGCAGATGGGATAAACACATCTATGACTCCTGATTTGATTGATGAAAAGGTAGCGTCTATGTCTTGTAAGGCGGCGGTAAAAGGCAATAACCGTTTATCGGCAAAAGAAGTAGACGCTCTGATCGGTGAATTACTTACTTTAGATAATCCGTATCATTGTCCCCACGGAAGACCGACGATCATTGCCATGACGAAACGAGAATTAGAGAAGAAGTTTAAGAGGATTGTATAAATGAAAAAACCACTGATTATTTTGGCCGGACCTACAGCGGTCGGAAAAACAAAAGCATCTATAGGGCTTGCAAAAAGAATAGGGGCAGAAATTATTTCGGCAGATTCTATGCAGGTATATAAACATATGGATATCGGTTCGGCAAAGATTACGCGCAGTGAAATGAGCGGGATTTCGCATCACTTGATTGATATTCTCGAGCCGGAAGAGGAATTTAATGTTGTTCGTTTTCAGAAGATGGCTCTTGAGGAAATGGAACAGATTTATGAAAAGGGAAAAATTCCTTTGATTGTAGGAGGAACCGGTTTTTATATCCAATCGGTTCTTTATAATATTGATTTTACGGAAAATGATTCTCCAAATGATTATCGGAAAAAACTGGAGATTCTCGCAAAGGAAAAAGGGGCAGAATACTTGCATACAATGTTGACGGAAGTAGATCCTAAGTCGGCATTGCAGATTCATACAAATAATATAAAACGGACAATACGTGCGCTTGAATTTTATCATCAGACAGGAATGAAAATATCCGAACATAATGAAGCGGAAAGAGAAAAGGAATCTCCGTATCAATATGCATATTTTGTTTTGACAGACGACAGAGCAAAACTGTATGAACGTATTGACCGACGCGTAGATCTTATGATGAAATCAGGTTTAGAAGAGGAAGTTCGTTTCTTAAAAGACCGAGGCGTGAGTTCAACTTCTACAGCGATGCAGGGACTTGGGTATAAAGAATTGTATGCATATATGAACGGAGAGTATTCATTGGAAGAGGCGGTACGTATTATAAAACGCGATACAAGACATTTTGCCAAGCGCCAGCTTACATGGTTTAAGCGAGAAAAGGATGTCACATGGATAGATCGTGCCGTTATCGGAGACGACGAGGAACATATTCTTGATTTTATGATCGAAGAGTTGAGAAAAAAGCAGATTTTAGTATAAAATATAAAACCAACAAAATAATGGATCAATATAACGAAAACTTTACAAGATTAAAGAGAAAAACTAATAAAAAAAGAGGAAAATATATATGAGTAATACAGAAACAAAAACGATATACCGACAGTTGGGAATTTCAGAAGATGTGTGGATATATGGGCAGAAGATAGAGGAAGGTCTGAAAGAACGATTTGCAGAATTCGACAGTAATGCAGAATATAATCAACTGAAGGTGATCTCTGCCATGCAGCAATGCCGGGTAAATGAAAGCTGCTTTAATTATGCAAGTGGATACGGTTATAACGATCAAGGACGCGATACGCTGGAAGAAGTATATGCGGCGGCATTTCATACAGAAGCGGCTCTTGTGCGTCCGCAGATTACATGCGGTACACATGCACTTGCACTTGCGTTATCGGCAAACTTAAGACCCGGTGATGAATTGTTATCTCCTGTAGGGAAACCCTACGATACACTGGAAGAAGTAATCGGCATTCGCCAGTCTAAAGGATCTCTCGCAGAATATGGAGTGACATATAAACAGGTCGATCTGTTGGAAGACGGTTATTTTGATTATCCGGCAATCGAAAAAGCATTAAACGAAAGAACAAAGCTTGTGACGATCCAGCGTTCAAAAGGATATCAGACACGTCCGAGTTATTCTGTAGAAAAAATAGGAGAACTGATTGCATTTATAAAAAAGAAAAGACCGGATGTTATTTGTATGGTAGATAACTGCTACGGAGAATTTGTAGAACGGATCGAACCAAGCGATGTAGGTGCAGATATGATTGTCGGTTCATTGATTAAAAATCCCGGCGGCGGTCTTGCACCGATCGGAGGATATGTGGCAGGCAAAAAAGAACTTATCGAAAACTGTGCGTATAGATTGACATCCCCCGGATTAGGGAAAGAAGTGGGAGCGTCTCTCGGAGTGATGCAGTCTTTTTATCAAGGATTTTTTATGGCGCCGACAGTTGTATGCGGAGCGCTTAAAGGAGCTGTTTTTGCAGCGAATATTTATGAAAAACTCGGGTATTCGGTTGTTCCAAATGCAAGCGAGAGCCGTCATGATATTATTCAGGCAGTTACGTTTGGCAGTGCAGATGGAGTGATTGCATTTTGCCAGGGAATTCAGGCAGCGGCTCCGGTAGACAGTTATGTAACTCCCGAACCTTGGGCAATGCCGGGATACGACAGTGAAGTCATCATGGCTGCCGGAGCATTTGTACAAGGGTCCTCGATTGAACTATCTGCAGATGGTCCGATCAAACCTCCCTATGCCGTTTATTTTCAAGGCGGTCTTACATGGCAGCATGCGAAGCTGGGCATTTTAAAATCTCTTCAAAGTTTGATTGATGCAGGAGTTATTGACAGATCCAAACTTCAGTCGCTTTAAAACAGTGTTTTGATGCTTAGAAAAGAAAAGGATTTATATTATGAGAAAAGTAGCGATAATCGGGGCGGGAGCAGCCGGGATGACGGCAGCGATCACAGCAGCTTCAAACGGGGCAGAAGTAGTTGTATTGGAACATATGGACCGCGTCGGGAAAAAAATTCTTTCGACAGGGAACGGACGATGCAATTTTACAAATACTTATCAGGATCGAAGCTGTTATCACTCTGATAACGAATCATTTCCATGGAAGATCATTGAGAAATTTAATGCAGAGCAGATTATAAAATTGTTCGAAGAACTCGGCGTTTATGCGAAAAACAGAAATGGATACATGTATCCCTATTCGGATCAGGCATCGTCTGTAACTGAGGCTTTGAAAATGGAATTAGAGCGTCTGCAAATCGATGTAAGACTTCAAACAGAATGCACGGATATTTTCCCTCGTAAAAAGGGGTTTACTCTTCAGATTGTTAAAGACGGGAAAAAGGGGAAAATATATGCGGATCATGTAATCCTGTGTACGGGATCCAGAGCTTTCCCTGCCAGCGGATCCGATGGTTCCGGTTATGATCTGGCAAAAAAACTCGGACATAAAATAATTCCTGTTCTTCCTGCTCTTGTACAATTAAGATGTGAAGAAAAATTTTTTAAATCAATCGCAGGAGTAAGAGTTCAGGGAACTGTTTCGATATGGTCGGAAAATCAATGTCTGGCAAAAGATACGGGAGAATTACAACTGACCAATTATGGCATATCAGGTATTCCTGTATTTCAAGTGAGCAGATATGCGGCGATTGCATTATATAAAAAGAAAAAAGTTCAGGCGATTCTTGATTTTATGCCGGAATTTTCGGAAGATGAGCTGGAAAAGTTTTTAATAAAACGGGCGAAAATGCGTCCGTATAAGAGAGCAGATCAATTTTTCACAGGGTTATCTAATAAAAAGTTGTCCGATCTTTGGGTGAAAGAAGCAGGGATTTCAAAAGAGAAAAAAGTCGGAGTGTTTGCAGAAAAAGAAATTCAGCAGCTTGTCCGTTTAATCAAGAATTTTAAAGTGATTGTAACAGAAACAAATTCTTATGAGCAGGCACAGGTTTGCCGAGGAGGTATCGATACAAAGGACGTTCATCCTGATACTTTAGAATCGCGTTATGTTCCGGGACTTTATTTTGCAGGAGAAATACTAGACGTAGATGGCATGTGCGGTGGATATAATCTGACATGGGCATGGGCGAGCGGTGCAGTCAGCGGAAGAGAAGCAAGTTTTTAGAAAACCTGATTAAAAACCAAAAAGAGAAGTATCCAAAATCTTTAAATACAGGATACTTCTCTTTTTGTCTTATGATTTTTTCGGTACTTTATATTCGGAAGTTATGAGAAAAATCTCATCACAGCAATAACTTTACCTAAAATAGTAACATTCTTTACAATGATCGGATCCATAAAATCATTTTCAGGCTGGAGACGAAAAACTCCTTCTTCCTTATAAAATGTTTTTACGGTTGCTCCGTCCTCGATCAACGCAACGACCATATCTCCATTAGAAGCTGTGGAATCTTCTTCCACAAGAACCATATCGCCGTCAAGTATACCGGCATTGATCATACTTTCTCCTTTTACCTTTAAAAAAAATGTCTGTTTATTCGGCATACGATCAGCGGGAACCGGCCAGTAATCTTCAATGTTTTCCTGAGCCAGAATCGGTTCTCCTGCGGCAACTTGCCCGATAATCGGTACATGAACCATTTCACGCCGCGTCAGGTTGAACATATCGTCCAAAATTTCGATCGCACGGGGTTTTGTCGGATCGCGCCGAATATAACCGTTTTTTTCTAATGTTTCAAGATGTGAATGAACAGAAGAAGTAGACTTTAAATTTACAGCTTCGCATATTTCCCGAACAGCAGGCGGAAACCCCCGTTGAAGAATCTGTGATTTAATATATTCTAAAATTTCCTGTTGTTTTTTACTTATTTTTCCTTGTGACATAGTTTCCTCCGATATTATAGTCCGTTTATTTTATTAAAATAATGGTAACACAACGAAGAACAAAAAGCAAACATTTGTTGCGAAAATATGTTCGATTTCCGTGTTGACAAACATTTGTTCTTATTGTATAATCCAAATATAGAACATAAGTTCGCGGAACAAATATTCGAATCGAAGAATACATGTATACATTTTTCTTGCAGACTGAATATTACAAAATAATAAGAGAAAACAAAGTGTAAAAATAAGCAGAGATAAAGGGGATACTATTATGAAGGGAAAAAGAAATGAAAAAAGATCAAAAAAATCGGCTATATTAAAACAACATGCTCGTAATTTATTCGTGGGAGTTGTTATTGTTTTATTTGTAAGTATGTCGTTTAGTGCATTTTTTGTTTCCGCAAAGGAAAAGGATACGCCGGATCACGAAAGTACTTATATCTATTATAAAAGTATTAAGATTGAAAAAGGCGATACTTTGTGGGATATCGCAAATGAAAATCTTCCTGAAAAATATAGTTCGACAGAAGAATATGTTAAAGTTCTTAAGGAGATAAACGGACTTTCTTCTGATAAAATTTATTCGGGAGAAAATCTTATGATTATGTATATGACTGAATGATATGTTTAAATCGGTATCAATATACACCCTATGTATTGATATATACACTCCAACCGACAGCCGTGAGAAATAGAAGTAATACTCATTTTTATCGGCTGTCTTATAATATAGATCAATCTATACGACAAATACTGATTTTTCCAAAAGATATGGACGTAAAGATATACATTTGATATAATATGTATATCCGAATAAATAAAGGAGGAATATAATTATGGCAAATAAGGAAAATACTTCAGATGAAGGTTTACGTGTAAGTTATGATGTAAAAACATATCATGAACAAAAATATATCGATTATACATTACGGCTAAGGGAAATATTAAAAACATTACCATCGTTTGCGAAAGATTATTTCAGAGCTATAGAGCCAACGACATCCGCTAACACACGAATTTCCTACGCATACGATATTCGTGTGTTTTTCCGTTTTTTAATGGAAAATAATCCGGTTTATAAAAACTATACGATCGATCAGTTTACATTGGCAGATATAGAAAATCTTGAACCGGTTGATATTGAGGAATACCAAGAATATTTAAAAGTATATAAAAATGATGAAAAGCAAGTTACAAATACAGAAAAAGGACTTGCAAGAAAAATGTCAGCGCTTCGTAGCTTTTATGGATATTATTTTAAACGTCAGGCAATATCGAAAAACCCGACTCTTCTTGTAGATATGCCTAAACTTCACGAAAAGGCAATTATTCGTCTTGATGCGGATGAAGTTGTCCGATTGCTTGATTATGTTGATCATGGAGGCGATCATTTAACCGGACAGAAAAAGGCTTATTTTGAGAAAACGAGAAACAGAGATCTTGCTATATTAACTTTGCTTTTAGGAACGGGCATTCGTGTTTCGGAATGCGTGGGGCTGGATATCAATGATGTGGATTTTGAAAATAATGGAATCAAAGTGATGCGAAAAGGCGGAAATGAAATGATTGTATATTTTGGCGAAGAAGTGGAAAATGCACTAAAGACATATATGTATACAACACGGAGAACTACTCTCCCGCTTCCGGGGCATGAAAATGCGCTTTTCTTATCTACTCAGCGAAAACGTATGGGCGTTCAAGCTATTGAGAATATGGTAAAAAAATATGCCCGGGAAGTAACGCCTAACAAGAAAATAACTCCTCATAAGCTTAGAAGTACCTACGGTACCTCCCTTTATAAAGAAACAGGAGATATTTATCTTGTTGCCGATGTTCTCGGACATAAAGATGTAAATACAACGAAAAAGCATTATGCAGCCATTGATGAAGACAGACGCCGGCAGGCTGCAAACATAGTGAAACTTCGCGAGGTATAAGTATTTATTTTGAATTCCATTGACCGATCACTTCATTTACAGTAGAGACGGTAACGAATACTTTCTGCCCACATGAATGAAGATAATTTAAAAGTGTACGATATTCTTGTTGTGTGATAATTGTGATCAATTCGGTTCTGTGTGTTTCGTCATAAGCGCCTTGAGCTGTATATAAAGTTGCTCCGCGATTTAGATCATGAATAATATATTGTTGGATCGGACGGTAATCATCTGCAATAATACATACGCGTTTTCGTTTTTTAAAGCCGTCAATAAAATAGTCTACTGCTGCTCCGTTTGCATATGTTCCGAGAAGACTGATAATAAGTGTCGGTATATCGTAAACAAATATAGAAGTCATTGCAGTGATAAGCCCGGAAATTGTCAGTGCTTTTCCTATTTCAATATGTGTAAACTTATTCAGCATCTTTGCCACAATATCTAATCCTCCGGAAGATGCGTTTACATGGAACAGTAATGCCTGACCAAGAGCAATCAGCAGAACATAAATTACGAGATCGATTACCTGTTCATTGGTAATCGATTTGTCAAGTGGTATGAAATGCTCGAAAATCCAAAGATATACAGGGAGAAGCATAGATGTGTACACTGTCTTTGCTCCAAATTCTTTTCCGATGAAGATAAACCCGATAATAAGAAGGAATGTATTTAAGATAAATGTTAATACAGAAACTTGTATCCCTAACAATTTCGATAATACGAGAGCCAGACCGGAAACACTTCCGGCTACGATATTTCCGGGAATCATGAAGAAATAAACCCCTGCGGCTACAAGAAACATTCCAAATGTAATGATTAATATTTCACGAATAGATATTCCTTTGTTTTTCATTTTAATACTCTCTTTTCTGGTAAAATATAGTTACGGGACATCTATTTACAAAAAAATAAAAAATAAATTTTCCCTAAACAATATCTTATCTCTATCAGAGATGAATTTCAATCAAATTCTTTGATTATTTATTACTATTTTTAACTTACGGATCGTAATCTGATTTTTTTCATAAACAACCGGTGATTCTATGATTTTCTGTAAGTTTTCGACTTGTATTTATATTCTTCTGCCGATATAATATAAACGTTATAATTACAGATCAATCATGAAAGGTAGGAAGAAAATGCAGTTACAACGGTTACTCAGTTATACGCGTAAAGCAGTGGATGAATATAGTATGATACAGGAAGGGGATCATATTGCGGTAGGTATTTCGGGCGGAAAAGACAGCCTTACCCTGCTCTATGCGCTTCATGGATTAAAACGGTTTTATCCCCGTAAGTTTGATTTAAGTGCTGTAACTGTAGATCTTGGATTTGCAGATTTTAATTTGGAACCGATTCAAAATTTATGCAGGGAATTAGAAGTTCCTTATAAAATAGTAAAATCAGATATTTATGATATTCTTTTTAATGTACGCCAAGAGAGTAATCCTTGTTCGCTTTGTGCAAAAATGCGTAAAGGCGCCTTAAATGAGGCGGTTAAGGAGATGGGGTGTAATAAAGTGGCTTATGCTCATCATAAAGATGATATTATTGAAACAATGTTGCTCTCATTGATTTTTGAAGGAAGATTTTATTCCTTTTCTCCAAAAACATATTTAGATCGTATGGATCTTACTGTTATCCGTCCTATGATGTTTATAGATGAAATGGAAGTAATCGGTTTTCGCAATAAATATTCTCTTCCGGTTGTAAAAGGAAAATGTCCTGTAGACGGACATACGAAGCGGCAATATGCAAAAGAACTTTTAAGAGAACTTAACAAAGAACATCCGGGAACAAAAGAACGAATGTTTCACGCTATTTTAACAGGAGATATTAAAGGTTGGCCGCAGCGCACGATATCGAGACGTTAAATAAGATCTTAAAAGTGAATAAACTAGCGGCAAGTAAAACACATCCGATGTTTAATCCATCGGATGTGTTTTTATAATATGTGACATTATCGCATGTCAACACCTATTATTTATTATAAGTATTTCTTTTCCTGAATAGGATCAAGGAAAATCCGGTGCAAATCATCAGCAGAAATAGAGGTATTATATGAGTTGAGTCACCTGTTTTTACTGCTGTACTTTTTTCTGAATGAGTGATGTTTTGATTTGGCCGGTCAGAAGTTTCTAAGTCGGCTTTTTTTTCGGTTAATCCGTTGATTGATTTTTTAATACTATTGATTTGCTGTTCAAGTTGTTCGGCAGTGACGTTGTCTGTTAAAAGCGCCTCAGATTTTATGATTTGCTCTTTAAGTATTTTGACTGTTTCGTCTGTGTATTTACCGGATTCCACTTTTGCTTGAGCAGTTTCAATGAGTAGAGCTAATTCCTGTTTTAATTGTTCAATCTTTCCTGAATCAGGTGTATCCGGATCAGTAGGACCTTCCGGATCAGTAGGGCCTTCCGGATCAGTAGGACCTTCCGGGTCGGTAGGACCTTCCGGGTCGGTAGGACCTTCCGGGTCGGTAGGACCTTCCGGATCAGTAGGACCTTCCGGATCGGTAGGACCTTCAGGGTCAACAGGAGGTTCTGTTGATCCGGTGCCTATGATCACATTTAGGGAAATCTCGTCTCCAGTTGCTTTTCCTGCACCGATCAAATTCCCTTTTAAAGTGAGGATCGTATCTTCAGCAGAAGTATATTCTGAAAGATCCCAGTTTACAAATAATGATGCCAAGTCCAGTATTTTATCACTGTCTTTTAATGCAAGCTTTCCACTGATAATTAAAGGAAGCAGCTTTCTTAATTCTTCTTGTGACGTACCTTTGTCGATTTTAATATCGCTGATCGGCATATATTCTTTTAATTCTGTTTCGGAGGATATCCTCTTTCCTGTTATGGTAAGCTCTTCTAAACCTACACAGTTTCCGACAGCAGCACTGTTTAATTCACGGAATAATAATTTGACATACCTTCCGATGATTGGTTGATCAAGTGAAATTTCATCTGTTGGATGGGCTGCTCCGTTCGGTTCGTTTTTTATCGTTTTTGCAGTGATCCAGTTTTCTTTATCAGCAGATACGAGAACGTCATAGTCTGTCGGATAAACTAAATTAAAATACTCTGCAGTAAGTGATTCGATGATATTTGTTTCTTCACCGAGATCAACGATGATCCATGCTTCTTCAGATGCATGATCGCCTTTGATGTAATTGCTGTTCCATCTTGTCTCACGGTTCCCGTCCACGGCAAAATCTTTTTGATCTCTGTCAAGCTCGGTTCCTGATACCTCTACCGGACGGTTTATAGCAAGATTTTCTGAATCCGGGATTTCAGGTTGTTCAGGCTTTGGTTTTTCGGAATCTGCTTCTGTATCGATGATTTGTTCTACATAGATTCCGATATCATCTGTATTTTGTTTTTCATCTTCGTTTGTATAAATTTCATATATAGAAGGCGCTTTTCCCTCTGCCCATTCAAGTCGAATCGCGAAAATATTGTCATATTCTGATACATCAAAAGTTTTTGTTCCCTTATCAAATGTACCTAAGTCTTTCCATTTATCAGTTCCGGTTCGTACCTTTACATTAGCTTCGGAAATAGTATGTACATCTTGCAAAATAGAGAACGATTTTAATTTTGTATTGTCTGTCAGTTTATATTCCAGCCATCCGGCAGTTTTGTTTTCTGTTGTAAATACAGTGGACAGATCCTGATCGATACATTTTTCAAGATTACCTTCTGCACTCGAAGCAATCGGATATGTACTTGTATTTTCTTCAATATTTTTGTTAAATTCAATTTCTTTGATACAAAGGAACGGATTATCATATTTACCGATAACGTCATCTGTTACGAGAATACGAAGATATCTGCTCTTAGCTCCCTGGGCATTTGCTCTTACATAACGATAGGGAGGTTCCACTTTTGTATTGTCATTTTTTACAGACGCGATCGTGGTCCACTCTTTTTTATCAGAGGAGATTTGTATATCTGCATCGTATAAATGAGGTTTTCCATCCGCTGTGACGATTGTAACATCATAAAGCGGTGTTGAAGTTCCGAGGTCTATAATAATGTATCCGCCATTATTTTGACCCTGATTCGTCCAGGCATGGGTTGTAAAATCTCCATCAAACATATTCTCCCACGTACCTTCTTTAAGCGGATTTGTAAAACTTGTTTCGCTCATCTTCGGTGTGATCTTAAGATTATTTACGGAAATACCTAGTTTTGTCAATGATCCTTTTAGCGTTTCATTTGTCTGATTGACAAGACGGACATATCGCATCGGTTGTGGCCCTTTGAAATTTTTCGCATCTGTCCATTCAATTCCATTTGTTGAATATTGTATTTTTGCTTTTTCAAATTCGTCTGATTCGGAAAAAATATCAGACACTGAGACAAGGGAGGTCATTTTGATACCGACATATTCATTCGGTTTTAATTCTAAATCCTTAATGTCTCTTATACGAAATTCGTTTTCGTAAATGTGGATCGGAGTCTCTTTTAATTTTTCAATATTTGTATAAATACGTTCCCCGTCAGTAAATTTCTTATTTACTGTAAATTCGCGTACTTTTGTCCAATAATTTGCTTTGTTCGGAGTTGTCGTTCCTGTCTTGGTAAGACGCAGACGCACATAGCGTGCATTTATGTTTAACCCTGTTTTTTCTATTTTATGTGATTCATCTGTTTCTTTGTACTCCTGAATTGTGACCCATGAACCGTCTTCACCTGTTTCAGAATATTCTAAAACGAAATTGTGGAAATAGTCATGATCAGTTTCTGATGCTCCCTGAAGAATTGTAATATCTGTTACAGGGATAACACGACCTAAATCTACGCCATAGTAATCTCCTATCTTTTGGTTTTGATTCCATTCGCCGGCAGTTGATGGATCTTTGTCAAATAATTTTGCGGAAACAGTATCATCTGTTCGTTTTACACCTGCAAGAACTGCATAAAACGAAGGAATTACATTCGTATTATCAGGATCGAAAAACGGTGTTAATTTATTTTTTGCCGTTGCGGCTGCTTTCGATACGAACGGTTGGATACGTTTACTTCCTGCTTCTGCGCCTTCTTTTACTCCTTCTGCTGTCGGATATGTATTCCATGTTTGTAGCGCCTTGCCTGCTGTTGCAAACGTTTCCCAAGCTGTATCTATGTCTTTTTCTTGAATAGCAATGATACTTTCGATAATTGCCTTTCCGCCTGAAGCGATATCTTGCAGTGATTTCAGCCATGGATCTAATTCTGATTTTAAATCAGCATTGTCACATGTTGATCTAAATGTTTCGATTGCAGCAAGAATAGATTCAAATTCCGATTTTAAAGCTGCCGTTTCTTTATCATTTTTCAAGTTCTCTCCATTACTGATTTTAGCTGTAACATTTTCAAGCTTTTCTTTCAGATATTCTGATTCCGGAAAGCCTTGCGGTACACGTACGGAACGAGGACAGTTTGCAACATTAGATGCAATTTTAAAGTAAGCGTCCTGTACTTCAGGTTCAAGATAACGGAATGCATCCTGCCAAACAGTTTGCGCGTTTGCAGTGTAATTAGTATTGTTCCAGAATAGTGATGCAAGCTGGAACAGACCGACTTTATTACTCTGTGCAAAGCGGGAAGGGTTTGAGACAGCTCCTGTAAGTCCTGTTATGCCATCGCGGGCGTAATGTGTGATATCTCCAAGATAAAGTCCTGATTTTCCATGTTCGTTTACCGGATAATTCAGCCAGAAACAAACTTTGTGTCCTGTTTTCTCTGAAACATAATCGATTGTTTCCTGTGTGATCGGCGAGTTTACGTCATCACCTGTCCAATATAGGATAATTGACTTGTCAAGTTTTTTTAATGCACTTAATTCAGCCTCTTTTGACCATGCTTTGTTATATCCCTGCATACAGTAAGTGATCGGCTTGCAGTTGTTTGGAATAATGAATTCTTTTGTCAGCTTATTTAAAAGATTTACTACATCTTCATGAGTTCCTTGTCCGAAGTCGTCATTTAAAATGTCAAATTTTCTAACGCCTGCGTCATAAAGCTGACGGAATTTTGCAAGTAGTTTCTGATACCGTTCATTATAGGCGGTTTCATTCGATGTATCTAAATTGGTGAAAAATCCCGAAATATGTACGGACCATGTATAGTAACATTTTGTCTCTTCACCTACTTTTACAAGTTTTTGTATCTGATCGATTTCGCTTTGCGGATAAAGTTCTCCCCATTTTGATGTATGATAAGGATCAGTTTTTGATGCATAAATATAATGGTTCATTTTAACATCACGTGCAAATCTCATAAGGCTTTCCCGTGATTTATAATCCCACCCTCCGTAAAAGCCTTCAATAAATCCTCGATATTGTATGTCAGAAAAATCCTCGATCTGTACGCTGCGAAGGGCTGGATCTTCATAAGATGTAAGCATCATCTGTAACGTAGCGATACCGAAAAATGTACTGTCGGTATCTTTTCCTACGATTGAGATAATATTTTCTTTGGCGCTAAGTATATATGAATCAGTTCGATTGAAAAGATCAGACGTTTTAATCGTTGTATTTTTATTGATATAGCTGTCCGCTTTTCCATTGGAACCTTTTATTCCCAACAGGATCGTAGTTTCTCCGTTGACGATCTCTTCAGAATGTACAATTGTTTTCCCATAGTCTGTTATAACTTCTTCCAAAAAGTTCTGTGTAGCTTTATCTATACCTTCCTCGAAGACAACATGAACTCTATCTGACATCACAAATTGTTCGTTATCATATACAACAGAATGAGGAATCGGATAAATTTTATATTCGTTTGATTCTGTGTTTTTTTCCTTGGCATGAATTCCGATACCGCTGCATAGAGGTATGATAAGTAGTGATATGAGCAAAATGCTCAATATGCTTTTGATTTTCCTAAAGAGTTTCAGCTTTTTCATAAAATGTTCCCGCTCCTTTTTCGTTATTTCATACAAAAATTACCTATTATTTTAATGATACTACACAAATCAACTAAAATCAATGAATAAAAATTATGAAATTACACAATAAAAACCCGAAAATCATAAAACATCATCTTAATTTCAAGATCGGTTTTATAGTTTTCGGGCTTTTTAAGTTATTCTAAGTTTCTTTATTTAAATTCGTTTGCTTTCTTTCGCAATACTTTCTTTTAGTTTTACATAGTCAATAATCGCATTCGCCGTTCCGTCTATGCCAAGTTCGGAACTTGTAAGACAAAGTTCGTAGCTTTTTGAGTCGGACCATTTTTTATTTGTATAATAATTATAATAACCTGCTCGTTTTTTATCTGTTTTTAAGATCATATCTTTTGCCTTCGCATCCGTCAGATTATAGATCCTTGCAATACGGCGTATTCTTGCATCAAGATCGGCATGAATGAAAACGCTTACTACATTTTTATATGATTCAAGTGCATAATCTGCACATCTTCCGACAAGAATACAAGGTCCTTCATCTGCGATTTTTTTGATTGCATCAAACTGTGCAAGAAAAACCTTATGATTGATCGGCATATCTGTATAGGTGTTTCCGGAATATCCCATTGAATATGTATCCATTACTAGTGAATAGAGAAAACTGCTTGTAGGTTTTTCGTCATGTGATTCAAATATTTCTTCACAGATTCCGCTTTCTTTTGCTGCACGGGCCAGCATTTCTTTGTCATAAAGTTTGATTCCGAATTCTTTGGCTACTTTATATCCGATTTCCCGGCCGGCACTTCCGAATTCTCTTCCAATAGTAATGATCGTATTTGTTTTCATTTAAGGTCACTCTCCTTTACGTCAACAATATGTGATTTTGCATAAAAAATACATATACAAATGAACTATATGTGAGTATTATAACTAAAAACAAAGAAAAATACAATCAAATTTCTATTTTCTTTTCTTTTTTCCTTCAACAAAATCAGCGTTCTTCTAATTGTTTGAGAAGTTTATTAAAATATTCCGGAAGAGGTGCGTCGACTTCGATATATTTCCCTGTGGAAGGATGAGTGATTCCAAGAACTTTTGCATGTAATGTCTGACCCTGAAGTTTAAACGGACATTTTGACGGACCATACATACTGTCTCCTAGAATGGGATGTCCAATGCTTGCCATATGAACACGAATCTGGTGGGTTCGTCCTGTCTCCAGTTCGCATTCGATATAAGTATAATCTTTAAATCTGCGCAGGACGGTATAATGGGTAACTGCATGTTTTCCGTTCTTTGCTTTCGTACTCATTTTTTTTCGATCAATGGGATGCCTTCCGATAGGAGCGTTTACCACTCCGTTATCTTCTTTTATCTTTCCATGAACGATCGCATGATATCGTCGGGTAATCGAATGTTCTTTTAGCTGTTCTGCTATGATCTGATGCGCCTTATCATTTTTGCATATCAAAAGCGAACCTGTTGTATCCATGTCGATTCGATGTACGATTCCCGGACGAAGTATACCGTTAATTCCGGACAGATTATCTTTGCAGTGATACATTACTGCATTTACAAGAGTGTGCTCATAATGCCCCGGCGCCGGATGAACGACCATATTCTTGGGTTTATTAACAATAAGGATATCACTGTCTTCGTATAAAATATCAAGCGGAATATTCTCGGGAAGAATATCCAATACTTCAGGATCCGGAATAAAAACTTCGATCTTATCGTTTTCACTGATTTTATAGTTGGGTTTGACCGAGCTTTGATTGACGGAAATTTTGCCGTCTTTTAGCAGTTTTTGAATATAAGAACGGGAAAGGTTCTCAAGATTTTCACTCAAAAATCTATCAATCCTTTCCCCGCTGCGATCGGCTGTAAATTTAATCTGTTCCATAATATACGAACCTTTCTGTTTTATAGGTTAAATTGCAGTGCAGACTGATTTTATCTGATCAAATCCGATTTTTTTGTTTGCGCAGAAAATCAAAATCAGAGTCTTCTTTATAATAAAATAAAATCAAAAAAGCGAAAATAATGCATGCCACGACAACATAGCAGTCTGCCACATTGAAAATCGGGAAATCGATTAATTTAAAATAAAAGAAATCGATAACATAATTTAGTCTTACCCGATCGATCAGATTTCCGACAGCCCCGGCGATCAAAAGGATCGAACAGATACGAAGAGGCATATACTTTTTTGTATATGGAATTCTCCCGTATATGAGGAGAATCGCTCCACATATAACCAGAGCGCCAACGACAAATAAAAACTGTTTATTTTGAAGTATTCCAAAAGCCATACCTCGGTTTTCAAGATATTGAAGCTCAAAAACACCGTCTATCAAAACTTTTGCATGATTATTTTTCAGATACGCCACTGCAAAATATTTTGTAATCTGATCTATAAAAATTGCTGTTCCTATCCAAAAAAATGCTATAATATAGCTTTTAAATAAACGAAATTTCGGATTTTCTTTTTGCAAAGCCATTGTGTTTCTCCATCTCTAAATATATTTCTGTATCCTGACGTATATTCTGTGTTTTCTGGTTTTATTTCCGATTCCTGCAAAACGAAATTTTCCCATTTTGCGAACAGAGATAAGATCACCTTCATTTGGCTGGTAGCCATTACTTGTAATAAGTTTCCCGTTAACAAAGACTCTTCCGCCTTCAATCAATCCGCTAAGTTTTGTCCGGGAAGATGAAAATGCAAGTGATAATAAACTATCAAGTCGAACTGACGCAACGGTTCCCGTGAGTTCTTCATATTTGGGCGTATATTGAATGTCAAATGAAGGAAGTTCTTCTGTTTTGACCGATGTGTGCCGAATCCGTGTCAGCTCACTGCATAAAAAAGATACAATATCATCATGTGCAAATAAAATCGCTGTATTATTTTCAATAAGAATGTCTCCGGTTTTTGACCGGTCAATACCCAAATTAAGAATTGATCCCAGATAGTCTCTATGTGTGAGATCTTCTGAAAATTTTCGGTTTAACGGAAGGACCTGAAGAGCTTTGAAAGGATATCTTATCAAAGCAGGATCGAGCTCCTTTTTTCCGCAACGCAAATAAAGAGCATCAGGGATAAATGCAGCCATCTGACGCTCTGCCATGCCATATCCGCCGAAAGTAAGTATTTGTGTAAACAAATTTTCTTTCGGCAGCGTATGCAGTATATTTTGTTCATTTAGATTCAGAAAATCAGAGTATGTGATAAAATCTCTTTGATATGCATTTCTGGATAATTCAATAAAACGCTTTTCCAGAAGATACTGATCTTTCTCAAGATTGCCGCTTCCCATATCTGAATTAATATCTTCCTTTCACACTCGGTGTTTCCATCGAACCGCCGAGAAGATCTTGTAAATCACCGGAAATATCAACATTTGTCGGTGTTACAAGGAATATGTAATTTGAAATTTTCTGAAGATTACCGTTAATTGCAAATGTGGCGCCTGAAATAAAATCAATGATGCGCTGAGCAAGTTCAAGATCCATACCTTCAAGATTCAGGATAACAGTGCGTCCTGAAAGCAATGTCTCTGTTATTTCGCGGGAATCGTCAACAGAACTTGGTTTTACAACACAAACTTCCATATTTCCACCCTTTCTGGATGCAGGATGTCTCATCGGAGTCACCTTGCTTGAGGAAGCAGGCTGAAATTTCTTTTCCTCTTCCATATCAAAATCATCAAAAGATTCTTCCTTCGTATTTTTCTTTCCGAACAAAGAACGACGGGCAGGTTTTTCATCAAATTCCTCATCGTCGAAATATTCATCTTCTTCATCATAAAAATCATCATCATAATCATCGTCGTTCAGTTTCATAATGTCCAGAAATTTATCAAATACACCCATTTTTTACACTCCTATCTTGCGCTGCATATGCTCGCGCAATTTTATTATTTTCACGGCTCTAAGACTACAGCTATTCTGTCGGACAAGTCTTCTGCCATGTTATACTTTCATCCCAGATCTTACATCAGATATTGTAATTTCTGGCACCAAAGATTCCTGTTCCGATACGGACCATAGTTGCTCCTTCTTCGATTGCAACTTCATAATCATTGGTCATCCCCATTGAAAGTATGCTCACAGTACCATTATCAATGTTTTTTTGCTTAATGTCAACATATAATTTATGTAAATCTGCAAAAATTGCACGGTTTTCTTCTGGATTTTCGACAAATGGAGCTATTGTCATAAGCCCTTTTACACGTATATGTGGTAATTGCGAAAATTTTTCCATTAATGGAATAACTTCTTCTGTCTTTAATCCAAATTTACTGCTCTCCTGAGCAACATTCACTTCAAGTAAAATATCGATTATGCGATTTTGTTTGGCAGCTTCTTTTTCGATTACTTCTCCTAACTTAAAAGAATCGACAGAGTGGATCAATTTTACTTTATCGACAATATACTTTACCTTATTTGTCTGAAGATGTCCGATCATATGCCAATCAATGTCTTTTGGCAAGACTTCATACTTTTCACGAATTTCCTGAACTTTGTTCTCGCCGAAGATTCGCACTCCGAGATCGTAAGCTTCTTGAAGCATATGAGGAGGCTTCGTTTTGCTTACGGCGATCAGAGTAATTTCTTCTCGTTTTCTTCCGGCTTTTTTACATGCCGATTGTATTCGTTCTTCCACCGTCTTTAGATTTTCTTTAAGCATTTTTATTTCTCCTCTTTCCGAATAGTTAAAAGTTTTATTTTTTAGATTTTATTGAAATACGACATCATTTGAATTTACGCTTGAACCTTCCTGCACGATATGGTCATAATTAGAAAGACCATACGGTTCGTTTTCCTGCACGATATAATATTCGTCGTTTTCACAGAGAACACTTACTTTTCTGAATACGGCATATCCTTTATTGATATTATATACACCTTGCAGATTTTTTGTTTTTCCGACTACAAATGTATCGGATGACTCCGGTTTAACGAGTACGCTTCCATCTTCTAAATCCTGCTTGCTGACAAAAACGTCTCCATTTTCAGAAATGTCATAAATATTTACGGCGTGAAATACGGCGCTCCCATTCTCTTTTGCAAGCATTACACCGCTTGCGCTGCTGTTTCCGCCTGTCGTAATGTATTCTTTCGGAATGATAAAAAATTTCTCGTTAACTACAGAAGATTTCGGGATTTTTAATCCGCTTTCATCTTCCATGATCAATTCTATATTTAAAAATCTTTCCTCGGCATATCTTATCATTGAATTATCAAAATCAAGCTGACCGTAATATTTTCCTTGCCGTTCGATAACAGTAAGTTTTCCCCAAAGAGTTTCGCTGTCTTTGTCCATCCGTACTTTTATTCCGGATACATCTTCATGTTTTAACTTTATAGCTGTTTCTTTTGAAAGAGGAACGATAACCGACCAATCTTCACTTGTGATCATCCGGTAAACAGGATCTCCTGCTTTAACTTTCGTTTCATCGGATAAAGAAGAAACTTCATATTTTGTTTTATCAAAAGCAGATTCAGTAAATGTTTCAGTAGTCAATCCTTCATATCCATCGACTGTGAAGGCTACAATGCCATCCTGCTGTGCCTGATAAGACAACACATCCAGACCGCTTGCGGCAATCACTGCTCCAAGTTGTTCTGTTCGGGTCGCGCTGAATTCGTTTTGAAGCATTGTAGTGATTTCAGATTTCAGCGAATATACCGAACCGAAATCATTTGCACGATACCCTTCGATAAAATTTTGTATTTGAAGGGTAATCGCAGAACTGACTTCAGGATTTACTGTTATGGACTGACCTTCTGTGTGTTCTCCCTGTGTGGAGTCTGTTTTGCTGCTTGTATCAAGCTTTTCAGGGGAAAGGGCATAAATATTCATTCCGCGCTTGATCTTACTGTTTTCGGCCTGATAATAGCTTATATAACCGGATGATTCGGCAGTTACAGCCGTCTCTTTACGAATAATAAGTCCGGTATAAGAATTATCTTTCACAATGCTGCCTTCCCGTACTTCATAAACAGAGATCCGGTCTCCAGTAAAATACAAAATAATTGTTACAACCAAATAAATAAACACGATTGCAAAAAGAAAGATACCGAGATTGAATTCTCTTTTTGTTTTATATTTTTTTATATTGACTGAATTATTTTTTTTGGATGACAATTCAGTATACACCTCCTGCTTTTTTCTGGCGTTGCTAGTATATCATTTTTTTTAGTATATTTCCACTTTTTATGGACATAATAAAAAATATTGGTAGCTGAATTGTTACAAATATTGAGATGATAAAGGAGGAAATAACATGAAATGGTTTGACAATACAGCTCTGACACTCGTTATTATAGGCGCCGTAAACTGGCTTCTTATAGGGGTGTTCAGATTTGATCTGGTGGCATTTATATGCGGGAATATGAGCTGGCTTTCCAGGATCATTTATACGCTAGTAGGTTTGTGCGGCTTATACTTGATCAGTCTTTTTGGCAGAATCAAATCAATGTCAGAATAAAAGAAAAACACCTCGTAAAATGATATGATCGAATTATTTATCGGAAATTTCATTTTTACGGGGTGTTGTATTTTTTATAACGGCGGCAGATCAAAGTTCAGATTTGTCCGAAAACTTGCATCGTTTGCGATTCCGAAAGATGTCTTTTGACACTTTCGGGGATCTATTTCATTCCTGCATCAAGCAGTTCGTTCATTTCTTCGTAAAGAAGCGGTTTGTCAGAAGCGCCCATGATAACGGAAATATACGGTTCTCCTGCGGTGTTTTTTTCATATAAAATTACACAGTTTCCTGCCTGATCGGTTGTTCCGGTTTTTCCTCCGTATACGTGTATCCCGTCAGGCGGCGTCGCTTCTCCGGCTGAGTAATAATTCGTCGCCTGCCATGTAGGAGTATACGAAGTTCCGTCTGCCGAGGTAACTTTTGCCGTATATGAGTTCATAGAAATAATATCGAGAAAAGCTTGATCCTTTAATGCTTCATTAAACATTAAATACAAATCATATGTTGTTGTGTAATGATTTTCGTCATGAAGTCCGTGAGGATTTACAAAGTGAGTTCCTGTCGCTCCAAGTTGTTTTGCTTCTGTATTCATTAATTCGGCAAAAGCTTCCTGGCTTCCCGATATATGCTCCGCAATAGCGGCCGCACAGTCATTTCCGGATTGTAAGAGCAGACCGCATATGAGATCGTACAAAGTCAGGGAATCTCCGGCAGAAAGACCACAGGTAGACTCATCCCAATTAAAATTCGTGGAAGTGGCGCTCATCGTTACAACGTCATCCAAATTTCCATATTTTAAAGCAAGATAAGCAGTCATAACTTTCGTTGTACTTGCAGGATATAATTTGTCAAACAGTTTGTATCCGTATTTGATCTGAGAATCTGCTATATTGAATAGTCCTTCACCGTGAAATCCCGGATCTGCTTCAACGCCGTCAAGAGATACATCTTCTGAAGCAACACAGAGATCTTCAGCGAAAAGTTCTCCTGTGTATTGCTTTTTATTATATGATGCAAACTCATATTGCCGGATATGATCTTTTGAATATTCCTGCAATATGAAAAATCCGACAGCGCCTGCGCCTGCAATTAGTATAAGACAGATCAGAAGAACCGCAATTACTGTAGAAGTTCGTTTTCGGCGCCGTCTTTTTTTTACGTAAATAGGTTTTCGGCGTCTGCGCCTGTTATCTGAATAATGATTTCCCTTCATTTTATTCCTACCATTTATTTTTTGATGTATTAGATGTATTATTTGTACATTTCACGCCAATCTAAGTCTCCTCTGTCAAGTGCCAGTATAAGAGCTTCGGCAGTTGCGATATTTGTAGCTGCCGGAATATTGTACATATCACACATTTTTACAATATCACTTACGCTCGGCTCGTGAGAGCGTGGAGTAAGCGGATCTCTGAAAAAGATAAACAAATCAATTTGATTGCTTTCAATCTGAGAGGAAAGCTGTTGGATTCCACCGAGATGTCCCGGAAGAAATTTATGGATATTAAGGTTTGTTACGCTCTCGATCAGTGCTCCTGTAGTTTCCGTTGCATACAAACTGTGTTTGCTGAGTATTCCACGATAAGCGATACAAAAATTCTGCATTAATTTTTTCTTTGCGTCATGCGCGATCAATCCGATATTCATAGCTGTCATTCTCCTTATTGATACTTATTAGGCTGTAATCCGACATTTAAAACGAGTCCGATTCCCATAAAGAAACATACGACGGATGTAAGTCCGTAGCTGACAAAGGGAAGCGAAAGACCTGTGTTCGGAAGAATCAAAGTTGCCACACTGATATTGATGAAACTTTGAATGCCAATCAGTGCGGCTACGCCGCCGCAGATAATGCGTCCTCCCGTATCTTTCGCTTTTAAACCTATTAAGATACATTGTATTACAATTAATAATAACAAAAATATGACTCCGCAACAACCCACAAATCCTAATTCTTCTCCGATAATTGCAAAAATAAAATCTGTTTGCGGTTCGGAAACAAAATTTCCGTTTTTAACTGAAGTTGTGGCATCGTTATTGTATCCTTTTCCCGAAAGCTGACCCGAACCGATTGCCATAACAGAGTTTAACTGTTGATATGATTCATCATCCGCATATTTTTCCGGCTCTAACCAGGCAAGAATACGATCCTGCTGGTAGTCATGCAAAAAAGGCTGATTCGGCTGCACCGCAACGGCAAGAAAGATCGCAACGGCAGGAATCGTAATCGCAAGAACTGTTCCGACAAATTTGTAATTTAATCCTGCCAGAAAAATGAGAGCACAAAAAAGCGCTGCGATACAGATTGTAGTGGAAAGATTCGGCTGTGTCACAATAAGGATGAGCGACGGAATAAGCAGCGCAACAGACTGAATGATTACTTTGGGGCTGCTGATCTTAAGCTCTCTGTCAGAAAAAAATCTGGCAAAAAAAATAATAAGAAGTATTTTTGTCAAGTCGGAAGGCTGAAGCTGCATAAACCCGAGGTTGATCCATCTTTGCGCCCCGTTTGCCGAATGACCTAATCCTGGAATTTTTACTGCGATCAAAAGAATCAAATTTATAACATAAAGTATCCAATAAAAATTCATGATCCATTTATAGTCGATCAAAGAGACAACAACCATTGCTCCGAACCCAAGGATCACCCCCATGATCTGTTTTGTCATAAAATCCGGTTTAGCGCTTCCGACCATCATGATACCGATGACAGAAATTGCAACTACTGAAATAATAAGTCCGAATTTATAATCTTTTATATGATATTGCTGTTTAATATGATTGATTAAAAATTTCAACGATCTTCTCCCATGTATTTTATATGTATATCGCTGCGTGTAATATCGATTGAAAAATATGCGGGATTGATTTCCGTATATTTTGAAACCGCATGATATAAGTCATTTTTCATTTGTTCCGTCAAATCTGCCGTACAGTGCATTCTGTCTGCGGCAAGCAGATTCTTCAGCCGGTATTTGGCGATCGAAACTGAATGAACACTCATCGGTTTTCCTCCTGATTTCTATGAAAAAATTGCGCTATTTTTCCGAAGAAACCTTCTGATTTTGAATAGTCGTTGACCGGAACGTCTTCTCCTGTCAGTCTGCGGCAGATATCCATGTAGGATCTTCCGGCCAGACATTCTTCTCCGGCAACGGCTTCTCCTCTGTTAGTTGCAATAACGACTTGTTCATCGTCGGGAATTACTCCGAGGAGATTTACGGCAAGGATTTCGGTGACATCGTCTACGGACATCATATCGCCTCTCTTGACCATATCGATCCGCAGCCGATTAATCAAAAGATCTGTTTTGCGAATACCCGACGCTTCCAGAAGTCCGATAATGCGGTCGGCATCCCGAATGGCAGAAACTTCCGGGGTCGTGACAACAACAGCATGTTCAGCGCCTGCTATTGCATTTTGGAATCCTTGTTCGATCCCCGCTGGGCAATCCAGTAAAACAAAATCAAAATCACTCCGAATATCTTCGATAAGTTTTTTCATCTGTTCCGGGGAAACCGCAGACTTATCTTTCGTTTGGGCAGATGGAAGCAGGCAAAGCTCCGGAAACTGAGTATCTTTTATCAATGCCTGTTTTAACCGGCAGTTGCCGTTTATGACATCCACGATATTATAAATGATCCTATTCTCCAGCCCTAATACGACATCCAGATTTCTAAGGCCGAGGTCTGTGTCAATCACTATAACTTTTTTCCCGAGTTTTGCTAGACCGATTCCGATATTTGCTGTCGTTGTCGTTTTACCGACTCCGCCTTTTCCTGATGTAATGACAATTACTTCTCCCATGATGCTTTTCCTCCTACATATGTCCTGTCTCAATCCGTAAGGGGATCAAGATAGATACGGTTTCCGTCGATCACGGCGATTTTGGGGCCTTTAATATTTAAGCTCTCCTGATAAATGATCTGACGTTTTGCTACGATATCTCCGATGCTGAGATATTTAGGCTGCATAGAAAGTGCTACGACATACGCCGACGTATCGCCGGATGCTCCGGCACAGACAGATCCATATAACGTACCGATTATGATCACACTGCCTTTTGCAATTACTTTTGCACCAAGTTCTACATCACCTAGTATGACAATACTTTCTTCTGCCTCTAATATCTGCCTTTTTCTTAAAGTCCCCTTGTAGAAAATTCCTTCTTTTTTATAGATATCTGAAAGACTTTGTTCTACTACGCTTCTGTACATCATCTCATTTTTATCATTTGGTTCGATAATACACAAAATTTCAATTTGTGTATTTTCTCTTATGACGGCAAGAACACGATCTTCCTCTGCTCGCGTCAGTTCGCGTCCGCTGAAACTAAGCGCCATCTGTGCATCTTTAAAAAAGCGCCCGGATTGTTTGAATTTTTGTCCGAGAACTTCAAGAAGTTGATCGAATTCTGTTTCGGAATCAAATTCAATATCTAATCCGTATCGATTACTTCTGATGGTCACAAGTTTGTTCATTGTCATTCCCCCGTCTTTTAGTCTCCTGCAATTCCTTCTCCGAGATTAGCTGCGCTTCCGGTAATTAATTCACCGGCTGTTTCAGGATTAAAATAGACTTTTGCAATATCTCTGCCGATCTCTGATGCATATCCCGAATTATAGCCATAAGTAATGCGGACTGCAATCGATAATTGAGGCTGTTCGGCCGGAGCATATCCTACAAATAATACATGGTCGGCATGCAATTCGTTATGTTGGGCAGTACCGGTTTTTCCCGCCATAGAAAAATCAAGGCCTGTAAAAGTGGTTGAGCTTGCAACCATCTGTTCCATTCCCTGGTGAATAAGATCCCATGTGCTGGAATTGATTTCATCCATTGTACTGTCTACTTCTGCAGAATAATCTTTAATAAGATTTCCCGCCGCATCTGTCGTTTTATCGATAAGCGTCAGATCATAAACAGTTCCGCTGTTTGCAACTGCGGTTACATAACGGTTCAGTTGACTTACCGTAAAGTTGTTCGTACCTTGTCCGATTGCAGATTGAATCGAATATTCATCAGATATCTGCGGTGCAGCTTCCGGTATTTCTACGCCGGATTTCCTGTCTAAGCCATACATAGCCGCATATTTTCTCAACTTGTCTGTTCCAAGATCACTGTCATAGTTTCCATTGGAATCGATTCCCATATTGTATCCCAGTTGATAATAAAAGACGTTGCAGGAATGCTGCAATGATTGAACAACATTCAACGCTCCGTGACCTCCCGGATAGATCCAACATTTCGGACTCGGAGTAACCGTATTAAATGAACCGCTGCAATATGTTGTTGTGTAAGCGTCAATATACCCTTCTTCCAGTCCGGCTGTGGCCGAGATCATTTTAAAAGTTGATCCCGGAGCTGTTTTTTCCTGTGTGGCACGGTTATAGAAAATATTTGCACGTCCGGTATTAAGCTGATTGTAGTAAGCGGAATCCATTGTATTTGCCAGACGGTTATTATCATATCCCGGATAAGATACACATGCCAGAACATCTCCGCTATTTGGATCTGTAACTACAATTCCGCCGGAACACGGCTCTAAAGCGAGCTGCCCGGGCGTAATCTGCAATGTTTTAATCTTATCATATAGCCAGCCATAAGCGTCTGTCGTTCCGTTTAAAAGACCGTTATACGCATTCTCATCCATTGGCAGTACGCCTTGTTCATAAACGATCGCACAGATCTGTGCGCCGGTGACACTTCCTGATTTTATAAGATATTTGTAGAGAAGTTTGTCGAAATTACTGTCTTCCTTTAAATATTCTTCAAGGTATGCCAAAACACCGCTATAAATCTCTTCAGAACTCGAATAAGCGCTGTCTCCCAACTTTGAGGTATCGATCCAGTTTTTGGAGATTGCATAATTTAAATACCGGTTCAAACTAATTGTCTCTTGCGTTGCCCAGGCAATTTGTGTTTCATCTTCTGCTTCGATCTTGTCTGACATCAGGATTCCTGTCGTTTGTTTTAGAAGAGTATCGCATATATAGTCCATATAAGCTTTCATTTCTTTTGAAAGATCTTTATATGCCGGAGCATTTTCGTTCTGAAGCTGTGCCATTAATTCGGAAAGTATCTCGGCTTTTTTCTGAGTAAACGTATTATAGACAGCCTGTTCGGCAGGTTTTGCGTCTGTTCTTCCGAATTTTTTCATATCGATAATCTCATTTGCAATAAATGAATTATATGCATCTCCTACGGGAATTTTAATATATTTCGTATCTTTTTCCGCAGAAGGATCATAGTCTAATACATTGCTTAATTTGCTTAAAACGATTCCGGCAAGTTTTTCTTCCAGAAGTTTATAAGCAGAAATCTGTAAATTTTTATCGATCGTAAGGTAGACGTCATTTCCTGCTTTCGGATCTGTCATACTTACAGTATCGGTTACTTTCCCGAGATTATCTACATAGAATGTCGTTTTACCTTTTTCGCCCTGAAGAACGCTATCGAACGTGTGCTCAATGCCTGATTTTCCAACAATATCCGACAAAGAATATCTCTTTTTTTCATCATCGCTTAGATCATCATATTCTTCCTGCGATATCTGACCCGTATATCCGATAATCGATGCAAAATATTGACCGTCAGGATAACGCCGCAGGGAATCCTCAGAAATATCTACTCCCTGAAGGGAATCCTGATTTTCCATAATAGCCGCTGCCGTAGCATCACTGACATCGGAAGCAAGTACGGTTGTAAGCCATTGCTGATAACTATTCAGTCCCATAGCATAACGCATATTGACCATTTTCAGAATATATGCGGCATCATGTTCGGAATAATCCAATCCGTATCGTTTGCATAAATAATGTACGATCTGCTCGGCTGTCTTATTTTTTTCTTTTTCTGTAAGATCATCAATAAAACTTTTTCCATGCACATCCGCCACAAAACGAAGTCTGGATGTTTCGTTTGTCTCGGCGAATTGATAACTACCCGATGAATCAAGAATGATTCCGAAATTGTCGATCACACTGTCTCCGTTTTCTTCAACGATCGAAAGCACACTGTCAAGCGTATCATTTAATATTTTGTTTTTATCTTCGGTTTTAGTGTCTGTAGGGATGATATCCTCGATCGTCACGGAATAAGCCAATTCATTGTAAGCAATCACTTCTCCGTTACGATCAAAAATATTGCCTCTGGTTCCGGGTACAGTTCTTGTCTTTCTTATTTGCAGCTCATAATTTTCCAAGTAATCTTCTCCGCGCACGATCTGAAGATAAAAAAGTCGTCCGATCAATATCGAAGATGTAAGGCAAAAGACAATAATGAGAACGATCAACCTTGAACTCATCAAATATTCAACAGCTTCTTTTATTCGATCTATAATTCTTCTAAACAAATTTACTTGCACTCCTTTTTTCTTCGGCTTCAAGTTTATGATTGATAAACAAAAGAAGCGGATAAACTCCAAGCGTTATTACAATCGTGTAAATCATCTCAGGAACGATGATCCGGTTTAAATAGTAGGTAAAACGAAAATCGCTGTTTAGCAGAAATGTGAAGAAATATATAGTGATTCCATAAAGGAAGTCACTGACCGCTATAAGAAACAGGGGAAGTTTAATATCTTCGTCATAGAACATCTGCTCAAACAAGCCATTTAGGAAACCAACTACAAGATAGATCAAAGCGTAAAATCCGATCATCTTTCCAAATTGTATATCAATCAAAAGTCCCGATAAAAATCCGACGAGCATTCCGGATTTTGAACCTCTCATAAATCCAAATGACGCAGTGACGATTAATAGAAGATTCGGCTTGATTCCGGCAATATCAAGTACCGGAAATACCGTACACTGAAGTACATATGCCACGAGAATGACAAGCGCCGTTATAAAAATGCGTTTGACCTTCATTCTTTTCATATTTTAATCTTCATTCCTTTCTTTATATGTCCGTCTGTAAAGAAACTCATTCTGTCTTGTTTTCACCTGTAAGTTCTGCTTTTGTTGTCGTAATAACAAGCACTTCCTGAATATTTTTAAAATCGACTGCCGGTGTAATGTATCCCGAACGCGTCAGATTATTTGAGTCTACATTTACTTCACTGACCGAACCGATCAAAATACCTTGAAGATACTTATCGCTGATATAAGACGTCACAATCTGATCGCCTACAGCGACTACATTGTCATTGTTTTCCATCTGGGAAAAAGCGATCTGACCTGTTCCCATAAGCGCCATATCTCCGCTTACGATACATGTATCCGAAGTAGAAATCGCCATTGCGCTTATATTGGAAGAATCGTCGATGATCGAGCGTACTTTTGCCCAGGTAGGACCTACATCTGTTACGATCCCGACAAGTCCGCTTCCTGCAAGGACATTCATGTTGACTTCAATACCGTCTTTACTTCCTTTGTCTATTGTAAATGTACCGAACCAGTTTCCGGCGTCTTTCCCGATCACATGGGCGGCTGTTTTCTCATATTCGGCATAATTCTGATCCAGTTTATATAATTCCTGAAGACGTTCAAATTCATAACGCTCTTCCTGTAAATAGTTATTTTCTGTTGTCAAAGCATCAACTTGTTCCCTCAGTTTTTTATTTTCTGATTTTAGTTGTTTCATCGTTGAGAAATTGTCTTTCATATCTCCCATCCAGCCACCGATCTGATTCATCCCTTGTTGGAGTGGGATTACCGTAACATTTGCAACCGTCTTAAACGGACCGCCGACTTTGTCAGAGAAAGAGGAAAGCACCATCATAAGCACACAAAATATGGAAAGCCCAAGCAGGATATATCTGTTTGTATGAGACATTTGATTTTTCTTTTTCATTACCTTAACCACCTATAATCTTCGTCTAACATCGAATAAGTGAGCTTTTTATAATACTCCTTGTCCAAAATGATCTTTTGAAGTCCTTTCACAGCACATAATTCGGGTTCGTCAACAGTTGTAACAGGAAGACCGACACGTTCTCTTATGTATGTAGGAAGTCCTTTTAAATTTGTCAGTCCTCCGGTAAGATAAATTCCTTTTTCTTCGATTGCCCTTCTTACATCCGGAGGCGTTCTATCTAACATTAGTTTAATCGCACGGACGCATTCATCAAGGGGGTCTTTTATTGCAGCGCGGACAATTCCTATAGATACATCGGTCTGCGAAGGAACACCGGTCACAAGATCTCTTCCTGACACGGTAATCGTACTGTTTGTGCTTTGCTCAAAAACCCCGAATTTTTTACGAAGCATTTCAGCAGTTGTCTTTCCTATGAGAAATTCTTTATTATGACGTACAAGTCCTGTGATCGCAGAATCGAAATCATCACCGCCTATTTTTAAAAGACGGTTTAAGACAAGTCCGCCGGATGAAAGAACTGATAATTCTGTAATACCGCCACCGAAGTTTGCAATAAAAATTCCCTTTTCTCTAAAAATATCAATGCCTAAACCGACTGCATCAGCCAGTCCTCTTTCGACAATACGGACTGATTTTGCTTTTGCCTCTGAATGCAGAACCAAGTCGCAAAAAGCTTTTTTTTCAACTTCCGTAACATCTGTAGGAACGGCAACAACGTATTCCGATCCCCAGACTGAACGTTTTTTTGTTCTTAACAAAGTACCGAGCAATGTCTGCATATTATCAAAACGGGCGATCACACCGCTTTTCATCGGAAAGACAACTTCGATATCATCAGGAGCCTTCTCGTACATTTCATATGCTTTGTCACCGATCGCAAAAATATTTTTTTTATTTTTAATTGCAATAACGTCTCTCTCCCGACAAATCTTATCCTGCTTTTTATCAAATACTTTGATCTCATATGTGCCGAGATCAAGTCCGTATATATTTCCAAACATATTAACCAACCCTTACTTTAAATAAAATACTCTCCCTTAATAAAAACTGTATACTTCAATCTTATATTGCGCAGTATGCTATTTTCCGAAAAACCCTTTTTCTTTCATACTTACAAAACAGTTATCACCGATAACGATATGATCGAAAAGGCGGATGCCAAGCAGTTCCCCGGCTTCATAAATTCTTCTTGTTATCATTACATCTTCTCTGCTCGGAGTGGGATCTCCGCCGGGATGATTATGAAGCAGTATGATTCCGTAGGCGTTTCTTTTGAATGCTTCGATAAACAATTCCCTCGGAGATACAAGTGCACTGTCTATCGTTCCTTCCGAAACATTACACTCCCCTATTAATCTGCAGCGTGTATTTAAAAAGATTAATTTTAATATTTCTCTCGTCCTGTGACGCATATCTTCCATGTAATAATCGGCGATCGTGCGCGGGGATGAAAAATCAAGTTTTCCGACTGTGCTTGTACGTGCCAGCCGTTTTGAAAGTTCTGACAGACATACAAGCTGGATTGCTTTTACTTTCCCGATCCCCTTAATCTGTATCAATTCGTCGAGAGACCATTTGTGTATCCCTGCCAGTCCATTATGAAAGCCGTTTTTGTAGAGAAGCTTTCGTGAAAGTTCTAATGAATTTTCCCCTTTTGTCCCTGTGCGTATCAAAATTGCGAGAAGTTCTGTGTCTGTCAGATTCTCTGCTCCGAATTTTTCACATTTTTCATAGGGACGATCTTCTTTGTACATTTCTTTGATCGTATTGATTTTTTCCATTTTCTCACTTTATAATCAGTGCGATGATACAATACAACGATATATTTTAGCACAATTTAAAAAATGTGTATAGAGATTGTTCCTTAAAATTCTGTGAAGATTCAGACACTATCGGGAGCAGAGAAGGTTTTTATAATCGCTTCCGCAACTTTCATGCCGTCCATAGCCGCAGAAGTAATGCCGCCTGCATATCCGGCTCCTTCACCGCACGGGTAAATCCAGGGAAAAGAAGAAGTAAAGTCTTCTTTTCTGAATATTTTTACAGGTGAAGATGTTCTGCTTTCTACACCGGAAAGTATGACGTCATCATGATCGAAGTCTTTGATCTTTTTCCCCATCGCACGAATCCCCGATTCAATCGATTCTGCAAGTTCCGGAGGAAATATATTGCGCACATTGCCAAATACATATTTCCCTTTTATGTTCGGAGTAACATTTCCTGTCTTTACTGATATTGTCCCTGTGCAGAAATCGGCAAATCGTTGTATCGGAACATTGCCGCCGCCTTCTTCCCATGCCTTTTTTTCGAGCCGTCTTTGAAATTCCATCCCGGCAAGAGGATGATCAGATCCATAATCGTCTTTTGTTACGGTAACGATCACAGCGCTGTTTGCATTTTCTCCGGCTCTGTCATGATAACTCATGCCGTTAACGGCTAGACGTCCTTGCTCGGACGACGCATTGACAACATATCCGCCGGGACACATACAAAACGTGTATACTCCTCTTCCGTTTTCAAGCTGTGCTGTCAGTTTATATGCTGCGGCACCAAGCGGGCCTCTTTCTTTTCTGCCATACATCGCCTCATCTATCATATCCTGTCTGTGTTCCGCGCGGACACCTATGGCAAATGATTTAGATTTCATTGCAACATTCCGGTCAAAAAGCATTTGAAATGTATCTCTTGCACTGTGTCCGACGGCAAAGACAGCAGCGTCGGTTTCTATCCGATGGCATCCGTTTACGATCAGACAGTTTTCTTTAGGAAGGATATCTGTTACCTGCGAATGAAAAAGGAATTCCCCACCGAGTCGGATAATTTCTTCTCGCATTCTTTCTACCACTTCGATTAAAATATCTGTTCCTATATGAGGCTTGCTTTCCCATAAAATTTCTTCCGGGGCTCCGAATTTTACAAATGTTTCTAGTACGAAACGATTTCGTCCGAATTTATCTTTGACAAGAGTATTTAATTTCCCGTCTGAAAAAGTGCCTGCACCACCCTCTCCAAACTGTACGTTTGAGGCAGTATTTAATATGCCGTCTTTCCAAAATTGTTCTACAACCTTTTGGCGTTCTCTCACAGGCGCGCCCCGCTCGATCACAAGAGGTTCGTATCCTTCAAAGGCAAGTAAATACGCGCAAAACAGGCCCGCCGGTCCACTTCCTATAACAACAGGTCTTTTCCGGAGCTTTTTGGCGCCGTGTTCGGGAATATGATAGTTTTTTTCTTGAACAGTTTGTAATTTCCCTTTGGAAATTTTTTTTACATGCTCTTCATTTGCAACGATAAGATCAACTGTGTATACGTAGTAAAGTTCCGGTTTTTTCCGGCCGTCAACAGATCGTTTTCTAATAAAAAACTGCTTCAGATCCTGCTCTTTTATATGAGCTGTTTTCAGAAGTTTCTTTTTTAATTGTGCTTCTGTATGCTCCACAGGGAGCTTTAGCTGACTGATTCTTAGCATCTTTTACCTCCATTATTGCTATATGATTAATTGTATCAATACGTCACCGGAAGTGTTCAAAGGCGCATTCCGGGATTGTAAGCGGTCATCGAAGTTGCGGATCCGTCACCCGGACTTCTGTTTATCACCGTTACAAAAAGAGCCGGTTTCCAAAAGAAATCGACTCTTATCTGAAAACAATCAGAAATAAAATAATTCTTCAAATTTTTTATCCAATGCAATACATATAATCAGCGCCAGTTTTGCAGTCGGATTAAACTGTCCTGTTTCAATCGAGCTGATCGTATTGCGGGATACTCCTACCATTTCTGCAAGCTCTCTTTGTGAAATCTGTTTCTTGGCACGCGCCTCTTTTAAGTTATTTTTTAAAACTAATTCATTTTCCATAATTCACCTTAAAGAAATTCCATAAGATAGTGTCCGGGATTCAAAATTCTGAAAATCGTAAGTCCGATACAAAAGATCAGTAAAATCCCCTCGGCAATCCGCCATTTCTTTTTATCAATCAAATAATACTTTAAATTCAAAGCAAACTGACTTAAAAACATGATGAAAAAGAGTGTTCCGCCAAAAACAATTTCCCTTTGTCCGATCCAGAGTTTGCCGGTAATAATTCCGAACACTTCACAAGTGCACAAAAGCAAAAACCCGGCTGAAACGATGAGAAGCGAACTGTGCTCTGCACGATTTCTTTTTTGTAAAACAGATTCTTTATCCATAATAATACCTCCCATCTTGCCAAGTTTACTTGTTGATTTAATTATATCATACCAAGTTTACTTGTCAAGAAAATCTGCGTATTTAGGATTTCATTTTAAGATTTTCAGAAATCTGCTGAATTAATCGAGATCTTTTACCGTGATTTCTTTTCCGTCTTTCCATGCACGTTCAATGTTATAAAAATCTCTGCTTTCTTTATCAAACACGTGAATGATCACATCTCCGAAATCAAGCAGTATCCAACTTCCCGATGCGCGCCCTTCTCTCTGACGAAGAGAGAATCCTGCTTTATGCATTTCTTCTTCCACGTTGTCGACAAGAGCTGTCACCTGACTTGAGCTGTTTCCGTTAGCAATTACAAAGTAATCGCCAAGAGTAGATACTTCTGCAATATCTATGATTTTAATATCTTCACCTTTTTTTTCATTCAATGCATCATAGGCGATACGTGCCATTTTTTTTGACTGAGTCATAACTTTCCTCCGTAAAACTCATAAGTTTTTATTGTCATAGGATCAATTTTATTCCCGTTATCTTCCAGATAACGTATAGTTCGTTCGGAAGACAAACAGATTGCCTGATCGATATTTTGAAATACTATTTGTCGAATTTTAGAAAGTCCCGGAATTTCCCTCCGATTGGGTTCAATATAATCTGCAATATAAAGAATTTTTTCCAACATTGTCATTTCCGGTCTTCCGGTCGTATGATAAGTGATAGCATCGAGCACTTCCCTATCTTTAATGCCATATTCATTTTCAGCCAGATAAGCGCCCAGTTTTGCATGGATCAGCGCAGGCATGGAGTGTTCTAAATCAGTCAGCGTTATTTTATATTTTTCACACAATTTTAACTGCTCTTTTGCGGAACAATATTTTCCGCAATCATGAAGCAGTCCGGCAGTCATTGCCTTTTCGATGTTTGCCCCGTAACGCATAGCTAACGAAGCAGATGTATACATAACGCCGACTGTATGCTCGAAACGTTCTTTTTTTAACTTTTTTGATAATTCCTTTTTTATATGAAGCAGTTCTTCTTTCATTTTTATTCCTACCCCTTCTTATTATGCGTACTGCTTATCTGTATTCGATTGAGGAGGGATACAGATATATCCGTTATAAGAATTCGTTTGTTTGATAAAGTTCATGTTCTTTTATATAATTTGAAACAGAATCGGGAACGATATAACGTATGCCGCGTCTCATTGCCGCTCGCTTTCTTATAGTCGTTGATGAGATTTCCAAAAGAGGCGCTCTGAGCAATTCGATTTTTGCGCCATAGCGCTCTTTGAGATAAGAGATCTGTTCCTGCATTGTACGAACATCCTTATCATCTCTCATAGCGGCAAGAATTGTACATGTCGGAAAAATCTCCTTAAAATATCTCCACTCTTCGATTGCAAAGAGTGAATCTGCGCCCAAAATAAAATAGAATTCACATTCGGGATACATGCGATTAAATTTCTGCATAGTACTGTAAGTATACGAATGTACATCTGTTTCGGCTTCGGAAAGATCTATTTTAAAATGAGGCATATCACTGATCGCAAGTTCGATCATTTTAATTCGATGTGCAAGAGCTTTTTTACTTTCGTCCGTTTTCTTGTGGGGCGGATTTCCATTCGGAAGAAACCAGATTTCATCTAACTTAAAATCTTCATAAGCAAACTCTGCGAGAAGCAAGTGTCCGATATGAATCGGATCAAATGTTCCGCCCATGACTCCTATTCTCATAATGGCAGGATGATCTTTTTCTTATCATCTTTTCCTTCACGGTATAAAACGATTTTTTTACCGATCACCTGTACAACTTGAGAACGTGTTCTTCCTGCGATGATCTCAGCCAATTCTCTCGGATCATCCCCGCAGTTATTAAGCACGCTGATCTTAATGAGTTCACGCGCTTCTAAAGCTTCTGAAACAGCCTCTGTCAGTCCCGGACTCATACTTGATTTTCCAATCTGAAAAATAGGTTCGATTTTCATCGCGAGACTTTTCAGATAAGCTCTTTGTTTTGTAGTCATATTTATCTCCTTCCTTTTAAGAATATTTTTTCGTGAACACTCTTGTTTAAAAAAAATCATTTGTAATAATCAAATTGAAGACCATACATTTTCACCGTATCACCTTCTTGTATTCCTTTTGCTTCTAACTCATCAAGGATTCCCGTTTCTTTCAAAAACTTCTGGAAGAAAGCAAATCCTTTTTCAGAATCAAGATTTGTATATCCAAGCATTTTTTCGATTTTGGGACCTTCGACTATATACATACCGTCTTCCAGTTCTACAGTATACGGAAGTTCCTCGTAGATAAGTTCGTCTTCAGGGAAATATTCCTGCTCAAAAACAACAGTCTTGCGATCCATCGTTTCTAACTGAGCGCTGACATAATAAAGCAGTTCGGAGATACCTTTTCCCGTAACTCCCGAAATAGGAAAAACTTTGATGCCCTTCGGCTCAAATTCCTTTTTCAAACGTTCTGTAGGATCTTCATCAGCCTCAAAAATAAGATCAGTCTTATTTGCGGCGATCACTTGAGGACGTTTTGCGATTTCGGGATTATACGCTTCCAATTCCGCATTAATCTTATAAATGTCATCAATCGGATCTCTGCCTTCTGTGCCTGCGGCATCAACAACATGGATCATCAATTTTGTTCTTTCGATGTGACGTAAAAACTCATGACCTAATCCGACGCCTTCAGACGCTCCTTCGATCAGTCCCGGAATGTCTGCCATCACAAAACCTTTTGCACCTTCAAGATCTACTACACCCAGATTCGGACTTAATGTTGTAAAATGGTAATTGGCAATTTTGGGTTCCGCGTTTGTCACACGGGAAAGTAAAGTAGACTTTCCTACATTCGGGAATCCGATCAGTCCCACATCTGCGATTACTTTCAATTCAAGTTTTACTTCCAATTCCCTTGCAGGTTGTCCCGGCTGTGCATATTTCGGAACCTGCATTGTCGATGTGGCGAAATGTTGGTTTCCAAGTCCTCCTTTTCCGCCTTTTAATACAATCTGTCTGCGGTTATCGCCGGACATATCGGCAATAACTTTCCCTGTCACAGCTTCTTTGATCACTGTTCCCTCCGGAACATAAAGGATAAGATCTTTCCCGTCTTTTCCGTGGCATCGCCGTTTTCCGCCCGGTTCTCCGTCTCCTGCCGCATATTTTCGTTTATGGCGGTAATCTACAAGCGTATTTAATCCTTCATCGATTGCAAAGATTAAATCTCCTCCGCGTCCTCCGTCTCCGCCGTCGGGTCCGCCGTTCGGTACATAGAGTTCTCTTCTGAAACTGCAATGTCCGTCTCCGCCCTTGCCGGAACGGATATATATTTTCGCTCTGTCTGCAAACATAATTTCTCCTTTATCTTTCCTGCTTTGTATATCAGGAAGAATCAAATGATAATTGTTACCGAAAAACTTCATTAAAAGTTTATCTCATGTATAGAAACAAAAGCCCCAGACAAAAAGTCTGGGGCTTATACTGCCTGTTATACGAGTGAAAAGTTCCGGCAAGACTTTTCGTCAAGTCCGATTATTCAGCTACCGGATAGATAGAAACCTGTTTCTTATCTCTTCCTTTTCTTTCATATCTTACTACACCGTCTACGAGAGCGAACAAAGTGTCATCTCCTCCGCGTCCTACGTTCAGACCCGGATGGATCTTAGTTCCACGCTGTCTGTAAAGGATGTTTCCAGCTTTTACAAACTGTCCGTCTGCTCTTTTGGCGCCCAGTCTCTTAGACTCGGAATCACGTCCGTTCTTTGTAGAACCTACTCCTTTTTTATGAGCAAAAAACTGAAGATTCATTTTCATCATGGTACTTACACCTCCTTGAAAATAATGTCAATGTATGATTCATACTCTTCACTGTCTTCTATATCTTCCAGACCAAGAATCATGGAATCCAGCAATAGTGCGGCGTCATGCGATGGATGATCTTTGAAACGAAATTCAACAGTTCCGCTGTTTTCATCAGAAACACAACTTGTCTTATCATCCGTAAAACGCTCGATTGAATTCAGTGTATTAATGACAAGTACCGAAACCGCTGCGCATACGATATCTTTTCCGATATCGTCATATCCAGCATGTCCGGACATATCAAACCCTGCATATTCATGCCGCATGGTCTTATAAACGGTTACCTCAATCATAACAAAAGTTATTATGCGTTGATCTTGTCGATCTTAACAGCTGTATACTGCTGTCTATGTCCGTTTTTCTTGTGGTATCCTGTTTTTCTCTTATACTTGTAAACAACAACTTTTTTCGCTTTTCCGTCACCGATTACGGATGCTGTAACTGTAGCTCCTTCTACTGTAGGATTACCTACGACAAGCTTATCGCTGTTTACTGCGAGCACCTGGTCGAATGTATAAGTTTCTCCGGCCTCAACACCAAGTTTTTCTACTTTAATGATATCGCCTTCAGCTACTTTGTACTGTTTACCACCTGTTGCTATAATCGCGTACATATAGCACCTCCTATTATCATTACTCGCCAATTACGGTGTCTGTTTTACAGAACTTGAACCTCATTGTGCGGCATACTGTTAGAATATAACATATCATTCTGGAACAAGTCAATAGTCTTCCGGTAAATTTTTTAATTTTTCGTAACAATATTCCATAATACTCTTTCTTGTAACAATTCCGATAAATTTCTTCTGGTCGTCTACGACAGGAACAAAATTCTGATTCATTGCTTTTTGCAGAAGATCTTCCATATCTGAATTAATTGATACGGCTACATAATCTACTTTTCGTGGAAAATCTTGTATAAATATATTTTCCGCCTCTTTCAAATTCAGATTCGTATATCTTTTGATTCCCCAAAGAAGATCTCCTTCCGTAATTGTTCCGACATATTCGCCCGATTTATTCAGCATTGGGATAGATGCATATTTATGATACTCCATTGTCTCAAGAACCTGTCTTAAAGTGCCATAGTCGTGAACATAAGCCACTTCGCTTTTTGGTTTTAAAAAGAATAAGATATTCATTGTATATTTCCCTTTCCACACATAAACGCATCAAAATGATGCGTTTATTGAGTATAGATCTTATGCGGTTTTTTAACAAATTTTTCTTGATATATTCTTCCTATAATGGTAATCCAATAAAAACAAACGGATATAGATTTTTATATCTGGGTAAGGACAAAAATTTCATATAACGCACGGATCGCATTTTTAAAATCATCATGTCTGACTCCGATAATGATATTCAATTCACTTGATCCCTGATCGATCATTTTGACATTGATATGTGCGTGGGCAAGTGCGGAGAAAATGCGGCCGGCAGTTCCTCTTGTTGATTTCATACCGCGTCCTACTACGGCAATAAGCGCAAGATTAGACTCCAGTTCGATATGATCCGGATTTACCGCTTTATGGATATCCGCTAAGATTTTCTGTTCTTTTTCCTCAAAGACATCTTTGTTTACGAAAATCGACATTGTATCAATACCCGATGGCATATGTTCGATAGAAACTCCGTTATCTTCAAATACCTGCAGAACTTTCCGACAAAATCCGACTTCCGAATTCATCATTGCTTTTTCGACTGTGATTGCTACAAATCCATCTGTTCCTGCAATTCCGGTAATCGTATATTTCGGCTGACGACATGTTCCTTCAACAATTAATGTTCCTTTATCCTGCGGTGCATTTGTGTTCCGGATATTGATCGGAATCCCCGCTTTTCTTACAGGAAAGATCGCATCCTCGTGGAGCACGCTCGCTCCCATATATGAAAGTTCACGAAGTTCTTTATAAGTAATTGTTTCGATTGATTTCGGATTTTTTACAATGCGGGGATCCGCGATCAAAAATCCGGAAACATCCGTCCAGTTTTCATACAGATCCGCCTGTACTGCCAAAGCTACAAGAGATCCCGTAATATCTGATCCGCCTCTTGAAAAAGTTACGATCGTTCCATCTTTTTTTGCTCCGTAAAATCCCGGAATTACAGCTGTTTTACAATCCTGAAGCCGCTCGGATAAAAGAGTATTCGTAACTTCATCATTGAAAGAACCGTCATCATTAAAACGGACAACTTCGGCAGCATCCACAAACTCAAAGCCGAGGTAAGCAGCCATGATCTTTCCGTTTAAACATTCTCCTCTGGAAGCGGCATAGTCAGCTCCCGCCTTGTTACTGAAATTTTCTTTAATTTGTACAAAATCAAGATCAAGAGAAAAATCGAGATTCAATCCATCAATAATCTCCTGATATCTTGCGTGAATATTATCAAGCTGTTCTGAAAAATCTTCTCCGTTGGCTGCACTTTCATAACAGGCATAGAGCATATCTGTTACTTTTGTATCTTTTGGAAATCGTTTTCCCGGCGCAGACGGAACAACATACCGTCTTGTATCATCTGCTGTAATGATCGCTCCGACCTTTTTGAACTGATCTGCATTTGCCAGAGAACTTCCCCCGAATTTTACTACTTTTTTCAATCTTCTTTCCTCCAAATGTAGAACTCACGCAGCGCTTTTTCGCTGCTTTTATTTATCGATCCATTTCTCTTCTCATGAATAATGAGAAAAATTTTTGTAAGCGCAATTTTCAGCGCGCTTTCGGTAAAATATTATAACGCCTCGATCTCTGCTTGTAAATAATTTTCCTGTTCATAAAGCGGTTTTCTTACTTTTTTTCTTGTGATTTCTACAAGTCCGAGCATCGTCATGTCAACCAAAGTAGTCGGAATCGGATCTTTCGACAAAAAGTTTCGGAATTCTTTTAATAATATCCCGGTATCTTCTTTTGATTCAAGATTTACAAAATCTACAATAATGATTCCTGACAGATTACGCAGACGAATCTGCTTCGCCGCTTCTTGAGCAGCCTCCATGTTTACTTTCATCGCTCCGGCGCTGTTTTTCGATTTTACTGCCATCTTCCCGGAATTTACGTCAATGACTGTCAAAGCTTCCGTTGGCTGGATAATAAGATATCCGCCGTTTTTCAACCATACAAACTCTTTCAACGCCTTTTCCAATGCGGTTTCTGTAGAATACAATTTGCAAAGTGGAAAATCAGGATTCTCATAAAGTCTGAGAAGTTTTACTTTTTCAGGAAATTCTGTAAGAAAGTATTCTTGTATTTCCGTATACAAGTCTTTTCCTTCTATGACGATTTCTTCCATTCCTTCCATGTATACGTTTTTTAAGTCTGATATATACGTCGGAGGAGCCGATTTCAAACGTGAAAAAGCAACTCTTGACAATGCTGTATTTAACAACTTTTTATATTCTTCTTTCAGACGTTCAATTTCGTCTTCGACCTCCTGAAACGGTACGCCTTTTGCATTTGTCCGTATAATGATGCCGAACTGTTCATTTTTCATACGTGACAGGCGGTCTTTGAATTCATCCCGAAGCGCCCGTGGAATTTTTGAAGATACGCCGATCCGGGTGTTTCCATGAGTTAAGACGGCATATCTTCCCGTGAAGCTTAAATGAGAAGTTACAGTAGGCGCTTTCGTTTTTACCGCTTCCCGGCTGATCTGTACGACAAGTTCATCGCCGATACAAAGTGGTTTTTTCCCGGATTTATGGGTAAAATATGCGTTTTCTGCATCTTTCAAATCAAAATAACAGTTTACTCCTTTTGTAATTTCTATAAATGCCGCACCGATATTTTGGACAATATTCTGCACTTTCCCGATGTAAATATCCCCTAGTTTCCCCGGAGGTACTTGCTCTTCATTGATACTGGTATGTATTTCAACAATATCATCATCTTCAATAAGGTATGTCCGTATTTTATTTTTGCTTTTTTCTATTAGTATTTTTCGTTTCAAACCAAAATCCTTCCCATGTCATTACAGATTTACTACAGGTCTGTCTTTGAATTCATACAGATTTCTTCTCCGAGATTTTCAAGAGGAATGAGCTTCCTTTCTCCGTTGCCGCTTTCATCTGCATACATCTCAAGGCGATGATAAAAAAATCGTACATCATCTGAAATATTTGCATATTTTAAAAATGTTTCCATCACAAGATCCGGTTTTAAATTTTCCGAACTTCCCGCTGCAAGAAGAAGATAGATCTGTTCATCACGAATCTCCCATGAATCGATAAGGGCACGTATGTCAACCATTCTCTCGCTTCTTTTCGTCTGTTTGATAACTTGAATTTCCGGTTGAGACATAAACTTGGAAAACTGTTCTTTCCAGTCAGAAGGCAGTGCTCCTTTTCTGACAGAGACGAGATAATCTGCCCCTGCAAGGATCGTCATTCCCGTCTGTTTTTTATCATCCGGAATTTTTCTGAAACTAATTATTTCAATTCCTTCTATACTGACTTCATTCATACGTTTTACAGCCGTTTTACTGTCGATCGCTTCAGTCAGTTCAATATCAAAATATTCCCCGTCACTTGTGAGACCGATTCCAAGAGGACTCGCAAACGACATGATCATATGCGGACTGTACCCTCCTGTAAAGGCGATCGGTATTTCAGCCCTGCGCATTACTTTTTGGAAGAAGCGCATTACATCAAGATGTCCGATAAAACGAAGCGCTCCGTATTTTCTGAATTTAATTCTTGCCTTCATAACAGACACCTCCTCCGAATTTTGATGCGCCGCATCCTGAACAGTGTTCCCGACAATTCGGTGTCACCTCAGCATTCATTGCCCGTTCCCATTCCTTTCTGAGAAATTTTCGACTGACCCCGGTATCGATAAAATCCCATGGGAAAAGTTCGTTTTTATCTCTTGTACGAAGCGTATAAAACTCTTTTTCGATTCCCGTGTTCAAAAAAGCTTTCTCCCATAAATCATCTCGAAAACTTTCGGTCCATGAGTCAAATAAGCATCCGAGTCTGTAAGCTTCTTCAATCACTTTTCCGATTCTTCTGTCACCTCTTGCCATAATACCTTCCAAAACAGTTACATTTGCATCATGCCAATTATATTTTAAGCTTTTCCGATTTAACTGCGCTTTAAATTCATCATTGACAAGGTGAGCACGTCTCGTATATTCTTCAGCGGTACACATTGGCGCCCACTGAAACGGAGTAAACGGTTTCGGAACAAAAAATGAGGAACTTGCAGTAATCTGACATTTTCCGTTTCTTTGATCTTTCGGGATTTCATAATATTTGCGGGCAACCTTTTCACATAAATGGGCGATCTCCTTCATATCTTCTTCGGTTTCCGTAGGAAGTCCGAGCATGAAATACAGTTTTACTTTTGTCCATCCTCCTTCAAAAGCCTGACTTGCGCCACCCATAATATCTTCTTCGGTAAGTCCTTTATTGATTACATTTCTCATTCTCTGTGATCCGGCTTCGGGCGCAAATGTAAGGCTGCTTTTTCTGATATCCTGAACCTTACTCATTACATCTAAAGAAAAGGCGTCGATTCTCAAAGACGGTAATGAAATATTGATTGCTTTTTCTTTGAATTCATCAATCAAAAACATTACAAGTTCTTTCAAATCAGAATAATCACTTGAACTCAAGGAACTAAGTGAGATTTCTTCATGTCCTGTATTTGTCAACATCGTTTTGGCATACTCTTTCAGACGTTTTACATTACGCCCTCTTGTGGGACGATAAATCATTCCCGCCTGGCAAAAACGGCATCCCCGGGTGCATCCCCTTTGAATCTCAAGTACAACGCGATCTTGAGTTGCTTTTATAAACGGAACGACCGGCTTCATCGGATATACCGTATCTGTTACATCCATAACAACCTGCTTTTTCACACTTGCAGGGGCACATATATTATTCGGTATAAATGATCGAAGTGTACCATCCTCGTTGTATTCGGCATCATAAAATGACGGCACATAGATTCCTTCGATGCGGGCCGCCTGTTCAAGAAACTCTGTTCTCGTACTTCCCTCTGCCCGACATTTTTTATATGTATCTAAAAGTTCATCATAAACAGTTTCGCCTTCTCCGATATAAAACAAATCGAAAAATTCCGCAAGAGGTTCCGGGTTATAGACACATGGACCTCCACCGATCACAATCGGATCATTTTCCGCGCGGTCACATGAATGCAGAGGAATTTGGCTCAACTCTAAAATCTGCAAAATATTTGTATAGCACATTTCAAATTGGATCGTAATTCCTAAAAAGTCAAATTCTCTGATCGGATCTTGTGACTCTAATGCAAAAAGCGGAATTCCCTCTTTACGCATAATTGTATCAAGATCTGTCCACGGAGAATAGACGCGTTCACACCAAACATCGTCTCTTCTGTTAAACATATCATACAAAATCTGAATGCCGAGATGCGACATGCCGATCTCGTAAACATCCGGAAAACACATGGCGAAACGGATATCCACCTCATTTTTATTTTTCATTATCGAGTTTACTTCATTCCCGATATACCGGGCAGGTTTTTCGATACTTAGTAATATTTCATCATCTAAAGCAAGCTTTCTCATATATTTCCTTCCTGTTTTTGTATATATTTTATAAATTCTTACGAACCTATTTTGGACTTTTCAAAGGGAAAAATCGATATTTTTTATGTTGTTTTTCGTATTTATACAAGACGATACAACATTACAGAAACATCTTCTATGTGATTGAATCATCCAATCTACATCATTATATACATTTTAGGGAAGAACTTCAAGCAAATATCTTTCGTCAATCGGAATCAATCGGTGCTGGTGTTCTTAGACAAAAACTCCAAAGTAAAAGATATGATTTCGCAGTCAGCATTGTATACAACTCTTTTCGTTTTAATATAAATTTTCAGGTAAATCAGCTGAATAAATAGTTATCATTCAAAATTTTCCCATACTTCCTTCACGGCTTCCAGCTCCACATCCCGTTCAATTTCATTTATGATTTTTGTACTGTTTACATTAGCTACTTCCGCATGATTTTGATCCATATATACAAAGAAGATGAAACAGAGAATACAGATTACAAGCCGCATATAAAAGCTTCCGCCTGCTTCTTCACCGCCTTCGTCTTGTTCTTTACATAAATTGCCATAACGAGGATGAATCGGAGGAACAGTTTCACGTTCACCATAGAGCTGTTTCGTTTGTCGAAGAAGTTCTCTTCTTCTTAACTGAGCATCATTCATACTGTTTTTTCCCCTCTGTCTCTCTTCTTTTGATTTTTTGTATTGCATTCCAAAGCAGATAAACCGCCGAAACCTAAAGATACATTCCAGAATTGAAAGCGATTGTTAAAATTTCGGGAAACGCAAGGTTTTTCGCCATACAAAAAAGCATAAGACATTGTTTTTACAACATCTTATGCTTTTAGATTCTTTTCTATACCGGTTTCTAAAGACGTAATCGCCTTATCTGTCTGCCAGTTCACTTGTAATATCTTCCCACGTAACTCCCCGTTCTACCATGAGTACCATCGCATGATAAAGGAAGTCCGAAATTTCATATTTAATTTCTTCGGGATTCGGGTTTTTTGCTGCAATAACGATTTCTGTAGCTTCTTCTCCTACCTTCTTTAAAATTTTATCAATTCCTTTTTCAAACAGATAATTTGTATAGGAACCCTCTTTTGGATTCTGCTTTCTGTCAACAATCGTATTATATACGGATTCAAATACTTGAAGAGGATTTTTTGCATCATAATCAGTGCCGACGATCGTTGTATAAAAGCAGGATCTGTTGCCTGTATGGCAGGCAGCGCCGACTTGATCGACTTTTGCAAGTAAAGTATCTTTATCACAATCGACAGATAATGACTTCACATATTGAAAATGTCCGGACGTCTCACCCTTTACCCACTGTGCATTCCTGCTTCGACTGTAATATGTCATACGACCTGTTTTTACTGTATGATCAAACGCCTCTTCATTCATATATGCCATCATCAGAACTTCGTTTGTCTTGTAATCCTGTACGATTACCGGGATCAGACCGTCAGAATTTAACTTAAACTCGGAAAAATCCATCATGCTTTCAAACGAAGTCATTTTAATTCCGGCTCGCATACACACTTCTTTAAAGTCGTTAAAATCCATATCGACACTGCTGATAAACATTCCGGATACGCCCTTTACACCGTTGCTTTTTAAAATCCGCAATATTTCGCTTTCATCCATTGTATCTGTTACAACAACGCACGGGATTTCCGTTACATTTACAACAGAATTCAGATCAAGACGGTGCATGAACACGATCTCAGAACTATATTGTTCTATTAAATGCTGTTGTTTAAAAAGCGTGTCAAAATCATTTAAAGATACTGCTATTTTTTCTTTTCCGAAACGTAAGGAAACTTCTTTAATTAAATCGATGGAAACTTTTTTTGAAAAATTCAACATCGCACGTTTTACACCCGCATAAAGAAGTTTTTTAACATCCTCTGCTCTTCGTATATTTCCTCCCGCAACCATCGGAATACTGATGATCCGGTTTATTTTTTTGATCAGATCGATGGATTCTTCATGATCTTCATCAGAATCTGAAAGATCAAATACAAGCAGTTCATCTGCTCCGTTTGCATTATATTGCTTAGCAAGCGCAATTACATCCTCTGTCAATACAGTGCGGTCGTCAAACCATCTTACCGCCTTACCTCCCGCAATAAAAATGCAGGGAGTCAGTCTTTTATAACTCATGATTATTCTCCTAATTTTTTATTTGTACGAAACGGCATTGAGTCAGCCGTTTGTTATAAAGCCCCTTTTGTAGACCATATTTCTGTCATTCTAGGCTCCGGAGACACTGCCATATCAAGCGCTTTTCCAAACGCTTTAAAAAGCGCTTCTGCCATATGATGGTTATTTCCTCCGTCTAAAATTTTCAAATGCAGATTCATCTGTGCACTATAAGAAACGGCATAGAAAAATTCTTTCACCATTTCTGTATCCATTGTCCCTAATTTGTCTGTTGTAAATCCGGCGTCAAACTTAAAATAAGGACGTCCCGAAAGATCTGCTGCACAAAGAGCAAGCACTTCATCCATCGGAAGAATAAAATAACCATATCTTTTAATTCCGGCCTTATCTCCGAGCGCTTTTTTAATTGCTGTTCCAAGGACAATTCCCACATCTTCTATTGTATGATGACTGTCCACTTCAAGATCTCCGTCTACTTTTACCTCAAGATCAAACAGTCCATGTCTGGCAAATCCGTCAAGCATGTGATCAAAAAAAGCAATCCCCGTATCTATTTTATTTTTCCCCTGACCGTCTAAATTAACAGACAAGGTGATATCTGTCTCTTTTGTTTTTCGCGTGCAAACCGCTATACGTTTGTTTTTTTCACTCATAATATTACTCTCCTCGTTCTGATTCAAAACGAACCTTTATCGAATTTGCATGAGCTGTCAAATGTTCAGCTTCGGCAAACCGTTCGATATCCGAATGAATTTTTTCAAGTGCTTCCCTTGAGTAGGAAATAATACTTGATTTTTTAATAAAATCATCTACAGAAAGAGGAGAGAAAAATTTTGCAGTTCCGTTTGTCGGAAGAACGTGATTCGGTCCCGCAAAATAATCGCCAAGCGGTTCGCTTGAATTTTCCCCGATAAATATAGCGCCTGCATTTCGGATCTTTGTCATCACTTCAAATGGGGATGCAGTCATGATTTCAAGGTGCTCTGATGCAATTTCATTTGCGGCGTCAATCGCCTCATCCATTGTATCCGCCACAAGAATATGTCCGTAATTATCGAGAGATTTTCTGATAATCTCTCCCCGTGATAATTGACTGATAAAAAGTTCTGTCTGCTCGGAAACTTTCTCTGCCAATTCCATACTTACTGTCACTAAAATCGCGCTTGCCATTTCATCATGTTCCGCCTGAGACAAAAGATCTGCGGCAACATAACGCGGGTTCGCCGTTTCATCTGCAAGCACGAGTATTTCACTCGGACCTGCGATAGAGTCAATACTAACATGACCATATACCGCCTTTTTTGCCAGTGCGACATAAATATTCCCCGGGCCGACGATCTTATCTACTTTCGATATGCTTTCCGTTCCGTAAGCAAGAGCGGCAATCGCCTGCGCGCCTCCGACTTTATAGATTTTATCCGCTCCGGCTTCTTTTGCCGCAACAAGTGTGGTGGGAGTTACTTTTCCGTCTTTTCCGGGCGGAGTAACCATTATGATTTCTCTTACTCCCGCTGTTTTTGCCGGAACGATATTCATAAGAACCGAAGAAGGGTATGCAGCTTTCCCTCCCGGCACATATACGCCTACCCGATCGAGAGCCGTCACTTTCTGACCAAGGATCGTTCCGTCAGGTTTACTGTCAAACCAACTGTACTGTCTCTGTTTTTCATGATACGTCTCAATATTTTTCAAAGCCTTTCTGATTATCTCAATCAATCCTCTGTCGACTTGAGTATAAGCTTCTTCAATTTCTTCTTCTTTTACAAGAACAGACTGCTGATCAAGACAGAAGCCGTCGAATTTTTCTGTATATTCAAAAAGGGCTTCATCTCCTCTTTTTTTCACATTATCTAAGATTGCTTTTACCTGTTCTTCATACATCTCATAGCTATTCGGACTTCTTTTGAGTAAATCTTCCAAAAGATTTTTTTTCGTAGTTTGATTCAGTTTTTCAATTCGCATGGCCGCATTGCTCCTCTCGTAAAAGTTCTCTTAAATCTGTGACTATTTTCTTTATCCGATCGTTCTCCATACGCATGCTCACCGGATTAACGATCATTCTTGCTGAAAGCGGACATACTTCTTCCAGAACAACCAGACCGTTCTCGTTCAAAGTCGTTCCTGTTTCTACAATATCAACAATCACCTCTGACAAACCAACAATCGGAGCAAGTTCGATAGAACCATTCATTTTGATCAGTTCGACTGTCTGATGCTTCTTATTATAAAAATAATCCTTTGCAATTTTAGGGTATTTTGTCGCAACCCGGATTAATTCATGACGATTCAGAAGTTCTTTTGTCTCCTGACGTCCGCAGACGCACATTTTGCATTTTCCGAAACCGAGATCTAAGACTTCGTGGACTTTTCGTCCTTCTTCAATAATCGTATCCCTTCCGACAACTCCTATATCAGCCGCTCCGTATTCTACATATGTCGGTACGTCCGGGCCTTTTGCAAGAAAGAATTTCAGTTTTAATTCTTCATTTGTAAAAATCAGTTTTCGTGAATCTTTTTCTTTCATCTCCTCACAAGTAATACCAAGACTCTCAAGCATTTTCATCGTTTTTCCTGCGAGCCTTCCTTTTGTAAGGGCAAATGTCAAATATCTCATATTCTGCTCCTTTTATACTGACGGCAATTATTCTGCAATGTTTGCCGTTTTCTTTTCTCCTGTAATCAAATTGGTCATTTCCAACTTTTTATCGTCGCAAAGATAGATTAAAGCCGCAGCATTTTTTCTTTTTGCATATGATTCATACAGCGATTTATCCTGTCCTTCTTTTTGCCTGATCAATTCGATACAGCGTCCCTTTTCCCGAAAATTACCGGCAAGGATGATCGCATTGCTTTCAGTCTCTTCGTTATATACAATGATGTTCCGCCTTATCGTGTCTACCGAAATTTTCTGTCTTGAAAGAGCGTTCATCAATTCATCTACAATGATCGCAAATCCAATAGACGGAGTCTCTTTTCCGAATTTTTCAAGAAGATGATCGTATCTTCCGCCTCTTACAACCGCATCACCTGTTCCGTATGTATATGCCCGAAATACGATTCCGGTGTAATAACCATAACCTCCGCTCATACTCAGATCAAAAGTTACATGATCCGAAGCATTATACAGGCAAAGAAGATGATTGATCTGACGAAGTCGTTCAATGGCGGCTTTTGCTTTGTCGCTGATTGCAAATTGCTGCGCCTTGTCCAGAACATCCTCTGTTCCCATTAATTCCGGGAGGATCGCAAACGCCTCTTTGATTTCTTTTTTTACATCCTTTTCTTCAAGAAGCTCTTCTGCTCCGAAAAAGTTGCGATTTCCGATCAATTCCCGTATACGTTCCACAGTTTCCTCGTCTAACTCCGCTGCAGATAAAATACTTTGGAGAAAATCGACATGACCGATACTAATCTGAAATTCTTCCAGTCCCGTCTTTTTCAATGCGTCTGCAACCATTGCTATCATCTCCGCATCTGCCTCAACAGAATCAAGCCCGATTAGTTCCGCGCCGAATTGTGTATTTTCCTTTAACTTGCCGCGATAGCTTGTATGATTGATAAAAGTGTTTCCGACATAACAAAAACGAAGCGGAAAATCTTCAGTATCAAAAAGTGTAGCCGCCGCCCTTGCAACCGATGGAGTAATGTCCGGACGAAGAGCCAATATATTTCCTTCACGATCGAAAAATTTGTATAACTCCTGTGTAGAAGTAGAACCGATCTCTTCTCTAAATACATCGTAATATTCAAACGTCGGAGTCTGAATATCGCGATATCCATATAAATGGAGAACTTGATTTAATTTTTTCTGTAGTGTGAGTTTTATTTCACATTCCCTGCTGTAAATATCCCTTACTCCTTCAGGCGTATGTAATTTTTGTTCCATCGCAAATAAAACCCCTTTCACTTTACTATGCTAATTCGTTAAACTCTTTCGGATATTATACGAAGTTTCGTTCAATCTGTCAATCCCTTCTGTCAAGGTCTTTTTGTATACAATCCAGATAAGGGACAAAATATCCTCTTTTCAGTTCCATAAACCAATTTGACTCCAATTCATCAAATCGAATACTTTTTCTGCCGCCGTTTTTCGCACGATCCCAAAATTTTTGTATTTGCCTGTACCGCATATAGTATAACTCATCCCTTGTCGTATAATAAATCAACAGAAAAGCAATTCCTCCCTGTTCTTCAAACTTTTGCATAAACTCAATCTGATGTTCATGGACATTTGCAAGAGGAAACGTATCTGTCTTACATTCCTTTGCGTCAAAACATACGGGAATTCCCTGTACTGCTCCTATGTAATCAACTGTACTTACTTTATCAAAGTATGCAAGCGTAATATGTCTGCTTCCCTGATCAATTTTTACAGGAGTAATAGGCGTCGGTATTTTCTGTATTAAGGCAAGGTTCATCTGTTCATATTGTTCATTTGTCTGATTGATAAGTTCTTCAAAGGTCGAACCCCGAAGACCTCTTGAATTCCATGCAGCCATTATTGTTCACTCCTTTATCAATACAGATCTTTTTAAATAAATCGGGAACAGGCGCAATGATCTGCCTGTTTGGCAGATTTTTTACTAGTTCCACATCCGGAAAACAAAGCTGATAAGCATGAAGAAGCTGTGTTTTCAACCCATATTTTTTCTTATAGGCTTCATTTATTTTAAAATCTCCATATTTATAATCTCCTATGATCGGATGACCGATCGCTGCCAGATGTGCACGGATCTGATGTGTTTTTCCCGTAATTAGGTGTACTTTTAAAAGTGTTACATGATCAGAAACAAAAAGAGGGGTATATTCTGTTTCAATCGGAAGCGCTTCTTTTGTTTCCCTCTTTTCTTTTGTGACAGATACCTTATTTGTTTTTGTATTTTTTTTCAAATATCCGCAAATCCTCTGTCCGTCCTTTATCTTTCCCGAAACAAGGCACAAATAATATTTTTCCAATGATCTTGTTCGGAACATCTCATTTAATATCTGAAGCGCGCTCAGTGTCTTTCCTCCCGCAACGATCCCGCTCGTATTTCGATCGAGCCGGTTACATACCGCGGGATGAAAAGTCTTTAGTTCCTCTCTTGTTACCTGCCCTGAATCCAAAAGATACTCTATTAAATATTCTACAAGAGAAGTATCTTCCCGATTTGCTTTCTGGGAAAGCATTCCGACCGGTTTGTTCAGAAAGATCACATTTTCATCCTCATATAATACATTCAGTTTTACTTTGCTTTTAGCGGTATTTTTCTGTACCGGCCGAAAAACTTCTTCTGAAGTTTTTGAAAATTTTTTAATTGTTTCATCCGAAAAAAACAACTTCACATTATCGCCGAGAGCTAAAATTTCATTTCCCGCAGCCTTTTTCCCGTTTAATGTAATATTCTTTTTACGAAGCATTTTATAGAGAAAACTTTTCGGAGCCTGATCCAGATATTTTCCTAAAAATTTATCAAATCGCTGTCCCGCTTCATTTGAGTTGATTTCTATCTCTTTCATTTGACTTAATTCCTTTTTATTTACATAGAGATGTTTAGAATAAGACCACGTACCGTTTCTTCTTTTGTTTTTGTATCTTCCTGTTCGACAGCCGCAATATTATTTAAACCTTCCGCTCTTGTAATAAACGGCTTATACTCATTTAATATACGAATTTGAAATCCTTTGTAACCGTTTTGTGCTAAAATTGTTTTTATATGATCGGCAAGTTCTGTCGTGTTTACTTTATTATAATGGGTATATCCGAAAATATTATGTCCGGATATCACAATGCAGTCAACAGGCATTATATGATCTCTGCTCGTGATCACCATATCATAACAAACAGTCAGAAGATCAGTTTTTGACGCGATTTCTTTCGCTCGTTCTCCATCGATCGAACGATAAGGAAAGCGTGTAATAACTCCTACAAGCGCTTTCGATGCCGGAAGACATCCGACAATAGCTACTACTGTAAGAAGATTTAATTTTGTTCCTGTCTGAAAATATCCGAGAAGCAATATTGCGATCACGATGCCAAAATAGGCAAGCGTTCTTATGATTTCTATTTTTCTTTTATAATTTAAATATCCCGGCATTCCTTTTTCTGTCTTTTTCATGATACAAATAGTTCCTCCGCTTTCAAAATAAGACTTACCGGCAGCAGTTTTGTCATAATTTCTGCCGCTTTTATTCCTGCTCCATATACAGAAACAGATTTCTTCTTTCTGCTGTCAATAAGAGCTCTATGAACAACTTTATTTGCCGCCGCCATATTCAGCTTTTTGAGGGGATTTTTTAATTCTCCGCTCACCTCGAAAAATTCTGTTTCCACAGGTCCCGGACAAACTGCCGTCACATAAATGCTTTTTTCTCTTAATTCTTGTCCCAGAGCACGTGAAAAACTTAAAACACATGCTTTAGACGCCGCATAAACAGCAAAAGAAGGCTGCGGACAAAACGCCGCCGCACTTGCCATGTTTATAATACGGCTTCCCATCTTCATATAAGGAAGCGTCATTTGCGTTATGCGGATAAGCGCAGTGCAATTCAGATCGATCATATCCGTATGAATCCGTTTTCCTTTTTCGGCAATTTCCGAAAAAGTTCCGCTTTTGCCAAAACCGGCTGCATTGACAAGCATTCTTATATTAGGGTGCCATTGACAAAGCTCTGTATAAAATTGTCTGTATACATGTTTTTTCTGTAAGTCTCCCGCAAAAATGCGAAGCGGAACATTAACTTCTTTCCTAAGCTGCTCCAACCGTTCTTCCCTTCGTGCAATTACCCATATTTCGTCGAGATCCTTATAAAAATATTCCAATTGACGAACAAACTCTCTTCCTATACCTGATGACGCTCCGGTGACAACTGCAACTCTCATTTTCATTTATCCTCATTTCTTTCTATGCACATTTCTGATTGTCTTTTTCTTATAGTTTGTTTTCTTATCTATCTTTTTATAAGCTGGCTTTTTACTTGTATTTACTTGTTTTTCACGTCCTGTATTTGTACTGTCTTTTTCACGTCCGGGACGGATCAGACACTTTGGTCCGTAGCCGACAAGATCCATTCTTCCCGTTTTTCTCAAAGCTTCCAAAACAAGGTCATAATGTTTCGGATCACGATACTGAATCAAAGCGCGCTGCATCGCTTTTTCATGCGGGGATTTCGGAACATAAACAGACTGACCGGTGCGCGGATCGATTCCCGTATAATACATGCAAGTTGAAAGCGTAGAAGGTGTCGGATAAAAATCCTGCACCTGCTCCGGCATATATCCGAGGTCACGGCAGTATTCTGCCAGTTCAACAGCTTCTTTTAACGTTGATCCCGGATGAGAAGACATAAGGTACGGGACAAGATACTGATCCATTCCGAGTCTTTCATTCATTTTCTTAAACTGTCGTGTAAACTCTTCATATATTCGATGTTCCGGTTTTCCCATCAAAGAAAGCACGGGAGCGCTGATATGTTCAGGCGCCACTTTCAGTTGTCCGCTTACATGATACTGACATAGTTCTTTTAAAAATGTATTCTTTTTATCTGCCAGCAAATAATCAAATCGGATTCCCGAACGGATAAATACTTTTTTTACTTTCGGGATCTTTCTTAATTTTCGTAATAGTGCAACATAATCACTATGATCTGCATCTATATTTTTGCAAGGAGCAGGAAAGAGACACTGCTTTGTCGCGCATACACCGTGCCGAAGCTGTTTTTCACAAGATGGATGACGAAAATTTGCGGTCGGACCTCCTACATCATGGATGTATCCCTTAAAATCTTTTTCTTCAACCATTTGTTCCGCTTCTTTTATAAGCGATTCATGACTTCTGACCTGTACAATACGCCCCTGGTGAAATGTAAGCGCACAGAAACTGCATCCTCCGAAACATCCCCTGTTGCTGATCAGGCTGAAGCGGATCTCCGAAATTGCCGGGATTCCTCCTTTCGCTTTATAAGACGGATGATAAGTCCTCATATACGGCAGATCATAAATATCATCCATTTCTGTAACACTTAACGGTTTTGACGGCGGATTCTGAACGACATATAAATGTTCCGAATAAGGTTCTGCAAGTCGTTTCCCGCTAAATGCATCCGTATTTAAATATTGTGTATAGAAGCTTTTTGCATACATTTTCCGATCTGCTTTTAGCTCCTCATAAGAAGGCAGAAACTGGGCGTCATATATTTTTTCTTTCTCTTTTATTTTAACGACAGTACCATCAATATAAGTAATTTCTTCGATTGGTATTCCCGCCTCTAAAGCTTCGGCAATCTCCAGGATCGAGCGTTCTCCCATTCCGTAAGAAACAATATCCGCACCGGAATCAAGAAGGATCGACCGTTTTAATTTATCCGACCAATAGTCATAATGTGCCATACGTCTTAAACTTGCTTCGATACCGCCCATAATTACTGCGGTCTTTTTATATTTCTGTCGTATCAGATTTCCATACACAACACAGGCATGGTCCGGGCGTTTTTCCATCTCTCCGCCTGGGGTATAAGCATCTGTTCTTCTTCGTTTTTTCGATACAGAATAATGATTTACCATCGAATCCATATTTCCGGCAGAAACAAGAAATCCCAGTCGCGGTTCTCCGTAAATACAAATACTTTCCGGATCTTTCCAATCCGGTTGAGAAATAATTCCGACACGATATCCTCTTGATTCTAAAAGACGGCTGATGATCGCATGACCAAAAGACGGATGATCCACATATCCGTCTCCGATAATATAGGCAAAATCAACGCTCTTCCACCCGCGTTTTTCCATATCTTCCCTGCATACAGGTAAAAAATCATGGTTCATATTTTTCAATTCAGCACCTTTCGTAAGTGTTTTTTAAAACGTCAAAAAAATCTCGGATAAAATAATCCGCGGCAGCCTTTTTCTCCGCTTCGTCTGCTTTTGTAAAATCATCTGCTACAGCGCACACTTCCATGCCCGCGTTCTTTCCTGCCAGAATTCCATTGATAACATCTTCAAATACAAGACAGTTTTTCGGGTCTACATTCATGTCGTCTGCGACTTTTAAATAGACATCCGGCGCAGGTTTCCCTGCCGCAACTTCCGAAGAAGTACGTACAGAATCAAAATATTTCGTCAGTCCCCGTCCGTTCAGCGCAGCTTCTGCAATTTCCCGATCATTGCTTGTGGCAATACCGAGACGGATACCGTTTTGTTTCATCAAATCCAGAAACTCAACTGCGCCGGCCTTTGGAAATACTTTCGTTGCATACAGCTCAACTGTCATATCCCGCCATTCCTGCATTACGTCTTCTACTGTTTGATTTAATGTTGTAAAGGTATCGACAAAATATTGTGCGGTCTCTACATAACTCATCCCCTCTATATCTCTGTGAAATGTATCCGGTGCAGTCAAGTGATATTTATCCATATAAATACGGTCAACTTCCGGCCAGATCCACATCGAATCTACAAGTGATCCATCCATATCAAAAATGACCGCTTTTTTTCCTGTCAACATAATTGTTCTACCTCTTCTTCTGTTAATTTTCTATATTGTCCGGGTTTTAAAGACGGATCCAATGTCAATGTTCCAAACTGAATCCTTTTTAAATAAACAACTTCTTTTCCTACCGCACGAAACATACGCTTCACCTGATGGAAACGACCTTCTTTGATTGTAAGATAGATTTCCGAATATCCGTCTTCCTTTTCATCTGTTTCATTTTTTGTTTCAGGCAATATTTTCTGCTCTTTTATCTTTTCTTTCCGCCGTTCTTTTTGTACAGAAAGAATTTCAAGCGCCGCCGGCATCGTAGGTTTTTCATCTCCGATATGTACGCCTTTCTCAAACAATCGTACATCTTCTTCTGTCACAATTCCTTTGATTTTTGCATAATAAATTTTATCCACATGCTTTTTCGGGGAAAGAAGGCGGTGCGCAAGCTGCCCGTCATTTGTAATTAAAAGAAGACCTTCTGTATCTTTGTCAAGCCGCCCCGCGGGAAATAAGTCTTTTCTTTTGCTTTCTTTGATCAGGTCTATGACTGTACGCTCTTTTTTATCTTCCGTTGCAGACACAACTCCGGCAGGCTTATTCAACATAAAATATTCATACCCTGCATAAAAGATCTTTTCTCCTTTAAATATAATCTCATCTTTTTCTGTATCAACTTTCCGCTCAGCTTTCTTTGCTATCTCTCCATTGACGGAAACGCTTCCTTTTAAGATCTCTTTTTTCACCTGACTTCTTGTGCCGCATCCCATTTCCGTCAAATATTTATCTAACCGCAATTTCATGATGACTGCCACCGCCATCCCGGCAGATACTTATTCTTCAACATCTGTCCTGACAGCTTGCCAAAACCGAGAGGATAACCGTCTACGCATACGAGATACCACCCCTTCTCTTTTGAGGAAACGAGATCTTCAACTTCCAATGTCTCTCCCTTTAAATACTTTATAATCCGTTCATCATCAACCGAAAAATCTAGTACATTTTCATATTCTTCTTTTTTCAAATTCATAGCCAGCGCCTGACTTGGCTCAAAACGCCTTTTTTTCAATTCTCCCAAGAGTAGCCCGGACCGTAAAAACCGCACTCCGTTTAACTTTGGAAGACCTTCCGGCATATAATATACATTTTCTCCCCGCATATCAATTCTGGATGAATCGAATTTTCTTTTTACATTTTTCAAAAATTCCGTAAGTTCGTCCGGTAATCTTTTTTCTTTTTCATTTTTATTTCGATTGTTTTTTTCTTTTTCCTTTAAGTTTTCTGAAACTGCCTCTTCTTCTTTTTTTAAAAGCGCGATAAAATGTCCTTCTCCTTCCATTTTATGAGGAAAAATGCGGATTGTTTTCTTTAACTGTTCATTGCCGCTCAAAGAAGCTTTTAAAATCCCATCTGAAAACCCTTCGTATCCTTTGATATCACAAATCTTAAATTGAGGGTATTCTTGTAACAGAAATTCAATCGTCTGTTCATTTTCTTCCGGTGAAAAAGTACATGTAGAATAAAGTAGCATTCCGCCCGGTTTCAGCATCTGCGCCGCTTGTGTAATAATGCTTCTTTGAATTTTTACAAAAAATTCCGGACCATGTTCTTCCCATGCCTTTACCATTTTTCTGTCCTTGCGAAACATGCCTTCTCCGGAGCACGGCGCATCGATCAAGATCTTATCAAAATACTCCGGAAAATAATTCACAAGCTTTCCGGGTTCTTCACTTAAAACAAGAACGTTTCCGATTCCGAAAAGTTCAATATTTTTCAAAAGTCCTCTTGCCCTTGAATTACTCAGGTCGTTCGCGATCAAAACTCCCGATCCGTTTAACTTTGCCCCTAACTCTGTCGCTTTTCCTCCCGGCGCTGCGCACACATCAAGCACTCGGTCTCCGGCTTCGATAGGGAGTCTGTTTGCAGGCGTCATTGCGCTTGGTTCCTGCAAATAGTACAATCCCGCAAAATAATACGGGTGCTTTGCAGGCTGATATTTTTCTCCATCATAATAAAAACCGTTTTCAATCCACGGAATCGGACGAAGCGGCCATGGAGCAATCTCTAAAAAACGATCTATTGATATTTTGGATGTATTTACACGGAGTCCATAATGGCGGGGTTCTTCATAACATTTTAAATAATCGTTATATTCCCCGCCAAGCAGATCTTGCATTTTTTCTTCAAATTCAATCGGTAGATTCATAATATTTCCTCTGTTTTCTGTTGCTTTTCACAACTCTTTTTTCATGTGTTATCTATCATATCATGTTTTGCCTCTTCATAAAAGACTTTCCGATGATTATTCTACCTGTCTGAGTATGCTTTGATTTTTCTGTTTTCAACATATTTTAACGCTGCATATGGATTGACACTGATTTCTTTTCCGTCTTTATAAATATAAATTCCAAGATGTAAGTGCACAGGAAACTTTCCTGTTGTCCCTTCTCTTTTACTGTATCCCGTATCTCCCATAAATCCGATCACATCGCCCGCTGATATAGGATCTCCTTCTTTTATTCCGGCATAAGAACTTAAGTGTGCATAATAAAAGTAAGCGCCTCCCGGTGAAGTGATTCCAACACGATACCCACCTAATTCTAACCAACCGACCGACGTTACAATCCCGTCAGTCATACTTACGACAGGAAAGTAATCCCGCTTATTGACAGACGGCATAATATCTGTCCCTTCATGTTTTCTATCTCCTTTGTAAGTCCGATCCAACATCCACGAATCTGAAAAAGAAACGTTCGCTTTCCCAAAATTAGTTTCCGCTACAGGAAAATATTCCAGGTCATTCCAGATTGCCCGACAGACACTGACATACGAGTTCCACCTCTCTGCTTTTTTCCATCTGTTTTCTGATTTTGTAATATCTCCGACTGTTTTTTCCCTTTCAAAATCACTTTCCAGCCAGTACAAACCGAGAAACTTTCCCGGATCTTCACTTTCTTTCAATTTTTTTAACACTTCATCAGATACAGGCTGTCTGCGAAAAAAATTGGAATACACAATATCTTCCGACAATCGGCTTTTCTCGCTTTGATATTGAAGTTTCGGAATCCATATAGCCGAATGCAATACGCAGAAAAACAGTACGGAAGACAAAATTGTAAAATTTTTAAAAAAGTCTCTTTTCCCTTTTTGAAACTTTCTCACACTCTGCCCCTTCCGTTTTTTGTCAATATAAAAAACACATTTTATTCTGTCTTTCACTATATGATATTTTCATACAAAAGATGTGTGCATCATAAGCATTACTATATGATTTTGTTTCTGGAAAAAAGGAGTAAAAATTGTGAAATGCTCATCTAGTAAAAACTTATTAAAAAAAATAGGTTTTCTCAATGCCGGAAGTCTGACTGTTTTTCTTTTTCTTGCAATGCTCGTTTCTCCTGATATCGTTTTTACAGGTGCTGCAGACGGACTTTTACTCTGGTTTAACACAATTTTTCCTACACTTTTTCCATTTATGTTTATTACTGCTATTCTTTTAAAAAGCGGAGGACTAAATATAATAGCAAATGTACTTGGAAAACCTCTCGGAAAAATATTTTCCGTATCTGCCGCAGGGGCATTTTCTGTTATTGCCGGATTTTTATGCGGTTATCCGATGGGTGCAAAAGTTACCGCAGATCTTGTGTGTACAAAAAAGATCGAACGCTCTGAGGCTGCTTATCTGTTATCTTTCTGTAATAATACAAGTCCTGTTTTTATCGTTAATTTTATTATACACAAGATTTTGCGTGATCGGACGTTACTTGTTCCAACGCTTATCATATTAATTGCGGTTCCGATTTTTCTTAGTTTCTTTTTCAGAAGATTTTATTTCAAACATAGTGAATCATACGGAGAATCCTTGCGCCAGACAGAATGTAAAAACAATCCGTTTTCCTTCCGCACATTCGACGAATGTATGATGGATAGTTTTGAAAACATTGTAAAGGTAGGCGGCTATATCATTATCTTTTCTGTTTTTATACGCCTTCTCACAAAATTTTCCACGGATATTCCTGCGTTTTTTTATCTTCTTCCTGTTTTGGAACTGACAAACGGAATTATCATTCTTTTTGAGAGATTCGAGAATATTGCTGTTTCATATCCGCTCATTATTGCATTAACTTCATTCGGGGGATTATGCGCGCTCGCACAGACAAAAAGTATGATTCATTCTTCCGGAATTCCTTTCATTCCATATTTAATCCAGAAAATAATAACAGCTGTAATTTCGGCCGCTGCAGCGTATGGTTATGTACTGCTTTTTTTATAATATCTACTTTCAATGGCTTTACAATATAATGAAACCTTTTACGAAAGGAGTCCGACTTATTATCTAACCTGTTGTGGTGTTAATGTCCACAAAACCATAAAGTTCCAAAACAAGGGTTGAAAGCTCCGGAACGAGCTTCCCCCCCCTATCATTATCATAGAAAATCTTAATTACAGACTTTTCTTCATACACTCAAATTTTTAATTCGTGGAAAAGTGTTTTAAACTCATCTTCCGGCAATAAAAGTTTCAAGATAATCAACTGTGCGAACAAGTCATTTTTCCATACACATATCTTCCTTGCTCTCTTGGTAAGAAAAGTCTTTCATGAATTTTCATATCACATAAAGCATCCTTGGTACGAAAGTCAAACAGACGATCACTATGAGCACACACATTTCTGAACTTTGTCATAACTGCTAACATTATGTTAAAAATCCTTTTTTCTTCATTTCCCCGCCGCCTTTGTACTTCCCCGAAAATAAACATCCACCCGCCTAGCGGGTGGTTTTTCATTTTCGGGCATAGCCCTAATATTACTAGCCACGCACAAGTGCGTCTTTTATTGGCCTGCCAGCCACGCGCAGGATTACTTGCTACCCGTAAACGGGTCTCGCGGATCGAATAGACTAATCTGATCCATTTCCTTATCTTGTTTTAGCTGGTTGGCTATGTAACTTTTTATTGCTGCCGTGTTCTTCCCTACTGTATCAACATAGTATCCCTTACACCAAAACTCGCGGTTTCGGTATGCAAATTTCATATTTCCGAATCTCTGAAATATCATTAGGCTACTCTTTCCTTTTAAGTATCCCATGAATCCCGAAACGCTCATTTTGGGCGGGATACTCAGAAGTAAATGAATATGATCCGGACATACTTCTCCTTCGATGATTTCAACACCTTTCCATTGGCACAGTGTTCGGATTATTTCACGAATTGCTTCTTTCTTTTCGTTATAAAATACTTTCCTTCGATATTTAGGTGCAAACACTACATGATATTTGCAATTCCATTTTGTATGTGCTAAGCTTTTTACGTCTGTATTTTGTTCTGACATTATACGGTCCTCCTAATGTGTTTTTATTTACGTAACTGGCAGGTCACGTTTTTATTATACACATTAGGAGTTTTTATTTCTGAATACACCGCTAAAGCTTTCACGGAACCACGCGACTATCGCGTGGTTTTCTTGATACAATAACGAAAGGCCCCCGCAGGGGCCTTCCGGACTACGGGCTTCTCAAGTTTCCGTAGTGCGATCACTAGGTATAGTGATATCCTCAACAAACTCCTTTGTCAAGGACAACTCATACCGGTTTTATTCTATGTGCTTCCCTCATTTTTTATGTATCTGCCAGCATTTTATATCTTTTTTCTATTTCCATACGGAAACACCATTCTCTTCTAAATAGTCTATGAATTCTTTCTCCATCATGCCAGCAATCTGAGAACCCAATTCCGCAGATACCCGATATTGCTTATAAAATCCCAAAGCGGTTGCTTTTTTTGCAAAGTCTGTTACTTGTTCTATCGTTTGCTTTGTATCATACAATCGATGCCTCCCGAACTTTTCCGCTTTCCATATCCTTATATCCCGCTTCTAGCTTCTGATGAATCTCTTCCTCAGTCATGAAATCAACATTAATCGCGCCGTTCATTTTCTGCATTCCATCTAAACCTAAACCCATGCACTCTGTTTGTTCTTTCTGATCTCTGGAACACCTCCCCGTCCTTCTGAAACGATTGTAACGCTTTTTCAGACAAATGAACAGAGTTCTTCTATTTTTAATACTTCTTGAAAATGTATTTCAGATGAATGGACGCTACATCCAGATAACTGCAAAAGTTCCCATTTTTGAACACTTTCCGACACTAGATCTGTCACATTTCGAAAAGATGTCCTCCGGAAGTCGAACATGTGCACATCGGCTTTCAATACCGCTGCTTTCCGGTACAAAAGATGCCTTCCAAACAATCTTGCTTGAAAGGCATCTCTTTTTTCTTAAAAGCGTCTGCTTTTATTGTATCATATATAATTAAAAATAGTCGAAATATCCGTCACCCTAGAATAAATCGTCCTGAGAATTATATATTCCGGACTCTTCTTCTGTTGGGATATCAAGTTCTGCGCGATTTGCGCGAACGGTTTCATAACATTCCTGGAGGGAGCTGATCAGACCATCGTATTTTGTTGTATAACTATCAAGTGTATGTCCGATAATACTTTCGGCATTTGCCATAAGATCATCTGTATACTGGATTGCTCCGATCCTGATTGCATTTGCATCACTCGTTGCGTTATCTATAATCTCCTGAGCCTGTGCCGTAGCCTGCGTTACAATCTCATTTGCCTGCGCATAAGCCTGCTGCATGATCTCATGCTCGCTGACAAGCTCTGTCGTCTGTACCTGCGCTTCTTCAATCATCGCATCCGCCTTTGCCTGTGCATCCGCAAGAATCGCATCTCTGTTTGCGATAATCTTCTGATAACGTTTAATCTCGTCAGGAGTTTTCAGACGAAGTTCTCTCAAAAGCTCTTCTAAATGTTCTTTATTCACAATAATCTTGGTAGTTGACAGCGGCTGGAATTTACAGTCTCGGTCAATATACTCTTCAATCTCTTCGATAATCTGCTCAATACGGCTGCTCATTTGTTACACTCTCCTTTTGTATTCATCTTTTTTTCAAGTTCCAAAGCTACCGCCTCCGGCACGAATTGTGTTAAATCTCCCCCAAAAGCAGCAATCTCTCTTACTGTTGTAGAACTTAAATAAGAATATTCAATACTCGTCGTCAAAAACATCGTCTCAATATTCGGATCCAGTTTTTGATTTGTCTGTGACATCTGAAGTTCATATTCAAAATCTGTGATTGCCCGCAGTCCTCTTATCACAAGTCCGGCATTCATACGCGAAGCGAACTCCACTAAAAGTCCATCAAACGGAACGATTCGGATATTATCAAGATCTTTTGTCACTTCTTTTAACATTTTAACACGTTCTTCTACAGAAAACAACGGGATTTTTGCTTTATTGCTCAATACGCCGACAATTAATTCGTCAACAATTTTGCATGATCTTCGCATAATATCTATATGACCGTAAGTAACCGGATCAAAACTGCCCGGATAAATTGCTCTTAACATACTTCCTCTTTCCCCGCCTTCTCGATAAACAGGTGCTTATTCGTTTTATACGTTTTTTCTCTGATAATTTCAAATCCCAAATCCTGTAAATACGAAAAATCAGTTTCTTTTGACGCTTCCACAATGATCTGGGTATCTTCATAGACAAGACTTGAATCCGATAAATATTCTAATACCCTCTTTTCGAATCCTCTGTCATACGGAGGATCCAAAAAAATATAATCAAATACCTTTTCACCTTCCAGCTTGTAAAGCGCATTCATAACATCTGTAGTCAATGTAACCGCCTTGCCTTCTAATTTGGTAAACTTCAGATTGTCTTTAACACACATCATTGCCTTCGGATTATTCTCTACAAAAACAGCTTCGCGAGCTCCTCTGCTGAGCGCTTCAATTCCGATCCCGCCGCTTCCCGCAAAGAGATCAAGAAATACACAGTCAAACATTGACGGACCGATCATATTGAACAGTGTTTCTTTGATACGGTCAGTCGTTGGTCTTGTGTCCATCCCGTCTAAAGTTTTTAATCTGAGACTTCTTGCACTTCCTGCAATTACACGCATAAAATGACACCTCGTTTTCTTTAACAACTACGCAAAATTTTATCAGAAAAAGACGTCCGGGTCAATCCCGGACGTCTTTTTCTTTGTAATAGGGACGAGCTTTTTTATCGAAAAAACGATGTTATTTGCCTGCCATCTGTTTTTCCTGCTGCTCGATCATTTTCTTGACCATATATCCGCCAACAGATCCGTTCTGTTTCGATGTGAGGTCTCCGTTATAACCGTCTGTCAACGGTACTCCTAACTCACTTGCCACTTCATACTTGAATTTGTCCAGAGCGCCCTTTGCCTCCGGTACTGCTGCTCTGTTAGATGAACGATTTGCCATGATCAATTTCCTCCTTTTGCATTTTAACGACATTTATCGTTTTCGTTTGTTGTAACAATTCTTCCGGCTGCACATGTATGTAATCTGCTTTCTATGCAGCCGGTTACGATACATTTGCTTCCGTTTGTTTTGTTACGCTCATAGTATATGGAGGACAACAATTTTTAAACTGGCAATTTTTTACACCTTTCATCCATTACAACGTCGTTTCTAACATAATCTGTTGAATCTTATGATCGATATGATTTTTTATTTTTTTATAAGAAGGGTCTTTTAATTCAGGATCTCTTTTTAAAATTTTATTTGCTTCTTCGCCGGCGATTTTTAACACTTCTGCATCCTGAAACACATCTGCAATCTTAAAGTCAAGAATCCCGCTTTGACGTATTCCGAACAGATCTCCCGGTCCTCTAAGACGCAGATCTTCCCCGGCGATAAAGAAACCGTCGTTCGAGCGGTTCAAGATTTCAAGTCTTTCTTTTGTCTCGTCCGATTTAGACGCAGACATAAAAATACAATAAGATTGATATCCGCCTCTTCCGACACGCCCGCGAAGCTGATGAAGTTGGGCAAGTCCGAAACGCTCCGCATTTTCAATAAGCATAACTGTTGCATTTGGCACATCGATCCCAACTTCAACAACAGTTGTAGATACAAGTATCTGAATTTCATTTTTCCCAAATGCAGACATTATCTCATCTTTTTCCTTCTGCTTCATTTTTCCGTGAAGGCAGCCTACATGAATACCATCCCCCAATTCTTCTGCGAGCATTTGCGAGTAGTCGATAACATTTTCGGCATCCAGACTTTCACTTTCCTCTACCATCGGACAGATCACATAGCATTGTCGTCCCTCTAAAACCTGTTTTCTCATAAAACGATATGCTTTTTCCCGATATTCAGTATTTACGACACAATTTTTTATCGGCAATCTGTTTTTTGGCATTTCATTGATAATAGAAATGTCAAGATCGCCATATAAGATAATTGCAAGCGTCCGCGGGATCGGAGTCGCGCTCATTACAAGAATATGAGGTGTCTTCCCTTTTTGCGCCAGTGTTTCCCTTTGTCTTACCCCGAATCGATGCTGCTCATCCGTAACAACTAACGCAAGATTACGATATAAAACCTTCTCCTGTATAAGCGCGTGGGTTCCGATTATAATAGCGGCTTCTCCTGATTCAATTCGGGCATAAGCTTTCTTTTTCTGACTCATTGTCATTGACCCTGTCAAAAGTTCTGCTTGAAGCGGGATTTTATATTTTTCCAACATTTCAGATATGTTTTCATAGTGCTGAACCGCCAATACTTCCGTCGGCGCCATAAGCGCACCTTGATATCCGTTTAATGCTGACAGCAAAAGCGCCAAAAATGCAATGATCGTTTTTCCGGATCCGACATCTCCTTGAACAAGCCGCGACATGACGTTTTCACTTTGCATGTCACTTTTAATCTCCGTCCAAACTTTCTCCTGAGCATTTGTAAGATGATATGGAAGAGCTCCTAAAAATTGTTCTATCTCCGGACGATCTGCAAAATGAAATGGATTTTCGCTGCGATTTTCGGACTCCTTCATTCTACGCAGTGATAAAATAAAAAGAAGAAATTCTTCAAACACAAACCGTTTTCGTGCCCGGACAAAATCCTCTTTTTCTCTCGGAAAATGCATCGCGTAAATTGCTTCTTCATATTTCGGAAAAGAGTATTTAAGCCGAAGCTCTTCCGGAAGAATATCCTGTTCATCATCCAAAAAAGACAGTGCTTGTTTTACAGCTTTAATGACAGAATTATTCGTCAAGCCGGCTGTCAGGCTATATACCGGCTGCATTGTATCTCTTTTTTCCTCATACTTTGATGACGGATAGAATATTTCAGGATGTTCCATTACGATTTCATTTTTCTTTCTTACGATACGACCGCGCAGAACAAGTGTCCCGCCTTTTGCGAGTGTATTCCTCAAAAACGGCATTCGATACCATATAACTTTTAAAGTACCGGTCACATCTTTTAAATGTAATGTTGTTATCTGCATTTTAGAATTTGTCGATACTTGAATTCTGCCGAAAACCATACCTGCTACTGTACAAACTTTTCCTTCTTCTACTTCACCGACAGAAATCGGATCTTCAAAAATCTCAAATCCTTTCGGATAATAACGAATCAGATCTTCAACTGTATCTACTCCGATTTTTTGAAACAATTTTTCTGTCTTTTCTCCGATTCCTTTTAAGGAACTGATCTTTCTTTTTTCCACTTTCATTCCCGCCTATTTTTCTATCTGCCTATGTGATCTGATATAAAGAGGCGTTCCCCCTTATGGAAGAGCGCCTCTTTATATCATATATTACTGCTTAGTTATAAAAATTTTGTTCTGTTATTCTACGGAGAGCACATAATAATAAATCGGCTGTCCTCCCATGTGTACATCCACATCTACATCAGGATACAACTCTTCCACTTCCTGCGCAAAATTTTCCGCATCTTCTTCCAAAACGTCCTGTCCGAAATACAGGCTGATCAATTCGGATTCTTCATCGACGAGTTGTGCAAGCATCTCTTTTGTCGTCTCTTCAACAGACTGTCCGACTGCGAGAATTCCCCGATCTCCGATTCCCATTATATCGCCTTCATGTATTTCTTTGTCATCAATGTGCGTATCACGGACTGCATATGTGACCTGTCCGGTCTTTACGTTTTTGATTGCTTCTTCTAACGCTTCAATATTTGTATCTACGTCCGCTTCCGGCATGTAACTGATAATTGCGGTAATTCCCTGTGGAACAGTCTTTGTCGGAATAACAATAATATCTTTGTCATCTGTTAATGACTGTGCCTGATTCGCCGCAAGGATAATGTTTTTATTGTTCGGAAGAATAAAGATATGGTCTGCATTCACTTCATCGATCGCACTGAGCATATCATCTGTACTCGGATTCATTGTCTGTCCGCCTTCAATGATATAATCTGCACCGAGCTCTCTGAAAATCTCATTCATTCCTTCACCGATAGATACGGCTATAAAACCAACCGACTTTCTCGGTTCTTTTTTCTTCTTCTCAGATGCCTGTTGAGCTGCCGCTTTTTCTGCGTCTTTGATCAGTTTTTCCTGATGCTCTTCCCTCATGTTATCAATCTTCATTCTGGAAAGCTGACCGTATGTGAGCGCTTTTTGAATCGCAAGTCCCGGATCGTTCGTGTGTACATGAATTTTCACAATATCATCATCGGCAACACAAACGATCGAATCGCCGATCGATTCAAGATAAGCTTTAAACTCTGCTTCATTCTTATCTGTAAATTCTTTTTCTGTCATGATAATAAATTCTGTACAATAGCCAAACTTAATATCCGCTTCCGCCTGCTGGGAAGGTTTTACCATTTTTGTTCCGCCGCTTGCTTCGATTGCCGCATAATCTATTTCTTTTCCAAGAAATGCATCATACGCCCCATGAATCACTTCAAGCAATCCCTGTCCTCCGGAATCTACAACTCCCGCTTCCTTTAATACCGGGAGCATCTCCGGTGTCTGAGCCAAAACTTCTTCCGCATATTTGATCACTTCAGGAATGAAAACTTCCAAATCTTCCGTCGTCTCCGCAAGTTCTTCCGCTTTCCTTGAGATTCCTTTTGCAACAGTAAGGATCGTTCCTTCTTTCGGTTTCATAACCGCCTTATAAGCTGTTGCTGTTGCACGTTCACATGCCTTTGCCAAAATCACCGCATCGATCTCTTTATGTTCTCTGATCTCTTTTGTAAACCCTCTGAGCAGCTGTGATAAAATTACTCCCGAATTACCGCGAGCTCCTCTAAGAGATCCTGAAGAAATTGCCTTTGCGATTGTCAACATATCCGCATTTTCAAGAGATTGTACTTCTTTTGCCGCAGACATAATAGTAAGTGTCATATTTGTTCCCGTATCGCCGTCGGGAACCGGGAATACGTTCAGTTCATTTATAAATTCTTTTTTTGCTTCCAGATTGGCCGCACCTGCAAGAAACATCTTGCGGAACAGCTCTGTATTTATCGTTTTCACTGCCACGAAAATATCCTCCTTAATCAATCACTCTTACACCTTCAACAAAGATGTTGATCTTTTCTACCGCCATTCCGGTAAACTCCTCAACCTTATACTTTACATTGCTCATAAGATTGTCAGAAACAGAAAGGATATTCACGCCATATGCAACGATTACATGAAAATTCAATGTAATTTCATTATTATCAGAAATCGTCACTTGAATTCCATGTGTCAGACTATCTTTTTTCAGAAGACGCACAAGTCCGTCCTTCATATTTACAGCCGCCATTCCGACAATTCCGAAACACTCAACAGCAACGGAACCCGCATATTTGGCGATCACTTCCGGATTGACCGTGATAATGCCAAGATCTGTGCTCATACTTCCTTTCATAATATATACCTCCGGTTCTTTCACACAATTTTGCCATAAATAACATGTTTATTATACTATCACTTCTAACATTTTACAATATACATTCGTTTTTTTTAAAAAATACTTGCAATACTGAAATGTTTCTGATAGAATATCAGTGTTATGAGTCTATATGACGAGTTCAGATTGTTAGGAGGTGCAGTCATGGCTAAATGTGCTATTTGTGAAAAGGGTGCTCATTTTGGTAACAATGTAAGCCACTCTCATAGAAAAACACCGAAAATGTGGAAATCAAATGTAAAATCCGTCAGAGTCAAAACAGAAGGCGGTTCCAAAAAAATGTATGTTTGTACATCTTGTCTGAAGTCCGGACGCGTTGAGCGCGCTTAATCAGACACACATCATCGGAAACAATGACACGGAAAAAGCGGATCTGTAAATTCAGATCCGTTTTTTATGTCATTGTTTTTACGTTTCAAGAAAAAACATAATACCGCTTCTTTATTTTTCTTTTTAACAACAGCAAAAAAGCCGATATCCGACAAGCAGAAACAAAATAATCAAAATAACTCCCCAAATAACGTTTGGAAGCATCATCATTATAAACATTCCGATCGCCATCCAAAATAATGCAAAGCCACATATTTTTTTCATATATCGTATTCACTTTCGGGAAGCTTCTTATTCTACCCTATGCACATTCCTATAAATCCAGAACTATATTATATCATTCAAAATAATATACCGCTTACTTTTCTTTTTTATTTTTCTATTTCGGCATCAAGAATATCGTTTACTTCCTTCTCTGTCATACGTTCATCTTTTCCCGTAAAACGATCGACAACATCAGGAACCATATCAAGAATTTTTGTGATTGTATCCTGGTTTTTCACATTTACGAGCTTTGTCTTCCCTCCCTGTATAACGATCACGGCGCTCGGAGACATTTTACCTCCGATTCCCCCCATTCCTTTTTCTTTTTTATCTGCCGAAGAAGAACCTGCACCGATTCCAAAAGAAACGTCTACAAGGGGAAGGATAATTGTATCATTAATATGAATCGCATCTCCGACAACTGTTTTTGAAGATACGACCGCATCCATACCTTTAAAAAGAGCCTCTACCGTTGATTTAAAATTGTTATTACTGTCTGCCATTTTTTTCATTCCTCCTGTTTGAACTTCCAAATATCATAACTTTAATTTTTTCAAATGCGTGACCGTTATTCTCACATTCTTATCCATAAGCATATGAAAAGCAAATAAAAACAAATAAAGAAGTCTTATCTTTCCTTCAATATGCAGATCCATCTCAAAGACTTTATGTTCAAAATCCGGTATAATCTCGGTCTGCCCCTCCAAGAAAGGATAAATAATACTTATTAACGCGAGAATATAGCCTGTAACTGACGGATCTTCAAATCCAAACTTCGCTTTTATTGCGGCTTTTCGGGGACGTAATTTTATTGCGAATTGTTTTGTTTCTTTAATAAGTTTTGAAAATGCATTTTTGTGAATCTCATTTTTCAAGAACTGTTCAAGAACTTCTTTTTTCTTTATTAATGTTTTTATATTATCACATAATTTCCGAAATGTGTATTTAATCTTCTCTCCAAATGACTTCGAAGAACTTTTTCTATTTTTCGGAATTTTTTTTACTTCATCCGCTTTCCTCTCAAAACCTGTATTTTTTTCATCTGTCTGTATTTCACGGATACTTTTTGTATCAATTGTATTTGATTCGGGAAGTACTTTTGTATCGCTGCCTTCCCCGCCCTTTGTATCATCTGGCTTTGAAAAATTTTTTTCCTTCTCTTGATCTTTCTCTCTTTCCGGGTCTTTTCTTTTTGAACTATCGGTTTCGTTTCTTATATTTTTTTTGTCTTTATCGTTTCCTTGTATTTCGGCATTTCCAAACTTTTTCCAAGCCGCTCTTATATTCCACGTCAAATTCCCATTATCATAACAGATTTCTCCCGAAATAAACGGTTTTATCCAATAGAAACGCAGCTTTCCCAAAATACTTTTCCCGAATTCTTCTGCAGTTAAATCGAATCGATACCCCGCCGGAGCAAAAAGAACTGTTATAACTGCAACTAACATAAGTCCTGCTAAAACAAGTATCAAAAATCCAAGTATTTTTAAGATAAGGAGTATGATATGTAACATTTGCCTACCGCCCTTTTTTCTCGTATTCAGCCTGATCTGTTAAAAGAAACTGTCTTGCATTTGCACTTTTGGTTTCTTGATATACGTCTTGAACAATTTCTTCAACAAGGAAAAGCGCTTCATCATATCCATCTGCAATTCCGATCACAAAAAGCTTTGAATGTTCAAATATGGATTGTTTTAGCAAGACGCTTGAAAAAAAATCCAGTTGATTTTGTTCTCCCTGAGATAATGTAATAACATATACTTGCGGCTGAAGTTTATTTTCCTTCAGCCTTTTTACTATTTTTCCCTTTTTCTTCTGCCAGCATTCACTAACATATAGATTATGATAAAACTCTATCTGACTCATAAACTTCACCGATTATAATAAGAATCCAGAACAGCTCCTGCGATAGATACCGCTTTTCCTCCTGCACTTCCGTCGGAACCTTCTGTAATAACAGTGATCACAAGTTCCGGATTGTCAACATTTGTAAATCCCGTAAACCATGAATGCGTTTTTTCTCCGTCTGTCATACTATATTCAGCCGTTCCTGTTTTTCCCGCGACCGTATATGACCTTCCGCTTAATACCGAACCGGTTCCTTCACTTACAACAGCCGCCATGTACTCTTTTAACTGTGCCGCTTCTTCTGACGTCATGATCCGTTTATAACTTTTCGGAACATTCTTTTTCACTTCCGTACCGGTGTAATTGGTCACTTTATCTACATAATAGGGTTGCATCAATGTACCGCCGTTTGCAATCGTCTCCGTGATCAGCGCCATATGATACGGACTTACCATTGTTTTTCCCTGTCCCATTGCCGTCATCATAATTTCTGCGGAACCGGACTTCGCATCAAGCACGAAGGAACTTTTTGTATAATCCATAACGCTTGGAAGTTTCTTATTGAACAATAAGCTTTCCGCCGTTTCCCGATAGCCGTCCACGTCAAGGCTTAAGCCGATATTTGCAAATGATGCATTACATGAGTTTGCAAAAGAACTTCTCAAATCTTCGTATCCATGTACCGTTCCGTTAAAACAGCGAATTGTGACATTGTCTTCTGTAATGGATCCCTGACAGTCATAAGAATACGAGTTATAATCCGTATCCTGCCGCATATAAGCAAGAGCAGTCACAATTTTAAATACAGAACCCGGAGCATAAGACCCGTTCGTAGCCCGATTCAAAAGCGGACTGTTTTCCTCATCCGTATTTAGGATCTCCCAGTTTTCAGCAAGCGTATTCGGATCAAAATCAGGCTTTGAAACAAGAGTAAGTATTTTCCCTGTGTCTGCCTCCATCACAATAACCGCTCCTTTGTTCTCTCCGAGCGCATCATAGGCAGCCTGCTGAAGTTCTGCATCAAGTGTTGTAACAACTGTGTCTCCCTGATCTTTTTCTCCTTTAAATTCATTTTGAATCTTTTCCATAAAAAATGCATTTGAAGTAAGAAGATCAAAATTCTGCGCGGACTCAAGTCCTGTTTTTCCAAACTGTGAATCATTATATCCGATAACATGGGAGAACAGCGAGCCGTACGGATACGTTCTTGTCTCTGTTCCGTCTTCGTCCACTTCCGTTGTTGCAAGTACATTGCCATTTCTATCTGTAATATCTCCTCTGACAACGCTTTGTGCAAAAGAATCCTGCCTTTGATTATAAGGACTATTGACAAACGTCTTGGCTTTTACAGTTGTGAAATAAACGAGGTACCCCATCAATGCAATAAACAAGATCACAAAGAAATATGTAATTTTAGCGAAATCTTTATTTTGTGCGCGTTCCCGTTTTTTTCCGCGGCCTCTGTCTTGGGACTTCTTCGAATTTCGGTCCGCTTTTTGCCGTCTTTCGGGGCGCTGTTCTTCCCACGCCATTTTTTCTTTTCCTTTCTTTTCTTAGTTTTTCTTTTTCCCGTTCCTCTTCTTCATCTTCTCTTATAATATATAGTCCCTGAATGATTCCAAACATAATCATCGTACTTAACATCGAACTTCCGCCATAACTTACAAACGGCAAAGTCATTCCTGTAGACGGAATAAATTTTGTGACGCCTCCTATTTGCAGGAAAACCTGAAAAATATAACACGTTCCCAATCCAAGTGCGATTAACTTATAAAAATTATTTCTCAATTCCATTGCAATATTCAGAAACATCACATAACAGCTTACACAGATCAAAATCAGACAAAGTGCGTAAATCACTCCCATTTCTTCTGTAATAGCAGAAAAGATAAAATCTGTCTCCGAAACAGGTATCGTATCCGGCTGTCCTTTAAAAAGTCCTGTCCCAAACCAGCTTCCCGTACCGATCGCAAACAACGATTGTGCCACTTGATAACCGCTTCCGCTGTACGTCCCGATGGGATCCTGCCACGCCTCTACCCTGACCTGAATATGCGAAAACAAATGATAACCGACAACTGCCGCGGCTGCTCCGGCTCCAAGTCCCGCTATCGCATACAGCCATTGTCTTGTCGCGACAAAAAGCATAACAAGATAAACAACAAAGAAGATCAGTGCCGCTCCCAAATCCGTAGAGAGAACTAAGATCAATACATGTGCTGCCGCAATCGCAGTTGTCACAACGATATTTTTAAATTCTTTTGATTTATTCAGACTTGCTGCAACAAAAAATACAAAAATAATTTTTACGAACTCAGACGGCTGTATATTTATGCCTGCAATTTCGAATCCCAGCTTTGCCCCGCCGGAAATCTGTGCGAACAATGCAACTGCAAGAAGAGCTGCTCCTCCTACTGCCGCATAAATATATGTCCACTGATCAAGGAACTTCATTTTTCGGATCAAAACCGGAACAACAAGTCCAAAGGTAATTCCCAAAGCAACAAATACAAGCTGTCTTACCGCCGTGCCGTAAGGAGACGGATTATCTGCGGACAATCTCGTGATCATGATCATCCCGACAGTGATCAGCATACACATATTATTTACAACAAGCCTTGACACATTCGGATAAATCAAATTATACAAAAGAATGACCGCAAGAAGAATCACCGTCAATACTGCATATAAAAACAAGATCCGAATATCTTTTGTTGCCAAATACATTGTACCAAACGCTGCAAACTGCAAAAGAAACATCAATACATCCTGCCGGATAAGCACTCTTTTTTCTTCATCTTCATAATTTCTCGTAAAAATCGAGAAACAGGAAAACGTATAAGCAGCCATAAGTATGATAATTACATATTTAGATAATTGAATGATAATATTTACCACGTTATTTCTCCTGACGATAATCGAGCGCACTTACAGTACGCCGCGTTTGAAATGCTCCTGTGTATAATCAAACTGCGGTTTTTCTCCAAATGCATCGATTGCTTGTTCTAATACTTTCTTTACTTCTTCCTTTCGCTCTGCTCCGAATCGAATCCTCAGTCTTTTCGGTGAAAGCTTTTGAATCTTTACTTTTTGTGTGCCCAAATATAAAGGAGCGCTGTTATAAACGATATTATAACATTCATCACATCGGTTTTGAACGAGAAACTCTTCTCCTATCCTGTCTTTCATCTGCGTAAAGGAAGAGTTTTTTGTACATTTTCCTCTCGTCTTCATAATACATTGCGCCGAAATCATAACCGGGCGATAACCATATACTGTCAGTTCCGCAGTTTCAAGTCCAAGTATTTTAAGCTCACTCTCATTTAATTCTGCCGGCGCTGTAAACTCAGAGAAACCTGCTTTTTTCATAAACTCTTTTGAAAACCGATTAAACACATATAAATTATCATCCGAAATTACTTTTTTGTCAAATTGTAATTGACAAAGCAGCGTATACTGTTCCCAATTCCTAATAAGTACGCCGTCTAACTCTTTTTCCGAAAACCGACTGATACATTTTTCAATCCGTTCTGCGCTTCCTTTTCTGAATACATGCGGAAGAGCAAGATAAAATTCTATCTTTTTCTTTTTTAATTTTTCGATGTATCCCGGGATATCTTCCTGAAAAATATTGCTTTCGGCGTAGATACGTGCGATTTTTATATTCTCCGTTTCTCTTTTCTCCAAATAGGCGCAGACTGCCGAAAGCTGTTCTTTATTTTCCACGAGAACCGAATAAGAAAAGTTTTCTTTTCTTTTAAATTGATCATAAGTATTGTTCTTTTCTTCTATAACCTCAGCTGCAATTCTCTTTTCTTTTTTTTCATCTGTTGTTTTTCTGTAATATTTCCCCGATAGTGCCTCGCACAATCCGCTTACCGCTTCTCTGCGAAGATCATTAAGTGTTTTAATCGAGAGAAAAATCGCTTCATCCATCTTAATATCCAAAGTTTCAAAAACAAAGGGCGTATTCCCTAATTTTTCTATTTGAGAAACGATCCGTTCTCTTTCCATCGGGCGGTTCTGCGCCTGTTCGACAATTTCTTTTGAGTACGCAGTATATGTACTTTCATTACAGTACAATTTCAAACTTGCCGGCTTTCCCACTTCCAGCGTAAGTTTTCCGTCTATCTTCTGTCTGATTGAATCTCCGATATACTGCTTATGAATCGAAGTGATAAGACTTTCGTTTCTCACTCTGTTTATTGTCGATCCCTGTTTTATATAAACTTGTTTCTGCACTACCATTGAAAAAGCTTCCCCTTTTTTCTGATCTTTTCCAATAGTATAGCTTCCTGAAATATCCAACACATCCCCTGCATGCAGGTCTGTAAGAATTTTTCCTTTGATCAATCTTCCTTTTTGGCTTTCTACCTTTACTGCCGGAACGCCTGCGTGGTTTGGACGATCCGACGCTATCATATTCTGCCCGTTATGCTGTCGATAATAACCTGCCGAAAATCCTCCTCTGTTATACAGATCCATCAGTATACGTTTATCCTCGGAAGAAACTTTATATCCCTTTTTTCCGTTTTGCATATATAAATCTGTGTATTTCCGGTACATTGCAGTTACTGCCGCTACATACTCCGGCTTTTTCATACGACCTTCGATCTTGAACGAATCGATTCCCGCCTCCGCAAGTTCCGGGATCAGATCCAGCGTACAAATATCTTTCGGACTTAAATAATATTTTTTTTCACCTTCTACTGTATACGGCAGTCTGCAAGGCTGAGCACACTGACCTCTGTTCCCGCTGCGTCCGCCGATCATGCTGCTTAAAAGGCATTGACCGGAATAACAGTAACAAAGTGCACCATGTACAAAACATTCTATCTCCAACCCTGTTTTTTCTTTGATCATACGCACTTCTTCAAGAGATAATTCCCTTGCCGGAACAACACGGCTGATTCCCTGCCCTTCCATAAATGCCGCTCCGCGATACCCTGTGATCGTCATCTGCGTACTCGCATGAATATCCATCTTCGGAAAGTACTCTCTTACAAGTTCGAGAACTCCTATATCCTGAACGATCACCGCATCTAACCCCGCTTCATAAAGCGGACTCAGATATTCGGGTAACTCTGAAATTTCGTTGTTTTTCAGCAGTGTATTTACCGTAAGGTAAAGCTTTCTTCCGTATATATGAGCTTCTTTGATCGCTTCGATCAACTCTTCTTTTGTAAAATTATCCGCATATGCTCTTGCTCCAAATTTCGGACCTCCGGCGTACACAGCATCCGCTCCTGCGTTGATCGCAGCTTTAAAAGAAGCATAAGATCCGGCAGGCGCCAATATTTCAATCCGGCGTTTTTCCATGCTGACTCCTTTCCCTACATCCCCTTTAACATACAGGTGTTTTCCCTTTATATAAAACAACAACTATCTAAAAAGACACTATCCAAAAGAAACAGGCTGTCATATGACTGACAGCCTTATTTTTATCTTCTGCGATTTTTCATTTCTGTCTCGAGCTTCACAATCTGCATTTGAAGATCGTTGTTCTCTTCTTTTAATTTTGCCAACTCTTTTTCCGCATTCTCCAGTTTGATCTGCGCTGAAATAAGTTCATGCTTTAAATCATACATTTCCTTATCTTTTAGTTCAATGTCACTCTCCAGCGAATCACCCTGTTTTTTTGCTTTGAAGTAATCATCGGCAATGTTAAGAGCGAGAAGTACATTTCTTGTGTCAGCGCTCTGTTTTCTGTATCCTTCACTATTTGTACATTCTGTTATCTTATGATTCAAATAGGAAGACACTTTCTGCAGATACTCTTCGCCCTCAAATCCGCTCAAAGTATATACTTTTCCTCCGATCAATACTTCCGTAAAATGTTTTGCTGAACTCATAGCTTCCTCCTCGCGTTTCTTAAAATTCATTATAAACTATTTAGCGGTAAAAACCAACTACTTTTTTCGGAACTATCCGTTTCATAACTATTCCGAAATTATTCATCCGCAAAAGATTCTATCCCGAGATGCCGGTATGCCAGATCAGTTACTATGCGTCCTCTCGGAGTCCGCTGTATAAATCCGTTTTTCAAAAGATACGGCTCATACACATCTTCCAATGTTCCTGCATCTTCTGAAATCGCCGCCGCCAGTGTATCCAAACCAACCGGACCGCCTTGGAATTTTTCAATCATTGTCAGCAGAATCGTTCGATCGATATGATCCAGACCATACTTATCGACATCAAGAAGGTCAAGCGCATAATCTGCCACTTTTTTCGTGATTTTGCCATCGTATTTTACTTGAGCGAAATCTCTTACACGTTTCAACAGACGGTTTGCAAGGCGGGGAGTTCCTCTGGATCGGCGAGCAAGTTCTAAAGCCCCGTCCTCTTCGATCTCTACATTTAACACAGATGCCGAACGTAATATGATCGTTTTTAGTTCTTCCGGAGTATATAATTCCAAACGGTGCATAACACCGAAACGATCGCGTAAAGGAGCTGTTAACATTCCCGCTCTCGTTGTTGCGCCGACAAGTGTAAATTTAGGCAGGTTCAAACGGATCGAGCGGGCGGCCGACCCTTTTCCGATCATAATATCAATGGCAAAATCTTCCATAGCAGGATAAAGAACCTCTTCTACTTGTCGGTTTAACCTGTGAATCTCATCGACAAACAAAACGTCTCCTTCCTGAAGACCATTTAAGATTGCCGCCATTTCTCCCGGTTTTTCGATTGCAGGTCCTGACGTTACCTTCATGTGTACACCCATTTCATTCGCAATAATTCCGGCAAGCGTTGTTTTTCCAAGTCCCGGAGGCCCGTAAAAAAGCACATGATCAAGTGTTTCCCCGCGCGCTTTAGCAGCTTCTATATAGATGCCAAGTGTTTCTTTTGCCTTTTCCTGACCGATATATTCGCCGAGAGATTGCGGACGCAATTCTCCTTCAATCTTAATGTCTTCCTCTAAGTTTTCTGTCGTTATGATTCGTTTTCCCATTGCCGTCCATTATTTCCTTTCCGCCTTATCCACATCCTCTCATCAGAAAAGATACTGCAGCGCTTCTTTCAATATATCTTCTACAGTCTGACATTGTACAGAAGTTTTCTTTACCGCGCGAAGGCTTTCCGCACTCCCGTAACCAAGCGCAACAAGAGCCTGTACCGCCTCCGATTGCATTTCATTTGCCGATGTTTTCGCCATATCTGTCTGTATTGTTTCTTCCGGATGAGCAGCATGATCAAGCATTTTTTCAATATCTACTTTGTCTCGAAGTTCTACAATTAGTTTTTCGGCAGTCTTTTTCCCGATTCCAGGCGCTGACGAAATCATTTTTGCATCTCCCGACATGATTGCAAACCGCAGTTCATCCGGAGACATACATGACAAAATATTCAAACCGCCTTTCGGCCCGATCCCGCTTACTCCGATCACAAGCCGGAATATTTCCAAATCATCTTTTGTCAAAAATCCAAAAAGCTGCATGGCATCTTCCCGCACATTCAGATAAGTGTAAAGTTTCACTTCATTTCCTACAGAAGGTAACATCGCCAGTGCCTGATGTGGCATAAACACACCATACCCTATGCCGCCCACATCAATAATTGCTTTTTGTTCCTCGATCGCAGCTAATTCACCTTTTACATATGAAATCATTTTTTTATTCCTTTAATCGTAAATTTTTAGTTCGTTTCAGTACTTCGGCAGATATCATTCCTATGAGCATTCCCGTCAAAAGCCCCGCAATCAAAAGTACAGGGAAGTAATATCCTACTTCGTATGTCTGAACCACAGCCATGGCAACCGCAAGCTGACCGACATTATGAAAAACACCGCCGCAGACGCTGACACCGACTACAGTAAATTTCCCTGTTTTTTTCAATATTCCCATAACGATCAGACTTAAAATCCCGCCTGCCAGACTATATAAAATAGAAAATAGATTACTGAATATAAAACCGCCTAAAACAACGCGGGCAACAGATAAGAGAAACGCTTCTTTCCACCCCATTTTATATAGAACAAGAATTGTTATAAGATTCGCAAGTCCCAGTTTTGCTCCGGGAATCCCAAAGTGAATGGGAATCAGCAGTTCCACATAACCTAAAATCAATGCCAGCGCTGTAAATATACCGAAATATGCAGCTCTGGTTCTCAAATCACTCTCTCCTGACTATTGTACAGTTCCGTCAAGTTTTTCTTCGCCTCCGCCTTCTATCGACACAACGACTTTATTCGGAAGACATATAATACTTTCTCCACTTCTTTTGATCCTCTGATGGTGAACACAAATCTGATCCGGACAATCAGCGGACTCCATTGAAACCGTACTCTCCGTAATTAAAACTATATTCGTTTCGTTCACTGAAACAGTTCGATCTTCAGACAACAGATATGTGCCAAAAACCTTCCCGTCTACAGTAATTTTTACTTTCTCCGTACCGTTTGCCGAGTGTAATAGCTGAATTCCCAGCACGACCAGAGCAATGAACAGGATGCCAAGTATAAGAATGTTATCGTTTTTCTTCATTTCTAACCTCACACACGTTGAAAATCCCGGCGATACACTACACTTTTAACGCTTCATTTACTCACGCTTCAAACCGTACTGTTATGATCTTTCGAGGACATTTTTCTGCACATACGCCGCAATTTGTGCATTTGTCGGCATCTATATGAGCCAAAAAGTTATTAACTGTAATAGCCCCGGCTTCGCAGTTTCGCTCGCAGAGACGACATCCGATACATCCGACTTGGCAGACGTCCATTAATGCTTTCCCTTTCTCATTTGAGTTACACTGCACAAATGTTTTCTGCTTATACGGGATCAATTCGATCAGGTGCTTCGGACATGCATCCACACATTTTCCACATGCTTTACATGCTTCCTTATCAACAACTGCTATTCCATCTACAATATGGATTGCATCAAACGGACAGGCATCCACGCATGAGCCATATCCGAGACACCCGTATGCACACCCTTTTGCTCCTCCATCCTGCATCTGACTTGCCATGATACAGTCTTTGATTCCATAATATTCATATTCACTTTTTGTCTTTTCACATGTTCCGCCGCATTTTACAAATGCAGTTTTTCTTTCGCTTGCCGAGGCGTCTACGCCCATAATCTCACCGATCTTCCCAGCTACAGAAGCGCCTCCGACCGGGCATCCTCCTACATCCGCTTTTCCCTGAGCAATCGCCGCAGCGAGGCCTGAACATCCTGCATAACCGCAGCCTCCACAGTTATTTCCAGGTAAAACATCGAGAATCGCCTCTTCTCTTTCATCAACTTCAACTGCGAATTTTTTTCCGGATACACCTAGGAAAATACCGATAAATAATCCGGCTCCACCGACGATCGCGGCAGCCAAAAGAATCGCTGTTATATTCATTCTATCGCACCTCCTATATTAATCCTGAAAATCCGCAAAATGCGATTGCCATCAGTCCGGCTGTCACAAGAACGATCGGAGTTCCTTTAAATGCTTCGGGAACATTATTGTGTTCGATTTTTTCCCGAATTCCGGCCATAAGAACAATCGCAACAAAAAATCCCGCCGCTGTCGCAAATCCGTTCACTACACCGGTCAGCAAACCGATCCCGACACCTTTTTCATAATATCCGTTTTGTACGTTTGTCAGCGCTACGCCAAGAACCGCGCAGTTCGTTGTAATCAGCGGAAGATAAACGCCGAGGGCATTATATAACGGAGGCATCACTTTCTTTAAAAACATCTCTACGAACTGTACAAGAGCTGCTATGACAAGGATAAATACGATAGTGTTTAAATATTGGAGCTCTCCTCCTAAAATTTTCGGGTTTCCAAGGATGAATTTATAGATCAATCCTGTTACAAACGAAGCGATTGTGATAACGAATACAACTGCTCCGCCCATTCCGGCTGCAGTTTTTACATTTTTAGAAACACCTAAAAACGGACAGATACCGAGGAACTGACTAAGGACAACATTATTTACAAACGCAGCTCCGACTGCAATCAAAAGTAATTCCTGCATTTATGCCTCCTCCTCTTCTTTTACATTCGTCTCTTCATGATGTGGTTCGTTTTCTGCGAGATGACCTCCGCAGATTCCTTTGCTTGCACATGCAGAGCAACCTTCGCCGCATCCTGACGATACCGGAACTTTTTTTCCTTTTTTCTCAAGATTCGCTTTCACTTTATTCTGAAGAGCTACAAGACATGCCAATACAAAAAACGCACCCGGGGCAAGAACAAAAATCGTAAGAGGTTCATATGACTGCGGCATAACACGAATGCCGAACACCTCGCCTGCACCAAGCAGTTCTCTCACAATACCGATTGCCGTAAGACCGACCGTGAATCCAAGTCCCATACCGATCCCGTCGAAAATCGAAGGAAGCACCGGATTTTTTGATGCATAGCTTTCCGCTCTCCCCAAAATAATACAGTTTACTACGATCAAAGGGATATACAATCCGAGTGATTTATAAAGCCCGGGAACAAATCCCGCCATCAAAAAATCAACGATCGTAACAAAAGAAGCTACAACAACGATAAAAGCAGGCATACGCACTGATGCCGGAATCACTTTTCTCAACATAGAAATCAACATATTTGACATCACAAGTACCGCTGTCGTAGAAAGCCCCATACCGATTCCGTTGATCGCAGATGTTGTAACCGCAAGAGTCGGACACATACCGAGCATGAGAACGAACGTAGGATTTTCTTTCACAAGGCCATTATAAAGACGTTCTGCACATTTATTCATTGATACCGCCTCCTAACTCCGTTTGATAATAAATCAGTGCTGAATCAACGGCATTAGTCACTGCATTTGTCGTAATCGTAGCGCCGCTGATGGCATCGATCTTATCATCGCCTTTTTCTCCATTTTTCGTATAAGTGAATTTTTGCACTTTTTTATCCCGAAACTGATCTTTAAATTCAGCGTCTTTCGCTTTCATTCCTAATCCCGCCGTCTCTCCGATGGAGAGCATCTCAATTCCTTTCACTGTTCCGTCCGAGGCGATTCCTACAGAAATTTCAATGTCGCCGCCATACCCTTCGTGAGAAGTGACATTGATCACGTAACCGATTACTTTCCCTTTTTTATCTGTCGCTTCCGCTACTTCTGTTATATCGTCTGTATAACCGTTTTCTTTTAAAATTTTTGCCGCCTCTTTTTCATCGAAATTGCTGGATGTAAACTCTGAAGCCTCGGGAAGCACTGTCTGAAACGCCTTTTGTTTTGTACGCTCCTGCGCCTGCGCAATCGGCTCTTTTGTAACATCGTAAACAATTCCGAGCAAAAGTCCTGAAACAACTGTTATTGCAGTTAAGATCAACGTATTTTTTATAATTTTATTCATTACTTTTCTCCTCCTTTACCGAAAGGTTTCGGAAGAGTAACCTTCTCGATCAACGGAACCAAAAGGTTACTGATGATGATTGCATAAGATACCCCTTCTGCCGAAGCTCCGAACAAACGGAACAGTCCGGTTAAGATTCCCATACAAATGCCATACAAAATCTTTCCTTTGCTCGTAATCGGAGCAGTCACATAATCTGTTGCCATAAACCATGCTCCAAGCATCAGACCGCCGCCGCATAAATGAGCGGTTATGTACCACGGATCAAATCCATTGCCGCCGAAAAGCGTGATAAAAATAACAAATGATACGATATAAGATCCCGGAATTCTAAGATCTATCACTCCTGTCAATATTAAGAACATCGCTCCGATCATAATCGCGATCACCGATGTCTCTCCGATCGTTCCCCGGACATTTCCAAGAAGCATATCCATCGTATTTACTACATTGCCGCTCTTTAATTGTGCAAGCGGAGTTGCGCCTGTCACGCCGTCATACACAAAATACGTCATTTTTTGCGTAAAACAGATTAGAAGAAAGCATCTTGCAGCTAAGGCCGGATTCATAAAATTTTGTCCCAATCCACCGAAAAGCTGTTTTACAACAACGATTGCAAATACGGCTCCGAGTACCCCCATCCACCACGGAAGCGTCGGAGGAAGATTCAATGCAAGTAAAAGACCTGTAACAACTGCGCTGAAATCACCGATTGTAACCGGTTTATGCATTAATTTTTCATAGATATACTCTGCAAGCACAGCAGCCGCCGTTGTAGCAACAACTAAGATCCACGCATTTTCATGTCTAAAATTCCAAATTCCGAATACAGTAGCAGGGAGCAGGGCAATCACAACAAGAAGCATGATATTGCTGCTTTTTATCTTATCCCGAATATGCGGGGATGCTGATACATGATAATTTTCATTCACTTTTCTCTCACCTCTCACTTACTTCTTTCTTTTATTTGCAAGCGCAATTTTTCTCATAGAACCGATAGCCTGTTTCAAAGGTCTTTTCGCCGGACACACATAACTGCATGATCCACATTCCACACATTCAAGTCCATTCATCGCAACAAAAGCCTTTTCATCATGTCTTTGGGCAAGATCGGCTAATCGTGAAGGTATAATACGACTCGGACAGACATCAACGCATCTTGCACAGTTGATACATGCCGTCTCCACGCTTTTTGAAACTATATCTTCCTTAAACGCAAGAATAGAAGAAGATGTTTTTGTTACCGGAGCTTCTGCACTTACCATGGCGAATCCCATCATAGGCCCTCCGGATATCAATTTTTCCGGCTGTTGAGAAAATCCACCCGCCGCTTCAATTAATTCCATATGGTTTGTTCCAAGAAGAACTTTAAAGTTTCCCGGAGAATTTATGGCGTCTCCGCTTACAGTAACAACACGTTCCGTAAGAGGTTTCCCCTCAGCTACTGCCATATGAATCCCGATCAATGTTTCCACATTATCAACAATACAACCCGCATCTGCCGGGAGCATAGATGAATTGATCGCACGTTTTGTCACTGCATAGATCAACTGACGTTCCGCTCCCTGAGGATATTTTGTCATGAGTGCCTTCACTTCCATATTCGGGTCATTTTCTGTTTCTTTGTTTAATTTTTCAATACAGTCTTTTTTATTATCTTCTACCGCAAAGATTCCTTTTGCATTCGGAAACAGCGAAAGGATTATACGCATACCGTTCACCAGTTGTCCGGTATTCTCCAACATCCTTCTGTAATCTGCCGTAATATACGGTTCACACTCTGCACAGTTCGCAATAATATATTCTATCTTTTCAGGTTCTTTCGGAGAAAGCTTTACCCTCGTAGGAAAACCTGCGCCTCCCATTCCGACAATACCGGCTTCACCGATTCTCTCAATGATCTCTTCTCTTGTCATCTCACCAAAAGGTTTCACCGTAAGATCGTTTATTTCCGCGTATTCTCCATCATTTTCAATGATGATACATTCTGTTTTTGTACCTGCCGGATTAAACCGATATTCAATTCCTTTCACAGTTCCGGATACAGAAGCATGGATCGGTGATGACACAAAACCTCCTGCTTCCGCAATCTTCTGTCCTTTTAAAACATGATCTCCTTTTTTTACGATCGGATTCGCAGGCGCTCCGATATGCTGTGAAAGCGGATACGCCAGTTCCCCTTTCGGCAGTAATGTACGTATTTCACTGTCTTTTGAAAAACGCTTTCCGTCATCCGGATGGATACCGCCTTTAAATGTCAGAAGTCCCATGATATTCTTCCTTTCTTTCCCGCCGAAACAGAATCTACTTATCACACTCTATTCCCGCATTATTTTCATATTACGTTATTTTACTAGAATGAAGCATAAAAATCCAGTCATTCAAACGACAAAATCATACAATTCTGTATTTTCAGAAGAATGTTATCTTTTTAACATAATAAAGAGAACGACACTCTATGCAAGTATCGTCCCCTATCTTATCCATTATATAAAATACAAAAGATAATTACTCAGCATCTGCTTCGTAATCAACAGATACTGCATCTTCTTCATCACGATCAGCTTCCAATGCTTTCATGCTCAGGCTGATCTTCTTCTCTTCTTCGTTCAGGTCAACAATCTTAGCTGTAATCTCCTGACCTACAGAAAGAACATCCGATGGTTTCTCAACATGTTCTCTCGAAATCTGAGATACATGAAGAAGCGCATCAACTCCCGGTGCAAGTTCAACAAATGCACCGAAATCTGTCATACGTGCAACTTTTCCTGTGATCACTGTACCTACTGCAAAGTTCTCTGAAGCATTCGCCCACGGGTTTGTCTCCGGGAACTTCAAACTTAAGGCAACTTTTGTATCGTGAATGTCTTTCACAAGAACAGTAAGAGTATCACCTACGTGGAAGTTTTTCTTCGGATTATCAATTCTTCCCCATGACATTTCAGAAATATGGAGAAGTCCGTCAACTCCGCCAAGATCAACAAACGCTCCGAAATCCGTCACATTTTTGATCACGCCGTCTACTCTGTCTCCGACTTGTAATCTTGCAAACAGTTCTTTCTGTTTCTCGGCACGTTCTGCAACAAGAAGCTGTCTTCTGTCTCCGATCACACGGTTTCTTCTCGGATTGAACTCGCTGATTACGAATTCAATTTCCTGACCTTCATATTTTCCAAGATCTTTCTCATAAGAATCAGATACAAGGCTTGCCGGGATAAACACTCTGACTTCATCAACTGTAGCGCAAATGCCGCCTCCGAGAATCTGTGTAACTGTAGCTTTGAGGACTTCTTTGTTCTCAAACGCTTCACGCAGTCTCTCATTTCCTTTCTCGGCTGCAAGTCTCTTATATGTAAGAAGAACCTGACCCTCTCCGTCGTTTACTTTCAAAACTTTGACTGTCATCGTATCACCTACGGATACTACTTTTGTGAGGTCAACTGACGGATCGTTGGAGTATTCATTCTTTGTAATGATACCGTCTGCCTTATAACCGATATTCAGGATAATCTCTTCCGGTTTTACATCGATTACCGTTCCCTCAACTACTTCTCCATTGTGAATCGTTTTAAATGACTCGTCTAACATCTGTTCAAAAGATAATTCTGACATTATTTTGAACCTCCTCAATTATATTGTTGGGCGTGGATGCCCCTGCTGTAATACCTACTGTTTCCACTGACCCTAATTGATTCAAATCCAAATCGTCAAGTGTCTGTATATAGTACGTATTGTCACATGCTTTGCGGCAGATCTCAACTAATTTCTGAGTATTGGAACTATGTTTATCTCCAATAACGATCATAGCATCCACCGACTCTGCAATGCTTTCAGCTTCAGTCTGACGCTCTTTTGTAGCATTACAGATTGTATTTAAAACACTTACATCATAACTCTTTTTCATTATAATTTCAACTAAATCTTTAAATTTATTGTAATTAAATGTCGTCTGGGAAACAATGCAGATTTTCTCTTTTCGATCAGCTGTAAAACATTCCGCATCTTCCGCACTTTGTATGACGGTTACATTGTCTTTCGCCCATCCTTTTATCCCTACAACTTCAGGATGTTCCGGGTTTCCGATTATAATAATATGAAATCCCTCTCCGCTCTTTTCAGATACAATATTATGAATCTTTTTCACAAATGGGCAGGTAGCATCTACAATTCTAAGACCTTTTTGTTCGATCTTTTCATAAATGCGTTTTTCCACTCCGTGAGACCGGATAATGACCGTACCTTGACTGATCATATCCAAATCTTCTTCAGAACGTAGTACGATAACCCCTTTATCCCTCATATCTTTGATAACTTCTTCATTGTGGATAATCGGACCATACGTATAAATCTGTCCACACTTTGTATCTACCTGCTTATATACCGTGTCAACCGCCCGCTTTACTCCGAAACAAAATCCGGCAGTCTTTGCTTTTATCACTTTCACTGTATTTTCCTCTCACTAATTACAGAAGCTGCATATTTTACTTACCACTTCATCAATCGTCATATCCGAACTGTCTACTAAGATCGCATCCTCTGCTTTTTTCAACGGTGCAATTTCTCTTGTCATGTCACGTTCATCTCTTTCCTTGATATCCCGTGCAATCTCGTCAAAGTCACATGATTCCCCTTTTGACGCAAGCTCATCATATCTACGTTTTGCTCTTGTTTCTACGCTGGCAGTCAGATAGATTTTCACATCTGCATTCGGAAGAATATTTGTTCCGATATCCCGTCCGTCCATGATCACATCTTTTTCGCGTGCCAGCGTTTTCTGCAATTCTAAAAGCTTTTCCCTAACCGCCGGGATAGCCGACGTTTTTGACGCCATATTTCCAACTTCTTCTGTACGAAGCATGCCTGTAATATTTTCACCGTTTAAATAAACCTGCTGTACTCCGTTTTCGTACACAATACTTACATCTGCATCTATGCACGCTTTTGCAACAGCCTCTTTGTCTTCCGGCGAAATTCCTTTTTTCAGAAAATGGATCGCCAATCCTCTATACATTGCTCCTGTATCTACATATATATATCCTTTTTCTTTCGCCACCAGTTTTGCTATCGTACTTTTTCCGGCTCCTGCCGGGCCGTCCACCGCCACATTATATCCCATTTTCTTTCCCCTTTCTTACTGCTTTTTCTTTTATTCTTCTCTTCCGGCATTCATTCCCGCAAGATATGCCGTAGACCATGCAATCTGAAGATTATAACCTCCTGTAAGAGCATCAAGATCCAAAACTTCTCCCGAAAAATATAAATTTTTAACAAACTTTGACTCCATTGTTCCCGGATGGATCTCTTTTACGCTTACTCCGCCTTTTGTAATGATCGCCTCGCTATAGCTTCTTAAACTTGTAAGCGTCATTTTAAAATCTTTGATCAGACGTACAAACCGCATTCTTTCTTCTTTTGTAATCTCATTTACTTTCTTTTCTTCCGCAATACCTGAAAGTTCTGTCATAACAGGTTTTAGTTTTGCCGGAAACAAACTATCGACTGCATTTTTAAACTGTTTGTTATGATTCGCATCGAACTCTCTGAGAATCCGTTTGTCGAGTTGTTCTTCTGTAAGCGCCGGTTTTAAGTCGATATGTAAAGTCAGCTCTTTTTCTTTCAGCCTTTTTCCTACAATACTGCTAGCGCTTAAAATAACCGGACCTGTCACTCCATAATGGGTAAACAGCATCTCTCCGAATTCTTCATATAATTTCCTTTTTCCGTCGGTCACACGGATACATACGTTCCGAAGCGACAGACCCTGAAGCTGTTTTGCATACCATTCTTTTACTTCCATCGGAACGAGAGCCGGAAAAAGTTCGGTAACCTTATGCCCGCATGTTTTTGCAAATCGGTATCCGTCTCCTGTCGATCCTGTAGCAGGATAAGAAATCCCTCCAGTCGCTATGATCACCGCATCTGCGTCAACAAAATGCTGCTTTTGTTTTTGGGAATCATCAGAAATAATGATTCCTGTTATTTTCTCGTTTTCTACACATATTTTTTCCACTTCCGTACAAAGAGATATCTGAACGCCGAGACGGTGCAGTTCTCTTTGAAGCGCCCCGATTATATCCGACGAATGATCGGAAACAGGAAAGACTCTGTTTCCTCTTTCAACCTTCGTCTTCACACCGAGATTTTCAAAAAAGTCGATCACCTGTTCATTCGTAAAACTGTAAAATGCACTATATAAAAACTTTGGGTTACTGACTACCGCCTGAAATAATTCTTCAACATCCGATGCATTTGTAATATTACAGCGTCCCTTTCCCGTTATAAATAATTTCCTGCCCAATCTGTCATTTTTCTCATAAATCTGAACATGATGCCCGTTTTCGGCGGCAAATACAGCCGCCATCATTCCTGCGGCTCCGCCTCCGACAACTATCACTTTACTCATCTTTTCCTCCTGCCGTTTCATCCGGGAAAAACGAACGTTTCATAGGATCTAATTCATCTCTGCTGTACACTTCATATTCTCCCCATATTTCCTCTAACGTCTCAAGTGTTGATACAACTTCTTTTTGTCTCTTCATGCAAAGCGCCACTACGAGAGCATTCACTACGCTTAACGGCGCTACAAGAGAGTCTACGATCGACGCCATATCACTTCTTGCAATCAGATTGCACGATGAATACAGATTCATAGGCGAATGGACGCTGTCCGTTAAAGTGATCACTTTTGCCTTTCGGTTACTTGCAAACTCCAATGCTTTTAATGTCCGCATAGAATATCTCGGAAAACTGATCCCTATGATAACATCATGTTCGTTAATTCTGATCAACTGTTCAAATATTTCACTGGAACTGTTTACATCGACAACAGATACGTTATCACAAACAAGATTTAAGTAAAATCCTAAAAATGATGCTAACGGAGCGCAGCTTCTGATCCCTATTACATAAACTCTCCTCGCATTCAGGAGCGTGTCAATCGCAAGATCAAATGCTTTATGGTCGATATCTGCAAGAGTCATCTTAATCTTATCTATATCGGATTGAAGAACAGTTTCCAGTATTTCACTTTGGCTGATTCTTCCATACGTCACTTCCATCCTCTGGATCGAATTCAGCTTATTACGGACAAGTTCTTCTAATGCCTTTTGAAATCCCGGATATCCTTTATAGCCAAGCTGTGTAGCGAATCGCACTACAGTTGACTCACTGACCCCGACGATCTCTCCTAATTTGGCAGCCGTCAAAAAAACCGCTTTGTCGTAATCATTGCATACATAATCTGCAAGACGCCGCTGTCCTTTACTCATTTTTTTATATTTTTCTTTAATTCTTAATAAAAGTTCATTTGTCGTTGTTTCATTTTGTCCCATTTTTGTTTCCTACTTTTTCTCAATTATCACCAACTGATTATATCTTATTTTTTCTTTACTGTCATTGTCCGATTTGCAGATGTGCATAATTTATATCGGTCTTGTATATCGCTTCAGCCACTCTCGCTCGTTCTCCTCTAAATACATTCCGACTTTTTCATAAACGGCAGCATGATATTCGTTCAGCATCTTTTTTTCTTCATCACTCATTTTTTCAGGGAGAATTGCATCAAGATCAATCGGAACATAGGTAAGCGGCTCAAATTTCAAAAACTTTCCGAACTCGTTCTGCGTATCTTCTACGACAAGAAGATCATTTTCAATTCTGACGCCATGTCGGCCTGCTCTGTAAATCCCCGGTTCATCTGTAATTATCATATTTTTTTGAAGAGCCGGCGCAGCATTTTTGCCTTCCTTCCATCTGAAATTAATCGGAGGCTCGTGAATATTCAAAAGATATCCAACCCCATGACCCGTGCCATGATTAAAATTCAGCCTTTCCTTCCAAAACACTTCTCTTGCAAGACAGTCTAAATTCGCACCGCTGCACCCTTCCAAAAACACAGCGTTCATAAGTCTGAGCATCGAACGCAAAACAAGAGTGAAATCTTCTTTTTCCTGATAACTCACTTCACCTAAAGCCACGGTTCTTGTAATATCAGTCGATCCATCCTTATAATGTCCTCCGGTATCTGTTAAAAGAAAATGCCCCTTTTCTAATCGTGCGTCGCTTTCCTTCGATGCACTGTAATGGACAATCGCTCCATGTTCGTAGTATGCGCTGATTGGTTCAAAACTTGGTCCTAAATATCCATCCTGCTCTTTTCTAAACTCTTCTAAACGAGCGGAAGCTGACCGTTCGGTAATCTCTGTTTTCCCGATATTTTCTTTCAGCCAATATATAAATTTTGTATGTGCAGCCGCATCCTTTAAATGCGCCCTGCGAATATGCTCTGTTTCAATATCATTTTTTACAGATTTCATTATGATTTCCGGATTCTCTTTCTCTATCATTTCAGTTTCATCCGGTATCAATTTATATAAAGCATAGCTAAGACGCTCGGGATCTATCAGCATTTTCTTCCTGCCGCTTAGTTTTCCGACCGCATTTTCGATTTCTGTATATGGTCTTAGAGCAACATGATTTTTCGCAAATTCCCGCTTCATATCATCGGAGAACTTTTCTTCATCTGCAAACAATTCAACATGATCCTTATAGATTATTAAATATGCCAAAACAAGAGGACAACACAAGATATCGTTTCCTCTGATGTTTAATAGCCACGCAATATCATCAAGACTTGATAACAGATGTACATCAGCTCCTGATTCATCCATCTTACACCTTACTCTTTCCAACTTAGAAGCTGCTGTTTCTCCCGAGTAAAATTCATCCAAAAAGAACGCTTTTTCCGTCGGCAAAGGCGGTCTGTCTTTCCAGACAACATCGACAAGATCCGAAAGATAAGACAGCGCTCCGCATTTTTCTTCGGCAATCTTTTCAAATTCTTTTCCTTGTTCTACCCGAATCGTACGGCCATCAAATCCGATCTTTCCGCCTTCCGGCAATTCTGTCCGTATAAATTCTTCGATTTCCGGGCAGCCCGGCTCCCCTGCTTTAAAAAGGATGATCTCACTGCCCTGCAGTTCTTGTTCTGCCTGTATAAAATAGCGCCCGTCTGTCCAAAGCCCCGCTTTCTCCTCTGTAAACACCACAGTTCCAGCAGAGCCTGTAAATCCGGTCATATATTGACGTTCCTTAAAATATTCACCTATATATTCACTGTTATGATAATCTGTTGACGGAATAATATAAAGATCTATCTTTTCCCGTCTCATCTCGGCTCTAAGAGCCTTAATTCTATCTGAAATGCTTCCCGAATATTTCATTCAAGACCTCCCGCTTCTCAAAATTCCTTTTTATGATACCACTAAACGAAAAAGAGTACAAATAAAACAGGATCGATCTCCTGAATAAATTCAATCGTTCGATCCTGTCACTATTCCTTTTATCTATACCGGATATGCTCCGTTCTTAGTATCTGCTACTGCAGCGTCAACTTTTGTCTGCTGTGCCTGTCTGTATTTAAAGAAATCAACGGCAACCTGCGGGAATAATGCATACGTAAGAACATCTTCATCCTGCTGTATCCACTGCTCGCACTCTTTGCGAAGTGTATCGAGCTCATTCGGGATCAAATCTGCCGGACGACATGTGATGATCTCTGCATTCTCACCTAAAATCTTTTTCTGAAGCTGAGCGTCAACCGGTTTTACAGTCGCGCCATATTTTCCTGCAAGAATATCTTTTGTCTCTTTTGTCGCCATCTTATATCTCTCACCCATCAGAACATTAAATACAGCCTGTGTTCCGACAATCTGAGAAGACGGAGTAACAAGCGGCGGCTCGCCAAGATCTTTACGCACGCGTGGTACTTCCTCAAGCACTTCATAGAATTTTTCTTCCGCTCCCTGTTCTTTTAACTGAGATGTCAGATTAGAAAGCATTCCTCCCGGAACCTGATATAATAAAGTCTTAATATTAACTCCGAGGTTTTTCGGATTAAGCAGTCCGCTTTCAAGCGCTTCATCTCTGATCGGACGGAAATAATCCGCAATCTCAGATAACAGTTTCTGATCTAATCCAGTATCATACGGCGTACCTTTGAACGTTTCCACCATCACTTCCGTTGCCGGCTGCGACGTTCCGAGAGCAAACGGAGACATTGCGGTGTCAATGATATCAGCTCCTGCCTCTACAGATTTCATATAAGTCATCGAAGCAACTCCCGATGTATAATGTGTATGCATTTCAATCGGGATATTTACTGCCTCTTTCAGCGCTGTGACAAGTTCTGTCGCTTCATACGGAACAAGAAGTCCTGCCATATCTTTAACGCAAATAGAATTCGCTCCCATATCTTCGATTCTCTTTGCAAGATCCACCCAGTAATCAAGAGTATACGCATCGCCAAGTGTATAAGACATCGCTACCTGTGCATGTGCTTTTTCTTTATTTGCGGCCGTCACTGCTGTCTTCAAGTTTCTGATATCATTCAGACAATCAAAAATTCGGATAATATCAATTCCATTTGCCGCTGATTTTTGTACAAAGTATTCTACTACATCATCTGCGTACGGGCGATACCCCAGAATATTTTGTCCGCGGAACAGCATCTGAAGTTTTGTATTTTTAAATCCGTCACGGAATTTACGAAGCCTCTCCCATGGATCTTCTTTCAGGAAGCGCAAAGACGCATCAAACGTAGCTCCTCCCCAGCATTCAACTGCATGATAACCGACCTGATCCATCTTTTCAATGATCGGAAGCATCTGTTCTGTAGTCATTCTTGTAGCGATCAATGACTGATGCGCGTCACGCAGAATCGTTTCTACTATTTTAACCGGTTTTTTTTCAATTTCTGCCATTTATTTTTCCTCCATCAATTACTTAACGCCAAAGATTGCCATAAATGTTCCGGCTGCAACCGCAGTACCGATAACACCCGCGACATTCGGACCCATCGCATGCATCAATAAGAAGTTAGTCGGATCAGCCTCGGCTCCCACTTTCTGTGAAACACGCGCCGCCATAGGAACTGCAGATACGCCCGCAGACCCAATCAGCGGATTGACTTTTCCTTTCGTTGCCCAGCACATGATTTTACCGAACAACACTCCCGCCGCTGTACCGAACGCAAATGCAATCAGTCCGAGAGCAACGATTTTTAAAGTATCCCAATTCAAGAACGCCTCAGCGCTTGTTGTCGCTCCCACAGATGTTCCGAGCAAAATTACAACGATATACATCAACGCATTAGAAGCGGTCTCTGTAAGCTGTCTTACAACACCGGACTCTTTAAACAAGTTTCCGAGCATAAGCATACCTACAAGAGGAGCTGTCGTCGGAAGAATCGTACAAACAACGATCGTTACAATGATCGGGAAAAGAATTCTCTCTAATTTTGATACCGGACGAAGCTGCTCCATCTTGATCTTACGTTCTTTCTCCGTCGTAAGAAGTTTCATGATCGGCGGCTGGATGATCGGTACAAGTGACATATAAGAATATGCCGCTACCGCGATCGGTCCGAGAATCGCTGTCTGTTGCAGTTTTCCGGCAAGGAAAATAGATGTCGGTCCGTCAGCTCCTCCGATAATGGAGATCGCTGCGGCAGCTTTATCTGAAAATCCCATTGCCATAGCGCCTAAATATGCAGCAAAGATACCAAACTGAGCGGCAGCTCCGAGAAGGAAACTTTTCGGGTTCGCGATCAAAGGTCCGAAATCCGTCATTGCTCCTACACCGAGGAAGATCAAAGACGGAAGGATCGACCACTCGTCAAGGACATAGAAGTAATAAAGTAATCCACCCGTACCATTCGCTGAGTCCTCGGCATGAAGCATAATATCAGGATAGATATTTACAAGCAGCATACCGAAAGCAATCGGTACAAGCAGAAGCGGCTCAAAGCCGTGTCTGATTGCTAAATAGAGAAACACACACGCAACTGCGATCATGATCAGGTTTCCGACCGTAAGATTCATAAACGCTGTCTGTTCAATGAGGTTTCCCAGTGTATTTGAAATATATTCCATTTGTTAAAAACCTCCGTCAGTAACTAATTTAACGTAGCTAATACTGCTCCTGATTCTATCGCATCTCCTACAGCCACATCAATACTTGCGATCGTTCCCGCTTCCGGTGCAACAACCGGAATTTCCATCTTCATTGCCTCGATCACGATCACTGTATCACCCTGTTGAACACTCTGACCTACGCTTGTCGGGATCTGGAATACTTTTCCTGCCGCGCCTGCTTTCACCTGAATGTTTCCTGCGCCCGCTGCTTTTGCCACTGGAGCAGGTGCCGCTTTCGGAGCCGGAGCTGCTTTCGGAGCCGGTTTCAAAGCCGGAACAGCGCCTGCGCCTTTTTCTTCCACTGTTACATCATATACATTCCCATTTACTGTAATTGTATAATTTTTCATTTTCTTATCTCCTTTTCTTTAATTCCATTTATTTGATTTTCTTCTCTTTATAGAACGAACGATAAATCCGTCTGCCGATGTTCCTTCAGATGCCGCGATTGCCGCCGCAATTACCGCTGCAAGCTCTGTATCCTCCGTAACATCTTCCGACACTTCCGGCATCTCCGTTTTCAAAGCTGCCGTTGGTTTTTCATTTACAATCTCTGTTTTTGCACTCTTTTTAAACTTCTGTTCAAGCGCCGGAATAAATTTAAACAGTGAAATAATAAATGAAATAAAGATCAATACAACAAAAACCGTTCCCATTCCGAGAATCGTATTAAGTCCTGCTTTTTTCAAAATCTCCGCCGTACTGTAATGTGCTCCGATCGTCAGACTCTCGATATTTCCTTTCTTATCAAACGCAAATTCAAGCGCTCCGTCTCTTTCCGCAAAATCTCCTTCAACAGTCAGAAGTGCGCCTTCATTTGTTGTTTCCATTGTATAACCGTCTTTTAAGCCGACAAACTCTCCGCATTCTTGTTCTCCGGCATCCCACGCCCCCATCATCGTCAGGAAATTTTCTCCTGTTACAGGTACGCCTGCCTGAAGAAGAGTCATTTCAAGTTCAAGATCAGACATATCGGAAAAGTTCTGAAAATCCGCCTCTCCCATCATACTGAAATTCTGAACTATAAAATCGGCATACTGCTCAAGCTGTTCCTGATCATATTCTACTGTATCATCAGACTTTCCGCATCCCGAAAAACTAAAAACAAGAATGAGGATAAGCCCTAATAAACTGATTTTTTTCTTCACTTCGCCTCACCTCACTAAACCGTACCGTGTTTCTTATTCGGACGATCCTCTCTCTTTGTAAACAGCATCTCAAATGCGCCGATCACATATTTTCTCGTATCGGCAGGCGTGATGATCGCATCAACATATCCTCTGCGAGCCGCTGATTTAGCACTGGATTGGATTTTTTCATATTCTGCCGCTTTCTCTTTTTGTGTTTCCATGTCCGCGTCATCATACATGATACGAGCCGCAAGGTTTGCATCCATCATACCGATCTTTGCATTTTCCCATGCATATACCATGTCCGCACCGATTGATTTGCTGTTCATCGCGATGTATGCGCTTCCATAAGCATTTCCTATAATTACATTCACTTTCGGCACTGTTGCCTCAGCAAACGCATAAGTCATTCTTGCCACAGCTCTTGCCATATCTTTTTCAGAGTCGAGCGTAGCTGAAAATCCTTCTACATTTGTCAATGTGAGCACCGGAATCGAGAATGCATCACAGAAATTCACAAAGTCAACCGCTTTCTTACAGCCATCCACTGTAAGTGCACAATCAAATGATGCTGCCTCTGTTCCGTCTTCTGCGTAAACTTTTGTACGATTCGCAACAGCCCCGACCGTCATACCGTTCAGACGAATAAACCCTGTCACCATTTCTTTTGCGTAATCTTTCTTCATCTCTGTAAAAATCTGATCATCTGCAATCTGTGAAAGAACGATTGCAGTATCGGCTGCCGCATTTTCAACATCCGGACAAATACGATTCAGATCGTCCATACATTCTTCATAGGACAGATCATCTTCATTATTTGCCGGGATCATGCAGATCAAAGAACGAATTTCATTTAAAATATCCGCTTCTGTTCCGATACCGTCGACAAGACCTGCCGTCTCACTCTGGTATTTTGCAGCGGAAGTATCACATCTTGAAATCTCGTTTCCTGCAAGCGCATTCGGAGAATTTACAAAAAGCTTTCCGCTTTTTTCTTCCATGAATGTAAAGTCAGCAAGTCCCGGAACAACTGCAAGTCCGCCGCCGCACATACCGAAAATCGCCGCAATCTGCGGAACAACTCCCGATGCCATTGCCTGCTTGTAGTAAACACTTCCAAAAGCTTCTAAAGCATCCGTAGCTTCCTGAAGTCTCAATCCGGCACAATCGATAAGACCGATGACAGGAGCTCCCATCTTCATCGCCATATCATAGATATTTGCGATCTTCTTTGCATGCATCTCTCCAATCGCTCCGTTGAGCACTGCGGCATCCTGACTGTACACATACACAAGATTGCCGTCAATCACTCCATAACCGGTAATAACACCATCAGCCGGAGTTTCTTTTTCCTGCAAGTTGAAATCTGTGCTTCTGGCAGTAACTGCGCCGCCGATCTCAACAAAGCTTCCCTCATCAAGCAATGTAGCAATTCTTCTGCCCGCTGAGTTTCCTGTTGCATTGTAGCTCATATTTTAGCCCTCCATATAAATAAATTTGTTTAAATAAACCAAAATTTCTGCCTATTTTAGTATATACTAACATCTATAAGATTTCAATTAAAACTTACTGCAAGGCTTTCTCTTTATTCCTCCAAAACCCCCGCCTCTCTTAATTTTCTCAGAAAAGTTTTCATGCTTTTTTGCGCCTGCTCAGGTTCAATCTCATAAATCTCCAGCATGGACTCTAACAACTTATCCTCATCTGTATTTTCTTTCAGAAGATCCCACAATTCTCCGCCTGTCTCATTAAGGTTGATCATACCATGAAAGTTTTTTGCCGCTTCTCCAATTGGAACGACTACGACGCGTTCTCCTACCTGACGTTTGATAAATCCTTCTTTTATTTTCATCTTCGTATTCTCCTGATTTTATTTCTTTTTTATCGCCTTAATTGTGTTTCTTCAAACTTATACTTTACTCAAAGTCTCATAAGCCACCCGTACAGCTTCTGCTGAAATATTGCACTTTAATACAAAAAACGGAAGCTTTTGAACAAAATCGTCTGCCAATCCCATGAACTCGATCAACGTCTCAGGATCTTCAGGGAAAAACAGTTGATGAAACACTCTGTCTATAACTTCCTTATCAGCAATCTTTTGAATCTTATTTTCTTCTCCCCGTTCAATAAAGCAAACTGCCTGAATCGGCGCAGAACTTTGACTTCCAAACTTTTCTTTTCCCATCCACGGTGTGCCATATGCATACCATACGCCGTCTTTACATCTGATGATCGGCTTATCCCCGTTAATATAACTTGCTCTGCCTTCAAAATACTCGACCCACAGCTTCGTATGTGTTGTCTTTCCGACTCCGCTCTTCGCGGTAAATACATACGCTTTTCCGTCTAACTCCAATACGGCGCCGTGCATAACAAATGCCTGAAAGGCAATCAGCTTTCTTGCGATCGCACGGTAAATACATGTACTCTCACACAAAGCTCTGCTCACGCTTTCTGCACGATACCCCGCGTATTCCGTTTCAATTTCTTCATCTGTAACAGACACTTCAATATCCGGTTCGTATCCTTCATTCACCCTCCATGTTTCACATTGTTGTTCAATATACGGATATTTATAATGAATTCGGATACATAAATCTGCTGTTTTAATAAGCAGTGTTTTCTTCTTCATATCATTTCCCTTCCCTGCTACTTTTCACACTCTCTCATAATTTATAATCTACTAAAGTATACAAAAAAAAGAAAGGTTCGACAAGACTCTCTATTCTCGCAAACCTACTTTTTCTTACTTTTTTCCTGTATTCATTTCTTCTTTATTCGCTGTAAAATATGTTTCACTCGAAGGATCAACACACGAATCCAAAAGAAGTCGCACCATAAATGAACATACAGACGATACTTCCGATCTGTTATATATATGCTCTTCTCTACGATAAAACTCTGTCACTACACCGACTATCCATTCATCCGGCACATTCTCTTTCCACCAACGATTGTCCCCACAGATAACATACCCATTCTTCTTCACATGCAGAATACGATGCAGTACATATTTCCCGTCCGGTCTTCGATAAAGTGGAAGGTCATATCGCTTCAGTCTTCCATGAACCGGTTCTATAATAATTGTATCCTTTCGATTACGCAGCATCGGTTCCATGCTGTCTCCAACCGTTGTGGAGACACAAGCTTTCCCCGATCGAAGTTCTTCTTCCAAAGATGTATTACGCATAAATTCATTGCCTCATATGCTTACTTTTCTATCTTAATTTTATTCAGATCCCAATACAACAGATATATCTTTTTTTCTGTTCAAAAAACATAAAATTCAATCAATATATAATGATAAAAAGCAAGGGGATCGCATCTCGTACGATACCCCACATTACTTCTGCCAGAAATGTTACTTTACGGATCCTCACCCTCGATAGTCCCACCATCTTCGTTATCTTCTATAACAGAAGTTGTAATGATATCCTCATCCTGAAATTTAATAACTTCCATCCCCGGCTCTAAAAATGCTCTTTTCATCTTTCTCTTCTCCTCTTAATTTTATTATTTTACTTCATAGCTCACAACATCACCATATACAGTCTGTTCCTCACCGTTCTTATCCGTGTATACAACATAACCTTTTGCATACCAAATATTCGGCTTTGTGCATTTTACACTAACAGAATAATTTCCTGCTAAACCTGTGGTCGTTGCTACTTTAGTAATAATTCTGTCTGCTTCCAGCTTAAACGCTTCTTGATTATCTTTATACAAGGCTTCCCATGCTGGTTTGCTTGTTAAAATCATTCCATGTTTTACAATCTTACATCCTTCAGGTACTGAACGTTTTGCCGTATATTTAATAGTCTGCGTAGATTTATTGTATGACACGCTGCACAACATAGCTGCCTGCGGAGTTACTTCTTCTCCAGCATCTACATAAACCGCTTCTATCGTTGTATCTCCATATACTGTGAAAGTATACGGACTCGAATAACAGATAGGAGTTCCATTGAATGTCCAGTGTGAGAACTTCTTGTCTTTCACAGTCTGTGCAACAACTCTCACCTGTTCTCCGATTTCACAGTATTTTGTTTCTATCTGATCGTTATTATTGATTGTAACTACTGCTTTTAATTGTAATTCTTCGATTGAAGCATTTAATGCATCAACAACTAATTTCACATCTTCCACAGAAAGGTTCGCGTTCTCTTTCGCAAGTTTCGCATTCTCCAAATTTTCTCTAAGAGCTGTTTTTGAAGCTTCTGTATATTTATTTTCAAAATTCTCTTCCCGTATTTTCTCTTCTGCTGCTTTGATTGCTACATCTAATGCTGTATCATCACGAGTAACAACAACTGTACATTGTGCTTTCTTTTCCGGATTCATTGTGGAAGTTGCTGTAATAATCGCCGTTCCCGCACTATTAGCTGTAACTAATCCAGTTGCACTATCAACAGAAGCGATACCCTCTGCATCAGATACCCAGAGAACTTCTTGGCTAGCATTATCCGGTGCAACTATAGCCGTTAATTGTACTGTCTCACCGACTTTCAAATTGGCCTCAGTTACATTTAATGTAACTTCTGTTACCGGAACATACTCTTGCAATCCTGCAATCGCCTGTTCTAACGCTGTAATCTTCTGCTCAACAACTACCATATCCGGAACTTCCGGCAGAATCGCTTCTTGTAATGCTGATCGTGCCTCTTTAACTGCCTGTTTGGAAGCTTCTGTATAACTGTTCCCTTCTTCAATACCACTTACTTCTTCTAAATACTGAACTGCATAATCTTTTGCAGTAACTTCCATCACTACCGGTTTCAAACCACTTGCCCATGCATTCTTTGTAGTTGCTCCTAAACGAAGCCATTCTCCTGTGTGGACTCTTGCAATTTTACTTGTAATTGTACTATTTGCACCAACGATATTACGGAATAAATCTTTGCCATCCTGATTATCACTTGAGTGGCAGACAAAGAAACTCGGTGCCGGACTGCTTGCCTGTGTTATCGGACTTTCCAATGTCATCTTAAAATAACCATTCTTTGGAGCTTTCCACGCATATGCTACTGCTGTATACGCCTCACCTTGAAATGTAGATGTAATTTCATCCTTATTCAGCTTTGCGTAATAATATGTGCCATCCAAGCCCTTATCATCATTCATCCAGCTTTTTTCACCGTTATCTTTTGTTTTTAATGCATTTGCCGGAATATCAATCCACCCTCCTTCTGAAGGCTTCTTAATCTGATAATGCCATCTATCTGCATTCTCTGTCTGATCAGCCAAATTGCCATATGCAACTTCATAATCCCAAAAATCTGATTCTTTATAGAAATTATAAGTTACTCCTTCTGTTCCCTCAGTTTCTTCAAACACACGAATGCGCTTTGCCGCCACATACTGTTGTCCGCCATTCGCATAAATCGATGTTGCAACAAGACGGATATGCGTTGCGGTTACTGCTTCGTTAAATACAATCTCCTGTGCAGTACGAGCATTCTGCAAATTTCCGGCCGCACCTGCAATATCATGAAAATCATCATCTCTCGGTTCGCCCTGCTGAACATTGGCATATTGAACCTTATATGCATTAATAGAACCCATACCATTGTCTCTTGACAGATAAGTTATTTTCTTAATTTTTTTTGCTTCTCCAAATCCTGTCTGAATCCAAATAGGATTGCTTGCGCTTACTAATCCACTGTTTACTTCCCCTTCTACAGGATTTCCCTGATATCTAGAATGCCACCAATGATTCTCATCATCAAATGCCCACCCAGCTTCACCATCATTATCCCAAGCTGCCGGTTTCTGCTCCGAATTTGCTTTTGCATTTGCCTTCAGAACTTCTGACTCAATCTCCTTTAAAACTTTTTCTTCTACAGTTACAGACTCGTTCTCGATATCTACAGCAGCATGTACCATTCCAACTCCCATATTGCCAAATGACACGAATGTCACAATCATGGCCGCTGATAAAGCACACGCCAGAACTCTTTTCATTTTCATTCTTTTTTCCTCCTTCTTCCCACCCGTTTATTTCATAAATTTAACTTCGTAAACATTGCTTAAAGTATTATATATAAAACACTTATTTTTTCTTTTTTCAAAAACGCACAATGTTTACATAATGTCAGCATAAGTATACCCCCCCCCCGCATATTTCTGTCAATATAAATATATAATAATCTTTATTTCTTATTTTTTTGTGCATCATAAACAATCCTTTATTTTCAAAAATATTTATAATTACACAAAAGGAACTATCGCTTTGAGATTTATTAGTCACCAAAGCGATAGTTCCTCCTATCCCCTGCTATCATGCTGTTTTTATCATTTTACTTTTTATTCCGATATTGTACCGGTGTTGTATGATACATTTTTTTGAACACTCGATTGAAATGTTCTACATTCTGATACCCGACCATCTCTGCAATGCTTTCTACAGTGGCATTCCCGCTTCTAAGCATTGCACGCGCTTTTTTCATTCGGATCTGTTTGAGAATATCGCCGAATGTCATGCCTGACTTTTCTTTAATATATTTTGACAAATATGGTTTTGACAGAAAGAATTTTTCCGAAAGATCTTCTAATGTCACATTTTTATAATTTGCATAAATATAATTTGTAATCTCCAGCAGTCTTTCATCTTTTCCGCCATCCACAATTTCACTCAATTTATTTACAGCAACTACAAGCGCTTCTATCGACGCTTTTATAATATCCGCATCTATTCCGACTCCCCAGTATTTCTTTTTATTGTATATTATGCCGACATAAGCGACAGCTCTCGAAGAAGAGCCTTTTGTCAAGGAATGCTCTTCATAAAATGCCAACTGATAATCCACATCAAAATAATGTTTTATCGCATTGCTCACCGCATCTAACCGACCGTTTCCTACACCCACAATTCTTCGGTCATTACCGTTATGATGGATCACCGCATCAGCCACCATTCCGTTTTCCTGTTTGAAATGACATTCATCAACTGTAAAAATCGTCTTTGCCGTAATATAGTTATCTTCAAAAATATGATATACCCAGTCCGGCGTAAGTTCTTTATGCGCTTTGTCGGAAACGTCTTTGACAAGATAACCGACTTCTTCTTTCATCTTCTCCGGCAGGCTGATTCCAAAGCTCTGTTTCAAGATATAGTTCACGCCGCCCTTGCCTGACTGACTATTGATTCTTATAACGTCAGAATCATACCGTCTTCCGACATCCTGCGGATCGATCGGTAAATACGGCACGTTCCACTTATCACACTGCCGATCTTCTCTCCATGCCATACCTTTTGCGATCGCGTCTTGATGAGATCCGGAAAAAGCCGTAAATACAAGTTCTCCTGCATAAGGCTGTCTTGGAGAGACATGCATACGCGTCACTCGTTCATACACTTCACATATATCACTCATATTTGAAAAATCTAATTCAGGATCTACACCTTGAGAAAACATATTCATTGCCAATGTAATAATATCAACATTTCCGGTTCTTTCTCCATTGCCGAACAATGTTCCTTCAATCCTATCTGCTCCTGCCAAAATACCGAGCTCCGCATCACTGATACCTGATCCTCTGTCGTTATGAGGATGCAAGGACAGTAATACATTTTCTCTGTGAAGGAGATATTTATTAAAGTACTCTACCTGACTTGCGAAAACATGAGGCATTGCATTTTCTACTGTGGTCGGCAGGTTGATGATTGCCTTATTATCTGAAGTCGGCTCCCATATATCCAAAACAGCATTACACACTTCAAGTGCGTAGTCAACTTCTGTTCCCTGAAAACTTTCCGGACTATATTCAAATGTAAAATTACCGGTCGTCTCTTTTGCCAGTTTTTTCAACAATTTCGCACCATCGACCGCAATTTGCTTAATCTCTTCTTTACTCTTTTTAAATACTTGTTCTCTCTGTGCAACAGAAGTAGAATTGTATACATGTATGATCGCATGAGGCGCGCCCTGCACAGCTTCAAATGTTCTTTTGATAATATGTTCTCTCGCTTGAGTAAGAACCTGGATCGTAACGTCATCCGGAATCATATTTTGCTCGATCAATGCTCTGATAAACTGATATTCTGTCTCAGACGCCGCCGGAAAACCAACTTCGATCACCTTAAAACCAACGTCAACGAGAAGCTGAAAAAACTCCAATTTCTCATCAAGACTCATCGGTTCGATCAACGCCTGATTTCCGTCTCTAAGATCTACGCTGCACCAGATCGGCGCCTTATCAACACAATCTTTTTTTACCCAGTCGTAACAAGGTGTCGGAGGCATAAAATAAGTTTTTTCATATTTTTTCCAATTTTCTCTCGTTGTCATCATTACAGTTCTCCTTATATTATATCAATGATATTGCTTTTTTTTATCATTCACATACTATCACATTATATTTACTCATTCTAGTGACAAATTTAATCATTTATATTGATTTTTTTTAATGTTTCGTATTTTCATACTTTACAGAAGAAATTTTCTTCGTAGATATTCTGCACATATCCAAAGTGTTCTTTCTTTTACTGTTTTTCCCGCAACAACCTCATATGATATGATCCGCTCTCCATTTACACGATAAACAATCTCTCCTATTACAGTTCCCTTTTTTATCGGAGCACAAATTTCCTTCTTAATTTTTATTTCTATCTCATCTTTATCATCTGCTCCTACTAAAATTTTTTTAGATTCCCCTAAGATCTCTACTTCTAAAAGATCTTTTCCTTTTTTAGGAAACCCTCCTGTATATCCGTTTTTTATATAGATTTTTTCTGTTCTGTCTATCTTATCCGGAGAAATCTCTTTATAACAATAATTTTCCATTCCGTATGTCATTAATTTCTTTGTATCCGACCATTTATACCCTTTATTATTCGGCCATCCACATGCAAGAAGCGCCACAATCAATGTTTTTCCGTCTTTTCGCAGCGCTCCGACATAACAATATCCTGCATCTTGCGTAAACCCTGTTTTTCCGCTGAGAGCTCCATCCATCATTTTTAAAAATGTATTATGATTTACACAGGAATAACTTTTTTCTCCTTTGCAATCGGTAAATGTATACGCATCTGCCCGTGTGATTTCTAAAAATTTTTCCTTTTGCGGAGATTCCATAATGCAATATCTCATTATCCTCGCCAACTCTTCTGCCGTCGTATGATGAATTCCGTTTTCATCCTGTCCGTCAAGCCCGTTCGGAGTAATAAAATATGTAGAATTGCAGCCTAACTGAGAAGCTTTTTTATTCATCATATCCGCAAATTTATCAACATTTCCCGCAATACATTCTGCTATTGCGACGGCTGAATCATTATGCGATTCAAGCATAAGCGAATAGAGAAGATCTTTTAAATAAAAAGTCTGCCCTTGTGTCATTCCAAGCTTTACTTTCGGTTGTGCAGACGCGACGCTGCTAACTTCTGCTTTATCAGATAAATTTCCGTTTTCAAGCGCCAGAATACATGTCATAATTTTCGTCGTACTCGCCATCGGCATCTGTTCGTCTTTATTTTTTCCAAACAAAATACGCCCTGTCTCGGCGTCCATTAAAACGGCCGAACGGGCGTATAGATCAGAAGGCTTGACCTTAATACTCTTGTGACTTTCATCCATAATTTTCTCTTGTGCCCTGCAATCAGCCCATGAAATATTCCAGACTGCCGACAGACATAACGCAAACAACATTATGAATGACAGTATACTTCTTGTATTCATCTTAAATCTCTTTTTAAATTTCTTTCTTTCCATTCCGAAACACCTTCTATGCCGATAGTCTTTCTATCTATATGCCCTCCCATACAAGCTTATTCCTACAAATATTATCATCATCCACAGTACAAAAAACACATTTCGAGATTGTAGACGGTCACTGTTGCAAAAAAAACAGGATGTGCACCGCTTATGCCATCCCTGTTTTTTCAACCTGTTTTTAAATATCTAATTTCAACTGTGCTTCATCTTCGGCTTCTTCTTTAAAATGCTCGATCTGCTCCGGATTCAGCATCGGAAGATCATCTAACGACTGCACGCTGAACCGACGAAGAAACTCTTCTGTTGTTCCAAACAAAAGAGGTCTTCCGGGGGCATCCAATCTTCCCGTCTCTTCAATTAATCCATATTCAACGAGTTTATTTACTGCATGATCCGATTTAACACCTCTGATTTTTTCTATTTCTAATTTTGTTACAGGCTGCTTATAGGCAACGATTGAAAGTGTTTCTAAGAGTACATCCGTAAGAGCATAGCGCTTTGGCTGTTTCGCTACACGAATTAAATATTCGTACATTTCCTTTTTTGTACATAACTGAAAAGAATCTTCCAACTCAATAATACGGATTCCTCTATCCTCTTTTTCATAACGCTCCATCATATTCCGAACAAGTTTTTTGGTCGTTTCTTCATCATGTCCGATTGCAAATGCAAGTTTACTTATTTCAACAGAATCTCCCATCGTAAACAAGATTGCTTCAATCGCACTTTGAAGTTTTTCAATTTCCATACGCCTCTTCCACCCTTTCAATCATGATCTCGCCGCATGTTTCTTCCTGTTCCACACGAATTTCTCCCAGCTTCATCATTTCTAAAACCGCCAGAAATGTCACTACAATATGCATCTTGCTCTTTTGCTTCTCGAGTAGCTGTCGGAAGGAGAACTTATGATGTGTATGCATGTATTCGTGTATATATATAAACTTGTCTGATACGGTGACTTCTTCTTTTTCTATTTTTCCGAACTTGCTCCGAACCGGATCGATCTTATCAACCTGCCTTTTCATCACTTCTTTAAATATCTCATTTAATTTTTTCAATGTAAGATCTCCAAGAAGTTCATCCAGATCAACCGGTTCTGCATATTCTTTCACTTCTTCCGGTATTGTCGGATCTTTATAAAGTATCATGTCTGCATCCGTCTGCCTGTCCTTCAGCTCATACGCCATATACTTATACATTTTATACTGTAAAAGCTGTTCTACAAGCTCACGCCGCGGATCTTCTTCCTCCCCCTCTTCCGTTTCCTCTTTCGGAAGCAGCATTCGACATTTTATATCCAAAAGCGTAGCTGCCATAACAAGGAATTCACTCATAATATTCAGATCTTCTTTTTGCATATTCCTTATATATTCCATATATTGATTCGTAATTTCTACGATTGGAATATCATAAATATCTATTTTATTTTTATCGATCAAATGAAGCAGAAGATCCAACGGACCTTCAAAAACTTCAAGTTTTACCGGAATTCCCATAAATTATCTCCATCATTTAAACAGCTGCTTAACATTTCGCCAGTTCACCATTTCCGCAACAAAAGAAAATCGCAGAAATTTCTAACGCCAACTCTACATTATAAAGGAGCTTTTTACTTTTGACAATGTTTTTCTTTTATCGTCTTTATCGTTTTTCCGCCTCGTTTTCCCGTCATTGTTTTCCCTGCCGGATCATATATTTTTTACTTCGTCAGCTTGCCGCCTTATTACCGGACACAGACCTCGATTGCGATAACCTCCGGCATATTAAACAAACGAATATTGATCGTATGACTTCCCAGTCCTCTACTTACAACTATCGTCTGTTCTCCTTCTCTGCGCATTTCCCCTGAATATTTCGGAAAGAGAAACCCCTGCGGCGTCACAACTGCCCCAATCCCCGGACACCGCACTAATCCTCCATGCAAGTGTCCGGATAGGATCAAATCGGCTCCCCATTTTTTATAAGCATCCATATATGCCGGGTTATGCGCCATCAATATCGAATAATCTTTTCCCTTTTTTCCGATTTTTTCTTCAACCGTTTTCTCCGTAACATCTGCTTTTTTAAATTTTCTATTCACAGACGAATCCAGTTCCAGGCCATAGATACTAAACTTCATACCGTTTTTTTCTATATTTTCGGCTTTATTCTCCAAAAAGCATACTCCACAATTTTCCAGCTTTGCTTTGTATCGTTCGTATGTATCCCCGTATATATCTGTATTTTCTTTCATTCTCTGTTCATGGTTGCCATTTGTGTAATACACCTGACAAATATGCGGTAATTTCTTCACAAACTCAAGAGCTTCCTGTACGGAACTGCCTTCTTTTGCGACCAGCATATCCCCTCCGATTAAAATCATATCCGGCATTTCTGCCTGAATCGCCTTATACAATTTATCGTTTTTATTTCCGTATACACAGTTATGAAGGTCACTTAAAAAAATCACTTTTACACAGTTTTGAATGCCGATGTTTTTTTTCGTTTTTACTTTATATTTTCTCACCCGGAATGTATGAGTTTCCCGATAAATTTCTCCTGCCGCTAAAATGAGCAAAATAAGGATAAAAATAATTATCCACCATGCTGTATTATTCATTTATAAAACTCCTTTAACGATATTCCTATAAAAAACTTTCCTCATTTTCTCTCATTATAAAACAGCGGTATTCTGAAACTCAAGTATTTCTTCACATCAGCACGTAAACAACTTTTTGTGTGAAATTATTCCGCAGATCTAAAGCAGCTTTTATTAATTCTTTTCTCCAATCAAAAATTTTGCCGATACCTTTATTAAATAATCCGAAAATCCTGCTTTTTGTACACCTCTTTTTGCTATGATATCGCTGCGCCCGATTTCATTTCCATCCAGAGTATAAACGATCGAGCCTACAACATCTCCTTTTCGAACCGGCGCTAATATCTTTTTATTTATTTTCTCAATTTTTTTAATTTTCTTCATATCCTTTCCTTTTACATCTAGATAAGTAAACTTTTCTCCGCGCTCTACTTCTATATTTTCTTCGACTCCATTTTTTACAACTGCATATTTTGTTTTCATCGGTTTCTCGTCCGAATACACCTGACATTTTCCAAAACCGTAATTCATCATTTTAACCGCATCCGCAAATCTCTCCTTCGATGTATCGGCAACCATAACAACCGCGATCAACTCCACATCATCCTTCTTTCCCGTTGCCGAAACGCAAAATTTTGCTTCTCCTGTCGACCCTGTTTTCAAACCGGTAGCATATTCATACTGCCTTACAAGTTTATTTGTATTTGTAAGTCCAAATTCCGAAGTACCTTTCTTCGTTTCATGAGTAATATTTTCCATCCATGTCATCGCATACTCATGAATCTGAGGATATTTCGTAATTAATTCCCGCGACATCAGCGCAATATCTCTTGCAGTCGTCACATGCCCCTGTGCATCTAAACCGTTGCAATTTACAAAATTTGTATTATGCATCCCCAATGCTTTTGCCCGCTTGTTCATTTCTTGTACAAAAGCCTCTTCACTGCCGCTTATATACTCTGCCATTGCCACACAAGCATCGTTTGCACTTGCGATTGAAATGCACTTTAGCATTGTATCGACCGTCTGAGTTTCCCCTGTCTCTAAAAACACCTGAGAGCCGCCCATAGACGCTGCAAATTCCGATACGGGAACTTTATCTTCCAAAGAAATTTTTTTACTTTCAACAGCATCAAAAATAAGAAGCATTGTCATAATTTTCGTAACACTTGCAGGTGGACGTTTCGTATCCGCATCCTGTTCAAACAATACCGTTCCGGTAGATGCTTCCATCAAAAGAGCTGAAGGAGCACCGATTTGCATACTTGTATCCTCCTTTTTTGCGCCTTTATTTAGTTCTTCTTCATTCTCTGTATTGTTATCTTCTATCTTGCTGTTTTCTGTATTTTGATCTTTTGTTTCTTTATTTTCCGGCGCTAATAACATTTCCTTGCCTTTTACCGTATATGCGTTTCCCAACATGCAACAGATCATCAATGCACATAAAACACCTGCGATTACCGTTCTTGCATTTCTCATTTTTGATCCACTCTCCAAAATTTCATCTATTATAAATATAAGCAAATCCTGCAAAAAGTATTACTTAATCTCTCTTTTTCCTCAAGATAGATTTCAGCATATAACTGCGCTGACTAAAAATAACTATCCTATAAAAGCCTCTCAAATCTTGCTCATTTTTACCTGTTTCATTGACTTTTATCAATCCGTAGAGTATATTAAGCAAGGGAGAATCAACGGGAAAATTAATAAGGAGGTCACTAATGAAGTCTCATACTTATTATGATATTTTAGGTGTTTCAAGAGATGCGACTTTAGACGAGATCACAACTGCTAAAAATGCACTGGCGAAAGTATATCATCCAGATGCAAATGCACATAAAAATATTGACACAACCGCTTTTATGCAGGAGATACTTGAGGCATACCGGGTTTTATCGAATCCGGAAAAGCGCCGCAAATATAACCAAGAAACATTCGGCGAAACCGAACGCGTTTTCAAAACATTTACATTAACTCCGGAAAACGAAGAAGAAAATACAGGTTCTTTTGTCACATATTGGAATATGTCTAATCAGCTTAGAACTATACTCAATAAAAGCATTCGGTTGATGAAGCAGGAAACACAAAAGAAAACACTGACCCAACGCGTTTTTCAGAAATGGGGCAAATATCAAAAAGAAGAAACGATCCGCAATCAGCAGATCGCAAAATTATCCACACAGGCCGTCCAATATATTACCGCTCTTAAAATGGCTGGAATTCCGATGGATTACTGGAGTTCCGATGCAATGAATTGGATACTTGTACGTTGGGGGCAAAAACAATCTGTCGATTATCATACTCTCTTTTCACGCTATGATGATTATGTAGAAGAAACATTGTCAAATTCCGAAAAAATTCGATTAAAAAATCAAAACAAACGTTTTCATCACAATTTAAAAAAACTGCTCTCCTACGCTTTAAAAGCGTAAGAGGCAGTCATTCAAAAGAGCCTCGCAACCCTTTTTTACATCTCTGTAAGTCGTATCAAAGTCACCTGTATACCACGGATCTGCAATGTCTTTTCCTTTTTCCTCTGTAAAATCAAGCAGCTTCGATACTTTCCCTTCAGGATCTGAATTACCTATAATTCTGTTTATATTTCTAATATTCCATGAATCCATACCAATAATATAATCATATTCATCATATTCATGTTTCTGCATTTGACGCGCTTTATGATTTCCGCAATAAATTCCGACTTCTTCTAACTTATGACGCGTTCCGTAGTGAACCGGATTACCGATCTCCTCGCGACTTGTAGCCGCAGAGTCAATGAAAAAAGTATCCGATAAACCAGATTTATTAACTAATGCCTTCATTACATATTCTGCCATAGTAGAACGACAGATATTGCCGTGGCAGATAAAAAGCACTTTTATCATTGTTGCATAACCTCGCATTTCTTAGTTTTTCTTGGTATTTCGGGCTTTGTAAGCCTTTGTAATTTTTTGCTTTCTGGCATAATCTGGTTTATTTTCGCATAATATCGTCAGCAAAAGGTGTAAAATAAGGTGTATGTTTTTCTATTTTACACCTTGCTATTTTCAATTAAAAATCGTAATTACACAACCTGAATCCGGGCAACCTCTTCCCTGGCATCCTCAAGATTTACATGCGTATATGTATTCAGCGTTACGCTGATCTCTGAGTGGCCCATCAAATATTGCAATGCTTTTGGATTCATTCCGGATTTTGCCATATTTGAGCAATAGGTATGCCGACATACATGCGGTGTAATGACAGGCATCTGTACTTTATAAGTATTATTATACTTCTGAATGATATGTTGAAAATAATGCTCCCAATGCAGAGAATAACAGATACTCTCATTTTTATCAAAATATAAGAATCCACTTTTTCCATCCACCATAGGTTCTGCTTTGGGCGGGTTCCGTTTTTCTATTATTTTCCGAAAGCATTCCTCTACATCCGCAGTCATAGGTATCTTTCTCGTTCCGCTGGTTGTTTTAGTCTCTTGAATATAATATCCGATTTTTGATTTTTTCTGCAATTGATGATCGATGTTGATTGTATGCTCCTTGAAATCAATATCAGAAATCGTCAAACCACAAAATTCCGAGATACGAAGACCTGTTTTAAACAATATGTAGATTCCCTCATAATACCTGCAAAAATGAGGATCCTCCTTCACAAATCGTAGAAACTTACGTTCCTCTGCTCTGCTGATTGCCTCTCTTGTCACACTGTCATTCACAACCACTTCCATTAGCTGAAACTGAAATGGATTTTTCCTGATCAGGTCATCATCCACCGCCAACTGAAATGCCGGACGAAGAACTCCTCGGATCGAATGTATGGAACTATAGCTTTTCTTTTCTACCTGCTGAAGATGTATCAGCCAACATTTTGCATCTGAAATCCGAACCCTATCAATCCTTCTTTTTCCAAATGGATCTTTCTTCAATAAATTGATAACTGTTCCGTATCCTGCAACTGTAGTAGGTCTGACACCGGTTTTTGTTGATGTATATTTTTCAACCAGCTTCAGTACCGTCATATTTCCGCCATTTGTTGCAATCTGCTCGAAATGGTCCGCCTGGATTTTCTTCTCCATCTCTCGAAGCGACAAAGTACGGCGCTTTCCTTTCGGAGTTGCATCATTATGGTCTAAGCGCCAGCTATATACGCAGCGCTCCTTTCCCATCTCATCGACATACTTAAATCGATATCTGCCATCAGATAACTGTATTTCTCCATTGTGTAATATACGTCCTCTATGATCTCTCCTTTTTTCACTCATAATATTTCGTCTCCTTCATTAAATATTCATTTAACTTGGAAGACCGTCTCGGTTTCTTCATTATACCACAAGACCTTCCCTTCGCTAAGATAAAATGAACATTATTTTCATTACTATTTCTTCTATTCTGTTACTTAAACTGTACTGGCTGTATCCAGATAATCTTCAAATAATTTTCTTTTGAACCGTATATGAGAACCTACTTCCAAAATGAAATCCGCTCCCTCATTTTCACCTGCAATCTGCCTTAATCTCTTTTCTCCAATTCCGTAATATTCTGCTGCTTCGGAAACATTTAAAGAATATTTCTTCCAAACAGGTACTGTTTTTTCTGTATGATTCATTCGCATTCCTCCTCCCCTCGGTTTGTATTCAACAAGGTTTTCGCTTTCTCCATTTTCATACTTGCAATCGCTTCTCGTTTGCTTGTGCCTCCAACATACATGGGTGTACACATTTCCAAAATACGATCATAGATACGTCTTTTATCTAACATGGTCTCGTTTTTTATTTCTTTCAGCGGAAGATTGGTCGTGATGATCAATGGTCGTCCTGAACGGATCCTTCGGTCTATGACGCTAAAAATAATTCCTAACGCATATTCTGAATTTCGTTCCACTCCAAGATCATCAATAATCAAAAGCTGGTAAGAAGCCAATGCATTGATATATTCCGTTTTGTCTGCCAGTGGAAATATATCATCGATAATGGTATTGAAATTTGTCATCTTCACCGTTACTTCCTGCTTAAGAAGTTCATTGGCAATGCACCCGGCAATATAACTTTTCCCGGTACCAACCGGTCCCCAAAACAAACAACCAATATGATTTCTTTTCATTTCATCCCAGTTATCAACATAATTTTTTGCCTTATGCATTACCGCATCTGACATATCTGCATTCTCAAATGTCCACTCTTCCATTCTGCTCTCATCAAAACAGATGCTTGTATTTCTGTTGACTAATTCCCGGTGTTCTTTGTCTTTAAAATATTTTTGTTCTTCTTCATATGCTTTTCTGTCACAAGCACATTGCCTGGAATGTTTCTTCATCCCCATAAAACCGCCCTCAGGGAAAAAAGCTTCTTTCGCTTCCCCACAGACTTTACAGTATCGCAAACCATCACTGCCTACACATACAGTATCTTCTTCTCTCATCACAAACTCTCTCCTTCCCCATAGCAATAATTTACTTCATGATATTTATTTCTTTTATTTTTCTCAGTTACTTTACTAGGTGCCACATTTCTGACTCCTGCACAGCCATTTTTACGACCAGATGATGGGTGCTTTTCCGACTCTATTACAGCCATCTTTTCAACCGCCTTATTGTCAACCGTCTGTAAACCGATCTCATCAGATGGAATTTTTACATATAAATGATTGGGTTTTGAAAATCCACCGGATCTGCGAACCAATAGTCCTACATCATCTAATTCCTTCAACGCTGTTTTTACAGAAGATTTGCATTTATCGATTTGAACAGACAATTCTTCTATTGGAAAAATCAGATAAACATTTCCATACTTATCTATCCAGCTATTCTTTCTCGATATCCGTGCCCGGTCATACAAAATCATATAAAGAAATTTCGCAGTTTGGGAAATGCGCAGTTTTAGCAAAAACTTCGGAAACTGGAAGTACTGAAGCATCTGCTCTGACTCCTTCATGTATTCATATTTCATTCTTTTCTCGCCTCGTTTCTGTTTCTAACTGTTGTAAAAATCATTTTTATACCGGCTCAAAAATGTCCTTACACATATTCAAAAGATGAAGGGCATAAATACAGGCTCTTGATGAAAAAATTTTTATTTTTTCCTGTCAAAAACACCCTTACATAAAACGAAACGCTGAGAGGCACTTTTACAGCCCCCTGATGAATTTTTTTATTTTTTCGATTAATTGAATACTTAAAAGCAAAAAAACACCCACCTATTCCAGGTGAATGCCTTATCAAAATTTCATTATTTTGTTGTCTGTGACGCTTACTCAGAAACGCTTGCGTGTCTGCTAAAATGTAATTGCTTGCAATTATATTTTCACGTGGGTATGGGAACGTAATCCCCATCAAGTCCGCTACTCGTAAGTAATACAAAATTGTCAAAATGACAATACTGTAATACACGGGTGGATCTTGCTCTGGTTGTAACACATGAATTCATACAATAATAGGCCCAAATGGGCACTTTCGCCATTTGAGCCTATATATTGTATGTCTTTCAAATGATAGCTTAAAAAGTAGCTGTCTAGACTATATGTTTGTAAGCGCTTAATTTTTAGGTATGATAGAAAAAATCCCCGACTACTTTTCAGTAGCCGGAGCACCTTGACAGTTCACATATAATTGATTTGATTCGTTTACACGATGTTCGATTTCAGCTTTGACAGTTTCGTTCCATGGAGCCAGAAGTTCTAATTCATCATCGCTCATCCTATCATTAGGCACTTTTTCCAGCAGATAAGTAAGATAGTGATAGACGTTTACTCCATTGGCTTTTGCCATTTCTACCATAGTGTACACAACAGCACTGGCCTGGGCTCCATTTGGTGTGTCACAGAACAACCAGTTTTTACGGCCTACTGTAAATGGACGGATCGCATTTTCGCTGAGATTATTAGAAAAACTGCAGCGGCCATCTTCTAGATAGGTGGACAGATAGGAGCGGCGGTTCTGAATGTAGGTGACAGCTTTATCCATTCTGCTTCCACGGGTAGGGTTCTGCTGATCAAGCCACGACAAAAAGCCTTCTACTACCGGCTTTTCTTTTTCAAGACGCGCCTTTTTGATAGCATCGAAGGAAGAATACTTTGATCTGATCACATCTTCCAGATGGAAGAGCTGGTTAATGTACAGCATTCCCTGTACGGATGGCAGGGTATAATCCAAAGCTTTTCCTTTGGGAATGGCATCTGCCAGATATCTTCTGATGTGTGCCCAGCAAGCTGTGCGTTTGGCATCTGGAACTTTATTGTACCCACTATAGCCATCGCACATCAGATAACCCTTGAAGCCGTGAAGAAAATCCACAGCATTGTCTCCGGCCCGGGTCTCCGAATATTTATAGAGGATAATAGGTATTCCTCCGTCTTCACCGCTGCGGAACAGCCACATATATGACTTTGTCTGAGCGCGGCGTTCCGGTTCATGCAGAACCTGAAGTGGCGTTTCATCTGCCATCGCGAATCCACGTTCCAGAAGTTTCCTGTGGAAGTATTCGTACATAGGAAGAAAAAACGCTTCGGAATTCCGGATCACCCAGTTTGCCATAGTAGCTCTGGTGATCTCTACGCCATACTGTTTCCAGTCCTTTTCCTGACGGTAGTATGGAAGACCATTACAAAACTTCTGGTACATTACCCAGGCAACTGTTCCGGCAGAAGCCATTCCATAAAGCATATGGGCTCTGCCATCTTTTCCTTTTTTAATGACCGGAATATCCTGAAGTTTGCACTGCGGACACTCATAGTTCTTACTATAGTATTCATATACTTTCAGTTTTGCCGGTACAAAAACCAGCTCCCGGCGGACAAACTCTTCCCCGATTTCTTTCAGTGGAGTACCACAGGAAGGGCAGAGTTTCTCTTCCTCAGAAAGTTCCAGATACTTTTTCTCAACAGGAACTCCCTTAAACCGTTCAGCGTCTGTAGCTCTTGCTTTTCGTTTTTTTGCTGTTTTTTCCGGAAGAAGTGCTTCAAGATCCTCTGCTTTTACAGCTTCTGGATTCTGTTCCAGTTCCGCTTCATTGAAAAAGTTTAACTGGCCTGGAATATCGATGGTTCTTTTTTCGCTGGAGGTGCCAAACAGTTTTTTACGGAGAAGGTCTATCTCTTCTTTCAGGTTATCCCGTTCCTGGGTAAGAGACTCTTCCCGTTTATTGGCAGCATCGACAGTTGCCTGAAGTGTTTTTATCATCTTTTTGAGATCGTTTATCATGTCCTTCAGCTCATGGAGCTGGATATCTTTAGAACTGTCTGCCACTGCTTTTTCCTCCTGTTTCTGATATTTCCATTATACCAGAAAACAGGGACTTTTCCCAGCAAAACAGCGGATTTACCAAGACTTGAAAGTGCTGAAAATACAGCAAAAAATGCGAGTTTTATGTGCATCTTTTTCATGTTGACTTAATCGCTTTTGGCTGCTCAATATCAAGGCCAGACATCAGCCAGTCGAACTCCCGCCATGTAAGATTCCGGACTTCAGATTTATTTCTGGGCCACCGGTAAGAACCTTGGGCAGTCAGTCTTTTGTAGATCATAACGATTCCATCCGGTTCTTTTAAAATAGCTTTGATGCGGTCACATTTACGTCCACAAAAAAGAAAAAGTGCATGGTCGATCTCCATCGAAAACTGTTCCTGGATGATCGCACACAATCCATCAATGGACTTGCGCATATCGGTTCTGCCACAGACGATATAGATTGCATCAACACTTGAGATATCCGCTAACATAGTGACTCCTTCAGCGTATCCATAAGCATCTTCAGAAGTACCGGTTTGATCTCATTACTCATTCGTATAAGCAATCCGTCTGCTTCGATTTCAATCGTATGTGAATTGTCAAGGTGCATAGGACTGTTTCCATTATCTGGAATCAGTCCTGCCGGAGAAGACTCCGGTTCTATAGCGATCTGGACTACATCCTGTTTATGGGACGTAAGGTGAAGAGTGCTAGCTTTTCCAACTGGATCCGGTATCTGGCAGGCTTTTTTGCGGAGACGGGTAACTGCATTGTAAAAACAGCTGGGAGATATCCCGTGTTCATTACACCATGCAGCATCTGTCAGGCCACTTTGTCTGCATTCGGTTACCAGTTCCATCCATTCATCCAAGGAACGTCCTGGAGCACGTTTATTACTCATAATGAAACCTCCAAATGTAGTAAATTTCTATCTCCTATCAAGGGGAGTGTAGAAAAAATCTATTTACTATCATTATGAGTTTAAAAACGTAGACAGTAAAGCTACCCAAGATTTAAGCGCTTACGAAATATCTATTTTTAATGCACATTCAGCAATCTGTAAATACAGTATGCTACCTTTATTTCATCAACACAGATAATCTATCCTTGAAATATTCCGGATACGAATCAAGACAACTAAAGATTTCTTCACTATGAGCTTTCAACATATTAAGTATCTTATCCGTTCCAATATTCGCATCAGATAAAATTTGAGCTAATTCTATAGCTAATAGACGATCATTAAAAACACTCTCACAAATAGAAATTGCTGTCATATTGGGAACGCCATATTTTACTTTCTTTTGTAACAATGTCAAGATGTTCCTTTGATCAACTTGCTCCTCATTTTCTCCGTCAACTTCTATCAGATCACAGATATTGCCGATAAGAAAATTCATTTCATATGAGATTCTTTTATTACATAATGATTCTACTTCTGCAATTCCAATAGTTTCTTTGTTGTTAATTTCCATTGGAGTCTGTCCATCAATCCATTTTTTACAAATGCTTTGTATATGCTCTTGGTATCTAAAGTCTCCACAGATTTGCAGATACAATTCTGTAATAACGTATAATAGTTCTGTTTCTGTATATATCTTCTCTGTAAGTTCATTCTGAACAATCCATTCCTCTATTAGAGAAGACAAACCTATTCCTGACATTGCATTAGAATATCTGCTCAATTTTTCAACAGAATATTGTTGAATATTCTCTTCTATCTTCTGAAAAACTTTAATCAGTAATTCTTTCTCTTTTTCTGTTGCCATAGCATACGCCAATGTATTTGTACAAATATCCACAGCACTTTTCTTACTATCATTGACCAATGTTTCTGCGGAACGTACTAAACACAAATAATTTTCTATATTTGATATAATATCCTGACGCAATAATATTTCCTGCACAATCAGATTTTGTGTTCTTTTGGGATTGACTTTTAAGTATGCTTTTTCTAACTTCTTTGCGTAATCAAGCAAGAAATCTCTTTCGTCAAGGTGATCTATCACTATATCAATAAATTTCTCACCACTTACGGTCACATCATAATCTATGTTAAAATCCTGGACTAACGAAAGAATAGAACTGCCACAAGGTTCTGTCAATTTTGTATCAAATAGCTTCACACAATCATTCCATAAATATCTTCCACCATTTTTCCAGTTGGTACGGTTGTCGTATATTTTGCAATCCGTAATAATAATACTTCCTTCTGTGTATATACCTGCTCGTGCTGTTCTACCCATCAAGTTTTGAAAATCTCGAGCTTTTACTAATTTCAATCCGTTTCGAATGCTGGTGACCAATAAATATTTTATCGGGATATTCACCCCCTGTGCAAGCGTCGATGTACACACTACGCAAGAAACATATTTATTCTTCAATGCATGTTCAACAACAAGCTTAACTCCATTTTGAAGATTAGATGAATGAGGCAAAACCCCCAATTCTGCTGCTTTCGTATAATAGTGCTCTGAACCATAATAGCTTTCTATAAATCCCTTGATTTTGGAAAGCTCTGCTTGATTTGTATTATCTTTTAATGCTTTCAAATCATAGTTTCGCTTATCCAAATTTATAATTCTTTCAAATACCGTTTTCATTGAACGTTGCTGCCCAAGATAGATAGCAACACCGCCGTTATGACACAACTTTATTGCATTATAAATGGCCACATCTGTAGATAATGATAAATCTGGAAAGTATTTATTACTTCTTTCTCGGGGTAACTTCTTCAATTGTTCAACTCGAAGGATTCGGGGAATATAATAATCTTCATTTGATTTATCATCAGAAAAGAAATGAATATCCCTTTGTGTCGATGAAAATCCTATTGATTTAGGTGTAGATACAATACTATCATCTGTCGCCAAACAACCTCTATCCTCAAACAACCACTGTGCAATATCCCCTGAATTTGGCAATACCGCAGATAGCAAAACCAACTGCTGTTCGCTCGTTATGTTCTGACGTATATGTGTTACTAATAACTCATATGTTGCACCTCTCCCTCCATCATCAAACATATGACCTTCATCAAACACAAATAAATCTATAGCACTTAAGAAAAACGGATCATGATGTAATACATAACTCAGTTTCTCTGGCGTACATATTAGTATCTGCCGTTTAATATCTTCAGAAAACAAATTCCAGAAATCATTTTGAAGTACATCAGAAAACTGATTTATCGTGACATCATTTCCAAAAGCTTTGTACATATCCATTGTTATTTCGTTGCACAACGCTCTTAATGGTGCCACTATAATAGCAATATTCGCTCGTTCAGATAAAAAAGCTGCTCTAATAATTAGTTCAATACTTCTTGTCTTGCCTACCCCTGTCGGAAGTTGAACGATAGAACTTTCTCCACGCAACAATCCCTTTTCGGCTATTAATCTTTGTGCTGGCCATAACATCTTTATTGACATCTTACTTTGTAGATATGACTCCCATTCTTCATCCAAGATACCTGAACTACTCGGCAAAAGACTCCATGACGAATTTTCGCACGCCACAATAATAACTGCCACTAATATATCTACATAAAATATACTATCTGGATCTCCATTCTCGTATATTTCATTTCTATATACCCATAAGTTTGACTTTAATGCTTCTAAAGACTTACCCTTTCCAAAGTAATCCAAGAAAAAATTATTTATTCGCTCATAAGTATCTATAACTCTCAAATATGGCAAATACACTCCACCCAGAAGATAATTATAGATATTCGTCAACAATTTCTGCGGAGATCGCTCCTCATCAATTAAATCAACTACTCTTGCTGCCAACACTTTAGCACTACCAAAATCCTTTCGTAGGAAGTAGGCAGATGCTCCAGATAGCAAAAAATCCCAATCATATTCTGGTCTATCTTTGGACTTAAAAGCTGAATCATAATATTCTGCAGTTGTAATCAAAAGTAACTCCAGCTCTTTTAATTCGTCATGATTATTTTCTATAATGCATTCTGAGTATCGTGACAGCACATAAGTTGTTGGATACGATAATTCATTAGAATTCAGCGGAAAATGTGGATACTCCTGCTTTGAAACATCGTATTCTACCATTTTAGCCTTTGCTTTTTGATATTTTAACATTAAACCTGCATTTTTCCCAAAAATCATTTACAACACCTCTGGTAAATGTTATGAGCCAATTCCATCAACTTTTGACCATGTACATAAAAAATCAGCTCATTTTTTCTAATTTCAAGTTCTTCACCAGAAAAACCTAATTCTATGGCATCATCTACGTTTTCGCGACTACTAACTCCTGCAGCTACATATGTAATACGATAATTATTATCTGGTTTAAATAAAAATCTCTTTACCTCTTCTGCCTCTTCTATTTTGCCCAGTTCTTTTAATCGCTTTCTGCAGTAATTTACTGATCTTGCTAATCGATGTTCATCTTTTCTGGAATCGATAATTGCATTTTTGATTGGTGTGTACTCCATATTAGAGAGGGTAGCTTTAACTTCTGCTGCCACCAATTCATCTTTATCATTTGGAGTTTTATCTTCATTTTTGTACTTATATGCAATGACATCAGTTCCTTGTTGTGAATTGTTTTTCCCGGATCTGTTCTTCAATTTATATCTCGGAACAGAATACTGATGAACAAACTCTAATAAATCGGAAATTAAAATTTCTGTTATGTCTGCAGAACGTACCGTAGCTCCCAATTCTTCTCCTTTTTGTGGAATTACATAATCATGCAAATACTGTTCAACAGTCATTGCATTGTCATCTGCGTCTTCTTTAAGTTCAGTATCTTCTATGTAATTTCTTCGAATGTGCAATGCCCAGTCATCAAGAATACTTTCATCATCTTTATAATCAATTTTATAGCATTTTAACGGTATGTCATCTTTAATTACAATACCAGTTTCTTCAACTATCCAATCGATGTATTGTGGCTTTTCCATGTAGTATTCCTTTCCTAACTTTTAACCTTTATACATCCTTCAACAACATCCGGATTATTCTTAGATGTGATTTTATATGGTATCTCATCAATCTCATTTTTCACAAAAAGGATTGTCGGGAAAGCAACAGTTGTATTATGTTTTATATAATCTACTTTAAGCTTTACAATATACTTATCTTCACTTGAATAGAATCCATAACAAAACACATCTTTTATCTCATCAGTGAAATCATCACTATAATCCGGAACATATCCAGGCAAACCATATGGACGTGCTCCATACGAAGTTCTTCCATTTTGCTCTGATTCTGAATATTCAATATATTCAGATGTGCCTTCAATTCCGAACAAAATACTCATATCACAATCTGTAAGCAAATATCCTATCTCTGCATTATTAAACTTAGGGAATTCACCTAATGTAAGCAAGGATTCTTTTGGAACTTCAAACATAATTTCAGCATCTTCGTCAATGGCCTTACCACAATTCTGAATTGCTAATTTAATACAATTCATTCCAGAAAACGCTTTCTCAACCGGAGCCCATTCCAAAGCTTTAGAAATAGTTTCATGCAATCTTTTGATTTTCCAATATTTCTGCTTTTCTTCGGATGTTCCATTCAACTTAGGACCACTGAGTAGATTTGATGTTAAAGTATCTTGGTTTAAATTTCCAAGTTCAAAAAAGGAATCGGACAACTTACGCTCCAGCTGTTCAGCCACAGCAGTAATAAACTCTTTTTCATCTTCATCTATGTCAACAGGGCTTGTAAATCCAGCAAAAAAAGTATTAGCTGTAACAGATCTACCACCTACATTCATATCAGAAATCTCCTGATACATATTCTTAATCGAAGTAATGTATTCTTTCATGGTAATCTCTGCATTTAACACGAATGGGCATACCACCGCTTCTTCAGTCAATCTTCCAGTTTCGTCAATACCTAATAACTTTAACTCAGAACGATATTCATTGGCTGTTTCACTTACCCTCTTTTCTGTCAAAAAATGCATGGAAAGATGGGCAAAAAACATCTTTTTAAATTCTTCGTCGGATGAATAAGTGAAATATATTCCTTTGTCTTTATATTTGTCACGGAATGCTTGTATTTTCTCATAGCCGTCACCATTTATTTTTGATGGTGGGATAGGCTTATCCGAAAAATACATAAACACTTGTTTTCCAGATTGAAGCATAATTTCAATTTCTTCTTCTGTTCCAGAACCATACTCATCAGTAGGTGAGCCAAATCTTGTCCAGAAAATCGCAACTGCTGCATCACATTTATTTACAAACTGCTCGTTAAGTAATGCCTGTGGTTTTCCTCCAGACTGAGCATAAGAACTTTTACTCCAATGGCGAGTTTTTATTGTGATTCCTAAAGTTTCAGCATATAATTCATTAAACTCATCTACTGCAGATTCAATCAATGTAACTTCTTCCTTAATATCACCTGGACAAGAAATCAAAAGGTTATATAATGTCACATTTTGAGCCATTGATTACACCTCCCAAACAGTTTCATCCCCACAAATGTTACGAATTTTAAGTCGGAGAGGTTTCTTTTTGCTGCGTATGTAACCATCCCAGAACTCCTTGGTTTTATTGCCGTCTACGATAACATAGCCATTTTTATCAATCTTGATTTCACTATCAGAATGCCACTCACCACCGTTCGCAGTGCAATCCAGGCTAAGGAATTCAATAAGTTCCAAGCCTTCTTCACTGATTTCAATCGATTTATACGGTTTCTTCGCAGAAGAATTAAGGAATGCTTTCTGATTGAATTCTGTAATTTTAGACAACACACGATCACTCATAAATTTATCAATAGCAACAGCATATCCGCCTGCAATTTCTTCTGCATGGAATTCTGCATAATCACCAATGACAACATCATCAAGAATTGATTTAAGATCACGCAATTCAATTTCTACAGTCGTACTGTCATCTTCTTTGATGAAATTCATAATCTCCACTTCATCAGTAATGTCGATATAGTAAACAATAACCTTTTTAATGTCATTATCCAATTCTGGAATCGCCTGATGAATAATACGGTTCATGGTCACTTTATCAAGAAGTTTGGATGCGCTGTCCATTAAATTTGGCACGTAAGCAGGAATTGTACCAAGCTTGCTATCAGAGATAGCACCTTCCCAGAAAGAATCCAGAGAATCTTCATTTTTCAAGCCAGGAATCAAAAATTTAATTTTATCCATTGTCTGAACCGGATTACGATAAAGTTGAACTCCATCTTTAATTTCCAGCACATCGAATTCAGCCCCATCTGCGACAAGACGATCACGGGTTGTCTGAACAGAATTCAATCCAATATCACAATGAATAAATTTTCTGGCCAGTTTGTTTGCCACTGCTGCAGTAACACCACTACCTCCAAAAAAATCTGCAACTATCATATTTTCATTTGATGAAGATGTGATAATTCTATTCAATAGTGCTTCTGGTTTTTGCGTAGAATAATTTGCCGACTCAGCAGATCGACCTGCAACATACGCAATATCTGACCAATTATCATTTAAAGGAACTCCCGGAAGTTCGTCCATAAACACAATGCGGCAACGTTTGATAGGCTTTCCATTTTTTCCAAGTCTTACACGGCCATGGCTATTGGGAACTTCTGTTTGAGGGGCATTCCACAATTCTTCAAATTTTTCTGGCGTTGTTCTCCAACGTGCAACTGTGCCATGAAAATCGTAAGCTGCCATTTTATTCTGTGGATCAAGCATATTTTCAAATTTATAGTATCGTCCAGAAGGTGCTTTTGTCCATTCATCAGCAATGTACTCTTCTGTATAAGGTGTGTATTGTATATTAAATGGATACTCTTCTGAACGAGAATAGAAAAATATACTGTCTTTAACTCTACTATAATTTTGCTTACTATCATTATGTGAAGCTGTCCTTACCCAAGTAATTTCATTTCTAAAATTATCTTCACCAAACACTTCATCGAGAAGAATCTTAACATAATGCCCAATATGCCAATCAATATGTACATATATGGACGCATTTTCACTCATTACCGATTTAATCGCCATAAGATTTTCGTACATCCAGTTCAGATATTTTTCTTTATCCCATACATCACCATACATCTTTTCTTCAAAAGCTTTCAATTCATCTACATCCAGCTCTTGTTCAGCCTGTGCAATAACTTCTGCTACTTTCGGATTTCGACGAATATATACTTTCTTTGCGTAATCGGCACCACTTGCAAATGGTGGGTCAATGTAAACAAGGTCAACTTGAATGCCTTGCTCTTTAAGATAAGCACAGGCAGAAACACATTCTCCACGAATAACCATATTACCATCGGAGTTTTCGCCCACAGTTTCCTGTTTTTCCATTTCATATAAAGGCATGCCACGTTGCAATGTCATAGAAACATCGTCAGCGCCTTTGTATCTCAATATTCTATTAAAATTACCAAGCACAGCCTGTCCTTCCACCGGCTCCGGTATAAACGGTACATATTTAATTGGCATTATTTGATTCCTCCATTTTTCATATAACTTACAAATTGTTCAAAAGAAATTGCCATACTATATGATGTTATAAATTCTTGTGCCAATTTTGCTTTTTGTATGTCATCCAACTCGTCTAATGCCTTAATAAAATCAAGCAATTTATTTTTTGCATTAGTATATTTATCATCAAACTCTATGCCTACAGTAGGTCTAATTCCATTCATTACGCTTTCTCCTTAAAAAACTCACAGATTTTTTGATGTGTCTGTGTCAATCTATCTTTCTCTGGCATCGTATCTTCCAAATACAGGTAATCAAAACGTTCATAACCATACGCAGCATTATTCTGTTTTGAAAACTCTGTTTCCATAAAATTCTTCTTATCTTTAAAGACTGGATCTTTGGCATAAATCTGCCCCTTGGTTTCCACTACAATAACCTTATGGATAACGCCATCTTTTCGTTTAATGATAAGGAAGTCCGGTGTGTAAATACCAATGTAATTCCATTTTCCACTGGTTTTCTTATAGCACTTGATCTTAAACTCCGTCATAGCACGGTCGCCATTGTAATACACTTCCAGACCTAATTCTTCGATAATATCAAAGGACAATACTTCTCTTAAAAATGTTTGTTCAAAACCACTGTCTGTACGATATGGCAAGTAGTGGAACGAACGATTCTTATTTGGGTGAGATGATACACGCTGTTGCAATTCCAAAACGATTCTATCGTTTCCAGTTTCTATAGCGAGATCAATTAACTGCTGTGTCTTTTTATCAACTTTCAATTTTCCCTGATCGTCAGCCATTATGTTTTCAACAACATTCTGTCTTGGATAGTAGTCATCCAGATTATCTGCATATATCTCAGAAGTAAAATTCGCAATGTTCAACAAATTAGCTTCTTCTGGTATCAGTTCTTCTGTTGTATTGAAATCCGTTTTGTCACAAAAAGCTTTGCGAATATTGGCTTCTACCAACTTTTTATTGTACTTCGAACTGAAATATCGTGAGCCACCTTTTTCGTATGTGATTTTTTCATATACTACTTTTAACTGCTCTGTATATGCATTTAATTCTGCCATGGAAGGTGTTCCAAATCCACTTCTCATAATGCCATAAATCCAAGAATTAAAGGTTGCATATTCTGTACCATATTCAGCATCATCCACCTGGATACTGATATTATTTACATTCATAGAAAGATCTGTTGTTTTGATAATATTACCTGCAATTTGCGCTGAATCAACAGATTTTTCAATAGAAACTTCAGGATTTGCCTTTTCCACAGTAAGTGTATCATAGCTGATTTTCAGCTGATAAAACTCTACTTTAGGCAACTTTAAATAAGCCGTACGATTATAACGTTTCAAAGTAGTCTTGCTGTTGTCTGCAGAAGAAAATTCTTTAAGCGAAATATGGTGCTGCCGCTCAAGCTGCATATTTAATTTTTCGGCATTGCTTTCATTCAAATATATCAGCGCCGTTTCCTGACCATTTTTAATCACCTGACGCAAGCATCGACAAGATGTCTGTAATACCATATTGGTTGGGCAGTCTCCTTCTTGAGAAAGAATAATACCTGTAAGACTTCGACAGTCCCAACCTTCTTTACCAATCTGCACAAGCAAAACAATACGAATTTCAGAAATAGATTTATCCAAGATATCAAACTGCATCTGACTATCAGCCGACATCTTATACTGTTTATTTCCTTTGTGGAATTTAAGTATAACATCAGTACCAAGGCCATATTCAGCTACAATACGGGATACCTGTGGATATACTGTTTCTTCTAATTTTTCGATAGTACCGCAATAAATACCCAATTTAGCTGTTAAACCATCTGCATAAACAGTGTCTTTATAAGTATCAAGAAATTCTCTGACACCCTTTTCAATAATAAGGCTGCTATCTGCAATATCTGCAATTTTTACAACTGGACGTTTTAAGAAATTTCCTACACCGTCTATAAGTGGATAGTAATACACAATATTTGTGATTTCAGCTGTACCAATGGACAATGAATCTACAACTTTTATTTTTTCAACTTTGTCTAAATATGGAGTACCAGAAAAACCAATTACAGAATTGACTGTATGATTCTGCGCCCATCTTGTAACTACAGCACGAAGCTTAATTTCATCACTTACTGCATGATGAACTTCATCAATAAAGATAGACAATGATGGTAACTTACCAATTAAATTACGAAGTTCATTTGCCTGTCGGTCTTTATCGTCCTCGCTTTCTTCAAACATATTTATCTGTCCCTGTTTTTCCTGAATACGCTCAAGAATTACTTTTTCCGCATTAGTAACAGCAACAAGACCAAACAACTCAGAAAGCGGCTGATGATTAGCGATTTTCTGAACATTTGGATTTTTTGTCTTATTTGATTTTTTTGCAGTTTTGCTTTGATCCAACACTTCAAAAGAAATCATCCTCTTGATGTCTGTTGCTGCCGGCTCCGGAAGAATCCATGATGGATTAAAGTTTTGTATTGTTTTAAGACTTGGAACCACTGATGATTTCAAACCTGATGGTGCAAATATGATAAAGTTATGTGCAAATGACGGATTTGTTGGCTCGTTATAAGCAAAATATAAATCCAAGTAAATAAATGCCGCCATCAAATACGTTTTACCTGCACCCATAGGAAGGCTAAACAGATAATCCGTATAGGAAACACCATAAAACGCATTACGAAAGAATTCATTATAATCAATTCCCGTTGGATCTTTCTTTATCTGTTTTTCCAGTTTTTCAGATACCTGTTCACCTTTATCATTTGTCAAACATGCATATTCAAACAATGTCGCTGCCGCTGGATTCTGAAACAAATATTCACGAGTGGATTTTGACAATTCTATCTCATTCAAATCAATAGAATTAAAGAATCCCTGTCTAAACAGCTGTGTCAACGGCTTACATTCACAGGCAATTTTTAGAAACAGATATACCTTAATAGCCTCAATCTGAGCATCACGCATCTGCCCTGTTTTCTCTATATATTCAATTAAGTTTTTAACCGTACACCGTTCTGATTCATACCATTGTGTACACTTATTTTCTATCATTTTATAGAACATGTATTTACTCCCGTCTTTGAAATGTATATCATTATTTTTTCTCAAAGCACAAATTTTTCACTTTGAATCACGTTTAATATGCAATTCTAAAATAATCCAAATACGCCTTATACTTGTCCTGTGCGGTCAGGCAGGTATCAGTCAGATATCCTTTTTCATTGTTCCATTCTTTCAATCCACGATAATAGAACATCTTCAGATTATCCTCGATGATAAACGGAACGATATTATATTTCAGGCATTCCTTAAACATAATTAATCTGCCCACACGACCGTTGCCGTCCTGGAATGGATGGATACGTTCAAACTTCACATGGAAATCCAGAATATCCTCAAAATTCTTTTCTTCTTTTCCGTTGTACTCTGTCAGCAGAGTTTTCATTTTATCGGCAACTTCTTCCGGAAGTGCTGTATCCATACCACCGACTTCATTCGGTATCTTTTTATAATCGCCTACTGCAAACCAATCTTTTCTGGAATCACTAGTACCGCTCTTCAAGATCAGATGAAGTTCTTTGATAAACTTCTCTGTCAGAACTGCCTTTGCATTATCAATAATCATATCAATACAGCGGAAGTGATTTGCTGTTTCAATCACATCGTCCACATTCAGCACATCTTTTTCTACACCGATGGTGTTGGTTTCAAAGATATATCTGGTCTGATCATGGGTCAGGCGGCTGCCTTCAATATGATTGGAGTTATATGTTAAATCAATCTGTGTCTTATGATAAATCCCACCAGAGTATTTACTTGCCTTCTGCTCCTGCAGAATATCCAGCAATGTAATTGGCTGCTCTTTCTTTTTATTGGAACGCTCCGGCTTTTCTGCATTTTCGGGAATTCTCCACGTCTTTCCTATAAGAAAAGCACCATCCACTCGTCCATGAGCACAATAATTTCTAACACTTCGCTCTGATATATTCCATTTTTTTGCTATTTCAGTAACTGAAAGATGTTTCATCTGCTATCCTCCGTCATAAATCAAAAACGTACTAATCTATTACTTAGTATATCATATTATCGGCAAAAATACTATTATTTTCAGCCGATACATTATTCTTTTTAGCCGATACGTAACGCCTTTTTCCTTCAATCAAAAAAGACGTAAGTTTTCCCTACGTCTTGATTACCAATCCGATCTTCCAAAGGTGTAAATAAGGTGTAAATTCTACGTTTCCATCCAAGAACCCCAATAAACTCAAGGCTTTTGCCCCGTCCCTTAAACACTGCCGTGGCAGATGAAAAGTATTTTTATCATTGTTTTATTTCTCCTTGAATTGCCCCGGAATGCCCTTGTTTGCAAGGGATTTCGGGGATTTGTGAAATGTGTGATTTAGGTGGCATCTTGGCAAAATGGTGCAAGATGGAGCATGTTGTTACTACCTGTTAGTAGTAAAGTTAGTAGTAAAACGGAATGGGTTACTACTAAGGATTATATATTATAATCTGCATATACTGAAAGCATACTCTCAACACTCTTCACAAAGTTCTTAGAATTATCATCAAACTCGTACTCTCCAAGTATGGTATGATACACATTTCCCGTATATTCTGTAACAAAAATTGCATCGTATAACTGTTGGATTTTTTGTTCAACAGTAACTACACTCTTACCTTCTTCCACTTCAAAGGCTTCATTTCTATTCAGCAATCGTGTAGCCAACCATTCTCCCTTATCAGAATCTTTATAAATATCCATAAGTGGTTTCGAACTTTTTCCGCATACAAATTGGTTATATAACGATATATCAACAATTTTTAGTCCTACAAGAATTGGAACCACATACATCAATAAAAGTTGTCTTCCTTTTTCATCTGAAAAAGAAAAATCAAATTTTCTACTCTCATGTGTAGGCTCATATGCTGCTGTTTTCACTTGTCGATAAAAACGAGTGGCTTCACGCAACTCCATATTATATGTATCTATTACTTTTCGACATATTTTTTCTAAGACATAACTAGATTCCAACCCCATTTCCCTATAAAATGCAGTTTTATCTGCTGGTGGCAAGGATATTCTCATATCAAAAAATCTGTCTAAATATCTGCACGCATCAAATGTATTACCATAATAATGCTTTATTGTATGTTGTAGCTCACCTAAATTAACAGAAAAAACAAACGTAATTCTGTCATCATATAAATAATGTTTTATTCTTTCTAATAATTGAACAGCATAGCTTGGCTTACATCTATCCAATTCATCTATGAAAACCACTAACCGATTTCCTCTTTCAACTAACAACTCCGTAAAGAAATTTTTAATATTCTCGTGTAAATCTTTTTCTTCTTTAATCTTTGTAAGCGGATTATCGCTTTTTAAGTTTTCAATAATACCGTTTATATTTCTACCAGTAAGTGCCTCTAACACAGACCCCGCCAACTTGAATGCATTGCTATTATCATCAAAAGCATAATTTATTCCTAACTGCTTTATTATTTCGTACACCAAAGACAATACCGGGTCTGTACCATTATCATTTTCCCATGCGTCATAATAAACTGCCACATCATAATTCTCTGGCATGTCTTCTGCTTTTTTCGGAAATGGAAGTGCGTATACAATACTTGCTTTCTTTTCATCATCCATATCGCTCATCGGATTTTTTGCATTTATTAGCAACATAGATTGTTTCACAAAAAAAGTCTTTCCACTCCCCCATCTGCCATCAATAGCAATAGAAGAAGCTCCTTCTTGTACTAATATCAAATCATAAAAACGCACTAAATCTTTGTTTCGTTTCAATAAATCTTTGTCCAATGTATGTATCAAATTTTCTTCTGTAGGAATCAATTCAAAACTATTCATGCCCATTTTCCTCCTGTAAAATATCTTGTAACTGTTTATTTCGATTAATAATTACATCCACAATATATTCTAGAAACTTAACATACTGTTCTGGTTTCAACTTTAATAACTTTTCAACAGTATCATATTTATCGTTTTCTAAAATTTCCTCTATGAATACACTTCTATAAATACTACCATAAACTAGTTTCGTAAATTTAGCATGCCGTTTATAATACACATTGGGTATATCATAGCAATGTGCCATTCCTCTATTTATATTCGCCCCTGGCCATGTTGGAATTATGTTTCCTATATCATAGTAGTGTTCTAAAAATCCTTTTATTTCCGGTAAATCGTTTACGTCACTAAATTGTGGATAATTCTCACTTAAAAACTTATCGGAATAAAGGCGCTGTCTCGTAGCCCCCTTTTCATCTTTCACCTTAATATCCGTCTTCACATTATCTCCAAATAATTGTCGATAATAAATAAAAACCCCAATAGCATATACTCCTCTAAAAGAGAATAATACATCCGGACATTCCCAATTCAGTTTTATGATTTTATCAACATTATATTTTTCAACAGTTTCTCTCTTATGAAAAAATTCTTCTACAGATTGTAATTTCATCTTTAGCACTTCCTCTTTAAAAGATAGCATTTATATTATACTATTTCTTTTGATAATCCGCCACAAATTCAATTTCAGCAACATTGTAAAAAACGCCCCAGCCAAGCCGGAGCGTTATCCATCTTCTGTATCAAATTACCTTAAACATCTTCTGTGACATCGGTTTCTCCTTCTTCTGTTCAACCTCCGCCCGTGCCTTCCTAAACTCTTCTATTCGTTTCAGTTCTTCCTCAGCATCATCAAATCCGATATGCGTGTACACATTCATCGTGACTGATATATCCGAATGCCCCATAAGATACTGTAATGTCTTGGGATTCATTCCCGGTTTTGCCATATTGCTGCAATAGGTGTGTCGGCATACATGAAGCGTGATGTTTGGCATCTGCACCCGGTAAATATCATTGTATCTGCCGACCATGTGATTGAATCGATGCTGCCAATGCATTGCCACAAGTGGCATTCCATTATCATCATAGAATAGGAATCCGCTATAGCCGTCTATATCTTTCTCCACTTTCGATGCATTCCTGTCCTCGATGATTGCCTGAAACATTTCTGCTACATCCTCTGTTATCGGTAGTACCCTTGTTCCAGCATCTGTCTTTGTGGTTTCTATGATATATCGCATATCCGATGTTCTCTGCAACTGGTGGTCGATATTCACTGTCATTTTCTCAAGATCAATGTCCTTTAGTGTCAGTCCACAAAATTCCGATATTCGCATTCCCGTATGAAAGAGTATGTACACCACTTCATAATATTTACAATATGCCACATCGTCATGCACAAACTTTAGAAACTTCCGCATCTGGTCTTTGTAAATTACCTCTCTTGTGACTGCATCATTTACCAATACTCCGGCAAGCTGAAATCCGAATGGATTCTTTACCAGAATATCATCATCCACCGCCATCTGAAAGGCTGGTCGCAGCACTCCTCGAATGGTATGAATGGAACTGTAGCTTTTCCCATCTTCCTGCTGCAATTTGATAAGGAACAGCTTTGCATCGGATGTTTTCACACTTCGTATCGTCTTTTTGCCAAATGTTTCCTTCGCAAGCAATCTCTGCACTGTAACATATCCCTGTTTCGTACTTTGCCTTACTCCTGTCTTTGTTTTCAAATATCGGTCTACCAGTTCACAGACAGTCATCTGTCCGTCCACGATATTTACAAGCAGTTCCAAATCTGTGTTTACCTGTTTTTCCAACTCACGAAGGGAAAGGCATGGCTTTTTACCCTTTGGAAGTTTATCCGTAGGCTCCAGTTTCCAACTGTATACAAAATGTGGTTTTCCATCAATATGATATTTATATTGATATTTTCTGTCTGCTCTTACACTCTCTCCCGGTCTTAATACTCTACGTTTGGAATCCCGCCTTGTCTGTCCCCTTCCTGCCTTTGCCATTATACCCGTCTCCTTAGTTCTGGATGGTTATGCAGATACCTTTCAAAGGCTACACGAAGAATCAGCTTGCGTTCTCCGTAGTATGCCAGAAACTCTTCTCCATCCGTATCATTCAATAAATCATAAAATTTTCTCCTGCTTAAAACGAAATATTCAATTGCCTCAGAAGGATTCAAAATATCCTTTTCCGCTAAATTTGGTCTTGCCATAAAGCACTTTCTTTCTGCCAAAAGTGGCTGTTTTCAAGGGTTTTCGGGGTCATCCTATGTTCGCTCTTATGCCCTGTAATAGCAACTACTTTTGGCAGATAAAAGGAACTATATTTCTGAAGAATTAAGGATGAATTCTTCGAACTTCGGACGGATAATAAGAAATCTGTTTCCACAGTACACCGCCACTGTTCCAAGGTTGTCCTCTGCAATTCTTCTCAATCTCTTTATACCAATATTAAAATAAGCTGCTGCCTCCTTGATGGTGAGCATATACTTCTCACTAACAGGAAGCGTTTTATTGCATTCTGCCTCCATAGTATCTCTCCTTCCGACAGGGTGGTCACACAGCTGACTCCTTTGTACTATTTTTCCTTTTTTGTCATTTTCACTCTGATTCTGTGATACTTGCCCCAGGGGCAGTCTAAATCTCTGTCACCTTTTATGCCGGGCAACGGTGCCGCCCCTTCACGCGCAAAAACTGCGAATTTAAACGGGGTATTAACCCCCAATATGTTTTTAGGAAGGCCTTTAACTAGCCAAGATGTACCAAAATATTCCTGAAGACTACCAGATATAATAGTTTTTAATTTGTTCTCAATCTCGCACAACTATTACCGTATTCAAACAAAACTGACTCCGTTAAAAAAACGAAATCAGTTTGTTGCTTAAAATTTAATTATTCTACCATAGACCTGTTTTTTTGTGCTGTCTGCACAACTTGGGGCAGTTCAATTCGGGCGAGGTTATCACTTTATGCTTTATTCTTATTTGACCTGTAAAGCCTGGTCTATGAGTTTTTCAAGTGTCTTTGCTTGATTTTTTTCAGTGATTGCACCAACGATTGGCTCGCCTACAATGTTGCCGTTCTTGTCGACAACATATGTTGTTGGGTAAGAGAAAAGGCCTGATGTGAACTTGCCTGCATCGCTGTTTGAATCAAACCAAATGTTCTTGTATGTTACACCTTTCTTTGAAAGGATGTCCTTTGCTTCTGAAATTGCTGTCCTGTCACCGTCAATTGTGAATGTGTTGATGCCGACAACCTGACCGCCTTTTTCAGCAAGTTTCTTGTTGAGTGCTTCTAATTCCGGAAGTTCGCCGACACATGGCTTGCAAGTGCTGAACCAGTAGTTAACAACTGTTACATTGTTGCTTTTGAAAAAGTCACTGCTCTTTATATCGTTGCCATCAAGGTCCTTGCCGTCGAATGACGGAAAACTTGTTGCGCCACCGCCTTTTGAAATAACGCCGTTGCTGTCAGCCGGAACGCTGTCACCGTTTGAAGGTGCATTTGCACATTCAGGATATTTTTGCTCCAAGATTGTGAGTTTGCCCTCAATTTCCTTGATTTGTTCTGCACCGGCAACGAGTTTTTTGTATTCCTCATCTGTGAATTGGTCCTTTGCACCCTCAATTGTCTTGAGAAGGAAGTCACCGTAGTTTGTGCCGTCCTCAATCATTGGAGTGTCTTTGTTTGAAGCCATAAATACTTTTTCCCAAAGAGCTTTGTCTGTTGACAAGATTTCATTTTCTTTTTCCATAAGCTGATTGTAGAGCTTTGAAGCCTCGTCAGCGCTGTTCGGTTCTGTTGCCATCAAGGTTGAACTACTTGAATCTATTGATTGTTTTTCGTCTTTGTTGTTTTTTGATGTTGAGCAAGCAATAAGGCTAATTGCCAATACAGAAACTAATAATACTACTATTAAGATTTTTGAGAGTTTTGAAAATTTCATAATTATTCCTCCGTTATAATTCCTCTTTTGTTTCGTTTTTGTTTGTTTTGTTTTCAATTTTTACGTTTTCGTCTACTGTTTTTCTAAACAAGCCAAAGCCGTATTGAAAGCTGACCGCTTCGGTAGGACAGGCACTTATGCACTTTCCACATCGGATACATTCGGTGCTGTTAGGTGTTTTTGTAACATCAACATCCATTTTGCACACCTTTGCACATTTACCGCACGAAACGCATTTGTGCTCGTCTACCTTCATCTCAAGCAGCGAAACCTTGTTGAACAGTGCATAAAATGCACCGAGTGGGCAAATCCATTTGCAGAACGGTCTGTAAAACAGCACGCTCAAAACGACTACCGAAATCAGCACAACAAGTTTCCACGAAAACAGTTTTCCCAATGCCGAACGGATACCTTCGTTGACTGCCGAAAGTGGCAACGCACCCTCAAGCACACCTTGCGGACATATATATTTGCAAAAATATGGGTCGCCCATCCCCAAATCATTTACTATGAGCACCGGTAATAAAACAACTGCCAACAGCAGTACTGCATATTTGATATATGTCAGTGGCTTGAGTTTTTTTGTTGAAAACTTTTTGGTCGGGACTTTGTGCAACAAATCCTGTAACCAACCAAACGGACACAAAAATCCGCAGACAAAGCGTCCGAGCAGAACTCCCAACAAAATGAGAAATCCTGTTATATAATAGGAAAACTTATATTTTGACGAGCCGACTACCGCCTGAAATGAGCCGATTGGACAAGCACCCGATGCGGCAGGACAGGAATAGCAGTTCAGACCCGGCACACAAACAGCCTTGCCTTTGCCTTGATAAATTTCGCCTTTAAAAAAGTTTGGCAGATGAATATTTGTCAGCAGAGTTGCTCCTGCCTGAATCCATCCTCGGAATTTGGCTAATTGGTTTGATGCCGTATATTTTTTCTTATTATGGTTTTTATTCTTTGTTTTCTTTTTATCCAATTCCTACACACTCCAAACAAAGCCTGATTGCCTTGCTCAAAACGGTTTCAGTTTCGCCACGCATTGCGCCGAAGCCGAGCATAATAGATCCCGAAATAAGCAGTACTGCCTGTGATAAAGCCTTTTTTGCTCTGGTCAATTCAATCACTCCTTTCATTTTCTGGCGTCATTGTAGCACATCGGATATAAAATTTTCGTTAAGAACAGAAATTTAACACAGATTTTATGTTTTTGTGCTATAATTATAAATATACTTTAAAGCAAGGAGAGTTTTTATGCACATTTTAGTTGTTGAAGACGAAAGAATATTGTGCGAAACAATCGCTCGTAGCTTGAAGCGTCTTGCTTATAGCGTTGACTGTTGCTATGACGGAATAACCGCAATGCAAATGCTTGCTGACGATAACTTTGACCTCGTTGTGCTTGATTTGAATTTACCGGATGCTGACGGCATGACTGTTTTAAGAACACTCAGAAAAACCGACCGTGACACAAAGGTGCTGATTTTGTCTGCCCGTAGTGAAGTGTCTGATAAGGTTGACGGTTTGGATGCAGGTGCAAACGATTATTTGGCAAAGCCGTTCCATTTGGAAGAACTTGCTGCAAGGATTCGCAGTCTTACCCTCCGACAGTTCACTCAAAATGATGTTGTGCTGACCTGCGGTGATGTTTCGTTTGACACAAAATCTCGCAAGGCTATTGTCGGAGGTGAACCTTTGCCGTTGACCCGCAAGGAAACAGGCATACTTGAATATCTTATGGTAAACAGAGGTCGCCCCATAAGTCAGGAAGAATTTATTGAACATGTGTGGGACAATAGCGTTGACAATTTCAGCAATTCGATAAGGGTACATATTTCTGCTTTGAGAAAGAAACTTCGCACTTCTCTTGGATATGACCCGATTCGCAATCGTATCGGTGAGGGCTATGTAATGGGGGAAGAAGAATGAAAAAAATATCTCTTCAATGGCGTATCACTTTGATGACTGCTATACTTATAGGTATAACCTGCGTGTCTATGAATTCCCTTATCGGTTATTCGGGGAGACATTATATGGATTCTATCGGCAGTGGCATTTCTGCTAACAGCGATTCGTATAAAGGTGAGCAGGAATTTTTTGACCCTGAAAGTGCTGACCTTGACCAAGAAGTAACTATTATAGTTAACGGTGCGCAGGAGTCGTTTTCCACTACAAATTGGTGCATAACAGCGGTTGTAACATTGCTTGGCGGTGTTTTGGCATGCTTTGTCAGTGGCAGAGCATTGAAGCCTTTGCACACCTTTGCTTCAAGGGTTGAAAATGTTCAGCCGAATAACTTGCCCGATATGAAGATAACCGATGATGTGCCTGCCGAGTTCAAGCAATTCAGCATTTCTTTTAATCAGATGCTTGACCGACTTGACGAGGGGTTCACGGCACAACGGCAGTTCACCGGCAATGCCGCACACGAATTGCGCACCCCTCTTGCATTGCTTCAGGCACAACTTGAACTTTTTTCTGTTGAGCATCCTAATTTGGATGCCGAAAGTGCCGACTTCCTCAAATTATTGCAGGAACAAACAGAGCGAATGTCGCAGGTTACAAAGACCTTGCTTGAAATGAGCGAGCTTCGAACTGTGCCGTGTAATGACTGCATTGAGCTTGCACCGATGATTGAGGAAATTCTTGCCGACCTTTCTCCTGTGGCAGAGAAAAAAGGGGTCACTCTTGAATGTGACGGCACCGGCACTATGGTGGGCAGTGACACCTTGATTTATCGTTTGATCTTTAATTTGACGGAAAACGCAATCAGGTATAACCGCCCTGACGGAACTGTGCGTGTTTCTGTTTCTCAGGAGGGTGACGATCTTGTTGTCAGGGTTGCCGACACAGGTTGCGGAATACCAGAAAAGTATAAAGAAAGTATTTTTCAGCCGTTCTTTCGTGTGGATAAATCCCGTAGCAGAGAAAATGGCGGTGTGGGTCTTGGACTTTCTTTGGTTTGGGAAATTGCTGATATTCACGGTGGCAAAGTGCAGGCAGAAGAAAGTACAGAAAAGGGAACTGTTATGACAGTTACTTTTCCGTTGAACAAAGAATACAAGGATGATTAGTCCAAAATAGAACGAAATATATACAACAAAGTGGCTTGAATTCAGTATTTGAGCCACTTTTTTAGTTACAACCACTGGTGCTAGAATATAAATAGTACAAGTCAAAATGAGAATTCCTTATACAGTATTTCATGGTATGATGTATGTATGCACTGAAGGAGGATCTCATTACGGCAAAGCACTATGATAAACAATTTAAAATTGATGCGGTTCAATATTACCATGACCACAAGGAGCTGGGATTGATAGGCTGTGCTTCAAATCTTGGTATCAGTCACCAATCTTTGTCTCGTTGGCAGAAAAAACTTCGAGAAACAGGCGATATTGAAAGTCGTGGCTCTGGTAATTATGCTTGTAGCTCTGAAATTGGAGACTATGAAGAAAAGTCTGTAAATATGATCTTCTATGATAAGAATGAGCGATAGGCTTAAACAAAATCAGCTTTTCGCCCTTGCTTTATATATAACAGTTACAAAATTGCATGTCAACAGCAGGCGGGTAATCCGCCTGTTTTTCTGCTTTTTTATTACTCTGGCAAGCGACCTTCATACATGATACTTAACTCTCCATAAACCTGAGCCCAGTTCCGGATTGTTGCAGTCCATTTTTTTGTAGCTTCAAAGGTAGCCAGATAAAGGGCTTTTAAAAGGGCTGTATCGCTTGGAAAGACGCTTCTCTGACGGTTCAGCTTCCGATAAGTGGAATTCAGAGATTCAATGGCATTTGTTGTATAAATGACAATTCTTTGGATAATGAATTTAATCTTTATTCCTTCATGCCTCGAATGTATTCGTTTTATACCAACATCAAAGCGGATTATCTTATTGCCAGCCATGTTGTGATCGATAGTTTTGTCTTTCTCATCCATACTTCTCCAAATGGAGACGCAAAATGTGATTTCCTTTGCTGTTCAACATTTGCCAAGGGTGACCGTGATTATGAACAAAATCAAAAGAAACGCACTTTACTCAAAAAAGAGCGCATACATATTCCATCCAATATAACTACTGTTTTACTCAACAAATTAGATAATGAATCCTCATAGGGAACATTTCACTAAGCAACGCTTGAAAATGTTCCCTATTTATATGAATAAAATTCCTCTCGCATCGTACACACTCTCTGTATTCATATTTCCACAACGAATTGCTCTGTCCAATCCTATAATCGTTGCAATGGCACCGTCAATCTTCTCTGTGGATTTTTCTTTGTCTGCCTTGATATTTCCTGCTGGGTCTGTTCGAATAAAAATATTATCCATCATCCATCGAAGCACCGGATGTCCTCCATGAGCTAATTTCTGCTCCAGTGTAAGCTTCATCAGTTCCTTTGTCGGTGGACTCATATCTTTAAATCCCTGTCCAAATGGAACAACTGTAAATTCCATCCCTTCAAGGTTCTGCACCATCTGTACTGCTCCCCAACGGTCAAATGCAATCTCACGGATGTTAAATCGTTCTCCCAATTGTTCAATAAATTTTTCAATGTATCCGTAATGAACTACATTTCCTTCTGTAGTCTGTAAAAACCCTTGCCTCTCCCAGATATCATATGGAACATGGTCTCTTCGGACTCGAAGTTCCAAGGTATCTTCCGGAATCCAGAAATATGGTAGAATGGCAAACTTATCATCCTCATCCATCGGTGGAAACACCAACACAAAAGCCGTGATGTCTGTGGTAGATGATAAATCCAAACCACCATAACATACACGGCCTTCTAAATCATCTTCATTTACATGAAAATTGCAGGCATCCCATTTATCCATCGGCATCCAGCGAACTGCCTGTTTGACCCATTGGTTCAGTCGAAGCTGTCTGAACGCATTCTCTTCTCCCGGATTCTGCTTGGCAGAATCACAGGCTGCTTGAACCTTGTCAATACTTACTGTAATTCCTAAAGATGGATTTGCTTTCTTCCATACTTTCGGATCTGTCCAATCATCCGTTTCCTCTGCACCATAAATCACAGGATAAAATGTCGGGTCTATTTTTCTTCCCTCAATGATATCTTTTGCTTTCTGGTGTGTCTCATAGCAGATACTGTTTGTATCTGTACCTGCTGTTGTTATCAGAAAATACAAAGGCTGTGTCCTGGCATCTCCAGAACCCTTGGTCATTACATCAAATAATTTCCTGTTCGGTTGTGTATGCAGCTCATCAAATACAACTCCATGAATATTGAATCCATGCTTAGAATAAGCCTCTGCCGACAACACCTGATAAAAACTGTTGGTTGACTGGTATACAATCCTTTTCTGGGAAGCGAGAATCTTCACTCTCTTATTCAGCGCCGGACACATCCTTACCATGTCCGCCGCAACCTCAAATACAATAGATGCCTGCTGCCTGTCTGCAGCACAGCCATAAACTTCACCTCTCTCTTCTCCATCTCCACAAGTCAGAAGCAGTGCCACTGCAGCCGCAAGTTCCGATTTTCCCAATATCCCGAATAATCTGCTCCTGCCAGTCAATCAGTTCAAATGGCTTTCCTGCCCATGTTCCCTTGGTGTGACACAGACATTCAATAAAGGAAACTGCATAGTCCGCCAGTTCCTTGTTATAAACGGAATCCTTCGCCTTGAATTTGGTCGGCTTGTACTTCTTTAATTTTCTCAAATGATCACCTCCAAGGCATAAAAAATGACCTGCCATCTGGCAAGCCGTACTATTTCTTCTACGAGAGAAAGAGCCATCGGCTCAATCTCAATGCTATTTAAATTTACTTATTTTCCCCATTCTTAAATGCAGAGGACCCAGTAAGATTTTTAAGCAAAATCTTCCGCTCCACTTTGTACTCTTCTCCGATGAAGCCAAGTCGGAGAAGAAAACACCGGAATGCATATTTTTCGTTCTCCACTTCTCTTTCCTGTACGCTGATCCGCTTTTGATTACATGCCATCTCACAGAGTGCGTGGACAAAATGTAGATACGCATTAGCTGCATCCGCATCCTCTATCATCTTTTTGAACCAAGGAAATGTAACTCTACACTTCCAATTTTAAAGTTATCAATCGTAGTAAAAACTTGGGCGCGTTACTACCAACCTGCTTTCGAAATAACTATTTGATTAACAAGATTATTTTGTAATTTTACATAATATACAAATGCATTCGCTACTTCAAGCAGTACAGGATTTGCTTTTTCTTTTAATGGCAATCCAACTGAGAACTCAATATCATACTGTTCTGATGAAGATGTAGTTACACTCGAATAAAACGCTTTTTCGGCCAAATGGACATATTCCGAAAAATTTCTATACACTAAATCTAATTTAGCATCATATTCCGCTAATCTTTGTCGCAAAATATAGTCCTTCATTTTATTTCCACGATTATCTTTCATATCACTAATTTTCTTTCCAACAAAGAATCCGTCAATAAAATCTGTCTGACTTTCTGCAATAAAGGCCGCGAAAATCCGCATACAATTATCTATCTGCGAACGTACAAAATCCCTCCACAAGCTAAGTTTCTATTTTTTATCATCTCAGAAATTCCATCTAATAAAACAACGCTTCGATCCATAGCAGAAGTAAAAAAGAAATCCTCCTTATAAAGTGTATCTCCAATAATTGCCTTACTCAATTCGATTATTCTTTTTCGTAATTCATTCAAAACCTGTAATCTACCATCCAGTTCATCTAAATATTTTTCATTATTCATAAATATATTTTCTCCAAAGTCATACACATCTCTTGCCTTACAAATATGTATACTTTATTTTGCTTGAAACAAAAGTTTTAGAAAAAGGTAGCGTTTTGTCTTTTTAACTTAGGGAAGCGCAATTCAACTCCCCTATAATTATATTTCCTCAAAATCAATAAGCTGCGAAATATTATCAATTTCCAATGCTTCTGCTATCTTAGATAAATGTTCAAAGTTAATTACCGTTCGTGTGCCGCGAACAATATCGCTTATCGTAGATTCTCTAATGCCAGATATTTGTGCAAGCTTTTTCTGTGTAATATTTCGTTCTTCCAACAATTCTTTAACTTTAAGTTTTACTTTATAATTTTTCTTTTTCATATTATGGCATATTCCTTAACATTATAGTCATATATGCAAGATCCCAAATATTTGAATCTTTACCAACCGCATTAGGATTATCTCCGATTGATGCTGCAAAATTCATAATTATATTAACGAGATCTTCTTTGTTATTATCCCATACATCAATCGGTCCAACTCCATTTTTCCACTCATATTTCCCTGTAACTTTATTTTTTACAAGAAGTGAACGAAACGCTGCCACTACAGGATATAACAAACCATCCGGTACCTTATACTGCATTTTATTTAAGCCAAATTTGCTTTTTGCTACAATTTTCCCATCTTTGTAACCAGCATATTTTTTTCTTCCATAACGACCGCCACCAGCATTATAAGCATCAGCAAATTCCATTTCAACTGCATCATAAAGATCAAAAATATCCGGCATAATATTTACATATTCTCTATACTCTTCGGGATTTTTAAGGTACATATCCAACATTTTTGCTTTTGATGAATATGCTTGGGTAGGATGATGAAGCGCATCATATAAGCTAATATTAAACATACTTATAATTGCAACAATTTCACGAGCATCAATCATTTTATTTTTCTTACCTGTTTCATCATCTACGGAAATCTGATTCTGCTTAAATGCAATTCTCTTAAAAAATGGCATTCCTTCTAATCCTTCTTTAATAGGATCAAATTTTTCTGCTAATTCAGCCATTGATTTAGCATCTACCTGAACAGACGTATTTCGAGCCTCAGCTAAATTCTCTATAATATCTTCCACTCCTGTCATTACTTCAAACTGCACATACTGTTCTAAATTTTCACCTTTATGTTCGCAGACTATTTTGTATGTATGTCCACCATCAATATTCCCATGGCTCAGTTCATCCGAAAAAATAATCGTTGCAATTTTCTCTTTATTATTGTAATGAACACTCTCTGCAGAAAGAACAATACCTCTGTTCTTTAAATGAAAATATCCATCGTTGCTTAATAAGGACTCTTTAATCGCAGTCGCAACACCTGACGTTAATTTCTGATCCCTCGGATTTGTTGCCATTGGAATTCCTTCTGCCACATCATCTACTTTAACATAAAATACATATTTCTTAGCCGCTCCATTTTCAAAAGGATCTTCCAATTTTCTAAATGTATTTTCCCGTACTTTCATAGTTTTTTTAATCATAAGTGTCCTCCATTTTGTGCTTAGACCCAGAGATCTAACATCCGTTATCGCAATAACATAATAACGATATTGCGTTATTTTGCTTATTACGAAAATATCAATCATAAAAACTATGTTACAATACATCACTTTTTTGTCGCACTTATTTTTTCTGTATCTTCTTTATCTGAATTTCCAAGTTGATATATTCATAAAATTTTCACACCCGGACTTTAGCTCGTCGCTGTGCAAATAAACATCCACCCGCCTAGCGGGTGGTTTTTCATTTTCGGGCATAGCCCTAATATTACTAGCCACGCACAAGTGCGTCTTTTATTGGCCTGCCAGCCACGCGCAGGATTACTTGCTACCCGTAAACGGGTCTCGCGGATCGAATAGACTAATCTGATCCATTTCCTTATCTTGTTTTAGCTGGTTGGCTATGTAACTTTTTATTGCTGCCGTGTTCTTCCCTACTGTATCAACATAGTATCCCTTACACCAAAACTCGCGGTTTCGGTATGCAAATTTCATATTTCCGAATCTCTGAAATATCATTAGGCTACTCTTTCCTTTTAAGTATCCCATGAATCCCGAAACGCTCATTTTGGGCGGGATACTCAGAAGTAAATGAATATGATCCGGACATACTTCTCCTTCGATGATTTCAACACCTTTCCATTGGCACAGTGTTCGGATTATTTCACGAATTGCTTCTTTCTTTTCGTTATAAAATACTTTCCTTCGATATTTAGGTGCAAACACTACATGATATTTGCAATTCCATTTTGTATGTGCTAAGCTTTTTACGTCTGTATTTTGTTCTGACATTATACGGTCCTCCTAATGTGTTTTTATTTACGTAACTGGCAGGTCACGTTTTTATTATACACATTAGGAGTTTTTATTTCTGAATACACCGCTAAAGCTTTCACGGAACCACGCGACTATCGCGTGGTTTTCTTGATACAATAAAGAACCTTGCAAGCGCAAGGCCCTGTAAAAGCGTTTTCTTTCAGCTCCAAAGAGCCTATTCGGTTTGAGGTTATCGCATAACCCAAGGTCGGGCTCCACAATGGGCTGCATACCGACACAGTCAATTGCTTCATAGCCAACGATAGCTGATCTCGTCGCTATCCTCTATAAACATTATAGCACAAAAGTGATTCAAGTCAATAACTTGAATTTTTTCCGTGGACGCGTCTGATGACGTGTCTAATATATTATATGGAATGATCTTAAAAAATGTCAATGAAAAATTTGGAAATAAAAAGGAGCGTGAATGCTATGGGAATATTAAAAGGAATTTTCAAATCAAGAGATAAGCCAAAGAATGCAACATCGGGCAGTGCATACCGATTCTTTATCGGTGGTAGTTCCATTGGTAAGAATGTCAATGAGCGTTCTGCTATGCAGATGACGGCGGTGTATTCCTGTGTGCGCATTTTGTCAGAGGCGGTGGCAAGCCTTCCACTTCATGTGTACAAATATAACTCAGAGGGTGGAAAGGGAGAGATTATTGCATTGTATCCCCTGATGCCAAACCGAATGACGGTGGACAGGGATGATAAGGGACAGCTTTATTATCAGTATAACACCAGCAAGGATGATGCACCGACCATGAAAGGAAGTATGGTGAATCTGAAACCTTCGGATGTGCTTCATATTCCCGGTCTGGGATTTGACGGACTGGTAGGATATTCTCCGATTGCCATGGCGAAGAATGCCATTGGTATGGCCATTGCCTGCGAAGAGTATGGTGCCAAGTTCTTTGCAAATGGTGCCACGCCGGGCGGTATTCTGGAGGATCCGGGAACCGTAAAGGATCCACAGAGGGGCAGAGACAGTTGGACTTCCGCTTTTGGCGGCAGCTCCAATTTCAATAAGGTAGCAGTTCTGGAAGAGGGAATGAAGTACACACCAATTTCCATTAGTCCGGAACAGGCCCAGTTTTTGGAAACAAGAAAATTTCAGATAAACGAGATAGCTCGAAGCAAGCAAAAGTCAGGCTGGTTACACGGCAGAAGTTAGAGCGATTGTAACTAAGTACGGAGCAAGCCGTCTGAGCGACATTGATCCAAAAGACTTTGCAGCAGTATTAAAAGATGCGGAGGCGATTGAAAATGAGTAAACAGAAGGTGAATTGTGCCAAAGGCACAAGAGAGGCTGACCTGGGCCATGCAGTATTATCCGCTTCTGGTTCGCACAGATGGTTGAACTGCACACCATCTGCAAGACTGGAGTTAGAGTTTGAAAACACCACATCGGAAGCGGCAAGGGAAGGAACTGCGGCACATGCTCTATGTGAGCATAAGCTGAAGAAGTTCTTAAAGAAGCGAAGCAAGCGTCCTGTTTCTGATTACAACTCAGATGAAATGGAAGAATGCACCGATGCTTATGCGGAATTTGTCATGGAGCAATACGAAGAAGCAAAAAAGTCCTGCAAAGATCCGGTGATTCTCATTGAGCAGAAACTTGATTTTTCCTGTTATGTGCCGGAGGGATTTGGAACAGGGGACTGCATCATCATTTCCGATGACAAGCTTCATATCATTGATTTCAAATATGGACAAGGCATATTTGTCGAAGCGGAACACAACCCTTAGATGATGCTATATGCACTTGGAACATTAGAAATCTACGATGCCCTTTACGATATCAAAGAAGTTTCTATGACTATCTTTTAGCCAAGAAGGGAAAATGTCAGTACATGGACTATTCCGATTGAGGAACTGAAAGTTTGGGCAGAGGAAGAACTGAAGCCGAAGGCACAGATGGCCTACGATGGCGATGGTGAGTATCTTCCAGGAGAATGGTGTACCTTCTGCAAGGTATCAGTAAAATGCAGAGCAAGAGCAGAGGAAAAAATGAAGTTGGCAAGACTGGAATTTAAGATGCCGCCACTTCTGACAGATGCGGAGATTGAAGAAGTACTGGATGTTTTGCCAGATCTGACCAAGTGGGCAAATGAAATCACAGCTTATGCAACGGAGGCTGCCATTCATCATGGAAAAGAGTGGAATGGATTTAAAGTAGTTGAAGGCCGTTCCAATCGCAAGTACCGTGATGAACTTCTGGTTGCAGAAGCAGCAAGGGAACATGGTTACACAGATATTTACCGTCAAACGTTAATTCCTATGACAGAGATGCAGAAACTGATGGGAAAATCTGCTTTTGAGGAAATTCTCGGTGACCTCATTTATAAACCACCGGGCAAGCCGATACTGGTACCAAATACAGACAAGCGTCCGGCTATGAACGTAACAAACGCAGAAAACGAATTTGATAAAATTATGGAGGATTAGTATTATGGCAAACATGAACAGAACAAAAGTTATCACCGGTATCAACACAAAACTTTCTTATTTCCACGGTTGGGAGCCTGTTTCCATCAATGGGGGAGCTGAAAAGTATTCTGTATCTGTACTTATTCCAAAGGACGATACAGAAACCGTAAATGCAGTCAATAAAGCAATCGATGCTGCGATTGAGGAAGGGTGTTGCAAAATTCGGCGGTAAGAAGCCTAATAAGGCTGCAATCAAGCTTCCACTTCGCGATGGTGATATCGAGCGTGACGATGAGGCTTACAAAGGACATTACTTCATCAATGCGAACAGCACAACAGCACCGCAGATTGTCGATCGTGCAGTAAAACCTATCTTGGACAGAAGTGAAGTATATTCCGGATGCTATGCAAGAGTATCTCTTAACTTCTATGCATTTAACTCAAATGGAAATAAGGGGATTGCCTGCGGTCTTGGAAATATTCAGAAGATTAGAGATGGTGAGTCTCTCGGTGGCAAGACCACTGCAGCAGATGACTTCGGAGCAGTAGTGGATGACGATTTCTTAGCATAGGGAGGGCGAGACAATGACAGAAGTGCAGAACTTTATGCTTGTGGTATGTTTTGGATGCACGATAGGCTTCTTGATTGGAACATTTAGCATCATGGTATCAGACGGGATTCATTATCTGAAAAAGAGAATGCGTATGAAGAAAGAGCAGAAAGAACAGAATAACGAATAAATGTTATGGGCGGTATGGAGGATTACTATATCGCCCAATTTTTTTGTTGGAGGGAAATTATTTTGTTGAATTTAGAAATTGATATTGAAACATTTTCATCTGTAAATCTTGCCAAGGCTGGTGTTTACCGTTATGCAGAATCACCGGATTTTGAAGTTCTCTTGTTTGGGTATAGTGTGGACGGAGGAGAAGTAAAAGTAGGCGATCTTGTAAAAGGAGAGAAAATACCAGAAGAAGTAATGAGTGCGCTGGAAGATGAAGCTGTTACGAAATGGGCATTTAATGCTCAGTTTGAACGTATCTGTATTTCTAGAATGTTAGGCTACGAAGCAGGAACATACCTTGTACCGGCGTCCTGGAAATGTTCTATGGTGTGGTCAGCCTATATGGGACTTCCATTATCTTTGGAAGGTGTGGGTGCTGTGCTTGGTTTGGAAAAGCAGAAATTAACAGAAGGGAAAGATTTGATACTAGAGAGGCAATCACAAAGGACCAGATGAGAAAGTTCCTTAAGTTTGTACACGATGATAACGTGTACTGCAAGTATTACGAGGTGTTCTACATCTTGTTCCATACGGGACTTCGAATTTCAGAATTTTGCGGACTTACCATTAAGGATATTGATTTAAAGAACCGCATTATCAATATCGACCATCAGCTTCAGCGAATTGGCAGCATGGAGTATCACATCGAATCCACGAAAACAAATGCCGGTACAAGAAAGCTTCCAATGACGGAGGACGTGTTCCGAATGTTCCGGGCAATTTTGGAAGACAGGCCAACGGATTTTCCGGAGATTATGGTGGATGGTTATGTGGGATTCCTTTTCCGAGATAAGAATGGAATGCCGGAGGTAGCACTTCATTGGGAGCATCGGCTTAAGAATGCGGTGAACCGATACAACAGCATTTTTAGGGTGCAGCTTCCGAAGATTACGCCGCACATTTGCAGGCACACTTACTGCAGCAACCAAGCGAAAGCCGGAATGAATCCCAAAACACTGCAATATCTGATGGGACATTCCGACATTGGAGTGACGATGAACACATATACGCATCTTGGCCTGGATGATGCGAAGAACGAGATGATTCGCATGGAGGAACTGGAGCAGGCGAGAAAAGAAGTGGATAAGGCAGAAGACAAAAAGCCGATGAAACAGAATATGTTCAAAGTAGTTTAAGACAAGCAGCAGACGCTCAGGGGAAACCGTGGGCGTTATTTTTGTGCTTGGGAATTGTAGGATGCTTGGAAAAATAGTATAATTGCTATGAACATTTAATAGATAAAAAGTTGTCTCAATACTAGGTCAGTATATGATACTAGATAAAATGATGAAATAGTTAAGAATGTGAGAAAGGAAAATAGAGTTATGAAAATTAACGCCAAAGACTTATGTTCAATTAAGGATATTCAAGAATTAAAGAGTGTTGATTCAATTAACAATATTCTTAAAGTTATAAATAGTGAAATTACTCCTATGTCTGTTACGGCACAAACATATGAAGAATTGTTTTCAGTAATTGCAGTATTAAAAAAGCAATGGAATAATTTCAATTCTGATGTTTATTTCAAAAATGAGAATGTGAAGATGATTTATTCACTATTGTATGCTCGTCCGGAGGTAAGAAATATAAATATAGGATATTCAGAGGAATTGCTTGAGGATGCGGAAAAAGCGAAAAAATGGTATATAAACTTAGTCAAAAAAATACATCCAGATGCAAATAAGGCATGTCCTGAGGAGGCACAAAAGGCTATGACAGAACTGGAAATTATATACGAAAGAATCCAGAAATGTTTTGCTAACGAAGAGGAAGAATAAATGGAATCTAAAAATAAGAAAGAAGAATTGGAGATACGAAAAGCATCGTCATATGATATCAATTTTCCGGATAATAAATATCTAGAAAACTCAGATAAACAGAGAATCCAAAAGGCTGTTACTGATGGAGGTATTTCAATCGGTAATAAAACTTTTATTTCTGAAAAAGAATTAAATAAATTGCTTGTTACAGATAGAAAAGGGGTTACCAATGCTATGATGAGTACGCCACCTGGCGATTTGAAAAAAGTGGGTGATGTAGAATATATGTCGACTCCACATTTGCAGAAAGAGATTTCTCAAAAACGACAGCAACCAAGAAGTATTACGGAGCAAGAAAAATTAGGATATGCTCAAGATTGTGTTAACGCTTTTTCAAATAATGAAGAATTGAGTAGACAGAGAGCCATAGAAGCAGACTTAATTACAAAACAAAGGGCTCAACTTGGGAAAAAGGTAATTAAAGAGAGAAAGTCAAAAGTGAGTGAATTGTCAGGTAAACCATTAGATGGAATGGCTGAAGTTCATCATAAAGATAGAGTTGCAGATAAACCAGAACGTGCTTTTGATCCTACTAATTTGGCGGTCATTAGAAAAGATGAGCATTCTGAATATCATAATTCAGATTATCCACAGAATGAAAAAGGATACGAACAATTTGAAAAAAAATATAAAAAATAAGGTATATGTGCTTGAACTTTGGGATTCAAAATGCACCCCCCTTACTCAATCAATCGTTAAAAGGTTCAAAAATCGGAGTAGTCTGCACCCCCTTAACTGACTACCAATTAACTACTATCGACTACTACACTAGGCTGTAAATTGCCGCATTTTGCGTGATTTTCAAGAAACTGCACAGAAGTATGTAAGCCAGGAAAGTTCAAAAAAGTCCGCAAAACTGGGCAATCTACGGTATTTCAGGAGGAAAAATATAATGATTAAAATACTTTTTGTTTGCCACGGCAATGTTTAATGGATGTCGTGAAATCCTCGATTTTATTGGATTTCTTTGGGATTAACCAATAATTTACACCTTATTTATACCTTTGGAAGACCGGATCGGAATAGTATAAAAAATAAAGAAATAGATCAAATTAACAGAACTGGTGTTTTTATTTTATAAGGAAAATTGAGTTATCGTATACGTTTAGACAAGACAAATTAAAAAAGAAGATCCTTTTGTCGTAGCAGATAGCACTTCCCTTTAATGACAGATTTTTCTGTTGTTCGCTAACTGATCGTCACCATTCCAATAGTGGGGAATTTCTTATGGCTTGGGGGTTTTCTAGCAAAAATTTCAGTATTGTTAAAATAAAAAATTATATGGAGAGAGAATGTTGCTTATATGAAAAAAATAGATGAGAATTTTTATGGCTATATAAGGGTAGAAGGCGATACTTATACATATAATGTATCAGATAATATAGTCACTTTGCTTCCAGCACAAAGTGATCCCCAAAAAAGAGATGATTCTCTTTATCGCATAAAATCACACAAGACAGATACACCAGAATATTTATTCGGCGAAGATAATAATAGCATGATTGCAATATTGCGTAATGGGAAATTTGTTACAGATCCTATTGGCACTAATGTGGCTATTAGATTTGCAACGCCTATCATTATAAAGGCATGTGGAAATGCTGAAGGATTTTTTAATATGTTGACGGAAGATTGGTGTAAATTTCATGCAATTACGTTTTGTGGTGGAAATATAAATGCATTATATACTCCTGGCATAGCAATCGAGCAACCAGATGTCTCCGAATTATTAAAATATGATGGAGCAAGAACAATAAAAATGCGTCCTTGGAGTGCCTATACTCGGACAACACAATTTCAGATTGAAAATGAAAAAGTAACATTAACTGTTTCAATAGGACAAACCGCAGAAACTAATAATGCAGAAAATAGGGGTGCATATAATCTTGGAAAAGTGTATACCTTTTTTCGTTTTTCCTTTGAAAATGCTCAAGGATTTGAAAAGATGGAAAAATATTACATTATAGCAAGAAAAATTGTTGCGATTTTGACTTCTCAAAATAATATTTGCTTTGAAGAGGTATATCTTAGTCAAAGAAATTCTGAACAAAAGTATTTTAAGACAGGAATATGTAAAATTTTTGATTCTTATGAGAATTATTCTATAAGGCAATGGCATAAAGTGATTCCAATATTTAGTGTTTTTGATTATATTCCCAATTTAATAGATGGAATTGTAAATGGTAAGGTTAATTCATTGCTGGAACTTCTTCCAGAAGATAATAAGATGGTTAACCGAATATCGATTAAAAATGTTCAAGATTTATGTACGGCGTTAGAAGTTTCTTACCAACTAGATGATAAGAGAAAAAGAGAGAAAGATGCACTTATTGAGGAACTAAAAAAGAATATTAAAAATACGATAGCCGAATTTACTAAAGCACATAATGAAATTGATGTAAATAAAGAAACTACAATGAGTAGTGCTTTTCAATATCTGGATTATACATTGAAACAGAAAATACTTACACTATATAATGAAAATAGTGATATAGTGGATGAAATTGTGTCAAAATACTCGTTACCTTCAGTAAATGAGAATAGTATAGCATCTTTTGTAAAATTGCGTAATAATAAGACACATTCTGGTACAGTTGAATGGGGGGAAAGTGCAAAGATATATACACCCTTGTTTGCTATCGTTTATGCTAGTTTTTTTAAATATATTAAATTGCCAGATGAAGTAATTAAATCCACGTTATTACAGATTTTTTAGGTGTGAAACACAAAAAAATATTTAGGCGAAGTGCGGTATTATATAATGCTTTATATATCAAGCCTTTAATGATGCACACCCCTATTCGTAGTCTGCCCCTCCGAGCTGACTACGATTTGACTACTGTATATGGAAGTGCTTTGCATTATTTTGCAAAAAGTGTAGTTGGGGAGAAGAAAAATAGGATGCCCGGAAAAGTCGACAAACCAACGCAAAACTTGGCAATATAGGGCATATCAGAACAGGAGAAATTTATGATTAGAGTTTTATTCATCTGCCACGGCAATGTTTAATGGATGCTGTGAAAACCTTGATTTTATTGGATTCTTTGGGGATTAATCAATAATTTACACCTTATTTATACCTTTGGAAGATCGGATCGGAATAATAGAAAAATAGTAAGGCGTTGGAGAAATCCGGCGCCTTTTATCATATCGTGTAAATACTATTTTCTTGAAAATACAACGAAAATATGTTGAATTATAAATGTGACATAAAAAAAGTCAAATTTATAAAAGGTGATTGATATGAAAGAATTTTTGGAGAAGTCATTGCGGCAACAGGTGACAATAATGGAAGATAAAGAATTATATAAAAAGTTTCCATTGGTTTATCGTGGGAGATATGACATTTTCAAAGTAGAGACGAATGGTGTAGTATGGATGGCTATTTATCCGAAAGACAATGTTGGCCTTATCATGTTACGGAGAGATAGAGCAAAAGTGGAAAAAATAACAGGATTAAACTGTGCCATATTTCTTGATAGAACGACATTTTATATAAAAGAGAAATTGTTGGAAGAAGGAATTCCTTTTGTGCCGAAAGGAAAACAAGTTTATCTTCCATTTATTGGATATTTGCTGAGTAATGCAAATGAAAGGGAACTGACACCGGTTTATTTGATTTCATTTTTGACACAGAAAATGCTTTTGGTGGCTATTTATGAGAGGTGGAATGAAGTAAAAGTATCTGAAGCGGCAGAAAGATTGAGTGTATCACGAAAATCTGCAAGTAGATGTTTTGATGAGCTGGAATATTTAAATATTGATGTACTGGGAATGAAAGGTAAATCAAGAGTCATCAATGTTCCAGATGATCGAAAGGAGTTTTGGAAAGAAAATATAGGTATACTAAGAAATCCTGTGATTCGAAAATTTGTCCTTCGAGAAGATATAAAACTCGAAAAAAAGGCAGGTATTTCTGCTTTGTGTGAGTACTCTCTTTTGTCTGATAATGCTTATCCAACTTATGCTGTAACAAAGAAAAAACTTAAAGCAAGTGGTGTGAAAATGGAAAAACAGGCAAGTGTATCAGAAGATATAGGCTGTGTTGTATTGGAATTGGGATATTTTATTGATTTCTTCGGAAAAGGATTGCAGGATCCTTTGAGTGTGGCATTGTCACTGACAAGAGAGGAACAAGAAGAACGAGTAAAAATTTCTGTTAATGAAATGTTGGAGGAATACGTATGGTCAAAGGATTAGATATATTTCGTAAATACTTTGCAGATTATGAAAGTCAATATGTTTTAATAGGCGGCCACTGCTTGTGATATTTTATTCGAAAGCAATGAAGTCAATTTCAGAGAATGTGAAACTTTTTCTGTAAATAATGTTTTAGAAGGTCTTCTATGGTAAAATATTTTATCATAAGGAGGCCTTTTATTATGGCAAGAGAAAAGAAACCTGTACACAAAGTACAAATGACAGAAGGAAAACGTAACATCATTCACCAGCTCTTGAAAGAATACGATATCCAATCAGCAGAAGATATCCAGGATGCGCTGAAAGATCTTCTTGGTGGAACCATCAAAGAGATGATGGAAGCGGAAATGGATGACCACTTGGGATATGAAAAATCACAACGTTCTGATAGCGGTGATTATCGCAATGGTTATAAGCGAAAAAGAGTGAATAGTCGTTATGGTTCTATGGAGATTGAAGTTCCACAAGACAGAAAATCAACTTTTGAACCTCAAGTAGTAAAGAAACGTCAGAAAGACATTTCAGATATCGATCAGAAGATTATTTCTATGTATGCAAAAGGTATGACAACCCGGCAGATTTCAGAAACAATCGAAGATATTTATGGTTTTGAAACATCCGAAGGTTTTATATCAGATGTTACAGACAAGATTCTCCCACAAATTGAAGACTGGCAGAATCGGCCATTAGATGAAGTTTATCCAATCCTGTATATTGATGCGATTCACTATTCCGTCCGTGATAATGGAGTGATCCGGAAGCTTGCTGCGTATGTCATTCTTGGGATTAATGCGGAAGGTAAGAAAGAAGTGCTTACTATCAGTATTGGAGAAAATGAAAGTTCCAAGTATTGGCTCTCCGTCTTAAACGAATTAAAAAATCGTGGTGTAAAAGATATCCTGATCATTTGTGCAGATGGACTCACAGGTATCAAAGAAGCGATTGCGGCAGCATTTCCTAAGACAGAATATCAAAGATGTATCGTTCATCAAGTGCGAAATACCTTGAAATATGTTCCAGATAAAGACAGAAAAGCATTTGCCACAGATTTGAAAACGATATATCAGGCAGCGGATGAAAAGAAAGCTTTGGCAGCTTTGGATCGGGTAATGGAAAAATGGACTGCAAAATATCCGAATTCCATGAAACGCTGGAAGGATAACTGGGATGCTATTTCCCCAATCTTCAAGTTTTCAGCAGCGGTTAGAAAGGTCATTTATACAACAAATGCCATTGAATCTCTGAATTCCACTTATCGGAAGCTGAACCGTCAGAGAAGCGTCTTTCCAAGCGATACAGCCCTGTTAAAAGCTCTGTATCTGGCCACTTTTGAGGCTACGAAAAAATGGACGACCACAATCCGGGATTGGGCTCAGGTTTATGGAGAACTGAGTATTATGTATGAGGGGCGTTTACCAGAATAATTAAAAACTTGGTTAAAAAGACAGGCGGGAAACCGCCTGCTCTTGACATGCCTATAGGTAACTGTTATATATAAAGCAAGAGCGACAAGCATGATTCACAAGCTTATCGCCCTTAATTATCATAGAAGGATCTTATTTACAGAGTTTTTCTCATACTCTCCGGGAATCCGCAAAGTTACTTGATAAAGTGGCAGGCAACGACTAAATAAAACTTTCCCTTATTTCCCTTACGATTATCTCATAAGGGCAAAAATAAGGGAAAATACATATCATTTCACTAATGAATGGGCTGAAAAGCCTGTAAAATAGGGAAAGTTAGAAAGATATTTCGGCAAATTGGAAGTTGTCCGTTTCTATGGAAAATATAATCTGATTGTTCTATGATATCCACCATGTTCCATCTTGGTGCTGCTGCAAAGAGCCAAGCGCCTCTGATAACACATTTCCCTTGAAATCTCTCACGATCACTTTTTCATAATATTTATATTCTTCGGTTGCACAGTCTTTTTCATCGTCCCAGCCCTCTTCCACCCAGGCTGAGAGATATACTTTTCCATCTGCTATCATCATTACACTTTCATTGGGATTCTTGGGAAATCTAAAACTTTCCGGATAATAGCTGGTAAACGCATCATCCTCGCTTGTAATGTGAACATCCTCTCCGATAATGCGCAGATTATAAGGGTCTACGTCCCCTATATTCAGTTGTGTGATCAACTTCGGGGGATTATCTGGAAGATACTGGAATAGAGCGATTTTCCCGCTATTATAATCTCCCTGTAAAAGCCAAAAAGAATTCTTTAGATAAACCGGTTTTCCATATAATACATTTCTCTGCTTTTGAAATGGCTCATAAATTTTACCAGTATCATAATCATAAAAAGATATCGTTGAACCTTGATACCCGCCTTTTTTTGACCATTCAATCATATCATAAAAGTCCGTTGTATCACTCATTGCATAACCGACACCTTTCTGTTGTCACAACATTGCGTATTCTTCTTTTTCTATCCCCAAAGGATACCTGCTAAAACAGCAAGGGAAATTCAAATTCTTCTCCTGGGGAGAAAGGAGATTCACCGGATATTTCCGTAACTTTAAAGTTTGCTCCATTCCATCCGTTGATTTTGATAATGCCCTTCACACTCCCATCTTTTGATGCATAGACCAGTTCTCCGTTTCCATTATCGACAAAAGTTCCTTCTGTTTCGCCCTGTCTGTAAATGGAAATCACAGCCTCATCTTCGCCTTCCCAGTTCTGCCTGGTAATCAAAGAACTGTATACAGCATCGGTTCCCTGATTGTCTACAAATGTTCCATACTTTGCGGAAGTTTCCGGCATAACAAATGCTTCCCCTTTTATCTTCGCTAACTCTCTTGCCAGAATATAAGCCCTGTTTTTTGTAATTTCCTCCAGGAAAGAATTCTGAAGGAGCGGATACATGCTACCATTTTCTTCTCTGGATCCAACATTTAATAAAATTACTTCTTCTTTCATATTTATCCAGTTTCTCTGCTTGGTAAGAAGGTTCTCCTTCGTCCGCTGATCCGCCAAATTGCTGAATCTGCTCCAAAGATTATTCAATTCCGTATCCCATATCGTATAAAGCCATTGAGCGGCTACATTCATTTCGCTCTGCGTTTGTGCTGCCTCAGCTAATGGGGTATACTTTTGTGTAATCTTCTCAATATTTGTTAATTCTTCCTGTAGAGATGTGGAGTCAGATACTACATCATCTACATCTGCTTTAATATCCATAGAATAATCATAAGTAAAATCAATTCTCAGTTCTTCATTCGATTCAAGTTCATCATTTTCACTGCTTGTAGAAGCGGTCTGTTCTTTCACCGGAGAATTTTCGATTCCTGTATTCTCCTTACCACATCCGGTACAAATTCCCACGATCAACACCAATGCCAGCATATGGATTCTTTTTTCCATGTATCCATATTTTTCATTGAACGGACTGTTCTGTAACATAAACCACCAAAACCACATAACATTCACCGCCCTAACTTCCGATCGAAATGCGTCTGATTTTCCTGCTGCCATGCCATTACATAATCTTTTTCCCCGGTAGCTTCATCCAGGCCACTATACTGAATCTCAAATCCTTCTCTTCGATAAAAAGATACTGCCCGTGTATTTTTGCAATATACGTTCAAAAACAATTTGTTCCTTTTATCCTTCGCATAATTCAACAGGATTTTACCTATACCCTGCGCCTGCATTTCATCAGAAACAAAAATGCCCTCTATATATTCGTCGTTCAGCCCTATAAAGCCTTGTATTTCCTGATTATCCTCATAGACATAGACCGTTGCCTGTAACAACAGTTCTTTTACCAATTCAAAATTACTTTTCCAATATTGAGCAGGAATAAAATCATGTGCCTTTATATTGGTATTTAACCAGATCTCTGCAACTTTATTTATATCTGCTTTTCGTAATTCTCTGATCATAACAGTGACACTCCTGCATATCCCGATTTAGCATTCTACATTTTCTCTTATCCTGCGAATCCTTTTCCAATAACAGCCGCTTGTTTTTCCCTTCGCACATTATATCATAAAAATAACGACACCGTATGCCGCAACACACAATGCCGTTATCTTTATCTTCTTACTCCTGCCTGTCGTCGTAGCTGTCCAGGAAATGATGCTTTTTCCCGCCCTGCTTATAGGCGATCACCGTATCCAGGTTTACATTTTCCACACTGCGGAAAATATGGGCCTCCACATCGGGATTTTTCTCCTTCATGGTGCGGATGAGCTCCTTGATCTCTACCCGTTTGGAACGATTTTCCTCGTTGTTGCAGGTGGTACACGTGTCCGTGAACTTGCAGGCGCACTGGATGAAATGCAGGTGGTTGTAATCCCGCCACGCTTTGATGTCATCCTCCCGGATGAGGTACAGCGGGCGGATCAGCTCCATGCCCTCAAAGTTGGTACTGTGCAGCTTGGGCATCATCGTCTGGATCTGGGCGCCGTAGAGCATGCCCATGAGAATCGTCTCGATGACATCATCGTAGTGATGGCCCAGGGCGATCTTATTGCAGCCCAGCTGTTTTGCAAAATTGTACAGGTGGCCGCGGCGCATTCTGGCGCACAGATAACAGGGGGATTTCTCCACATGGTACACCGAATCAAAAATATCGGATTCGAAAATCTCCACCGGAATGTGCAGCTTCTTGGCGTTATCCTCGATGACCTGCCGGTTCTCGGGGCTGTAACCCGGATCCATGACAATGTATTTTACCGAAAACGGCACCTTGCTGTATTTCTGCAATTCCTGGAACAGCTTGGCCATCAGCATGGAATCCTTGCCGCCGGAGATACAGACCGCCACGCAGTCTCCTTCTTTTACCAGCTCGTACCGGCGCACTGCTTTTGTGAACTGACACCAGATGGAACGGCGGAACTTCTTCATCAGGCTCCGCTCCACCTTCTCACAGACATCTTCCTCCCGCTTCATCTCGGCCATAAGCCAGCCCAGATAGCCGCCTGCCAGGCTGTACGCCTCATAACCGGCCTCTTCCAGCTCTGCCGCCGCATCCACGCTGAATCGGCCTCGCGTACAATAAATTACCAGCTTCTGCCCGGCAAATTCCGAATGTTCTTTGACGGCCTCCACCAGTCCCTCCGCCGGCATATGGATGGCCCCGGGCACCATGCCGTAGGCCACATCCTGATCGCCTCTCATATCGATGAGCCGGTAACTGCCCGGCTCCCATTTTCTAAATTCCGCAACTGTTATTTCCATTATATTCGCTCCATTGTCATCTGATCCGGTTCTCTGTTCTGTCTGTCACAGAATTTTTCTGTAGATCTCTTTTTCATTTTTTATAGCAACTTTACAGCAACTATCATACCTTTTTATTTCCGCTCTTGTCAACAAGCAGACCTCCGTCGGATGGAACGTTTCCTGATCACAGACAGCAGCTTGAAAGCTTTACCGGTACAATCCTTCACCCAAAAATAAAGTGCGTAAATTTTGAATATATTTTCTCAATTTACGCACTTCATTTATAATTTCATTCCCTTACTCAATCAACTACCGGATCAACGACAGTCCCGGATTCAACATATCCTGGATAACTTCTGTGGGGATGACGAATTCCGGGCATCCCATGGACGCAGGCGCCACCTCTGCCTCGTCAAAGGCAATGACCAGTTTTCCATCACTGTTGATGTAGAAGTTCTGATTCTCCCGGATCTGCCTGAAATTCCACTCCGGGAAGTCCTCCTCATCCAGAAAATACCTGTTGCTGTCATCCTCTTCCATCTGTTCCTTCATCTGTTTCCTGATTTCATCACTGATGGCGGTGGTATAATCACTGCCACTTCTGAACAGGTTGGACAGCGTTAATTCTGTTCCGGTGGTTTTATCCAGATGATAATACCGGTTTGTCTCCACAGCATCCCCTGCAGTCTGCAATGCACTGACCTTGATGGAATACAGCTTGTCATTGTCGGTTACCACATCATAGGAAATGTTCAGTCCTTCATACCCTTCTCCATTTTCCTCCATGGACTGCTTGAATTCTTCCACAAACTGATCAGTATAGGACTGAATGTTCGCATTGATTTTTGCCACGTTATCCTGCAGCTCCTGACTGCCGTTCTCATCCCCGGCACTCATCTGCGGTACGTTTACGTCTGCCTGATAATGTTCCTCATCCACCTGAAAATCCCGGAAAGTCACAGTTTTCACGATAACACCCAGCACCGGGATCTTCTCCATGGCCATGCTGACAGATGCGCTGCTGTTGGCCAGAACAGTGATGCACACCGCTGCTGCAGCGGCTGTCATGCCTGCACCCTTCCAAAATGATCTTTTCTGTTTCTTCTGTGTATTCTGTTCTCTCATGCGATACTCCTTCTTTCCATGTTGGTCTTCACGGTTTCCCACTGCACTTCTGTCCTCCTGTGTCTTACCCGCAGTCTGCATATTTTCCATGAATGGCTCCTGCCCGGTCTGCGTCATCTTCTCCGCTTCTGTTTTCTTTTTCATCTCCCGGATAGCCTGCTCCATGCGGAAAATGCCCTCCTCCGGGACAGGGATTGCTTCATACTGTTTTTTTAACTCCTGCAGGCACGATTCCATTCCGCATTCTTCCACTTCGTTCATCTCCGACAGATCCGGCGCTCCCTGCTGCTTCGTCTGTGCAGTGCTCTCATCCGGATACATTTTCTCATTTCCGGTGATCTTTGTTTTCTTCTCTTCTCTGTCTCTCATTTAAACGACACCCCTCTTTCCTGTTCTGCTGCTTCCGGCCCCTGCCGGTTCCTCCAGATACCCCCGCAGCTTTTTCAGCGCCCGGTAAAGCCGGGATTTCACGGTATTGACGTTTTCTTTTTCCGTATCCGCGATCTCATCCAGTGTCATATCTTCAAAATATTTACAGATCACCACGGTGCGCTCCTTCTCGTCCAGCTGCTGCAATGCCCGGTAAAGATCGGTTTCCTCGTAGGTATCCTCCCGTCCTTCCTCGGGCAGCTCCTCGCCTGCTGCCACTTCCCTGCGGTTCCTGCGCAGGTATTCCCGCGCCGTATTGATCATAATTCTGTAAACCCATGTATCTGCAAACTGGGGATATTTTAACTGCTCTGCTGCTGCGATGGCCCGGCAGGCCCCTTCCTGCACAATGTCCATGGCATCTTCCTGATTGCTCGCATAGCAGAAGGCCAGCCGGTAATATTTGTCATACTGTTTTACCAGCGTTGCATGGATCACTTCTTCCGGTGTCTGCACATCTCTCATGTCTACCACCTCGTATTTCTTTGTAGCTACATATATTAGACCACGAAACCGAAAAAATAGTTTCACTTTTCTTTTTTTAATTTCTTAAATTTTTATGATGATTGCAATTACCCGATTGACTTTTGGTTACCATAAAGTCATACTGATAGTAACAGAAGATTTTCTTCTTATGAACGGAAAGGATGTGATTACCGATGGACATTACAGTCTCCGGTGATATTGAGCAGGAATTTCTTGCGCTTGTCCGTGATATTTTGGAAGACACAGAATTTCAGAAATTAAGTCTGTACCGGCAGCACAGAAAGACAACCAGACTGATGCACAGCATCAACGTCTCCTATATTTCCTGGCTGATCGCCAGAAAGCTGGGATGGGACGCGACCGCAGCCGCAAGAGCAGGTCTGCTGCATGACTTTTTCTTATACGCATACGGCGAAGATACCCCCTCCGGCAAGCTGATGGCCTTTGACCACCCGCGGACAGCTGCGAAGAACAGTGCAGAGCGCTTTGACATTTCCGAGAAGGAGCGTAAGGCAATCCTGTCCCACATGTTCCCTCTGGGGCCTGTGCCCACCAGCAGAGAGGCCTGGCTGCTCACGTTTACCGATAAGGTGTGCGCTTCCGTGGAATTCTTCCACGTGGACATTGCGCTGGCAAGAGAAGGACGGATTACCATTCTGCCCGCTTAATATCATTTATCAAAAAAATTACCACCTTTTACATTTATATTCTGTGGGTGGCAGAACGACCGAAAAGGACTGTCTGTACTAGGCAGTCTCTTTTCTTTTTCATTTGTCTCATATGAAATGAAAAGAGCCTCCGCGTCACAGATTGCTCTGCGTCGCGTCAGCTCTTTTTCTGAGGTATATATGGGTAATATGAAAATAATGATGTAGGCGAATATTACTGGATTGCCTTGAACGCCTCATCCAGATCCTGGATGATATCGTCAATATTCTCAGTTCCGATGGAGAGACGGATGGTATTCTTGTAGATACCCTGCTCCTTTAACTCCTCCTCATTCAGCTGAGAATGTGTGGTCGAAGCGGGATGGATAACCAGGGACTTCACGTCCGCCACGTTTGCCAGCAGGGAGAACAGCTCCAGATTGTCAATGAAGTCACGGGCTTTCTTCTCGTCACCCTTGATCTCGAAGGTAAAAATGGAACCTCCGCCGTTCGGGAAATATTTCTTATATAATGCCTGCTGCTCCGGATCATCCGTTACAGAAGGGTGATGTACACGTTCCACCTGCGGATGATTGTTCAGGTATTCCACAACCTTTAATGCGTTCTGCACATGACGCTCTACGCGCAGGGACAATGTCTCCAGCCCCTGCAGGAAAATGAACGCGTGGAACGGAGAAATGGTTGCTCCTGTGTCACGCAGCAGGATGGCACGAATCTTGGTTACAAATGCTGCAGGGCCAACTGCCTTGGTAAAGCTGATGCCATGGTAGCTGGGGTTGGGCTCTGTGAGAGACGGGAACTTGCCGGATGCCTCCCAGTCAAACTTACCGCTGTCTACGATAACGCCGCCAATGGTTGTTCCGTGGCCGCCGATGAACTTGGTTGCGGAATGTACCACGATGTCTGCGCCGTACTCAATCGGGCGTACCAGATAAGGGGTTGCGAACGTATTGTCTACAACCAGCGGGATCTTGTGCGCATGCGCGATCTTTGCCACCTTCTCGATATCTACCACATCGGAGTTGGGGTTGCCCAGTGTCTCGATGAAAATTGCCTTAGTGTTCTCTTTGATGGCTTTCTCAAAAGCGCCTTCCTCGAAAGGATCTACGAAATCAGCGGTGATGCCGTACTCCGGCAGTGTGTGTGCCAGCAGATTGTAAGTACCGCCGTAAATATTTTCAGCAGCAACGATATGATCGCCGTTGTGTGCCAGGTTCTCGATGGTGTATGCAATGGCAGCTGCACCGGATGCAACAGCCAGTGCTGCAACGCCGCCCTCTAAGGCTGCGATTCTCTGCTCAAAAACATCCTCGGTGGGGTTGGTCAGACGGCCGTAAATGTTGCCGGCATCTGCCAGGCCGAATCTGGCCTCTGCATGGTCGCAGTTGCGGAATACATAGGAAGAGGTCTGGTAGATCGGCACGGCTCTTGCGTCAGTGACCGGATCAGGATTCTCCTGTCCCACATGAAGCTGTAATGTCTCAAATTTGAATTTTCTGTCTGCTCTCTTAATTTTTTCACCCATTTTATATATCCTCCATTTTTTAATATTACTTTTACTTTTCCTATATCATTATTTTCTTATCTTTATCTCTCAAATTATTCCGTGCTTCACACGCTCACCATGCATGCTCCGCTATCCACATACTGTGAAATAGTGCTTTGCTTTTATGTTCATGGGAAAATACATCACGAAGCCTTTTCCCGCGATTGTGCAAACACAAATGATATTTAGCCCTTCCGCCTCTTACTCTGTAAACAGAGGTGTGGAATAATATCGGTCTCCGCTGTCGGGAAGCAGTGCCACGATGGTCTTGCCCTCATTCTCCGGACGCTGTGCCAGCTGCAGTGCTGCGTACAGGGCTGCACCGGAAGAAATACCGGTGAGGACGCCCTCGGTTCTTGTCAGCTCCTTGGATGTCTCGAAAGCTTTCTCGTTCTCCACAGGGATGATCTCGTCATAAATCTGTGTGTTCAGCACTTCCGGAACAAATCCTGCGCCGATACCCTGAATCTTGTGCGGGCCGGATTTTCCTTCGGAAAGCACCGGGGAAGTTGCAGGCTCAACAGCCACGATCTTCACTTCCGGCTTCTTGCTCTTCAAGAACTCACCGATACCGGTTACGGTTCCGCCGGTACCAACACCAGCTACGAAAATGTCAACAGCACCCTCGGTGTCATTCCAGATCTCCGGGCCGGTGGTCTCTCTGTGAACCTTCGGGTTTGCCGGGTTGTTGAACTGTCCCGGGATGAAGCTGTTCTCAATGGTTGCTGCCAGCTCATCTGCCTTGGCGATGGCCCCCTTCATGCCCTTGGCGCCGTCTGTCAGAACAATCTCTGCACCGTAAGCTTTCAGGATGTTTCTGCGCTCCACGCTCATGGTCTCCGGCATGGTGAGGATCACGCGGTAGCCCTTGGCTGCTGCGATGGCTGCCAGGCCGATACCGGTGTTACCGGAAGTGGGCTCGATGATGACGGAGCCGGGCTTTAACTGGCCGCGCTCTTCTGCATCCTCAATCATCGCCTTGGCGATACGGTCCTTTACGCTTCCTGCCGGGTTAAAATACTCCAGCTTCACCAGAAGTCTTGCTTTCAGGTCGTATTTCTTCTCAATATTCACTGCCTCAACCAGAGGTGTATTTCCAATCAGTCCTAATGTTCCTTTATAAATAGCCATTGTTTGTTCCATCCTTTCCTTTTTTCAAATCTGATTTTTTCATATGATCCCATTTACCATCGGTTGCTTTATCTGTTCAGGCAGCTGCACATGACGGCTGCATCCATCTTGCCGCTACACATTCGCTGCATCCAACAACGATCCGTACTGCTCTGTGCCTTATACCTCATATGCATCTCCTCTTTTCTTAATTTGTATTCTCTTGCTTTCCTACTAAGTTTTGTTTTCCTATATGTTCCGTAGGAATTAAGTAGATTGTATTTCCTTTTTCTGGATTTGTCAATACCTTTTTTTTTAAAATCTGCGTGAACTGTTAGATCACGTAGTCGTTTCCCATTTCCTGGTGCCACTCGATGAGATCAGCCAGCGTATATTTGTCCACCACGCTCTTGATGGCCTGATCCAGCTCCTTCCACAACCGCAGTGTCACGCACTCTGATGCCCGGGAGCAGTCGTTGTCCTCGCCCATGAGGCAGTCCACCGGCGCCAGGCTGCCTTCTGTCAGCCGCAGAATCATGCCTACCTTGTAATCCTCCGGCTTTTTCGTCAGCCGATAACCGCCCTGGGGACCGCGGATGCTCCGCAGGTATTCCGCCCGCACAAGCACGGAAATGATCTGCTCCAGATATTTCACAGAAATGTCCTGCCGCTTTGCAATGTCCTTCACCCGCACGGGTTCATCTGTATCGTGGAGCGCAATGTCCAGCATGAGCCGCAGCGCATATCTTCCCTTCGTTGAAATTTTCATATGATATCCCTTCCTTACCTTATATAGTCTTTTGAGATTTTCTCGGTTTTTTCATTCGTTTCTTATATCATACTATCCTGATAGGAAAAAAGCAACCTCTTTTTCCTATATATTTACAGGGATACAGTTTTGCGAATGGCGCGCGTGAACTGCAGAATAGCGCGGATGACAAGGGCATGCAAAAAGGAAGCACAGGAATCTCTTCCCGCACCTCCCAAAGGGGTATCTCATATTCTTTTATCGTGTTTTCCCGGATCAGCGCCGCATCAGATACAGCACGCCTCCGAAAAATCCAAGCCCCGCGCTGATATAAAGCGCTCCGACCATAATCAGCATCAGGCTCTCTCCCAGCGGATGTCCTGTAGCCAGCGCTCCCACCGTCATCACGGCAAATCCGATCACAAACGATGCTGCGATCGTGTACAGGAGAAATATCGTATTGGTGCTGATCTTGCATTTATCGTGTAAATGATCTGCTTTTTCATATAAATAACGCATCTGTTTCTCCTCCTTACTGTCTTTCATTGTAAAGAGGATATATGAAATCTGCTTTTCCTTTATGTAAAAATTATGTTATAGATGCCAGGGTCGAAAGGTCCAAAAGACGGTTGTGCTTGCACAATAAAACTTTTGAACTTGAGACCCGCCCCAATATGAGGATAAAAATTCGACGCATGTCGAACGATATCCGAATGTGGGGGAGAATTGCGGGAGTACAACGTACGGAGCAATTCGAAAGGCATCATTCTCTTTCTGTAAGGCATCTGGGTTTTTACTTAAGGAACGCCCGGAATGCCAGGTAGTTTTCATACAGATCGGCCTTGGAGATCACCTCATAGGGTGAATGCATGGAGATCACCGGCACGCCCAGGTCGATGGTGTCAATGTTCATCTGGGCCACGAATTTGGCGATGGTTCCGCCGCCGCCGAAATCTACCTTGCCCAGCTCACCGGTCTGCCAGATAACGCCGTTTTCATCGAAAATCTTCCGCAGGAAAGCGATGTACTCCGCATCCGCGTCGCTGGAATTGCCCTTGCCGCGCACACCGGTGAATTTCATCATGCCTGCGCCGCAGGACAGATAAAACGCGTTGTTTTTCTCGCTGACGGACGGATAGTTGGGATCAAAGGCCGCATCCACATCCGCGGAAATGCACTTGGACACCGCGCGCACGGCTGCCGAAGACGCACCGAAAGAAGCCGCAATGGCGTCGATGAGGTCTGTAAACAGGGCGCTCTGGATGCTGGTGGTGCCCTCGCTGCCGATTTCTTCCTTATCCACCAGAACGACCATCACCGTGTGCTCCGGGGAAGTCTCGTCAAACATGGCTTTCTGGGCCGCATAGGCGCACACCCTGTCGTCATGGCCATAGCCGCCGATGAGGGAGCGATCCAGGCCCACATCGGAGGGCTGGAATGCCGGAACGAGGGAAAGCTCTGCGCTCAGGAAATCTGCCTCCTCGATGCCGTATTTTTCCTTGAAAATATGGAGCAGGTTGTTTTTCACCGTCTTGTCTTTATCATTGTCCGCTGCCTGATAAGGGATATTGCCAAACCAGATGTTCAGATCCTCACCCTCGATGGCCTCGCCCAGCGGTTTCTTATTCTGCTTGGCCGCCAGATGGGGCAGAAGATCACTGATATAGAAAACCGGATCAGCCGCATCCTCGCCGATCTTCACGTTCAGCACGCTGCCGTCCTTCAACGCCACCACGCCGTGCAGCGCCAGCGGAATTGCCGCCCACTGGTATTTGCGCAGACCGCCGTAATAGTGGGTTTTGCCCAATGCTACGCCATCCGACTCATAGAGCGGCATCTGTTTCAGATCGATCCGCGGGCTGTCAATGTGCGCACCCACAATGCGGATGCCGTCCTCGGCCACATCCCGACTGCCCACCCGGATCAGATAAATATTTTTGCCCCGGTTGTTATAATACACCTTATCGCCCGGCACCAGCTTTGTGCCGAACCGAAAAGGCCGGTAGCCCTGGCGCTTCGCTTCCTCCTCCACATACGTGCAGGCCTCCCGCTCCGTCTTGGATTCCCCGAGAAATGTCTTGTACTCCTCGGCAAAATCAAAGATCTCTTTCATCAGCGCTTCGTCTGCCACTTCATATACATTGGTTCTTTTATAAGAAAATTCATCCATTTTATGACACTCCTTCCCTGCTGTCACGCTTTCTTCATTGTACCGCAGGAAAGCGGGAAAGACAATGCCAAATCCCACACCTGTAACCATTGAAACTCCAACACCCGCAGCCGTCGAAAGTCCCCTCCTACTCCAGAAACAGTTTTACAACAACAACTGCAAGGAATACGATCTTAGCCACCCATTCTACCCAGCCAAAGCCTTCCTGCAGCCGGTATCCTGTCGCCGATCCTTCCTGCGGCTTTCCATTTTCCCTTATCTGGGAAATATCACGGCTTTCCATGATCGCTCTGAGCAGTATATGCAATATTACCATCAGAAAACTTACCCAATATAAAATACCCAGTACCGGCTGTTCTGTCAGATATGTTTTCCCGGCATAAAAAACACTTACGCACAAAAGCACTACCAACAGGAACTGCGACTGCGGCTGTTCTTTCAGATCCAGATTTTCCTGCTGCAACAGGGGCTGCTGCTCCTGTCCCTTGATTGCCCGATAATAGCTGGTCTTATTCACCGTGCACACATGTTCCCAGCCTTTCTCCCCGGCCTCCGTCCAGGACAGCGTAAAATATCTGTCCGGCACGACTGCATACTGCTCCGGCTCGCCCTTTTCCCAGCAAAAGCACCACACATTTCCACCGGTCAGCCGCCAGCCCTTCTGCGAAATCCGATTAAGGAAACGGGTCTTTCCCTCAATTCCCATTCCATCTATGACGTTCAACTGGTACATATATCCCCTCCTTTTCCATAGCATAACATCCTCACAACCCTGTGCCAAGACTAAAGTTCCCCATAAAATAACGGCCTGCATTTCACACAGACCGTCATTTTTCTATGTCCTTAGATCGCCTCCAGCGCCTGAGCAATGTCTGCGATGAGGTCTTTTTTGTCCTCCAGGCCGCAGGAAATCCGGATCAGCCCTGCCGGGATGCCTGCTGCAGCCAGCTGCTCATCGTTCATCTGCCGGTGGGTGGAGGTTGCTGGGTTCAGACAGCACGTTCTGGCATCGGCCACATGGGTCTCGATGGCTGCCAGCTTCAGATTTTTCATGAACTTCTCTGCCGCTGCTCTTCCGCCCTTTAACTCGAAGGAAACGACGCCGCAGCCGCCGTTGGGCATGTATTTCTGCGCCACCTGATAGTATTTATTGGAGGGCAGGCCGGGGTAGTTGACGAACGCCACCTTCTCCTGGCTTTCCAGAAATTCAGCCACTGCCTGACCGTTTTCCACATGTCTCGGCATGCGCACATGCAGGGATTCCAGTCCCAGATTCAGGATAAACGCATTCTGTGGCGACTGGATGCAGCCCAGGTCACGCATAAGCTGGGACGTACATTTCGTGATAAATGCCCCTTCTTTGCCGAATTTCTCTGCATAGGTAATGCCATGATAGGACTCATCCGGCGTACACAGCCCCGGAAACTTGTCTGCGTGGGCCATCCAGTCAAATTTACCGCTGTCAATGATGGCGCCGCCCACTGCCGCACCGTGGCCGTCCATGTATTTCGTGGTGGAATGAGTCACGATGTCCGCGCCCCACTCCATGGGCCGCAGGTTTACAGGCGTCGGGAAGGTGTTGTCCACGATCAGCGGTACACCATGGGCATGGGCTGCTTTTGCGAACTTTTCAATATCCAGTACCGTCAGCGCCGGGTTGGCAATGGACTCCCCGAATACCGCTCTTGTATTCTCCCGGAAAGCTGCGTTCAGCTCTTCTTCGGAACAGTCCGGATCCACAAACGTTACATCAATGCCCATTTTCTTCATTGTTACGGAAATCAGATTGTATGTTCCGCCATAAATAGATGAGGAAGAGACAATATGGCTGCCTGCCTCGCAGATGTTAAACAGGGCAAAAAAATTTGCCGCCTGTCCGGAAGAAGTAAGCATTCCTGCAGTACCACCCTCCAGTGCCGCGATCTTCGCCGCCACATGGTCATTGGTTGGATTCTGAAGTCTGGTATAGAAATAGCCGGATGCCTCCAGATCAAATAACTTACCCATATCCTCACTGGTATCGTATTTGAAGGTGGTTGACTGAATGATCGGAATCTGTCTCGGCTCTCCATTGCCGGGAGTATAACCTGCTTGCACACATTTTGTGTTAATTGAATAATCCATAGTTTTCCTCCACATTTATATGATATTTTTTATTTTCTATGTTATACGCATTTCCTACTCCTGTAAAGGGAAAAGAATCCTGTTTCTCAAAGGCTTTACATCTTCGCGGACGAATCAACTTCAGCTGCCGCCCGATTTTATGGAAATGTCCTTATTGGGGCAATGTGTCTTTATATTGTTTGTAGTCCCCTTCTGTAAGCAGCTTTTCATATGCATTATAAGCATCCTGTAAACTGTCATATTTTTTCGCAGCACCCGCTATTTCCGTTCTCACACTTGCATTTAAATGACCGGCAATTGCTATATAATCAGGACCATAACCGACCCGTTTCGCAGTTGTTGACTCTGAAACATAGAATTTATTATCTGCTGTACAGATAATTACCGGAATCTTTTTACCTTCGCCAACCTCATTAGTATTTGCTGAAGTCCAAATCATACAACGCTTGGATTCCTTAGAAGGATTTCCATAAAATGCCCATGTTCCCCGCTTAAGCAAACTGTCAGACTCCATTTTGTCCACAATTTTAGAAACCATCAACGACTTCTGGCATCTGGAATCAATCTCAAATGTTCCCTTCACACCATTCAGGGCACCGCTCTCCTTCAAAAGCTTATCAAAATCTTCATTCATATTGAACCAGTTTGTTTTTATGCTATCTCCGTCTCCATCCTTCCACTCAAACAGTACACCTGTTTCCGGATTTATGGAAACTTCACATATACCACCCGGAACCGGATAGCCTTTCCAGTGCACGGTATCAGGATCACTGTTTGAATGAGAAATTCCGGCAATCGTAACCATATCTGCTGACTGCCATTTTGCAATTTTCTGTTTCAGATGAACAATCTCCTTCACATCCTCTTTTTCTTCTATTCCCGTCTCTATCATCACTTTGCTATACGCTGTTCGAACATTCTCAAGATCCGTTGACTCTCGGCTTCTCTCCACATATTTTGAATAAGTTGGCATAAGAATTCCTATAAGAATTGCCAGAATTGCAACTACGATCACCAACTCTACAAGTGTAAATCCTTTATTCCTGTCTTTTTGCATAGTTCACCTCAAAATATTCAAAGCAACAGCTATTCCTGTCTGCTATTCCTGTCTTTTATTATCATAGCATTATGATAAAATCAATGCAATATCAGTAATTTCCGAAAAATTACCAAATAACAAATAAGTTATGATCATTTTCATAAATAAAAAAGCGCCTGTTCCATAAATTTTCTTATTTCTGCCTCGGACAATTATAAAGCAAATCTTATTTTACTATTTGGAGGTTTTTCTAAATACTTGTTGACTCCTCCAAACATCTGTGTTATAAAGTAATTAGAAACTTTTCTAAATAGATTCATCAACACAAAAGATATATACAGAAAAGGATGCTGTTTCACATGGGATTTGCAGAGACATTTAAAGCACTTTCCGATCCTGCCCGCCGGGAAATCCTGACACTTTTGAAGGACGGAAGACTGTCTGCCGGAGAAATTGGCGCACATTTTGATATGACAGGGGCAACGATTTCTTATCACCTGAGTATTTTAAAGAAATCCGGCCTTATTTTTGAGCAAAAAGAAAAGAACTATATTTATTACACTCTGAATACTTCAGTCGTAGAAGAAGTTTTGCTCTGGCTGTCAGACCTGAAAGGAGGCTCTTCCAATGCCGAAAGAGAATAGAAAATTTTTCCTCGTAACCTGTATCATCACGATTCTGCCCATGTTCCTGGGTCTTTTCCTGTGGAATCGTCTGCCTGACCAGATTGCCACACATTTTGACTTCAACGGTACACCGGACGGATACAGCAGTAAAAGATTTGCTGTCATCGGTATTTATGTATTCTGCCTGTTTATGCACATATTCTGTGCCGTAATGACATGTCTCGATCCAAAGAAAAAGAACGTCAGTCCCAAGGTTTATCGTCTGATCCTGTGCATTTGTCCACTGGTTTCTCTCTGGTGCGCCGCACTGACCTACAGTAATGCGCTGCACGCCCCGCTTCACTTCATCAACTGGGGCAGTCTTCTCATGGGTGTTATCTTTCTTGTTACCGGAAACTACCTGCCCAAGTGCAGACAAAATTACACCATCGGCATCAAACTGCCCTGGACGCTGGACAACGAAGAAAACTGGAATTATACTCACCGACTGGCCGGCAAATTATGGATGATCGGAGGAGTACTCATCATCCTTCTTGGTTTTCAGACGGTTGTTCCACCTATGGCAGTATCTCTGACCATTATAGTTGTGGTGACCATGATTCCGGCGATTGCATCCTATCTCTACTATAAAAAACACTAAGATGAGATATGCATGCATTCTTTCTTTCTGGATTTTTTATAATTATGGCTCCCAGCGATAATGTCCTACAATATCGTCCCTTTTTCCCAAAATATCCTGTTCATAAGATTTTTGCCAGGGGTCATTGTGATGGATGATATATGGAATCCCCTTTTCATTGCGCCTGTCCGATACAATTGCTATATGTTTTTGAAAAATAACAATATCGCCACCCTGCCATTCTTCTGTTTGAAATACATCTGTAGACAGGCTTCTGGCATGATTTTTAAAAAATATCTGCAGGTTTTTTACCCGACGAAAATCAATATCGGCATCCGGCTGCGCAACCTCATACGCATCCGGATGCTCCTCTATATCCTTTTCTACCAGCGCCTTGAGATCGTATCCGGCAGCTTTCATCGCAAACGCCACCACATCCGTACATACACCATAGCCATCATCCGGATAACCGTTTTCATAGTATTTACTCTTATATTTTGGCTTTGTATTCACATAAGCAAGCGCTCCCTGCAAAATGTCCGTCTGGTCATCTATTCCATCCTGATCCGCATCCGATTCACTGTGAATCTTTGTAAATTCCATTTCTGCCAGATCAGGCAATCTTTCCGGAGAAGTATGCTGGTATCGACATATAATCCCACCAATAATCAGGAGTGCCATCACACCTGCAATCCCCAAGAAGATACATAAGTTATATAGTCGTTTTTGTTTTCTCATTACCTGCCACTGCTCCTTCAATTATGCAAAATAAAAAAAGAGACCATACAAATCTGTACGGTCTTTCTCTTTCATGAGACATCGGGGATTCGAACCCCACAACAAACTCGTGAAAAGACCATAAAAAGGAGGTTTTTGAAGCTGCCATCTCATTTTGACAACAAATCTGACAACAAAATCTACTATCCAGATTCAACAAGATTTTCATTGCATCCCTGATTTCTCACTGTTATAATTAAGATATGGGTGTTGCCATAACGGTAGGCGGTTAGTCCTTCTCCAGAGGGACTGCGACCCTCTGATTACATAGAAACCCGAAAGGGAATCCACTGGAAAGGAGGGCTAAGCCATGAGTATCTTGGATTTCATTGCAGTCGCAAGCTTCGGTTTGACCTGCTTTTGTGCCGGATACACATTCGGCAAAGATAGTAATAAGACGCAAAAATAGCCGCCCAAGTCTGACAAACTAAGTAAGCGGCAATTTTTGCTAAATACTTTTATTGGACTAACCGTCTATCGGTAGCACTCTTTTATATCATCATATTATCACGCCTAACTCAAAATGTCAAAAATTTTCTATATATGCATCTTTCGTTTCCCCTTCGTCCGTCATACTCAGGTTGTACACACAATACTATGAAAGGAGTTTATACAAATGAGCGCAACCAAAAATTTAATCATGACTTATGAAGAGATGATCGGCAAAGATCTGGATGATTTTACAGACAAAGACTTCTTGAAAATCGAAACAACGGACATTCTTCAGAACACAGCCCTTCCATGCGACCCGCAAACCATCGAATTTTTTGATGCTATATATGGCAGTGATAACAGAACCGACTTGAAACGCTGGATTATGGTATCTGATCACAACAGCCAGGTCAACTACGGGTATACCAACCAGTCAGACCTCATCCAGGCAATCTCCGCTCTCCTGCCCAACGAATACAATCTTTTCTTCACGCCCGCCTTATTTTTCGGCTGGAGAACGGATGCTCATGCACATTACATACGCACAATATTCATCGACATCGACGGCATTGACGAATACTTTCCCGACATGGACGATTTGCAAATAAAACAGTGGCTTATAGACACCTACCGCCTGCCAGATCAACTCTTACCTAACTGGGTTGTTGCCAGCGGGCACGGTCTCCATCTATATTATATTGTCGACGAACTGGATCTTTTGGATCCTTCACAATCCGGGCTGCGAAAAACCTATACCGGCTATCTGCTTACTTATTTTCACGGCGATATTGCCTGCCGCAACCCCAGTCATATCATGCGGGTGCCCGGCAGCTATAATATTAAACGAAAGCCCTATCCACAAACAGTTCTTCACCACTTGAACACAGATAAAAATTATGAAATCACCCGCTTGGATTACTTTCAGACAGCCGCTGATGCCGTCACGGCCTATCAAAAAGCGCAGCAAGAGGAAATCAATGCCAAACGGCTGGAAACACGGAAACGCAATCAACTTTCGAAAGAGGAACCAACAGAACCTACGGATAAAACCGAAGAGCAGCCACAGGAAAACCCCGCTGTGGAAACGAAAGATATTTCCCCTCATACAGCCATACCACATTCAATCCCCAAGAGCATCCCTGAAATATCCTGCAGCTGATCTTGACCGTTCAATCTATGATCCAGAACGTCAGCTGAATACACACGTCATAGAACTTCTGGCCAAGTGTGATTGGATCAATGAGCCGAATAACCTGCTGATGACCGGAGGGGCCGGTGCTGGGAAAACGCACATTGCCTGCGCCTTATGTATCACAGCAATGCATCAGAATCGTACTGTTAAATATATACGTGCGAACACACTTTTAAAGGAATCCGATCATGCCAGACAGGAAGGTACTTACTTTGAGTATTCGAATGAAATGGTAGCTTATGATCTCATGGTGATAGATGATTTCGGTTTAATGGATCTGGACATCGAAAAAAGCCGCGACCTGTTTGAAATCATCGAGTCCAGAGACTGCCGCAAGGCAACTATTATTATCTCTCAGATTCCAGTATCCGGATGGTATCAACTTTTTGGGGATTCCACCTATGCAGATGCCTGCTTAAGCCGAATGACATACAAGGCATATCGTCTTGAATTTCCTGGCAGGGATCGCAGAGTAAATAATGGTAACTAATAAACGTGCTGAGCTTTGCTCAGTTTAAAGCGGAATGGCGCTCCGTTCCTCTGGAACGGATGCGCAGTTCTTGCGGAATATGCACATTTCGGAACTTTGTCAATTTTTTCAGGAATAATGTCTAATTTAATAATGATATTTAAAATCCTTCGGCTAAAATATATATCACTTCAAACACTTATGCAAAGTTTGTTCTTGGCATCGAAAAAACGCAAGCTGTTAAAAAAGAAAGCATCAGAAGTAATCTTTTGAAAGACTCCTTCCAATGCTTCCATATTATTTATATTCTTCGTTTTGCACGCAAACATTGTTCCGCTAACAATATCATCTCTTCGGTGGGAATAGGAAGTTCTTCTAATTCATAAGATTTACCCATTGCATAGTATTTCGTCTTTCCAATATCGTGATAAGGAAGAATTTCCACCCGTTCTACAGAGTTCCCCAGGCTATCAATAAATTTCCTTATTTTTCCCAATTCTTCTTTGGTATCATTAAAGTTCGTTATAAGCGGAACACGGATCCACATCTTAGCTCCCTGACAAGCAGACAATCGTTTCAAATTTTCACATATAACATCAATATTCTGACCACAACCCTCTTTAAATAAGGAGGCCGAGATTGCTTTGATATCACAAATCCACAAATCTACATAAGGAAGCAGGTTTTCCATATTCTCCCATGTCACATAAGAAGCTGTTTCAATCGCCACATGAATCTGTTGTTCTTTACAGGCCCTTATAACCGGAAGAAGATTTTTTGCCTGAAGAAGTGGCTCACCTCCAGAGAATGTTACGCCACCTCCGGTTTTCATATAGAATAATCGATCTCTGAATATTTTCTCTGTTAAAACCGGATTTTCTATCCATTCTCCTGCTATTTCCAGGCTTTTTTCCGGGCATACTTCTGCACATCGACCACATCTAATGCATTTATTCCATTGAACCGCATGCATTTCTTCATTAACCTGATGAACTATCTTCGGACATACTGAAGCGCACATTCCGCAAAGTATACATTTCTCACTATAGTAAAGAAGTATTTTTTTCATATCCAGGGATTCCGGATTATGACACCAACGACATTGCAGACCACATCCTTTCAGAAATACCGTGGTTCGGATTCCCGGTCCATCCTGCACGCAAAATCTCTGCACATCAAAAATTAAAAGTCCCATTAACTAATTTCCTTTTCAAATCGCTCAATCATATCCTTCTGAACTTCTTTTAACATATCTGTAAAGTAAATGCTAAAGCCACCCTTTCTGACAATAACATTTGGATATTCTTCCGGACTCTCATAGGCTTTTTTCAAAAGATCAAGACTTACACTATTTACCTGAACCTGCATGCCACCATTTTCAAGATATACCTTCAGCAGCCCCTTCACTTTTGCTCTTCCCTCTTCATCATCAAGAATATTTGCCGGTATGTATATATCTATCGGCACACCTCCACTGAATCGATACTGCGGCAAATGAAGTGCACTTGTCATCAAATCGGTAGGTGTATTCTTAATTACCTGCATAACAGGACCTGCATTTTTACCAAAGGCTTCCCCGTCTTTTCTTCCATCAAGGTTTGCATAAACACAACGACCAAACTGAACATTGGAATCAATTGTGTGGCAGGTAGGCAAATATCTGACATTTCCATGATAACAATTTTCTGCTGCATCTGCTAACGCATTCAGAACAAATGCAGCCATGTCATCTGTATCATCACTTCCATCTGCATATTTCGGACAATTTTTTACCGCACTAAAAATCTCTAAATTTCTCTTAGAACCTTCAAAATTATAAATCGTTGCCTGAATCAAGTCTTCAAGTGTGTATTTTTTCTCTTCGAATACCAGCTTTTTGATAACTTCCAGAGAATCTCCTGCATCCGCAAACCCCTGTGCAAGAACAGTTACATTATGATATTTTACTCCCCTTCCAGATCGAACAGCCTCAAATTGTTCATCCGGAATCTTTAACCACTCTTTCGCCTCCATTCCCATGGAGTGGATAGATGCGTGTGCACGATCTCGGCCATATTCAATACAGTCATCCAATAGCATAGATAGAATCGGATTCGGTCTGTTCCAGGCAACCCACGCAGAGCGTTTTTTATTCAAATCAGTCACATATCTTACAATACACTGTGTATAACGATAGTATTGCGCCTTGATTATCTCCATACTGGTAGGTTCCATCGGAATCACATCTTTAAAATAAATATTCAGAGATTCCGGAAGTTCTCCACTGAAAGGTTTTCCTTTATTTACCGAAAGTTCCAAGGCAAGATTCATATTAACGCAGCATCCCCACATGTCTGCAAGTTCTTTTCCTACAATCACTTCACCCATGCAGCTATTGATAGAATAATCCTGCTCATTCAGCATACCACGGTAGGTCATTGCTGCTTTACAAGAAGGTTCACTGTAAAATGTTGGTTGTCCAATTTCAAACAGCGTCCTATTAACCAAATCATCGTAAAAATCATCTGAATCAGATTTCATTCTTGTAGCAATAATAGGTGCCCGCAATCGAACAGACTTTTCCACTTCCAGAAGCAACTTTGTCATCTCATTATATTCCGGTCCTAAGTTCATGGCACATGAACCATCTCCGTACTTATCAAATGTCTTAAAAAATTCCATCAGCAAAAATTTAGCATCTTCACGGGTATTTCCATCTGCAATCCATTTTTCATAATACGGAAGCAAGTATTGATCAGTTCTCCCAAAAGAAACTGATGCCCAGGAGCGTTCTGCAGTTGGCACAATTGTATGTATGAGAAAGATCGACTGTAATGCTTCAAACAGATCTTCCGCAGGTTCATAGGGCACACGTCCAAGAGCGTGAATCATACGCTTCAAATTAGTTCTTTGCTTCTCATCCTGACAAGTTTCCAATTTCTTAACGGCAAGATTATGGAACCGCATCGCATAACTCTGCGAAATGCGGATACCTTTTTTCATCGCCAGCAAATAATTCCTGCCATAAGAATCTATTGGGCGCATTAAACGATCATCAATTCTTTTTTCATATGCTTTCAATCCCTTAGAAATAATGGTTTCGTAATCTAAACATATATGTGAAGGAGTATAAATGCCAAACAGTAAATATCTTCCGCTAATCATATACTCATCCTCACTGTAAATCTTATATTCTTCACTATTGTTATATTCATCTGCATCTGCTTGTGCGATTTGACTAATTAATTCCGGACTGGCAAACTGTAATCCATAATTTCCGGCAATCACATCTTCATCTCCAATGCCTATAGGAAGAAGTTCCAGTGCACGCTTTAAGATTTCCATTTCTCTGTCCAGAATATTATTCTGCTGTATGCCATCTGCAGTCACTTGCTTTCTTGCAAGATTTGTGGTCATACCTTCCGGCGGATATGTGATAGACTTCATAAAGTCTTCTAAACTAAAAACCGGGATATTTTCCTTTGCTATTTTCATATTCATACCTCGCTCATCAGGATGGGATAATACAGGCAGAAGCTGTATTATCCTAGCCTCTGCCCGTATTATTCTTTATTAGGGGGATACTATTTTACATAGTCTGTTAATCCATACGCTTCAATAACACTGTCAAGCGTTTCAGCATTAATAGAATCTTTATCATTTACAAATGCGTCAACTGTATTAGGGTCAACAACGGAAGCTTCTGTCATCGGAAGCTCGATATCTTCATCCGGAATATCAAGACCTTTGGCAAGCATAAAAGAAATCGCAATTGCACGAACACCTTCTTCATAAGGAATCTGATCAATTGTATATGTCATTTCTCCTGCCTGAATAGAATTCGTAGCATCTTCAGTTGCATCAAATCCGCCGACAATTACCTGGCCGACCTTACCAACACTTCTGAGTGCCTCAACTGCACCAAGTGCCATCTCATCATTTGCAGCCCATACAGCATCAATATCCGGATTTGCCTGTAATAAATTCTCCATAACCGTCAATGCTTCTTCTCTTGTGGAATTACCACACTGCTCTGCAACGATTTCAATTTGAGAATCAGCAATTCCATCTTTAAAACCTTTTACACGTGCATCCATAACATCTCTTCCAGGTGTCGCATCCAAAACAATAATCTTCCCAGCACCATTCAAAAGTTTTACCATCTCTTTTCCGCAAGATACGCCACCTTGATAATTATCGGCTGTAATGGAGCAGGATACATGTTCAGAAGATGTTCTGGATCCGGAGGTTACAACCGTAATTCCCATAGTTGCTGCCTCTTCAATGGCTGTATTAATACCATCTGTGGAAGTCGGGTCAATCTCAATAACATCTGGTTCTGTTGCAATTAAATTCTCAATTATACCAATCTGTGCTTCCGGATCCCATTCAGAATCACCCGGGTTTGTAACCTGAGAAAACTTAATTCCCAGTTTCTCAGCCATATCTTTAGATCCATTTGCAAACTGTACATACCAGGGATTGTTTAAAGTAGGCATTGCCTGTGCCACAACTACAGTTCCCTCTTCAGAAGCTACATCTTCTGTTTTTTCTCCCTTTGTTTCTGTTGTGCCTGTCGAAGAACCACACGCTGTTGCTGAAGCACTCATAACTACAGCAAGAACAAGAGCCATCATTTTTTTCTTCATAGTGAAAACCTCCCAAATATACATTATTTTTAGTTTTTATAGAAATCACTGCGCAGTGAAAATCCCTTTTCCCCTTTATTTATCTTTTTTCTTCATATCAAGCAAAACAGCTCCCAGAATAACACTTCCAAGAATAATACTCTGAATATAAGTATTAACATCAAGAAGGGTCAATCCATTTCTTAAAACCGTAATCAGTAAACACCCTATCACAGATCCAAATAATCCACCGGTTCCTCCACTCAAACTTGTTCCGCCAATAACCACAGCAGCAATAATATCCGTCTCAGCTCCATCTGCTGCACTCGGCTGTCCGGAATTCATTCGAGCAATCAAAATACACCCCGCAATTGCTGTAAGTACCCCCGATAATGTGTAAATGATTACCTTACGCGCTTTAACATTCACCCCAGAGAATGCAACCGCCTGCTCATTTCCTCCAATTGCATAAATATATCTGCCAAGAATCGTTTTCTTTAAAATAAAGAATCCAAATATAACAACAATAACTGCGATGATAACTGGCACCGGAATGCCTCCAACCATGCCTGTCCCAATATAAGAAAATGAACTTGGCAAACCAGTAATTGGATAACCACCGCTATACAGGAATGCAATTGCTCTTGCTATCATACAGGTAGCCATGGTAGTAATAAATGCCGGGACTTTTCCATACGCAACCAGTGCTCCCGCCAACGCTCCAAATACGGCCCCTACAAGGAGTCCTAAAATGAACGCTGGAACCAAACCCAAACCATTTACCAGCATTCCTGCCACCAATGTTCCTACTAAGGCCTGAATACCACCGACTGCCAAATCAATACCGCCTGTAAGAATAATAAAGGTCATTCCGACCGTAAGAATTAGATTGATAGAACTCTGTCTTAAAATATTTGTAATGTTGTAAAGTTTTAAAAAAGCAGGTGACAAAATTGAAAATACAATAAACAAAACAATAAGCCCTATCAACGCCCCGCCTACAGAAAATGAATTTTTAAATTTTTTAAATTTATCCATTGTATTAACCCCTTTTAGAATGCGTATTTCATAACTTCTTCTTCCGTAAACATCTCCTTATTCGTAATTTCACCGGAGATTTTTCCTTCCCGCATTACAAGAATGCGATCACTAATACCTAGAATTTCCGGCAAGTCAGAAGAGATCATAATAATTGCCACTCCTTGTTTTGCAATATTCTGTATGATTCGATAAATTTCCGCTTTTGCTCCTACATCAACACCTCTTGTCGGCTCATCCAGTATTAAAACCTTCTGCGGCTGATATGACCATTTGGCAATTACTACCTTTTGCTGGTTTCCTCCACTCATGTTTCCGGTTAGAATATCCTTCCGATTTGGTCTGATATTAAAATCCTCAATCAGATTGTCTGTCTGTTTTTCCATCTGCCGGAAACTCAGTACTCCGGCTTTACTCATGGTGTTATAATACGGAAGGCCAATATTATCCTCCACAGACATAGTCAGAACCAAACCATGAAGTTTTCTTTCCTCCGGAACCATGACAACGCCTTTTCTTTTCGCATCTATCGTCGATTTGAATTCAATTTCCTGATTATTTAAATAGATCTTACCACTCGTCTTCTTATCCACACCCAAGATCGCTCTCATAATCTCCGTTCTTCCAGATCCCACCAGACCGGAAAACCCTAGAATCTCTCCTGCTCTAACCTCAAAAGAAATATCTTTCAAAACACCTTCTTCATTCAAATCTTCCACTTTCAAAACAACGTCTGTAATGTTCTTGTCAACAGCTGGAAATTGATTTTTTAATTCTCGGCCAATCATCATTGTTGTAATTCGATTTTTCTGAAGTTCTTCTTTATTCAATTGTCCAACCATATGTCCGTCTCTCATAACACTACATCGATTAGCGATAACCGGAAGTTCATCCAGACGATGAGAAATATAAATGATAGAAATTCCTTGATTCTGCAGCGATTTAATAATTTCAAATAGCTTAACAATTTCCTTTTGTGATAATACTGCAGAAGGCTCATCCATAATTAAAAGTTTAGATTCTATTGAAAGTGCCTTGCAAATCTCAACCATTTGTTTTTCAGCAACACTCAAATTTTTTACAATATCTTTAGGACTGATTGTAGCCGAAATTCGATCAAGCAACTGCTGTGTTACTTCATATGTTTTCTTTTTATCAATAATTCCCTTCATCGTATGAGGTTCTCTGCCAAGAAAAATATTTGCTGCAACATCCAATTCCTCGACCAAATTAAATTCCTGATGAATTGTACTGATTCCATAATCAAACGCATTCTTTGGAGACTCTATCTTTGCTTCCTGCCCATTTATATATATCTGTCCACTTTCCGGTTTATGTACCCCTGCAAGTACCTTGATCAAGGTTGACTTACCGGCTCCGTTCTCACCAACCAGTGCATGAACTTCTCCACATTCAATATCAAAATCAATATTGAATAAGATCTGGGTTGTTCCGAATGATTTGCATATCGACTTCATTTCAAGAAACTTTTCTGCCACTTCACATCTCCTCCCTTCTTCTCGTTTATGTACTTCATATAACAACAATATACCTTTCGTTTCAAAACTTCTAGTGTTTCTTTTCACAATATTTTTGTTAATTTTTTGTGAATTATGACAAATCAAACCCTTTTTTTCAAAACTTTTTTGCCATTATTTTTAATGTGTGATATAATAAGATGATAGAGATTAGTAAGAAAGAGGCAGAAAATGTTTACAAAAGACCGTAGAAAAGCCATTCAAGAATTATTAATGGAAAATCGGCAAATTAATGTTTCAAGACTCAGTACACAGTTCGGAGTTTCAGAAGTTACGATTCGAAAGGATCTTGAATATCTGGAAAGTATCGGATTTCTGATTCGTACCCATGGGGGCGCTGTTTTAAAAGATGCCGCTTCACCTACAGGTTTTTCCATTAATACAGGCTCTCGCTATGCTGAAAATATTAGTAAAATTGCAGCTTCCCTGGTAAATGATGGCGATGTCATTTATCTTGGTTCAGATGTTTTTGGGACATCCATTGCCCCGCTTCTTTCGGAAAAGCACCAGCTGACCGTGGTAACCAACAACATGCTTGCCGCTGTAATACTGGCCGATTATCCTCACATTCAAACAATTATTCCCGGTGGAATTCTTACCAAAGAAGACTCCTGCAGTTATACTTCCGGCAACGATGTAACTGCTTATTTATCCAAGCTGGTCTATGATAAAACAATCATTGGCGTGGATGTTATCAATAAAACGCGTGGTTTTCTTATGCGTAATTCTGATAGGTGTGCAATTTATAAAACGGTTCTGTCCAATACAAGTCAAAAAATTATATGTGTCAATGAAGATGCTTTTGATAAAAATGCACTCTTCCAGTTAGCTCCACTGGATCAAGTCGATTTAGTTGTGTCCAGCGGAAATCTTCCGGAAGAATATATTGAATATTTCATTAATAATTCCATTCGTGTATATTCTTCCTACGATTTAGAATCCATTCACTGATTTTCTCCGGTTTTATTATTTACAGAGGCTGTTATGACAACAAACGATTCTATTTTTCGAGCTGTAGGCTTAAACAAACAATACAACCAGCATTACATTTTAAATGATGTATCCGTGGATCTCACCCAAGGAGAAATACTGGGAATTTGGGGTGTTAATGCCTCTGCAAAAACCACTTTAATCAAAGTACTCTCCGGAATCGTCAGCGTAGATACCGGAATTTTCTATATTGAAAATGTGCCTTATTCCTCAATAAGCTGTCAAAAGGGAACATTTCTTGGTATTTCAGCAATCCTGGGAGATGAACAGCTTGCTTTCAATATGTCCGCAGGCGATAATATTTATCTCGGTTCTTTTCAGCCAAAAGCCTTTTATACTCCTTGGTATCATCAAAAGGCTTTGGAAAAAGAAGCAAATAAACATTTGCAGCATTATCAGTGTTCCATCGATTTAAATGCCAAATTACAAACGCTCACAGTTGCAGAACGTTATATTATTCTCATTATGCGTGCGGTTGTACGCTCTGCAAAAGTTCTTCTGATTGATGATTGTCTTTCAGAAATGGATCGAAAAGAACAGCAGGAATTTATCCGACTATTGAAACAATTGTCCTCCGAAGGTTTTGCAATTCTAATTGCATCTCAAAACATTATACAACTGACCCAAGTTTGCGATTCCATTCAAATCATCCAAGATGGCTACCTTTCACCGAAGTATCACACAAAAGATGAAAACACCTATTTAACGGATGTTATGAAAAACCGTGTTCTTTTTCCCAAAATGCATCTAACAAAAGGAGATATCATCTATCAGTGCAGTCAATTATCTTATGGAAATGCTCTGAAAAATATCTCTTTGGAAATTCATGAAGGAGAAATTATCGGAATCATTGGTGCATCAGGTTCCGGGAAAAGCACGCTTGCCAAAGTAATTGCCGGACATTTACACAACACATCGGGTACAACCCGTATCAACCACCGAACTGTGAAGATTCGTAACAAATCTGATGCCCGCCGCCATGGAATAGCTCTGATTTCCAACACGGTAGATAATAATAACCTGGTTCCTGACATGAACCTATCTGATAATATTTTACTAGGCAATTACAGACAGAGTTCTCATCGTTTCCTGCCATTTGTAATTTCTTCTACAAAAGAAACCTTGATTTCTATTAACCTTCAAGACAATCTGGAAATGGAACTTAGTAAAAGTGAACAAGTAAAACATCTCAGTAATGGCACACAGAAAAAAATTGCTTTCTCTCGTTCTATCATGTCAGGTGCTCAACTGCTTCTGCTGGATGAACCATCTGTCAGCATCGACAATATAGGAAAAGTACAGATTTATAACATCATAAACAATTTACTTCTGAGCAAAAAAGCAATTATTCTCTTCTCGTCCAATGTTTTGGAAGTAATCAACATGTGTGAACGAATCCTCATTCTTAAGGACGGGGAAATCGTCGACGAAATCATTTCTCAGGAAACAACGGCTGATGACCTCTACAAAATGATCTATACGGTAACCTAAAGCCCACCGATTGCACTCTCGGTGGGCTTTACACTGTGGCCCATACACGCCAATAATTTTTTAAATCATCAGCCAATCGTATCTTTTACCATACTTTTCGCGGCCTGTAACCCAAATACGATAATATCTGTAATTGCATTGCCACCCAGCCGGTTACTGCCATGTATCCCTCCTGTAATCTCACCGGCTGCATAAAGCCCTGGAATAATGCGGCCTTCCTTGTCCAATACATGCGCATCCGAATCAATCGTCACGCCGCCCACGCCGCCCATTGTATAGTGAATGCTAACCTGACGTGGCGTTGCCGTATACGGCCCATGTTTCAGCCTGCCACATCATAACTGCCGATCGGCCGATCTTTTTTAATCCGGAAATATCAAGACTCAATCCGGCTCTTGTAAGAATAATAACAAGTGCGATCTTTCTGATTTCTGAAGAAACACCTAAAATAGAACCATTTATCATGTTCAGCGCATATGGCCCTAGTATCATGCCCGTTACCAGCATTCCCAGAAGGCCTGGTACTTTTGCTTTCTGACAAAGCCCTCCCAGAAGCAGACCTAATATCATGATCATTGCAATACTTAATAACATAAAATCCTCCTTTATACGCAGAAAAAGCTGACACTATCTGCGTGATTTGATCGCAGAAGTCATCAGCTTTATAAGCGGTTCTGGTATTATGGATGCCAAGGGAGCACTTCATTCCCGATAGATAATACTATACTTAATATTTTGATAAATAGCAAGCTTCAATCAATCTCATATGATCTTATAAAAAATGGAAGTACTAATTTCTCAGTACTTCCACAATTTCAAAAAATGAGACATCGGGGATTCGAACCCCGGACAACTTGATTAAAAGTCAAGTGCTCTACCAACTGAGCTAATATCCCACGGTTGATTGATACAACCAAATGCCCAGAGCCGGAATCGAACCAGCGACACGAGGATTTTCAGTCCTCTGCTCTACCAACTGAGCTATCTGGGCATGTTACGCTGTGCTACAGCTAAAAATTGCGGGGGCAGGATTTGAACCTACGACCTTCGGGTTATGAGCCCGACGAGCTTCCAGACTGCTCCACCCCGCGATAATATATAATTATCCTCAGACATTGTCTGAAAATGGATGGAGGTGGATTCGAACCACCGAAGCAATTTGCAGCAGATTTACAGTCTGTCCCCTTTGGCCACTCGGGAATCCATCCAAGTTTTTATAAGCCGATGATCGGACTCGAACCGATAACCTGCTGATTACAAATCAGCTGCTCTGCCAATTGAGCCACATCGGCATTCGAGGCGATTACCTCTAAGTGGGACCTATAGGGCTCGAACCTATGACCCTCTGCTTGTAAGGCAGATGCTCTCCCAGCTGAGCTAAGATCCCGCGCTGAAATATTATAGCTTATAAAAACAAACGACCCAGATCGGACTCGAACCGACGACCTTCGCCGTGACAGGGCGACGCTCTAACCAACTGAGCCACTGGGCCGTATGAAGGAATAT
>QFCE01001787.1_pt1:0-125000 | contig 221909 bp, 191 predicted proteins | sample 5346091 | NCBI WGS metagenome assembly QFCE01 (sample SAMN09062252, study PRJNA434731) | Human gut metagenome, whole genome shotgun sequencing project. | isolation source: stool timepoint A chromium assembly | host: Homo sapiens | collected 2015
AACGGACAAACTAGAATTTGTCGAGCTGGTTAGTTCGAGATAATTTTGAGTTTGTTAAGATGTGGTGCACTTGATGGAATCACAGGTACGACATCATATTATGGAGGATGAAATAGATGATAGGTTTGATTGTTGCGAGGTCAAAGAATAATGTTATAGGCAAGAATGGTAATATACCATGGAAAATAAAGGGAGAACAAAAGCAATTTAGAGAGTTAACAACGGGTAATGTGGTTATTATGGGGCGAAAGTCTTATGAAGAAATCGGTCATCCGTTGCCTAATAGAATGAATATTGTTGTTTCCACCACAACAGAGTATCAAGGAGATAATTTAGTTTCAGTTAAATCATTAGAAGATGCATTATTATTGGCTAAAGGACGAGATGTATACATATCTGGTGGATATGGACTATTTAAGGAAGCTTTGCAAATAGTAGATAAAATGTATATCACAGAAGTAGATTTAAATATTGAAGATGGAGATACATTCTTTCCAGAATTTGATATCAATGATTTTGAAGTTTTGATAGGGGAAACACTTGGTGAGGAAGTGAAATATACGAGAACATTTTATGTAAGGAAAAATGAATTGAGTAGATTTTGGATTTAGGGTGTTTTCATAAATATATTGCTTTTTATGCATATATAAATTGTTGTAAGACAAATCCCAGTTTGACAATTTCATATCCATACACACAAAGCAGTTAGTCTTAGGATTGACTGCTTTTTAAAAAGACACCATTTAGGTGTAATGATGTCTTTTGGGTGTTATTTTATAGGTCATATCAAGGCTCATTCAATCGTGGTAAATTCGTGGTAAAATGAGTTTTTTCTATACTTCAAAATACTTGAAAGTATAGTGTTTATGCGGATAATCGAAAATTAGATATAAAATTTAACATAATAACTATATTTATGATGAATGCTATAGTGTTGGCATGAAAGCTTATATGTATACTATTTGTCAATGTAGCTTAAAAGAAGATACACCAAAGATGATTAGCCGATATCTATATGTAGTCATGCGTGCGTACTTTATTTGCGTGTTTAATACAGTTGATGAGGGGAGAATTATTTGCCGAGAAAAAAATTTAAAAAGGATAGACAGCAATCATTATTCCATATAAAGTTACAGTTTTTCCTATCCGAGAAATGAAGAATAGATGAGTCTTGTAACTCAATACAGAACGGACAAAAGATGAATTGGAACAAGGTGTACACTGTGTCTCGATGATACTTTTACCTTTCACTATACCCAATGCGGAAAGTGTTGTATCCATCGGGATGATATTCTTTTATCCCCGAAAGATTTATTTAATATAGCGAAAAAATTTGGAATCACACCGAAGGCTGCTTTGACACAATATTGTGAAGCTTATATCAGATGTAACTCCCGTTTCCTGGTAGTATGCCAAAAACCACAGGGAACTATCAAACGCTGTCCGCTATTAAAAAACCGGAAATGTATGTATGGTACCCGATGTCAAACCGGCAGTCTGTGCCATGTTCCCGATTGGCAGGTATCTTGTGCTTCCTACCGATGGCAACATTTCGGAAAATCTGAAAGAATCATCTATTGAATAATCTTTAATAATCCTGAATGCGACGATGGTTCCGAAACACATACCGTTCGTGAATGGTTTCATAATTTTGATATTCCAGTAGAAGATGACTATTTCTTTACCTGGATCAAAACGCAGGCAACGCTTTGCAATCATCTGCATTTTCTGGAAGAACACCTATCAGAAAAAACCATGCTCCTAGCGTGGAATACCACATTGATCTCACTGTATCTGGACTATAATATTACAGAAGATTTTCAGACGCAATTTCAGCAAAATTCAGCTAAGATTCTCTCCTTAATTGAAACAATGATGCCAATTAACACTCCTGTATCTGAGAAAGAGTAAACAATTACAAATACTTCGAGCCGCCCATTTTTGAGCGGCTCTTTTCATATCTCATCCCGTAGCAAAACGGCAGTAGACACTATTTACTGCCGTTTTGCTATTCTTATTAAAATTCATTTTTGTTATATTTAACTGTTACAACAGCTACTATTTTCTCTGGCTCTAATATTTCATAAACAATAATATATTCAGAAACAAATAGCTGCCGATAACCTTTATAAGCATAAAATCCTCGTTTACGTTCTGCCCCACGATAAGGTTGTTCGTCAAGACTTAGAATGGCTTTTTCGATTCGATCTATAACATCCCTCGCACTATTATCATAATTACTATTTAATGCTATCTGTTCATAAATCTGATCCAAATCCCGGTATGCCTGTGGGAACATTTTAACTGTATATTTATCCAAAATGTTTTCTCCTCAAAGTGGCAAGTGCCTCTTTCGCATCCAAAAGTTCAGCGCCCTCGGCAACCTCTTGCTCTGCATCATGTATTGCTCTATCTATTACTTTTTCACTCATCAGTTTATCATATGCTTCTATACTCATTACTACTAAATCTCCAAATCCATTTTTGGTTATAAAAATTGGTTCCTGTTGCTGATGGCATAACTCTGAAATTTCATTTGTATTTCTTAATTCGGTAATCGGTTTAATTACTGGCATAAATTCACGCTCCCTTCTTTGTATGTTATTATAACATAATTATGTACATTTTACAATGTAATAAACCGTACCCCTCGGCTATTGTGATAATAATACTTCCGTACAGCCTTAGTTCGTGTGATGATGTAGCACCGCTGACAAAGGATACGGCTGGATGAGAACCAGGCAGGGGTGAGATTCCCATGAGCTTTAGCGAAAGCTGTTCGGCTTGCTTAGATACCATTTTGAATTAGAATTTTTCATTCAAAAGCAAATAACTATTTGCAGGAAATACAATCTTAATATTACTTTTGCCATAAAATCTGACATAATATAGACAGATATTGAGGGTTCCATATCTGGTCTATGGAAAGGAGAAACATGATTACAGTAACAAAAAAAAGACTTAATAGAACTGGGTTATGGAACTTCATTCGCAGCAGACATCATAAGAGAAGCCAAAAAACTTATGATTTCAAAAGGGCATACCTACTATCAGTCACGCAAACTGGACAGGGTTCCCAGAGAAGCTGTGGAAGAATTGCTAGGGATTACTTTTACTGATAAATCAAACTGATTGTACTTCTTGCACATTTATGTAAGGAGTGAAATCATGGCAAAAGACCCTATTAAGAAAGCAGAAAACGGAACCTATTATTTTAGAGCAAACTTAGGTTTTCATCCGATTACCGGAAAACAGATTCAGAAATACAAAAGTGGATTCAAGACAAAAAAAGAAGCCAGAGAAGCATATTCAAAACTTATGCTGACATCCACAGAGGAATTAACAGAAAAGAAACAGCAGCTATCTTTTCAACAGTTTATTGAGGAAACTTATCTTCCTTGGTATAAAACACAAGTAAAGGAAAGCACCTATCTGAACCGCCGTTCTACCATTCAGAAGCATTTTTCATACTTTTACAAAATGACGGTGGATGAGATAGAACCCATTAACGTCCAGAACTGGCAGCTTGAACTCGCAAAAGAATTTAGTCCAAACTATATCCGTATTGTACAGGGTATGCTCTCTATTGCCTTTGACAGAGCAGTTGTTCTCGGTCTTGCAAAGAAAAATCCATCACGAATGATAGGAAACATCAAGAGCAAGAAAACAAAAGTGGATTTCTGGACACTGGATGAATTTCAAAAGGTAATTTCCCTGCTCTACAAGGGAGATTATTACGAACATTACCTTTTCATTTCATACTGGCTCCTGTTTATGACCGGAATGAGAATCGGAGAAGCCGCAGCCCTGCAATGGTCGGACATCAACTTTGAAACCGGACTTTTAAGTATAACAAAAACGCTGTACTATAAAACAATGGGCGAATACAAATTTGTGGAGCCAAAGACACAAGCCAGTATTCGCACTATCTATATTGACACAGATACCATCAAAGAATTGAAAGCATGGCAGGAAGTACAGCAAAAGGTTTTAAAGGACTGCGACCTTGTACTAAGCTACAATGGGATTCCCACCAGTAAGCACACCCTCCCACAGGCATTAGAAAAGCTTGCTGGATTGGCAGGCGTACACCGTATCAAAATTCATGCACTCAGACATTCCCATGCTTCCCTGCTCATCAGTATGGGAGAAAATCCTTTATTGATTAAAGAACGTCTGGGGCATGAAAAGATACAGACCACGTTAGGAACCTATGGACATTTATATCCCAACACCAACGTGGAAGTTGCCAAAAAATTAACTGGCGTTCTCACTTATACTCCGGCAACAACCAGTGTTGCCGATTACACCAGCAATCAGCATACAGCAATCTATCACAGAACAATTGAATAAAAAATGCAATCAAAATGCAATTCTAAAAGGAAAGAGCCTCAAAACCCTTGAAAATAAAGGCTTTGAAGCTCTGCTCCAACTATTCAAACTCGATTGTCGCAGGCGGCTTACCCGTACAATCGTATAAAACTCTATTCACATGTTTTACTTCATTTACAATTCTGCTGGTTGTCTTTCCAATAACTTCCCATGGGATGTCAGCACTCTCGGCAGTCATAAAATCTGTTGTTTTAACCGCTCTCAGCGCCACAGCATAATCATATGTTCTCTCGTCTCCCATAACACCTACAGAGCGCATATTCGTCAGTGCCGCAAAATACTGGCCAAGTTCTTTATCAACACCAGCCTTGGCAATCTCTTCTCTCCAGATTGCATCTGCATCCTGAACCATACGCACTTTTTCTGCTGTTACTTCTCCAACGATACGAACGCCAAGCCCTGGCCCTGGAAATGGCTGTCTAAACACCAGGTATTCCGGGATTCCAAGCTCCAGACCGGCTTTTCTTACTTCATCTTTAAATAAACTGCGCAATGGTTCGATGATTTCTTTAAAATCAACATAATCCGGCAGCCCACCTACGTTGTGGTGAGATTTAATTACTGTGGACTCTCCTCCTACACCGCTCTCTACTACGTCCGGGTAGATGGTTCCCTGCACCAGGAAGTCTACTGCACCGATTTTCTTGGCTTCTTCTTCAAATACACGAATAAATTCTTCTCCAATGATTTTACGCTTCTGTTCTGGCTCTTCCACGCCTTTTAGCTTTTCATAAAACCGCTCCTGGGCATCTACACGAATGAAATTTAAGTCATAGGAACCTGTTGGTCCGAAAACAGCTTCTACTTCATCTCCCTCATTTTTACGAAGAAGTCCATGATCTACAAATACGCAAGTGAGCTGATTGCCCACTGCCTTTGACATCATAACCGCTGCCACAGAAGAATCTACTCCACCGGAAAGGGCACAGAGGACTTTTCCGTTTCCTACTTTTTTCCGAATTGCTGCAATGGATTCTTCCACAAAAGAGTCCATCTTCCAGTCGCCGGAGCATTTGCAGATTTCATATACAAAATTAGAAAGCATGGTTTTGCCTTCCTGGGTATGCAGAACTTCCGGATGGAACTGGGTAGCATAGAGATTCTTTTCCTGGTATTCCACTGCCGCCACAGGACAGTCCGGTGTATTCGCGCAAATTCGGAATCCGGGAGCAATCTGAGAAATATAATCGTTGTGGCTCATCCAGCAAATGGTCTTCTCAGATACATTCTGGAAAAGTTTTGAATTCTGGTCTACGGTTACTTCAATTTTTCCGTATTCTCTTACAGGAGCCTTCTCTACTTTTCCGCCTAACAGGTGCATCATAAGCTGAGAACCATAGCAAATGCCGAGAACCGGAATACCTAACTCAAAAATTTCCTTTGTGTAGGTTGGAGAATCCTGAAGGTAAACGCTGTTAGGACCTCCGGTAAAGATAATTCCTTTTGGCTGAATTTCCTTAATCTTCTCAATGTCTGTTTTATAAGAATAAATTTCACAGTATACATTACATTCACGTACACGTCTTGCAATCAACTGATTATACTGACCGCCAAAGTCCAGTACGATAACGGTTTCTCTCTTCAAAGAAGTATCCTCCTGTCTGTTTTTCAAAAGATAGCTTAAATTATAAAATACGATTTCTGAATTTTCAAGGGATTTTTATTCGTGAAATTTGCTGAAATCCATGCTGTATTTCCTCTTTTTTTGCACTGCCTCTCTCTTTATTAACGAGATTCACATAAAACTCTGGCACCAAAAGCCTGTTACGGACATATCTCCTCTCTCTCTTGTATGCAAAACAAAAAGATATCTAAAGAACCATGTTTCTTATTGTCCTGCTCAGCTTTTACACTAATGCCGCGTGTTTCCATTTCCCCCTAAGATAGCGTATCACAAAACAAATTGCACGAAACAGCCAGTCAATGGTCATGGCCACCCACACACCAAACACTCCCATATGGAGATATACGCCCAGCACCACGCTAAATCCAATTCGGAACACCCACATGGAAATAATGGACAAAATCATAGTATACGTTACATCTGCTGCTGCTCTTAGTGTATTTGGCAGGGAAAAAGATAATGGCCATATCGTCACTGCACAAATCGAATGATAGATTAAAATTTTGTGTGCATACTGGCTTGCTTCTGGAGACAGACCATAAATCTCAATAATAAAAGGGACAGCCAATACCACTAAAATATTAGCGGCAACCAAAGATACATACACTATTTTTATAAGCTTCTTCGTATAATAACTTACCTGTTCATAATCTCCGGCTCCCACACATTGAGCGCCTACCGTCAAGATAGCAAACCCAATGGACATCCCTGGAAGCACTGCAAATGTAGCTACATTGTTAGAAACCGCATTGGCTGCAATAGAGGCTGTTCCAAAGCTGGTAACAATACTCAGAACCAGAATCTTTCCCAACTGAAACATACTGTTTTCCAGCCCATTAGGAATACCGATATATAAAATCTTTTTCAGCAATCCCCAGTCTGTTTTAAAAGAAAATGGATGGAAAAGGTGCAAGGTCTGCTTCTGGTTATTCAGCAAAAACATCATAATCACACATGCAACAGTCCTGGAAACCAGGGTTGGAATTGCCACACCTTCTACTCCCATGTGAAAGCCAAAAATCAGCAGTGCATTTCCGCCTAAGTTAATGGCATTCATTAGCAACGAAATTTTCATGGCAACAGAAGAATTTCCCATGGCACGATAGATGGCAGCCCCTGCATTGTACAAAGCTGTCATTGGAATAGAAGCAAAAACAATGAGCATATATACATTACAGTTATACATCACGTCTGCTTCAATTTTTCCGAACACCACATGCGTAATAAAATTCCTTCCAAAATAACACAGCACCATAACCACCAAAGATGCTTTCAACGTAAAGGAAACCAACTGATTGGTAGATTTGCAGGCCATTTCTCCTCTCTTTTTCCCTAAAAACTGCCCTGCAATGACAGCCCCTCCTGTGGCAAGCGCTGTAAAAATATTGAGAATCAGAACCATAATAGTATCAATCAGCGAAACTCCGGAAACTGCCGCTTCCCCTACGCTGGCTACCATAATGGAATCCGCAAGTCCCACAAAAGCCTGGAGAAACTGGTCAATAATCAGCGGTATAATCAGTCTCCGTAAGTCTGCATTTGAGAAAAAACGGTTCTTGGTATCCATAATAAGCCCCCTTCCTTTTTGTTTCTCAAGTCATTATACTCTTGGCTTATTTAAGATACAAGAACCATTTCCACATTTTTTATCCATGTTGGTGCAGATATTTTTCCCTGGTGGCCAGTCCACCACGTATATGACGTTCCTGCTTGTTCACATCCAAAACCTTTCTGGCTTCCGCGGCCAGAGAAGGGTTTATCTGGAGGAGACGTTCTGTGCAGTCTTTATGAACCGTAGACTTACTAATCCCAAACTTCTTCGCTGTCTGCCGCACCGTAGCCTTTGTTTCTATAATATATTCCGCAATCTCAACCGCCCGTTCCTCAATATAATCTTTCATGAAAAACCCCTGCATAGCTTCTTTGTTACAATCTATGCAGGAGTGTAAGTAGGTATGTGGGGCAATGGTAGTTCTATTCCTCTGTATCTTATATATTCTCCCTCACCTTCAACTTCCTCCCCAAAAACCAGAACAACAGACCAATAACACTGATTATTTCCCCTGTTTTCAGCCCAGGAGAATGGTATATAATTTCAATATTATGTATTCCTTTCTCAACCTTTACTCCAAGAAATGCTGCATTTACTTTTTCCGTTTCTGCCTTTTTTCCATCTATAGAAACAATAAAGTTCTCATCAAATGGAATGGATGTAATGAGCGTTCCTGCCTCTTTTGTTTCTATTGTACCAGCTATTTTGTTTCCTTTTGTTGCCTGCTTATCAGGAATAAAATCTGACCGGCACAATGTTTGATTTTTTGAATCCTCCTTATCCTTTCTCCAGATATAGCTTTTTAAATTTTTTATTTCATAGGTTCCTTTTCCAAAGTTTATCTGAATTTTTGTCTGTCCTTCTTCTAACATCACAGCATAAGTAAATGTTTCGTTTTCGTTATAATAGATATGCTCCTTTTTCGTTAATTTGTTGCGTATACCTTCTACATCTACAAATATATCTTGTGATGTATTATGGTTTTCCACATCAAATTGAAGCAGCAAAATATCTCCCTTATTTGCTTTTGGAATGGACAAGTTCTTTGCGCTGGAATGTTTGCTTTTTATTTCTTTTTGCTCCAATCCAAGATTTATTTCCTGAATCTTGGATTGAAGTTTTTCCTTCCAGCCGGCACAGGAACTTCCATCTTTCACAATAGCAAAATCAAGAAATGCGGTCTGATTGTATGGGAATTCTAAGGTACTGTAATCTTGTTCAGACAGATATTGGTTTGTTGCATATGCAATGGGATATACCTCTGGATTTTCATAAACATTCTCTTCTATTTCCTGATAACCTGGAATATCTTCTTCTGATAAAATGTATTTCACTCCCATCAGCTTTTGAAAGATAGGATTTTGTGCTCTTGCCTGCATAAAGATATTTCTATAGGGCTGTTCTACTTGAAAAATATCTTTTCTAAAGTTCTGATACGCTTCGTTATAAGTGGAAGAATATATGGAAGAACTATACTGCTCTACGGACCAGATTCTGTTTAAATTTGCTGTATCTGTTTTCCTTGTTCCCGCCTGTTCCATGCGGTAGAGGCCTTCCTCTTTCCCCAGAATTTCATCTACTGTATAGCTGTAATCCTTGTCTGTAAGCTGGAGATAAGCATCCTTTTCTACCATCTGATTACTTTCCTTTCCCATAGCAATTCCATATAACAAAAGAAATCCTATGGGCACCAGAATCAATATTTTTTCCTTATGGTTTTTATAAAAAAGCAGCCCACAAAAAAGCATTACTCCGGCATCTATAAGAAGAAAACTTTCCATCCGTGTTATCATAATAATCGTTACCATAAAAGGTAAAATCCCCTGCCAAAAAGGTATCTCTTTGTTTCTTTGTTTTTCCAGATACATGGCAATCAAATAGCAGAGCAGCGGAAGCATTGGTATCAAAACCTTTCCTCTGATATACAATCCTCCATTTAACACATACTGAAAAACAGGAAGGAGAATAACAAGAAAGCAGGCAATATGAAGATACTTTTCTTTCCACTTTTTATAGGTAAATCCCGTAATAAGAACAGTCAGTGCAAGTGTCGTAAGGCCAATACCATAAGGCGAATACAGAATCTGCATGTAATCCGAATCCGGCATAAAAAGCTCTGCCAGGGAAACCGATGGAGTAGCTCTGTGCTCACCCTTCAGAAGTGCCATAGCTGTAGGTATCAACAAAAATCCACTTATCATAACCGCTGTTAAAATAGGAATGCAAAACAAAATACCGGACAGAAAAAAGCTCTTTGCAGTTACTTTTTTTCTCTGTTTTTCCTGAATATCCAGGTATTGAAACACTCCATAAATGAATAAAACCAGGATTCCGCCTATGCTGAAATAAAAGCTTGTCATAATCATGAGAAACACACTGCCTGTCAGTAAACCTGATTTCTTTTTTTGAAAATACCGGTCTGTTCCCATGAGACTTAAAATCAGAAAAGGCATATAGTTTACAAACATAATATGCGTATAAGAATGAAAAATCATAGGCCCGGCCAGCAAAAAAAGAATGGAGGTTAAGATGCTGTTTCCCTTTGATACCCCATGATTTCTCGTCCATTTATAAAACAAGACCACATCTGCCACAAGACAAAGGATACTGACAAGCATAATATAATCGCTCATTTTGACAAAGGGCAGGAAATATGCAGGAAGAAAAAAGGGATTATATAAGCCATAATAAGCAAAATTATAGATATTTTGCCCGCCTCCGATATTCGCTGCAAATTCTGGAAAAACGGTTCCGGTTTCATAAAACTGCTGCCGGAAATATTCCGGAAATACGCTGTGCTGACTGAGCCAGTCTACATTGGAACCAAATATCTTTTCTGTCACTTTTCAAGTTCTCCTTCGCTGCTTTCTTTTAAAATATAGATTGGTCTGTGCTTTGTTTCCAAATAAGTTTTTGATAAATACTGTCCCACAATTCCTGTACAGAGAAGTTGAATTCCTCCCACAAAAAACAGGATACAAACCAGAGAAGGCCAGCCGGATACCGGGTCTCCCCAGATTAAAGTCCGCATCACAATAAACCCAATAGTAATAAAAGATAAGAAACAAAACAGTACCCCCATAATGGATGCCAGAGACAATGGCGCTACTGAAAACCCTGTAATTCCTTCCATGGAATAGAAAAATAATTTTTTTAATGACCATTTTGTTTTCCCTGCTGAACGCTCTACGTTTTCAAATTCCAGCCATTTTGTACGAAAACCAACCCATTCAAAAATCCCCTTTGAAAAGCGGTTATACTCGCTCATATTTAAAACAGCATCCACCATGTTTCGTTTCATCAGGCGGTAATCTCTTGCACCGTTTACAATTTCTGTCTTAGAGATTTTATTGATAAATTTATAAAAACTACGGGATAAAAAGGAACGTATCCGCGGCTCTCCTGTTCTTGTAGAACGTTTTGTTGCTACGCTGTCATATCCTTCCTCCTCCAAAATTTTATACATTTTCGGAAGCATGTCAGGAGGGTCCTGTAAGTCCACATCCATCACAGCCACATAGTCTCCTGCTGCATTTTTAAGCCCTGCATAGATTGCCGCTTCCTTCCCAAAATTTCTCGAAAAAGACAGATATTTACATCTTGCATCTAAGATATGCAAATCCTTCATTACCCCCAAAGTCCGGTCTGTAGACCCATCGTCTATAAATAATAATTCTGTGTCTACTTCTGGCATCTCTTCCATAACCTTACTCATTTCCCTATAGTAAATGGGCAGAGCCTCTTCTTCATTAAAACATGGAATAATCACTGTTAATTTCTTCATTTTCTATCCTCCTGAAATATGTAAAATTTACTGATTATATAGTTCATTCCAATTACAACAACCTGTAAAATAACCTTTGCAGCCAGGTCCGGTACAGAACTTAATTCTGTTAATCCATACATGCCTAATACCTCTACTCCCATAGAAATCATCCGCATACTGACAAAACGAAAGCATTCTTTCCTGAGATTCTCTGTACTTTTCTGTCCAAACACAAAGCTCTTATTGATAACAAATGCAAAAGCAATAGCAAATAAAATCGAAACCACATTGGCAATCTGCGTTTCCATATTCACACCATATTTTAAAATAGAAAACACTCCAAGATTGACAAATGTAGTACAAATACCAGCCATAATATACCGAAGCAGTTCTAAGTTCATTTTCTGCACCTCCTGCTAATGAATTTAGCAACTTTCTCTTAACTTTTGGACAAATTATTTCTTAATATTTCCTTAAGTTTTCTTTATTTACATTTATTTCTGTTATAATGTATTCTTGAAATCAGGAGGTAAACCTATGGATACATCAAAGATACTCATTGTGGATGACAACCCGGAAATTAGGGAAATTATAGAAATTCTGTTAAAGGGAGAAGGCTTTGAAACCGTTCAGGCAAAAGATGGTTTAACTGCCCTGAATCAGTTAAAAAAACAGGATTTTGACTTGATTATTTTAGATATTATGATGCCTGGAATGAATGGTTATCAGACATGTATAGAAATGCGGAAAAACAGCAATGCCCCCATACTCTTTCTAAGCGCACGCACCAAAGACAGTGACAAGACCCTTGGTTTTTCCAGTGGCGGAGATGACTATCTTGCAAAACCTTTTTCCTATAATGAATTAATCAACCGTACAAAAGCTCTCCTGCGCCGTTACCATGTATATAAAGGAAAAACCGAAATCCTTGAGCCTTCAAAAGTAATTTCTTATCATGGACTTACCATTGATGAGCAGACAGAACAGGTCACCAAAGATGGAGTGACCATAGACCTCACCAATACGGAGTACCGTATGCTTGTTCTTTTAATCAAACATTGCGGACAGGTATTTTCCGCAGAGCATCTGTATGAATCTATATGGGAAGAACCCTATTATTACGGGGCAAATAATACAGTGATGGTACATATGCGTAATCTGAGGAGAAAAATTGAAGAAAATCCAAATCAGCCTGAGATTATAAAAACCGTATGGGGAAAGGGGTATCGCTGTGATTAAGAAATTATCAACCATGAAAATCCGTACAAAACTGGCATTTCTCATTGTGCTTACAGGAATTTTTTGTTATGCTCTGTTCCAGTTTCTCTGGTATAACAAATACTCTGTATTTGAAGCCCTTGACCCTGTCTTTCATTTTTCGCCCATTCATGGTGATGAAAACTTTTTAGGCCAGCTTTATGAAGAAGCGGCAAACTATGATCTTCCTGAGTCCGAAACGGACACCGAAGCGATTCAGAAGCTTCAGCCCTGGTTTGATTTAGGAGATGCTTATACCAGTATTTATGTTTATGGTTCTGATGGCTACTATCGTGCCGGGAAATATGCAAGCGCCATGGAAGATAGTACTTTTCGGACTTTTTTTGATATGGGTTATCGCATAACAGGAGGAGAAGGCGAAAACTCCCGGGAATTCCCGGCAGAATTTAAAAACGGTTCTGGAATCATCCGGGTGTACTTTTATCATAATTCCATGTTTCTGTACCCTTACGTTTTATTCTGTTTATGTATTTCTTTTTTACTTTTTTTATCCGTTATTCTTTGTTTTATCTCTCACAAAATGAGACAGATTTCTAAGATTGAACATGGTATTCTGCAAATGGCATCCGGGGATCTAAAAACAGCCCTGCCAAAGTATCCTGGGGATGAAATCGGTATCCTGTCCTCAGAATTAAACCAGCTCCGTATCACACTGGCTGATACCCTTCAGCAAGAACAGGAAAGCCGCCAGGCCAATCAGGATTTAATCACCGCATTGTCTCATGACCTGCGGACGCCTCTCACAATTCTAAATGGTTACCTTGAGGTATTGCATCTGAAAAAATCTCCTGAAATGGAGGAAGAATATCTGAAACGATGCCTGCAAAAAACAAAAGACATCAAAGATATGACGGATCGAATGTTTGAATATGCATTAGTTTATGAGGAAAATGAAACACTGGATATGGAGTCTTTGCCACTCTCTTTCTTTTATGACTGTTTAAAGGAAAATATAGACTATATTCACCTTGCAGGCTTTTCCTGCGAAATGACGCCTGCCATAACAGTGAAAAAACAAAAGGCTTCTTTTACCAGTGATACCACCATGGTGAAACGAATCTTCCAAAATTTATTTTCCAATATTTTAAAATACGGAGATAAATCTACCCCTGTTTTGATTGAGGTTTCTTACGAATCCAGAGAATTAAAAATCCGTATCAGAAACAAAATCAAGGAAGCAGACTCTTCTGTGCCAAGCACCCACATTGGTCTGCGAAATGTAGAAAAAATGATGTCACTTCTGAAGGGGCAGATACTGTATTCAGAACAAAAACAGGAATTTGCTATTCAGCTTGCTTTTTTTGCAGATACTTTGTAAAACTATATTTCGGGTATGGAGATATTCCCCATACCCGTTGTGAATCTCCATAAAAACTAGCTGCCCAATCAACTTTTTCATTCGTATAAATCAATCACAAGCGTTCACGCACCATCATCAGCGTATATCCAAGGAGATTTTGACCGTTCCATTTGGTTCGGTCAAATCGGTCTGGGTTTTTCATTGATAAACCGATACCCCAAATTCGATCTCTTACAGCACATTCCGCTAATACCGCATTACCTGTAGATTGAAGTTTGCCTTTCAGAGCCTCATTTTGTGAAAACTTTGCAAGCACCTCCGTTTTTTCGGCATAAGATTCCCAAATCTTCTATTATTGTTCCAAAATCTAAAGTATGCTCCACTTCATAGTTTTCTTTTATAAATGCGATACCTTTGAATTGGAAAAGGTAACGAAATGCCTCTTGTATGCTGAGATTATGATATTGTGCAAATTCGTTTACACAGGCAACAGTAAAACCTATTTTCTTTTTCTTTTCACTCATGCAAAACCTCCTATTCTTTAGCAAACGATTGTTTACCTCATAAGGTCTCTATTCTTCTCATGTCATTTCTCTTTATATGCTTCTTATTTCTATGTTCCTGCTCTGCCATTCTATTATCCTCTGTTTACCCGCACTAAAGCATTTTCGCGCAGAAAAAGCCCTGTCTGCACAGAGCTTTCCTACCATATTTTTGTGCAACAACTTTTTACTGCCTCATCCTACAATGTGAATACACCGCCATCCCTAAAAACACCGGTATCTGAATCACTGCAAAGAACACTAACGCATAGGGTGTCCATACAGCTAAGTTTCCCAGATTTAAAAACTTGAAGTCAATTAACGCATATAAAAAGCTATTTCCCATACCGATTCCCCCTCCTGGAAGGATGCTTTGCAGCCACAGTCCAAGCTCGCCCGGAAACACATTCGTTGCCAGCATAGGCAGAATACAGAACAGCAACGCAACTGCCAGGGCAGAGACCGTGCTACGCATTTTGGTGGATAGGTACAGCGCAAAGCTGACAATAGCAAGAAACATTACGAAACTGGCTGCTAAATTTACCCACTGAGCTTCCCCTATGGTAAGATTTGGCAGGCTGGAAACAGAAAAAATGAATTGGATAGAGGTTTTGGTGCTTTCCCAGCCAAACAACGCATTTGTTATCAAAATCCATACAACGGAACAGAGTAAAAAGGCGCCTCCGCAAATCAGCAGTGCAGATAAAATTTTGCAGACTGCCATTCTCCTACGTCCATGTTTTGTACAGCGCAGAATGTCATCTGCTCCTGTCTGATAATCAGAGGTGAACACCGGCGCTGCAATTACCACACACAGAATGGTAATAATATAAATCAATAAAATCTGATAGTCCATGGAATTACTGGATATTCCCGAATAATACTGAAATGGTTTTTCTACTTCGTCATACATTGCAGTTGCTTTTTTCTGCGCTGACACAGAATCCGTCTGCTCCATTTTCAGAAGGGCTTCGGTACGTCTGGATACTTTTTCATAATATTGTTCTGTGTCCTTGGGATTGATTTCTGTTAATGCCGGCGCAATACCAGTCTCTTCATCTGCAAAGGCTTCTCTGATTCCATGTACATAATCCCAGTATGGAAGCAGCCCTTTTGTGTCTGCCTCCTCCGGCAGTTCATAAGTATCTGTCACCCCATATTTGTTGAGACATTCCTGAAACGCTGCAAGCGCTGTCTTTACCTTTTCCGGCGTAACGTCACCTTCCAGGTCTGCGCGAATTTCCTGCAAATATTTCACAGCATCCACACCTTTTAGCCGAACTTCCTGTCCCCGCTCCCCTGTATAGGTAACTGATTCAAAGGTAACCGGAATATATGCCATGAAAATGGAACATAAAATTGCCACAGACAGTAAAATCCAGGTTAATCTTGTTGTGAGTACACGTTTTATTTCTAATCCTAAAAATCTCATTCTACTTCACCTCTTCTTTTTCAGAATCTACACTGCCCTCCTGGGGGAATAACCACAAATACAAATCCTCCAGCTTTGGCTCTGCCGGACAGGAATCTGGTATCAATGGAATCTCCGCCAAATAGCGCAGAGAGGTCATATCATGGTCTTCATTTCGCAAGTTTACTACTCGCATTTTCTGTTCATAGGAAAACGCCTCTCTGGTTGGGATCATGGCGCTCCAGACTTTTCCACTGACTAACTGGGTCAACTCATCCGTAGTCCCTGTCTCAATAATTTTCCCCTGTTTCATCACTGCATTTTCCGTTGCTATATACTCCACATCCGATACAATGTGAGTGGAAATCAGCACAATACGATTATGGGCAAATTCGGACAACAGATTACGGAAACGAATTCGTTCTCCCGGGTCTAATCCGCTGGTAGGTTCGTCCAAAATCAATACCTTCGGATCATTTAACAGGGCCTGGGCGATTCCCACCCGTCGTTTCATTCCGCCGGAAAGCTTGCTGATTTTTTTATTTTTCACATCCGATAATGTAAGGCGTTCCAGCAATTCTCCGATTTTTTTCCTGGTGGTGGTTCTGGATAATCCTTTCAAAGATGCCACGTATTCCAAATAGGATTTCACAGTAAATTCCGGATAAAACCCAAACTCCTGAGGCAGATATCCGAAAATTTCCCTGTATTTCTCCTTTAATGTCCAAATGGGCAATCCATCATAGAGAATCTCTCCAGAGGTTGGCTTCACAATTCCTGCAATCATCCGCATAAGGGACGTTTTCCCTGCTCCATTTGCCCCAAGAAGCCCCCATACTCCCGGTGTCAGAGTAAGGGACACATTGTCAACTGCTTTTTTGTCTTTATAATGTTTGGAAATTTCTCTGATTTCTAATTCCATATTGACCTCCTGTTTTATTCATATACACACTGCTTTCCCTCGTGAAACAGCGCAAAACTCTGGTAAATGATACTTCCAGCCAGTATGATTACAATACCTCCTGTGAAAACTGTAAATTTCACCTGATAAAATTCCGGATAAACAAAAGTAACGCCTCCGAAAATGCCGCACAGGAACATGCACATGCCATAAGCCCATTTTTGAAAATGCACAAAAGTAACTTTCCTCAACAAGTAAATCCCGCCATTGAATGCCAGCAAAAATGGCAGACACAGACAGAAAATCGTCTGCCATACAGTAAGGCTTGAGCTTTTTGAAATCTGCCACACAATGCCAAAGAGCATGAGCAAATCCCCTGCACTGATTATGAAAATTCTGGCAAGAAGCAGCCTCTCAATAGAATATCTGGCAGTTGCTTCTATCTCCAACATTCCATATCTTTTTGCCCTATATAAAAACGGGATTGCTGATGAAAACAGAAAAATCCCAAAAATACCAGCTAAGAAAGCGAATCGTCTTGGTGTAAAAAAGCGGAATTCCACCCCTGTCATAAAATACACAAGTAGAAAAACAGCCAGAACCATACCTGTTTGTCCTATCCAGATTCGCATACCTGTCATCCGCATCTGTTCGAATAAAAATGCGCCAAATCCCTTTTGCTCCCTCTTTTGTTTTTTATTCAATTCCAATTCTGCCATGAGAATGGTTTTTTGCATTGCATCCTTTTCTTTTGCAGAAACTTTTCTTTCACCGGAGGGTTTCCCATAGTATGCACGAAGTCTCTCCTCTACCCTATTCATTTGTTCCAACCTCCTTTCCTTTTTCCATCCATCTGCTGAAATTCTGTTTTCAGTCTCTTTAGCAGGCTTCTTAATTTAGATTGCACTGTCCTAAGAGGAAGTCCCATGGTCTGTGCTGTTTCCCTGATGGTGAGATTTTGTCCGAACCGCAGCAACAGGATTTCCTGACTTTCCGGCTCCAGATTGCTGATAAGCTGCTGTAACCAGACATCATCCTCTGTCTTCTCAAACCCGGCTTCCGAATATCTCGGCTCCTGTTCCAGTTGCTCCAAATTGGTATCATCCTGGTACCTCTTCCGTGCCAGGTCAATGCAGGTATTTCTGGCAATTTTATAGATAAATGGACGAAATTCCCCCTTGAAGCCAGTGGTATCCAGATAACGCACTGCTTTCAAAAAGGTCTCCTGTGTGGCATCTTCTGCATACACTGCCCCGGATGTATGCCAGCTGCAGTACCGTAAAATATCAGCATAGTACATCTCAATCAATTCCCCAAGGGCGCCCTTGTCTCCATCTTCTATTTGTCTGATTAATTTTTTCTCGCGCGTCAAAATATAATATAACCTCCTCATCTATTACAACGAATCATAGCATAGAAAATGATTTAAAAAACAAAAAAACTTGCAGAGAAATGCAAAATCGCAATTCCCTGCAAGTTTTCAATCAAATTCCTTTTATGGCCGAATAGCCACCTTAATCACATGTTCTTTCCTGTTTTCAAAAATATCATACGCCTTTTCAATTTCCTTCAGCAAAAATCTATGAGTAATAAGCGGTGTAGTATCTATTTTCTTCTCCTCAATTAATTTCAGAATTTCATCACAATCACATCCATCCACACCCCCTGTCTTAAAGGTTAGATTCTTTCCATACATCTTTGGAAGGGGAAGTATCTGATTTTCTTCATAAAGTGCTACCACTGTTACAACGGCATTGGGGCGGGCGATTTTCCAGGCCAGCTCAAAGGTATGAGTTCCTCCCGCAACCTCAAGAACCCTGTCTGCCCCACCATGCTCACTGTGTTGTCTTACAAATTCCTCCACATCACACTCTGTGGGATCCACTACCAGCACCTGGGGATAATGTTCTTTTACAAAGGCAATCCGCACCGGATCTACTTCACATAATATAATTCTTTTCGGCTGTTTCAGCATCACACACAAAAGGGTGCAGATTCCGGTGGGTCCTCCTCCCAGAATCACTACCGTATCCTGCTCACTGATTTCTGAAATTCTGGCAGCCCAAAATCCTGTGGCAAGTACGTCTCCTACAAATAAAGCTTCTTCATCTGTAATAGAATCTGCTATTTTATTTAACCCCTGATTGGCATAGGGAACGCGGACATATTCTGCCTGTCCTCCATCAATTCTGCAGCCCAGCGCCCAGCCGCCATTTTCATCTGTGCAGTTATTCACAAAACCTTGTTTGCAAAAGTAACATTCTCCACAAAAAGTTTCCACATTTACAGTGACTCTGTCTCCTGGTTTTACTTTTGTAACTTCCCTTCCTACTTCTTCCACAACACCAACCATCTCATGGCCTACTGTAATTCCAGGAACTGCTCTTGGCACTACACCATGTTTGATATGAATATCACTGGAGCAAATGCTTGCCAGAGTCACCCGCACAATGGCATCCTGTTCCTTTAAAACCTCAGGTTTCTCTTTCTCTTCTAACACAAATTTTCCCTTTTCCTTATATGTATATGCCAGCATTATTTTCCCTCCCTTTGGTCTATGTGCATACATTTTTTCCACGCACAAAGCTTCTGTAAGCAAGTCCGCAGAACAGTAAAATCATTATAGCATAAATCACCGGTACATACTCATAGCTTTTCAGATATATTCCTCCCAGCTTCCAAAATCTCTCATCAAATAAACTTTCGCAGCTTGCAAAAGGTCCCGGCAGCATAGAAGCAATTTTCCGCAGGGTTATCATCCAGGAAGGAATCATTTCTTTTACCACTGACAATAAACTTAGTACCCCCCACCAGAACCGGTCCAAAAGAGCTGTTCATTCTGGCAAAACAAAACATGACCACAGCCGCAAGAACAAGCAATGATATTTCACTGGCAAAAAAGAGCAGCAACAACATTTCACCTACCGTAAAAGGATAGCTGCTAAGTAAAAGAGATTCCATCATCTGTATTGGCGCATCAAGGCTTCCTGAACCGTAGATACAAATTTCCATTGCCAGGCTGATAACAAAAGTAACCGCGCCCAGAAACAGGGTAAAGGAAAATCCCGTTATCAGTTTCGCTGCCACCAGTTTCCCTCTTCCCTTTCTGGAAGAGCGCTGCAGCACATCCATGCCCGTACTGTATTCTTCTGCAAAAACCGGCGCCACACATACTGCCACTGCCATAGCTAAATCCTGCTGCCTTCCAGGACTCCTCCATGCTTTCCTCTCTCCTGCTGTAAAAATTATCTGCCTGCATTTCTTCCTGGAATCCAGGCGCAAGCCTTTCCACCCACCAGGAAAGAAGCTGTGCAGATGCCACCTCTTCTTGTACTGTTTGATAGTTTTCCCAGGTAATTTTCCCACTGTCCCTGTCTGCTAAATAAACCTCATATTCCTCTACATTCTTTTCCAGAAATCCCTCTTCCAGCACAGCACCTTCAAGCTTTTCTCCCCCTTCACGCCTGATTTGGATTTCTTCAAAATGGCTGAACACCTTATGATCATCCACATAAACACTACCCAAAAGAGACAGATTAGAGCAAAGCAGCACCACAAACAGCATAGCACACACGCTAATCCATACCGATTTCCGTTTCATCATCTTCTTATACTCAAAGAAAACCAGTTCTCTCATACACTATTCTCCTCCCTCTCCTGCAAAATAATAAAGATACAAATCTTCCAGAGTTGCCTCCACACTTACAGCATTTTCGGAAGGACTTTCTTCTCCCACAACTCTTAATAACGTGCCCTGTGATTCTTCTCTCATATTTAGCACTGCGTACTGCTCCAGAATCTGCGCTTCTTCAGAAGAATTTACCCTGCATTCCCATACCTTTCCCTCAATGGGCTTTAAGATTTCCGGCAAGCTTCCCTCATGGAGAATACTCCCTTCTTTCATGAGCAAAATTTCATCCGCAATATATTCCACATCCGAAACAATATGGGTAGATAAGAGCACAATACGATCCTTTCCAAGACGGGATATCATATTTCTGAACTTTACCCTTTCTTTTGGGTCAAGACCGGCAGTAGGCTCATCCAAAACCAGCAGTTTGGGATTATTCAAAAGCACCTGTGCAATTCCAAGTCTCTGTTTCATTCCACCGGAAAAAGCCGCAATCTTTTTCTTTTCTGCACCTTTTAAATTCACTGCTTCTAATAATTCCTCAATCCTTACCTTTGCACGATTTCTTGAAATCCCCTTTAATGCCGCCATATACATGAGAAAATCCCAGGCTGTGAAGTTAGGATAGTATCCAAACTTCTGGGGCAGATACCCCAGACAATTTCTATATTCTTCTTCCTTTACTGAAAACCTGTCCAGAGAAATTTCACCGCTGTCCGGAGTTAAAACACCACAAATCATACGAAGAAACGTGGTTTTCCCTGCGCCGTTAGCCCCCAGAAGTCCGTAAACTCCCGGCTTCATGTTAAGAGACACTCTGTCCACTGCAATTTTCTCCAAAAACTGTTTGGTCACCCTTGAAATTTTTAATTCCATACATATCCCTCCAGATTCGTTCTATATTGTTTCACCTGTTTGCTAAGAACCACTATCAAAACCAATAACATGCCCACCCAGAAAATCAAGTAAGCCTTTTCGTACATCCATGCCATTCTCTCCATAGCCAAAATATGAATCCCTGCCATGACTGCGCTGATTCCAAGGCTCACATCACGTATTTCCAGAGAGGGAATTTGTCTGCAAATCCAAAGAGAAGAGACTGCATTAAAAAGCATGGGAACCGTTAAATAAAAAATGCAGGGAAGCATACCAACCATGGAATTCCATGAAATAAAAATACATCCGCCAAGAATCAGGAGGGTTGCCGCCCCGGATAAGAGAAACAGCCTTGCCAGCATAACCTGTTCCATACGGTACCTTGCGCTTAATTCCAATTCCTGCATTCCGAAACGTGTTGATTTTGAAACTTCTCCTGCCAGAAGCGCCACCACAAATGGAAGTACTGCGCAAAAAGCTGCCAGCATTCCTCCCGAAAATCCCTTTTCCATAAGGATTTTTCCTAAAAAAACACCTGCACAAAATAAAAAAATATTCCCCGCCCAAACCAATTTCCCAATATAGAATGCCTGAATACGCAAAAATTCCCAAAAAGAAATCTGCGGATAAGAAAGATTCTGCAAAAACTCTCCCTTTCTCTCCGGTGTTGGTGGAGAATACACTTTTTCCAGTTTTATTTTTAATATCTCTTTCTTTTTTCGCATATTTACACCTCATTTCCATGAGAAAAATAATCCCTCAGTTTTCTCAATGCTTCCTTTTCTCTCCGATACACTGCAAATCTGGACAGTTCCAACACTTTTCCAGCTTCCCCTGGGCTTAGTCCATCCACATATCTTAACAACAATAATTCCTGGGTCTGCCTGTCCATCTGAAGAATAGCCTGTTTTAAATCCAGCCTGAGTTCTGCCTGCTCCAGGGGTAAAACATGCTCTTTTATCCTACTTTCCAAATCCTCTCCCGGCAATTCCTCTCTTTTTTTCCGATAAGCATCCGTACAGAGATTTTTCGCAATGGTATACAGATAAGCAAGCTGTTTCTCCGGATGCAGAGAAGGATTCCTGTGAAAAAAGCGCAGAAACGTTTCCTGTGTTAAATCTTCTGCCAATTCTTTTCTGCCTATATGAAAATAGCAATACCGGTAAATACGGTCATACAATTCTTCCAGTTCCATGCTTCTGCCCTCCTTCTACTAAATATAACGAATCTACATGTTAAACTGTGCGGAAAATAGGAAAGATTTTTACACAAAAATTTAACGGCCACACAGCCCAACACTGTATGACCGCCATCTCAACTTTTAAGGATTACAATTTCCACATTCCGTATACCCATTATCCAAGAGTGCCTGCTTATCCCCTTTATAATATTCCTTATTATCCTCATCCATGGTTTTCACAGAGGAACACTCCGGCAGATGAATTTTTTTCGTATGTGCATTTAACACATAATCACAGTCCTCCGGTCCTGCATTTTCCATGCTTCCGGCAGCTTCCTCCTGCTGGGAATTGCCGCCTCTGCTGCCCGGTGTATAGTCATTACATGGTTTCTGTGCAAAGGTAATGTCTTGTCCATTACTGCTTATATCTATGGTTCCCTGTTTATCAGTACGAAACAGAGGTATCTGTTCCTCTTCTAAAAGCTTTGCGGTATCCTGTCTTGGATGCCCATAACTATTGCCTGCGCCGCAGCTAATAACTGCATAGTCCGGATTCACTGCATGAAGAAACTCATCACTCACATGGGAACCATGATGATTCATCAGCATCACATCCGCCTGGATATCTGTTCCCGCATTAAGAATTTCCTTTTCGCTTTCCAGCCCAATGTCCCCTCCAATGAAAAATTCGTTCTCTCCATTTTGGAGGATAATTCCCACAGAATCCTGATTCTCATCCTCATGTCCGTAGGCAACAGGAGAAATCACACGAAAGGTTGCTGTACCAAAGGCAAACTCATCTCCCACTTTTGGATGAATGGCCTGATACTGCTTCTCCTGTACCACCTCTGCATAGGACTGATAAATAGAGGAATCCGTCTCATAATCCGGTGTAATCAACTGCTTCACCGGAAATTTGTGCAAAGCACCAATAGCTCCCGCCAAATGGTCCTCATCAAAATGAGAAATCAGCAAGTAATCCAGTTCCTTCACTCCCTGTTTTTCCAGATAACTTACCACAAAAGAAGATGCCTTTCTTGCGCCGCCATCTATGAGCATATAATGCCCCTGAGATTCCGCCAGCACTGCATTTCCCTGTCCCACATCCAGATAATGAAGATTCAGGCTTCCAGAAGGCTTCTCCTGATTCTCCTGTTCCTGGGTTTCCTGCCCGGACGCCTGAGCTGTGACGCTGTTCATATCTTTGGGATTACATCCTGCAAGACACAGAAGTAACATCAACAGACCTGCTGCCAAGCTTATTCTACGTTTTTTGTTTCTTTGAAATAGTTCTCTCATTTTGTCTTCCCCTTTGTTGTCCTTTATTGCATCTGGTTCCAGATTTCCACATCTTTGTTTACTACATAACCGCTTCCGCCTCTGCCTTTCACATCTTCTACCATGTTCAGCATAAGGATTGTATCACTGTCTGCAACTCCTGTATTGTAAACCGCAAACCAGCCAAGTTCTGTTCCATTTTCATCTTCCTGGGTGGCTTTGATTTCTGCTGTTCCGGTCTTTCCCGCAAGAGTAACTCCCACCGCCTTAGAAGCCCCATACCCGGTTCCATTTGGATTGCTTACTACTTCTTTTAAATCTTCATAAATGATATTTGCTGCTTCTGGTGTGAAAACTCCTTCGGCCCAGTAGGAGGCTGTTTTTCCTTCCTCATATTCCAGATAAGGGGTAATCATATTTCCCTCATTGAAAAATGCGGAATACATACAAGCCAGATGCAGAGGATTTACCAACATCTGTCCCTGTCCGTACCCACTGTCTGCCAACTGCACTTCAGAATCAATAGCCTCTGAGTTGGAATACTGAGAAGAGGTCATGCCAATATCAAAAGGAATCTCCTGATTAAATCCCATTTTGTCAAGCTCCCCTGTAAAGGTCTCTGCCCCTATCTTTAAGGCTGCTTTTGCAAAATAAATATTATCAGAATAAATCAGGGCATTTTTAAGCACTGCGCCGCCACTATATTCATGAAGCGTAGTTACCTTATAATTTCCCCAGCTTTCATCCTTTTGCCATGCCAGCCCGCTTGCGCCCAAATCTTCCTCTTCTGTAAACGCTCCTGTGGTAAGTCCCACAGCCCCTACAATGGGTTTAAAAGAAGAACCAGGCGCCCAGGTCTCTCTTACCCGGTTGTACATAGGTTTATTGGGGTCATTATTCAAAGCATCCCAGGTTTCCTGGGACATTCCAAGGACAAAATCCATGCTGTTATAGGAGGGTGTGGAAACAAGGGCCAGCACCTCCCCGGACTTTGGATTCATAACCACCGAACAGCTCTTATCCTCCTGATAAGCCTCATAGAGCTTCTGCTGCCAGCGGATATCAATATTCAGCTTAATATTCTCCCCATCTTCTGCCGGCTTTACAGCCAGTGCCTGTTTTTCTTCACCCTGCTCGTCCAGAATGGAAATCCGATAACCCTTTTTCTCTCTCAGCCTATCTTCATAAAGTTTCTCAAGACCGCTTTTTCCAATGACGCTCTGCTCATTGTAGCCCTTGCCTTTCATTTCCTCCAGTTCTTCTGCATTAATCTGCTGCACATATCCCAGTAAATGTGCGGTACATTCTCCATAAGGATAGACCCTGCTCTCGGCTTTTGAAATCAGAACACCGGGATATTCCAGTAACTTATCCTGAATACTACCACCTGCGCTTTCTGCGCCTTCCTTCGGAACATAAGCCTCGTCTAATTGCTCCTGTGTCATTTTCTTCAATGGAACAAAGCTATCCTGCTGCACCCAGGAAGCATCTAGCTGTTTTTCAATAAATTCTGAAGTTGTCCCAAGAATTTCTGCCAGATCCTCAATGTCTTCCTCTGCCTGAATATTCATTTTCCCCGGAACAAGTCCCACTGACTCCACTTCCCCCTGTCCTGCCAGAAGCACGTCATTTCGGTCATAAATACTGCCCCGTTTCGCCTCCACAGAGGAAACGCTGACCTTATCCTTGCTTTCCAGCCCTGGAAAAATCACAGAATCATCCCACACCAGATGCCACTGTCCTTTCTCTTTTTCAAAAAAAGTATCTGCATCATAGGTAATCTCTCCTGCCAGAGTATCTATAGTCACCCGGTAGGACAGGGGCTGGTCCTTATCCTGTTCTTCTGGAATATCCAGCTGAATTTTCTCTGCTTCGATTCCTTCATAAATGTTCTGGTTTCTGGTAATAAAATCTTCTTGTTTCACCTTGTCTTTGGACACCTCATCTAAAAGAGCATACATTTTCTCATACTCTTTTTTTTCAATATAGCCCATGTACTCTTTTATAATATCTTCTCTGGTTTTTTCTGTCATTTTCTTATACAGCAATACTCCACCTGCGCCAACCACTGCCACAAGTACAACGCTTACAAGACAGAGCACTCTCTTTTTCTGTTGCTTTCTTTTCTTTTTACTTTTCTTCTTTGCCATAGCTTTTCCTCCTACTTAGGCATGACGTTCTTTTTTCAAAAAACCCCGGAAAGATAGACTTTTTCTATCCAATCCAGGGGTTTTCTTTTGTCATGTCTGCTATTCTTCTGTGCTTGTTTCTTCTTTAATCGTTGCTGTGGACTGGATAATGTCGCAGGCTGCCTCCCAGAGTACATTTTCCTTAATGGTTTTGGCATCTGCATAGCTTTCCATAGTTGCTACATCCGGGAAACCGGCAGATTTTGCATATTCTTCTTTTTCCTTTTCGTATTCTTTCTCTGTAAACTCCACGCCTTCTTTATCCAGGATTGCCTGCACCACTAAATTCTGTGTTAAATACTGCTGTGCAGACTCTTCCAGCGCCTTCTCAGTTTCTTCTTCTGTAATTCCCTGCTGCTCAATATAATCATCCAAGGTGATGCCTACCTGTGCCTGGTACATCATGTCCAGCTGCTCCCGCACTTTTACCTTTGCATCCGCCATTAAATCTTCTGGATATTTTGTGATTTCTGAGTTCTCTACTACCAGCCCAAACAAATCTGATTTCACCTGTGTATCATAATCACTATCCAGGGAAACCTGAATAGCTTCTTTCTGTGCATTCCTGAACTCCTCTACCGTCTTAAATTCTGTATTGGCAGCTACCCACTCGTCTGTCAATGCAGGAGGAGCGGAAATCTTGTTAATTTTCACCTTAAACTGTACTGCTTTTCCACTGAAGTCCGGATTCGGTTTGTATGGATCCGGAAAAGTCAAATCCAGGGTAACTTCCTCCCCTTTTTTGTGTCCAATCAGTCCGTCTTCAAAACCATCAATAAAACTGCCGGAACCAATACGCAAATCTGCTCCCGTATCAGCGCCTCCCTCAAATTCTTTTCCATCCATATAACCGGTATAATCAATATTTACTGTATCGTCCTGCTGAACAGCCCGATCCTCTGTGACCTCTACAGGTTTATAATTATTCACCAGTAAATAGTGAATATTATTTTCAAGAACCTCCTCTGTAACTTCCGGCTTTGGCTGCTCGGTCACTTCCAGATTCTTATATTCACCCAGTTTCACGTAATCCTCAATATTCTCCACATCCACAGCAACCACAATCCCATCCGCATTCGTCAGGGATTCCTCAGCCTGCTTATTATCCTCTGTTTTCTTACTGTCCTCTTTATCCTTACCACATCCCGCTGCCATGCCAAGAATGCCAAGTGCCAAAAACAAAATCGCTAATTTTTTTTTCATACCTCTATGTCCTCTCTTATTATCAAAAGTGCAGTAGCATTATACTCCGCGCGCTGAAAAGGAAGCGCCCCGCAAGGGCATTTACTTTTCAAGCCGGAGGCTGCCGGTAGAATCTGTCACGCCAGTGACAGCAAGCCAATGCTTCATTGGCTTGGATTGCACGTAGTGCAATCATTATACCACACCCCACCGAAAAAGGAACTGTTTTTCTTGCCTTTTCCAAGAAACAATGCTAAAATTGTAGAAGTATGAATTTATCGAATTTTAGGAGGGTCAACACAAATGGCTGGAAAAATCTTTCTAATCGTTTTAATCGTCTTGCTCATTGTGCTTGTTGTTCTATATTTCCTTGGCAAAAAAGCTCAGAAAAAGCAGGAAGCACAGCAGGAACAGATGGAGGCTGCAAAGCAGACCATTACCATGCTGATTATAGACAAAAAACGTATGCCAATTAAAGAATCAGGACTTCCGCAGATGGTCATTGACCAGACACCAAAGCTTATGAGACGTTCTAAACTTCCTATTGTAAAGGCAAAAATCGGTCCAAAGATTATGTCTTTAGTAGCAGATGAATCTATCTATGATTTGATTCCTGTGAAAAAAGAAGTCAAAGCTGAAGTAAGTGGTATTTATATCCTGAATGTAAGAGGACTTCGTGGTGCTCTTACACCACCGCCAAAGAAAAAAGGCTGGTTCAAACGTATGAAGGAAAAGGCTCTGAAGTGATTCAGAGCCTTTCTTTTTTCCCTTTATTCACTTTTCCCTATCTGCTCATACACCATCACTGCATCTGTTACATGGAATCCCTCAGTGAACAGATTTCCATCTGCCTTTGCTGTAACCAGCACATATTTTCTCCCGTTTATCTCTGCAAGGCTGGCAAGGCACAGGCCTGCTGCGTCTGTATATCCTGTCTTTCCGCCCAGAATTTTTCCACCTGTCACTTCCATGGTATCCAGGTTCTTATATAAGGTACTTTTCAATTCAATGCCATCCGGATGCTCTTTAGTGGCAGTTGTAGTATAAGTATCTGTAGTAAAGACTTTGTAGAATTCCTTATTCTGCAATGCTTCCCTTAGGAGTTTTGCTAAATCTTCCACTGTAGAATAATTATCTTCGTGATGAAAACCGGATACATCTGCAAAATGGGTGTGTTTCAATCCAAGTTCTTCTGCTTTTTTATTCATAAGTTTTAAATATTCTTCTTCGGTGCCTGCCACCTCTCTGGCTATGGTCATGCAACAGTCAGCTCCAGAAGAGAGAATAGCTCCATAAAGCAAATCTTCTGCTTTTACTTTTTCTCCCATTTCAAAACCGGCTACAGACGCATGGTTTTCAATCAAGGCGCCCTGGATTTCAGCAGGAATAGTAACTTCCTTCTGCAAATCTTTCAGATTTTCTGCACCAACCAATACCGTCATAATTTTGGTAAGAGACGCCGGGTAAATTTGCTTCGTACTGTTTTTCTCCGCTATTGTCTTACCTGTCTTTTCGTCTATTAAAATAGCGTTTTCGCTGTATAAGCTTCCCAAATCCACCTGCAGCTTTGGTATTGCTTCTTCTTTCTCTTCTACTTCCTGTTTCTTCTCCTGTGGTTTGCTTTCTTTTTCCTTTTTCTTGTTTCCGGCTAATGTCATACCCAGAATCACCACCAATAGTAAAATACCAATTCCGGTTGCCAGCAATATCATTTTCTGGCGTCTCACCTGGCGCATCCGTTCTTCTTTTTTTGACATTCTGCTCTCTCCCTCCACTATTTAATAGCTCTTTAACACTCCATTTTCCACTGGCTCATAAATCAGTTCACTGATATCCTCAGACAAAAACAACTCCAGATTTCTCATAAAGTCACTGGCAAGCTTATGTTCTGAAATCCGCTCCATTGGCACCCAGAAGACTTCTCCCTCTTCTGATGACTGCAGGTTTCCCGAAAAACAGTTGGTTTTATAAAAGAATACCATAGAGCGTACCCCATCCTCAAACCATTCTTTTACACCACACAGCTTCACATTTTCAATATCAAGCCCTGTTTCTTCTTTAATTTCCCGTATTACAGATGGCACCAAAGCCTCCCACGGCTCCACATGTCCTCCGGGAAAGGTCACTCCGGGCCAGCTTTTCTTACGCCGGTTCTGCATAAGGACATTTCCATTATTGTCATAAATCATACAAATATTCATTAATTCTGTAGTTTCATATTCATGCATGACCCTAATCTCTCCTCTTACTTTCTAATCTTGGCGTTTGGATAAATATGATCCATTCTGGCATCATCAAAATGGATGTCTAAAAATTCTTCCAACGCATTTTCTGCCTTTGGATTTACCTGTCGGTCACTATAACGGTATAACGCCAAAGCTGAAATCCCAATATTTATAGTCATGAACACAACTGCAATCCAAATCATTGGTTTTCCAACTTTCTTTGGTATTTTTTCAATCCATTTTGAAAAGAATGGATATAAAAACTTCAGCCATATAACAGCCGCAATTCCCCAGAAGAAACAAAACAGTAAATTAATTCTGCCTCCCAGGTTAAAGGGAATCTTGCTGTAATCCCAAAATACAGTGCCAAATACCAATTCAGTAAACACACTGCAGATATACTCATAAGCGCCTCCCAGTATGGTTCCTGCCAGAAAAATCGTGCTATCTCGTTTATCCTTATATTTATACAGAAACGCGGTTAAAAAAGCACATCCCAGTCCCCATACAATGCTAAAAGGACCATATACCACACTACTTCTGCTCATCCATACTCCTGCAGTAATTCTGCAGAAAATGGTCTCTGTAATATCACCCAGAAAAGCGCCTAAGAAAAACAAGGCAGCCAATTTATAAAAGCAACATCCACTGGCAAATACATCTTTATTTCTCTCCTCACATGTTTCCTCCTGCTTCGTTTGAAGGATGTTTGGAAAGGCATTCACCATACGCCGCTGAATTCTCCTGGTCAGAGCATTTCCGAATCCGTCTGTGACATCCTGAACATAATCCATAAATCTCCGCATCTCTATGGTATGATGAATTTTCAGTACCGTCAGGACACAGCATACCGTATCAATAAACAAAAGCACACTGAGAATAAGAAGGATAATCTCTTCCACCTGCTTGGGAATCAAATCTGCCAGACTAAAAATCAGCGGATTAAAAAACCAGATGCAAAGAGCTGCCATAATTCCAAAAAGCACCATAGAAAGCAAGTTCAAATAACCCTGAAACTGAAATCTGGACTTACTATAGTCCCACCATTTCCGCTCAAATACATGCTCCAGAATCATGCTGGTAATCAGAATCAGAACAAAGGCAATGACGCTTCCTCCCAGGATTAAAAAGAAAATATGATGCTTTAATTCCGGCAGAAAGATGCTATACGCCAGCCCAATGACACCATATATGGGACACAAAGGAAGATTCAAAAATCCTGTGTTTACAAACCTTTTCCTTCTAAGGGCATTGGCAACAACTCCGGCGCACCATCCCACAAAGGAATAAATATAAAAAATCCAAAAAAGTTCCCTCCAGGTATAAATCATACAATACTCCTACTCTTTCATAATTTATATTAAAAAACCTCGAATCGTGTCAAGTATTGTAGTACAAGAAAGAGACAGTGTCAACCAAAGAATTTCTAAAGAAAAAAACAGAGCGGAAGAGTTTTCTCTTACTATACCGCTCTGCTTCAAATTTTCTATATTCTTCTATTTGTTTAGACTGCTTATGCGCCTACTTTACCAAGGCCCATCTCCTGTCCAATATTCAGGATATGGTCACCAATTCGCTCAAAGTCTGTAAGCATTTCTGAATAAATAATACATCCTTCTTCTGAGCAGGTTCCTTTCTGCATACGTACCAGTTGTTTCTGACGGTAATCGTCTGTCATATCGTCAATCTGCTGCTCCAGCTTTTCAATGGCTTTCACATCCTGATTATTATCCTGCTGATTATGATGAATTTCATTCAGGAACTCCAGAGCTTTAATACAAACCTCTTTCATTGCATCAATTTCCACACGTACTTCCTGTGAAAAACTGATTCCCTGCTTTTCAATGAGTTTTGTATACCCACAGATGTTCATGGCATGGTCGCCAATTCGCTCTACATTTCCGCACACCTTAAACAATGCGCTGATATACTGGGAGTCCCTTGGATTGCTTTCATTGACCAAAACCTTGGAAATATACTTGGAAATTTCCTTATTCAGATAGTCAATGTATTCTTCTCTTTCCTGCACTGTTTCCAGATTTTCTGTAGTTCCTGCTTTCACAGCCTGGAAACTGGCCTCTACATTTTCTTTTGCCATATCAATCATACGGTGAAGCTCTTTTTTAATACCAGTTACTGCAATGGCAGACAGACCAATCTGAGTATCTCTTTTTGTTTCCATTGGACGGATAAATTCCATATGCATAACATCTGCCTGTTCGTCCTGCTTCTCCGGAAGAATCCGCACCGCTGCTTTTGCCAGATAATTTCCAAAAGGCAGTAACAGTAATGTTGTCACAATGTTAAACAGTGTGTGCATATTTGCAATCTGTGATGCCACATTGTCTGGTGTCAGGCTCTCTACTAAACTTGTCAGCGGAGTGGTAATGCAGGCAATTGTGAAAATAGTTGTACCAATTAAGTTAAACATCAAATGAATAACTGTAGTACGTTTTGCGTTTCTGCTGGTACCGATAGCTGCTAAAATAGCAGTGATACAAGTACCGATATTCTGTCCGAACAAAACATACACAGCATTGGATAATCCAATGAGACCGCTTCCTGCTAACGCCTGAAGAATACCTACAGATGCGGAAGAGGACTGAATTACTGCTGTAAATACCGCGCCTGCCAGAATACCCAGTACTGGGTTTGAGAATTTTGTCATAAGAGAGACAAAGGCTTCTGATTCACGCAGAGGCATCATAGCGCCGCTCATCATTTCCATTCCAATGAACAAAATACCAAGTCCGGCTACAATCAATCCATAGTGGTGAACTTTCTGTTTCTTTACAAAGACAATCAGTGCTACACCGCAAAAGGCAAAGAGCGGAGCCAACTGTCCCACATCTAATGCAATTAACTGTCCTGTAATGGTAGTACCAATGTTAGCACCCATAATAATCCATACTGCCTGTTTCAATGTCATCATACCAGAGTTTACAAATCCTACTACCATAACGGTTGTGGCAGAGGAAGACTGAATCACCGCTGTAATTCCGGCTCCTACTAAAACTCCAAGGAAACGGTTGGCAGTTAATTTCTCTAAAATCTGTTTCATCTTGTTTCCGGCAGCAGCTTCCAGGCCATTGCTCATCATCTGCATACCGTACAGGAATAACGCCAATCCTCCTAAAAGACTAAAAAAATCTGTAATCTTCACGTTTTTTCCTCCCATGTGGTTTACTAAAAATTTACTATTTTTTTATCTCTTCCTTACCTTTATACCTTTTATGGGAGTTTCCTGCAATATTTTATACAGAGATTTAACATACTTTACAGAGATTTAACATTGGGTTGTTCTACAAATTTTCATACTCAATTCTGCGTTCCTTAAAATAATACTCCCTGTCATGTTCTCCAATCTCCCTCATGACTCTGCATGGATTTCCCACTGCCACCACATTCGCCGGAATATCTTTAGTCACTATGCTTCCGGCCCCAATAACCGTATTATCTCCAATGGTAACTCCCGGCATAACAATAACCCCGGCCCCCAGCCAGCAATTTTTCCCAATGCGAACAGGCATATTATACTGGTATGCCTGCTCCCGAAGTTCTGGAAGAATCGGATGCCCTGCTGTAGCAATGGTTACATTAGGTCCAAACATTGTAGCATCGCCCACGTAGATGTGTGTATCATCCACAAGAGTCAGATTAAAGTTAGCATAAATATTTTTTCCGAAATGTACGAAGTGACCGCCCCAGTTAGCACGAAGAGGTGGCTCAATATAGCATCCATCTCCTATCTCTGCAAACATCTCTTTTAATAACTTGCTACGTTTTTCTCCTTCAGAAGGTCTTGTCTGATTATAATCATAAAGTTTCTCCTGGCACTGAAACTGTTCCTCCAGAATTTCATCATCTCCCGGCAGATAAATTTCTCCCGTATGCAGTCTTTCTTTCATTTTTGAACTCATGTTATCAATTCCTCCTTTTTTTCTTGACAACATTTCTCAATTCCACTAAAATAGAACTTAAGAAATGGGTTTGTTACCGTATAGTGTAAGCTTAAGCGGGTTGCTCGTTTCTTTTTTTTATATTGACCATATCGTACAAGTATAATTTGCCATCTCCCGAACATCGAACTAAAAGTTCAATTCTAAACACATTATACCTTAAAATCTTCCCATCTTCATTATAAACAGGTAATGCAAAATTAGTAGTATAACGATACCATCCCCTTTGTGCGTCAACAGTATGTTTCATTTTCTTATTTTCTTGAAATCTTTTATTTTCGGCCTTCCGGATGAGTTCCGGAACTTTCTGTACTGCATTTGCTTTTGCTTTAGCTGCAGTACCATTCAAGCGCACTGTGTCCATTGAATTGCTAAATTCGTCTGGAAAATCTGCCTTAATGTGTATTTTATCCTTTGTTTTTGAAATTTCGTACACTTTCCCAACGTATTGCTTTAAATACTCCTCCACCTCTTCCCATGGAATTTTTCTCTTTCCTCTAAATAATATCTGTGAAATCCAAACAATATTATCTTCTTTTTCGATGGACAAACCAATTACAACCTTTCTAATTCTCTTTATTGCTTCACTTTTGTATCTCGCACTACTTTCTTAATGTAAAATATGTATTGTCTCTATTGTACCTATTTCTCTCCATCGCAACAAGCAGCATCTTCATTTTCTCTATATTTCTCTTTACGAATCATCTAAAAAACAGGCAGTATCCAATTCTCCCGAACACTGCCTGATGCATTAATAATTCTAAATATCCTATGCTTTTTCCACTGGCATTTCTCCGTTTACAGTACAATCCCAACCCATTCTATGAGAATCCCCCAAAAAACACTCACTCCATAAAGGGTTCCTGCTATTGCCAGATTCTCTTTTACACCTTTGTTGGTCCTAAACAATACCAAAAGTCCAACTCCTGCGCCTGCCAGAAGCCCTGCAATCATCTGTCCCACTCCCAAAATACCGCTTAAATACATCTGCGTAATAATCACAGATGCCGCGCAGTTTGGAATCATTCCCACAAGACCTGCCAGAAGTACACCCAATACCGGCTGATTTACAATAAAGTCTGCTATATGCTCCTGTCCGATAATTTCCACCAGAAATCCAATGACAAAAGAAATCAGAAAGAGAAAAATCGTAATTTGCGCTGTATGAATCAATGCAGAATGAAAAATTCCGCCTTCTTCACACCCACAATGGTCCTTTTCACAAAGATCGTGTATGGTCTTTTCATGCTCCTCCCCTGCGTGATGGTGGTGCTGGTGGCCATGGTGTTCATCATGGTCATGGTGGCTATGTCCCGCATGATGGGTATGCTCATGGTGCATTTGCTCCCTCTCTGTCTGTCCTTCTTTTGAAATGCTTCTTCTCTTTTTCAGGGTTCGCCATGCAAAGTCAATAGCAAAACCAGTCATTGCCCCAATAACTACCTTCAAAAGCAAAATTTTCCCAATTACAGAGGGTGCCACAGATTCTGACAAAAAGATAGGCAGCATTTCATCCGAAGTGGAAAGAAAAATGGCCAGCAAAGTGCCAACAGAAATCACACCCCCTGCATAAAAACCTGATGCAGCCGCTGAAAACCCGCATTGAGGAACCATTCCCACTACACTTCCGATGAAAGGACCAAAGCGTCCCGCCTTTTTTACCATTTGTTTGGAGGTTTCCTTTGTTCTATGTTCCAAATATTCCATAGCCAGGTAAGTTATGAATAAAAAGGGAACCAGTTTTATAGTATCTAGCAATGCGTCCATGCACAAATCAATCAGCATATCAATCTCCTTTTCAAATATATTATTTCATGCTCTCATAAATATCACCGGAAAGATTTACAATAGTCTGTCTGGCTGTTGCTGCATCTTTTAAATTCTCAGACATCACACAGAGAATATAAGGGTGTTCTCCCGCAAATACAATGGCTGCATCATTTTCCACGTTTGATAATTCACCGGTTTTATTGGCTGTCTCAATACCAGAAGGAACTCCCGCCGGAATCTTACCTGTACGTTCCTGCTGTTTTAAAAGATTTAACATTTCCTCTGCATGGGGGATACTGTTTTTATAAATACGTTCCAGAAACAATCCACAGTCTTTTACAGAAGTGTAATTGTCACCATTTTCATTGGATTCCAACAGCATCCTTCCCATAGAGGAGTCTTCATATCCCTGACTATTGCAATAGGCATTGACAACCTCTCTGCCTGCCGCTGCATCCTGATTTCCCAATAGTTTTGTCAGAGTATTTGCCGCTTCATTATCGCTGACCGTAATCATCGCCTGCAAAAGGTTATCTACTTTTTCCTTTCCTGTAGTACTTGTAAGTTTCTCATAATTTTCATAAACAGCGCCCATAATATAAAGTTTTATCAGACTGGCCGCCTGCATTTTACTCTGGCCACTGCTTTTCTCTGTCCCGCTTTTCAAATCCTGTACATAAACAGCCCAGTGTTCTCCCTGTTCCATACCGGATGCAATCTGATTTGAAATCACTCCCGAAATGCCATCAAGCCCCTGAGAACTCTTCTGTTCTCCTGGCAGTTCTTCTTTTTGCTCTTCCTGATTTTCTTTCTGTTCTGCTGCCTGCACTTGCTGTTTTTCCATGTCTTTTTTCTCAGCCTCTAAGTCCTGTATCTGAAGTACCAGCTTCTCCTTTTCTTCTTCCAGAACATTTTTCCTCTCATTTTCTTTTTCCGCACATTGCATGAAATAAATGTTGACTGCCAGAAAAAACAGCACGAACCCTGCCAAAACACCTGTTACGATAATTCTTGTTTTCTTTTTTCTTTTTTTCATGTTCTCTACCTGCTAATTTCCGGCTGCAAAATAATTGTCAATGCCATTTGCAATTCCCTGTACCATACGTTCCTGGTATTCTGCATTCTGCATATTTTTGTCATCTGTTTCATTGGTCATAAATCCCATTTCCAAAATAATAACCGGTACGGAACTCCAATTAATTCCTGTCATGTTATCAAAAAGCTGTACTCCATTGTTCTTCATTCCACAGGAATCACAATAAGCCTGAATCACAGCTTCTCCAAGAGCATAGCTTTTCTCATGAAGATGGGATACAAAGGGATTCTCACTGGATGGCACCATAGTCATTGCCCCATGAACACTGGAATCTTCATTTCCGTTTCCATGAATTCTGACATATATATCTGCACCCCACTGGGTTGCCAGCTCTGCCCGTTCTTTATTGCTGATGGCAGTCTCATTATCCTGTCTGGTAAGCAAAACCTGGTAGCCTCTTTTCTCCAGTTCTGTTTTCAGCAGTCTGGAAATATTCATATTCAATTCATACTCCGGCACGCCGGTAAATTTACCCTGGGTTCCTCCTGTTGCCTTTGCTTTCATTTCTGTTGAACCAGGTCCTAAAGGCTCTTTATCGCTCATATCCACCTTTGGGCTTTGATGTCCCGGATCAATGGCTATTTTCTTTTGTTCCTTTTTCTCTTCTTCTTTTTTTTCTTCCTGCTTTTCTTCTTTCTGTTCTTCTTCTTTTATTTTCTGCAATTTATCCTCAGCCTCTTGTTTTTCTTTCTGCAAGGTTTCTATCTGGTCTCTTAAATTCCCAATCTCCTTGTGTAATTTCCCGGACTCTTCCTTTACTTCTTTTATTTCCTTTATTTGAAACACAGCCTGAACAACTGCAAAGGACAAAAGCACAGCCAGAATTCCGATGATTACTATATGTTTTTTCTTCATACTTCCACCTTACTGTTTTTCTCCACATTTCGTACAAAAGTTCGCTTCCCTTGGAATCCTGGTTCCACAGTAAATACAAAACTTTGTTTCCGGCATCTGTGGATCATAAGGTGTGGTATCTGGCCACTCTATCTTTGTTCCGCAACCCACGCAGAAAATCATATCGCTCTCCAATATCGTTCCACATACAGGACACTTCTGGACATTTTCAAGTTCTGTAATTTTCTCATTGATTTCATCAATTTTATCATAGCTGCTACGGATTAATGTCACCAGTTCCTCCAACTCTGACTCTGGTGCATTTTCCTTTAATTCAAAATAGGCTCTGCCCAGCTTCTGATAATATTTCTCAATTTTTTCCTCTTCTTCTGAAATACTTTTCTTTAAATTATTAATATCAGCCATTTCTATTTACTCCTTAATAATAAAATACGGTTCCTCCAAAAATAGCAGTTACATTTTCGTCTATTTCCAATAGTTTATCCTTACCACTATAATACTTCAAATCGCCTTCTTTTCTATCCAGGCTATAGTCTACTAATACTGCAATATTTTTTTCATCAAAGACATGATACGCATATACATCATCTGCAATCGTTCTGTCTTCTTTTCCATTGTAGAATTTTAATGTAGCCCTGCCTTTATTACTGTCATAATCTACTGCATAAGCAACTCCATCTTTTACGTTCTCCAGGCTTCCCACAAATACATCAGAATCTATATGTTCTTCATTGCAGTATAACTCACCTGCTGATTCATTTACATCCGCCAGATAGTAAATCTTTCCATCTATAAACATCTGTATAGAATCCATATCTTCCGCAACAGTCTTACATAATCCATCGGAACCTTCTCCTATCTGAAAAGACATTAAAGTATATGTCCTGGTCGCCTCTTTCTCAGAAGTTTCTGCTTTTAAACCATATCCTATCTTTTTCTCTGGTTCTAAAGCCACTGCATACTCTAAATTCTCTGCCAATGTAATCACTTCCTCTTCTGTATAAATACAGGTTTCCTTCACATTATTCAAGTTTTGAATATATAAATCTGCTAAATCAGAAAAAGATTCTATCTCCGACATTTTAATTTGAGGTACTTCTTCCATCCGATAGCGATTAAATGCAAATACCCCATCCTTTTTGGCTTCTGTTCCATAATCATACACTCTCTCTGCATAAAATTCTTCTACCAGTTCTTCCTTGCCATTTCGAAAGCAATATAATTCCTTCATATAGGCTCCAAACTCTAACTCCTTAAGCCCTTCACGCATCTCATTTCTGTTCTCTTTTGCCTCATATTGTTCCCAGGCCTGATCGTATGCGTCTTGGTCAAAGGATTCTACTCTTTCATATCTGCCGGTAAATTCATTTTTCTCAGCTCTCTGCACTATATAACTATCATAGTACGGTTCTTGGATGTTTGCATCTGACTCTAAACAGTCATCCTCCACAATATCAGCTCCTGTAAGTACCCTATCAGGAACCTTAATATAGCAAATACTGCCTGTCTGTTCTGAATTAGAAACAATGCCTGAAACATTAGAAGCAATTTTCTTTTTATCATCAAAGTTTTTGATAACATATAGTGTATCCTCTTCTACCACTGCAATCTGCTTTAGATTCTCACTAATATCGTAAAAACTGACATTCGTTGCCAATGCTTTTTTCTCTCTTTTCAGCGCTAAATCCTGCTGATAGATGGCATATACCCCATCCTCTGATTCAATCCATACAATATTTTTCTCATCTTTGTCAATGTGATAATCTTCTACATGAGAGGCTATTTTTTCTTTATTCCCCTTTTTATCATTGATATACAGCGTATTGTTTCCTGATTTTATGTAAAGCACTTTATCCTGTTCCAATACATAATACCGCCAAACAGAATTATCCAGCTTAATAGGATCATCTTCTTTTCCCACCTTCTGCATATTCAGACAATACTCCGGATAAACTGTATCACTCTCTCGTGTTACTTCCGTAGGATAAAAAATATACTTCCCATCCCCTGAATATTCTACCTTGACATATGCATCTGGATTATTATCTTTTTCTCCATAATCTCCGCTGTATTTCACAGTTTTTTTCCTTTGGTGCTCTAAATCCGCCTGATTCACACCGCCATCCTTTAAATATGCCACATACTTATGATTTCCCATAAGAAGCGCCCCCACTACGCAGGCTCCGCCAACTGCTAAAAGAAATGCCGCTGCTCCTATTGCCAGCTTTTTAGGAAATCTGTACCCCGGCTGTTTGGCCCCGCACTGAAAGCAAAATCCGGCGCCCTTGGGAAGCTCGCCTCCACAACTTGCACATTTCATTCTTTTCTCCTCCGCAGGCTTTCTAATTCACATCCAGTTTATAGCCGCCGCTCTCCATAGAAAACTCACGTTTACTTAATAATTCTGCATTCTTTTTTTCATAATCATTCAAAACAGACTGCTGAAAATCAGAAGGTTCTATGGTTCCTCTATACCAGGATTTACTGTTAAAATAATTTTGTAATTCCTGGGACTGAAATCTCCTTCCATGTCGTGCATAAATTTCATTTTTTGCATAATTAATTTCCCGGATAGACAGGTATTGAATGTCACTCTCTGTCAGATAGCGGCTGTTGCTGTCAGGAAGAATATAATCTCCTCCGGTAACCCCGCTTTGAATATCCAGAATAAGAGCTGTTACAGCCTGAGAGTCATCTACCAGTGGCTTTGCCTCTTCCAGCATACTTACAGCTTCTTTTGACTGCCCTGCTTCTGCCAGTTTTCTGCTTTCTGTATCAAGGTATAAAATATATTCCGGTTCATAGGTTTCCCGCAAATCCGTTAAAACTTCATCTGACCCTTGCACTGCAGTCTCCATATTCCGCAGATTCTCCATAATTGTTTTGTAATCAGAAATCTCCGCTAAATGGCTCATCTGCACTTTTAAATCCATTTCCAGTTCATCCTGGAAATTCAGGAGTTTCTCTGCCTCTTCCCCTTCCAGCGCTTCTTCATTTATCTCATCCAGGGCTTCTTTTGCCTGAATATAATCTAAATTTCCTGCCTTGTATTGTTTCATTACTTCATTCAGGGCTGTTGCCTCTTCTGACACCTCTTCCCCCTTCTTCTCCTTAGAATCCTGTGGAGCAGATGCATCTTCTTTTGGCTCATCCTCCTCTGCCCCGGAAGAAATTTCAGGCTCATATGGAAGAAAGATCATAGCGCCAACAATTCCTGACATTCCAAGAACACTTACCAGAATTGCCACTATGGAAGCAGTTCGGATTGTCCGATCCCACACTGCAAAAATTCCAAGTAGCAATCCAATCACGCCTAAAGTCAAAGGCAATACATATATGACGTAAGAATAAATTCCATCAGCGCCAAACGCTCTGGTTGCCGCATCCGCAAATACAAATCTCAACAGCAAAAATAACAAAACCATCCAGACGCTACAGGCAAAAGCTCCAATCAGCAGTCCTTTTCCATTACTCTTTGGCGGACGTTTTTCTGAAACCGGAGGCTTTCTCTTTTGGTTGCTCTGGGGCTGCATTTTAACTGGTTCCGTATTTTGATTTTGTCTGCATGAACAGGTTCCCCCATCAGGCACCGGTTTACCACAATACTTACAATACATATTCTTTTCTCCTCCTCTTTGTATCAATACCCTTATTTTACCCCATGGGTTCTCTACTGACAAGTCATTTCCCGGGAAAGAAAAAACCTCTCTACCAGGCGTCCTGTACCTGATATGAGAGGTGTTAATCCTTTACATTCCCAGAGAAAACTCTCCCGCTCCTTTTTCCTTGACATTCACAGAAATCTGACAGTCTGCTGCATGTTCTGCATTAATTTCCAATGCATAATCAATAAGAAGGTCCAGGCTGTTTTCCTGTTCTTTAATATCAATTTTGGTAGCCGCAATTCCCATCTGAAGGTTTCCAAAAGGCGTTGCATAATATGTAAGATTCTTCTTATTTTCTTCAAAAATCATTTGTACATTGGTAAGACCTTTTTTCTTAACCTCCACACTGTTTCCTGAGATTTTAATACTGTTTTTCGTTGGCTCTGTAAAGCCCTCAATCCGTTCTTCAAAAAAAATATAATGATGGCCGTTTTTGAAATAATAGTCGCCCTTTGCCACCAGTTCCACTTCTTCTGCATCGCTGGTTTCTTCCAGGCTCTGCAGACCTTTAATGGTGACTAACACATCTTTTGTCATGTTAATACTCCTCTATATTAATCTGTTTTGTCATCTTCACATCATAAGGCAGAATCGAATTGGCAAATTCCTGAAAATGTTCTTCTTCATCACTGACAAAAAAACGATACGGAAATTCCTCTTCTTCCTCTCCTTCGTGTTCCAGATGTTCTCTTTTTAAAAGCCGCTCCAGTTCTTTTGCTGTCTCATAGGCAGGATTTACCAGGGTAACCTGTTCTCCCACCAGTGTTTTCAGCATGGACCTTAACAGTGGATAATGAGTACAACCCAAAATCAAGGTATCAATATCCTGACAAAGCAATGGATCCAGATATCGTTTTGCAATCTCAATGGTTACCGGGTCTTTCAGCCATCCTTCCTCCACCAAAGGTACAAACAAGGGACAGGCTTGACCAATTACCTGAATCTGCGGGTCTTCTTTCTGTATAATGGTTTTGTATAAACAGGATTTCACAGTAGCTCTGGTTCCAATCAGCCCTATTTTTTTATTTCTGGTAGTAAGGGCCGCTACTTTTGCCCCTGGTTTGACCACACCGATTATGGGAATATCAATTTCTTCCCGGATGGTTTCCAGCGCCAGGGCGCTGGCTGTATTACAGGCTACCACAATGGCCTTTACATTCTGAGTCTGTAAAAAACGGACAATCTGTCTGGAATAACGGATAACCGTTTCCTTTGATTTACTTCCGTAGGGCACCCTTGCAGTATCCCCAAAGTACACGATTCTTTCATGGGGAAGATTCCGCATAATCTCTCTGGCTACGGTAAGCCCCCCGACTCCTGAGTCAAAAACACCGATTGGTGCATCTTTTCTCTGATTCATTTTCTAACCTCTTATTTATCGTTTGTGTTTCATTGTACCCTTATCTTGTGCAGAATGCAAGGTCAAAACCAGCGGAATCCAAATCTTAATTTTTTCTTCTCCCTGGAATCCCCCAGAATTTCCTGAAATTCTTCTGCTGTGAGGACTTCTTTTAAGTCTTCCTTTTTCTCTTCTGTGACAATGCCATAAGTATCGTCCAGAAAACAAAGGCTTGGATAAAGGACGCACCACCAGTTCTGTCCCTTTGCACTTCCGATTTTCACCTTCAGTGCCTCATACTCCCCAGCCGGAAAGGTGCAGTCCCCGTAGGTTTTCTCCGGAAAATAGGTTTTCTCCACCACCACTTCTACCGGATAATCAAATCCCTGTTCCTCTATGAGATTTTCTGCCTCCTGCTCTATTTCTGTTAAATGTGTTAAAACAGCTTCTTTGGTCTCTTCTAACCCGGCATCCTCTCCCAAAATTTCCTTTAAATATTCCACAATCCTGGTTTTCACCTTTAATTTCAGCTCCTGGTCTTTCTCTGTGTCACTGTTTGCAATTACATGAAGGCGAAAAACCTCTCCTGCAATCCCCTGTTGGATTTCCCGGTCCAGACGCGCCTTGATTTCCCGGTTTTCCCTTTTCAAACGTACTGTATTAAGCCCTGTGAAAAAAAGCGTACCAGCAAGGCCTATTAAAAGGGCTGCCAGCAAAATTTTTTTATTCTGTAATTGCTCCAATGCTTCTTTCATTACTATGTACCTCCTGATACTTTCTATCAGGAGTATGAACCAATCTGAGGTTTTTTATTCACTACCGTTACTTCCGGCAGTTTTGGCAGTTCTTCCTTCCTGTGCCATGCATTGTACAAATCCTGGAGGCTGACTGCATCCTTTGGTTTTCCTTCCAGATTATTTTCCAAAATTCCGGTGAGATAATCCCCCACGGATTCCTCTCCCTGTCCGTCCAGACCCATAAGCTCCTGGGGGTCATGACTTACAAACACATACAAATTTCCTGCCACAGAGGGTTTCTCTTCCAGATAAGCCAGCAATCCTTCCAGGGCTTCCTCCTGGTGGAGAATTTCTCTTCCAAGAATCAAGGCTTTCAGATGTCCCATATCCAGATAATTTTTCTGATTCTGATTAAAATGTGCTTCTGCCTCCTGTGGTGTTTTGCCTTCATATACAATGGCCTGGGGTTCACTTCCCTCTGTCTCGCTTTTCCCCTGCCCTGTCATGGCGGATAATTGAGGAATCCCATAAATCAACTGATATTTCCCATCTACATAATTGGCACTTACAGCCAACGGAAAAATGCGGTCCTCCAAAGAAACTCCACATCCGGTAAGACACAGTGACAAAATCAGGCACAAGGCTCCTGCTTTTGCACAGGCTCTCTTCTTTCGCCCCTTCATTCCTGCTAAAATAAGAAGCAGGACAAATGCTGGTCCATAAAAACGTATGGTAACAGCAAAAAACCAGGACGTAGGAATTTTCATTTTTTCCCACAGAATAGCTGCTGCCATCATCCCTGACGCTGCAAATAAAGCAGTTTTTTCCATTTTAACCCGCACCAAAAGCTCATGCTGATAAAAGAAAACACTTCCAAGGCCAAACAACAAACTAAATACCACAGCCGCCACAAAAAACACATCCACTCTCTGCAAAAAATTTCCAGGTATCTGAATCCCCGCCATAAAATCAATGACAGGATAATTTTTATGCTCGTATCCTCCCAGACCAAAGCTTCCCTGCAAAAGCACCAGAGCAAACACCAGCGTGCTGGTAAGCACTGCAATACTGCTCCCCATAATATGTCTTGTCTCTCCCGGTTTTCTCACATTTCCAAGGGTCACAGGAAGAAACAGAAAAGGCAGAAAAATACATACCACTTCCCAGGTTCCCAAAAGCCAGCCTTTTAGACTCAGACTTCCCATTTCCTGTAAATATTCCGGCTTCATTCTCAAAATTCCCAGAAAAAACAGAATCCCCAGAAGAATAACCAGAAACGGAAGGCACACCTCTGCCATTCTCCCTCTGCGCTCCAGTCCCTGATGACTTCCAAAATAAGCTGCCAGGCCAGCCAGAAGAAGGATAATCCAGGAAGCGCTGCCCTCTACCAGAAACCGTTTTGTTACACATACTATCACAAGCAGAAGAAAAATTCCCATAAGCCAAAGCCAGGATACATAGAAAAAGACCAGGCATCTGCCCCAAAATTTCCCCAGATATTTTTCCGGATATTGAAAAACCGTTTTTATTCGCACAAAATAGGTACAAAGAAGTAAATAAATCCCCATTCCAGTAAGAAGGGCAAGAATTCCCTGGCGTCCATGCAGTTTAGGCATTACAGGAATCACCAGAATATAGACGCCTGCCAGTCCTGTAAAAATCTGCCTGAATAACTGTCTGTGGGAAATCTGTGCATTATCGGCATACATCAGAAGCTCCCTCCCTTCTGCTTTTTCTTCTGGCTCTCTTTTGTACGAAGTTTTACTTTCTGATTCTCTCTTGCGTAAATAGGCCTCCTGGTTAGAAAACGAAAAGGAATCCGGATAATACTGTCCCTCTCCCCACAGTACCCTGCATGGGTCTTGGCTGCAAAAGGAGAAAGATAAGGGATTCCAAAACTTTTCAGTCCTGCCAGATGACTTGCAGTCAGATAAAGCCCAAGAAGAATTCCAAACACACCAAGCGTACCGCCCAGCAGAATAAACCCAAATTTTAACAACCGGAAAGGCGCTGAAAAACTTTCACTTGGAATTGCCAGGGAACAAAGAGCTGTCACAGCAACCACTACCACCACAATGGGGCTCACCAGATTCGCCTCTACTGCCGCCTGCCCTACAATCAGCCCACCTACGATTCCAATGGTTCCGCCCAAAGGCCCCGGCATCCGAATACCAGCCTCCCGAATGGTTTCAAAAGCAATCTCCATAAATAAAATTTCCAATATTCCAGGAAAGGGTACCCCTTGTCTTGCCTCTGAAAAAGATAAAATCAGATTGGTAGGTAAAACCTGTGTATGAAAGTTAGTCACTGCCAGATAGGTCCCGGAAAAAAGCAGAGTAATCAAAACTGCGCAGTAACGGATGATTCTCTGCAAAGACACAATCTCAAATCGGTTATACGAATCCTCACTGACCTGGAGAAAATCATTAAACACTGCCGGCAGCAAAATTCCCATGGGCGAATGGTCGCACAAAAGTAAAACCCTGCCATTTAAAATTTCCGCTGCACATTTATCCGGTCTTTCTGTGGTCTGAAACTGGGGAAAAGGGGATAGCCAGTTGCTTTCTGTAAGCTGTTCCACCACCCCCGAATCCAGCACCCCATCTATCACAAAAGAATCCAGTCTGTTCTCCAAATCCTCCAAAAGCTCAGGGCGCACCAGGTCTTCCATATACAGAAGCTGCACCAGAGTCTGGCTTCTGTTTCCCAGTGTTTTCTGTTTCACTTTTAATCTGGTATCCCTTATCCGCTTCCTCACCAGCGCAGAATTCGTCTTAACAGCATCCGTAAAGCCCTCCTTAGAGCCACGCAGCACCTTTTCCCTGGTGGCTTCGGAAACGCTTAAATTGGGATAGCCTTTGCTGGATACCTTAATGGCTCTTGCATAACCATCCAGGAAAAACAAAGCATTCCCTGCCAGCATGGAAGCAAAAGCCTGATCCATGGAATCCATGGGCTGCACATCTGAAATTCCCATGCCATTATCCCGTACAAATTCCAGAATCTCTTCTGCCGGCATTTCCCACATGTGGTTTACCAGTTTGCCAATAACTGAGTCCTCCAAAACCATGTTGCTCACTGCCACCTCTATATAAACCACCAGACACCGGATTTTCTTCTCTTCCCCCAGAAGCATGGGACGGATAATAAAATCATCACAGTTCTCCAAACGTTTCCTGATATATGCTTCATTCTCCTCTATGTGAGGCGAAATATCACCCTTCATTATATTTCCCTCCTTTTTGCCAATAAACTGAAAAAAGAGAGGCATGTCTCTTGCCTCTCTTCTAGTATTTCTTATAACGCTTATTCTATTCGTTTTTCTTTTATTCCTGACTTAAGCTTCGAATAATAGCTTTTTGCTGGTTATCAATGTGAATACTCACATATTCTTCAGCCTGCTGCTCATCCCGCTCCCGCAAGGCCCGACAAATCGCCTTATGCTCCTCTGCCAGTGTTCTTCGCACAGCAATATCCTTTAAATATTCCATACGATAGCGGTACATCTGTTCCCGCAGATTATTTAAAAGCTGTACCAGTCTCTGGTTATTGGTAGCCTGATAAATGGTATCATGGAACTTCACATCCATCTCTGCCAGTTCCGTAAGATTTCCTGATTCAATCAATTTCTGAAAGCTTTGCTCTATGGTCTCCAGTTTCTCTAGTTCCTCTCCTGTTATCCGCTTGCATGCAAGGGAAATTGCCAGAACTTCCATTCCCTTTCTTACTTCCAGAACGTCATTTAAATCCCGCTCTGTAATGGATGCCACCTTTGCCCCTTTTCTGGGCGCCATAACAACCAGTCCCTCAAGTTCCAGCTTTCTAATGGCTTCTCTGATAGGAGTCCGGCTCACACCCAGCTTATCTGCCAGGGTAATCTCCATAAGACGCTCCCCTGGTTTTAACTCTCCCTTTAAAATGGCTCTTCGCAAAGTATTAAAAACCACATCACGCAAAGGCAGATATTCATCCATTTCCATCTCCAGATTCATTATTATTTTCTCCTTCCTCCATTATTAAACACCGTAGTAAGGAATACCGTTCTTGCAAGCCGGCTTTCCCTAAGAGCTTCACAGGCCTGTTCTGCTAAGGTTTTGTCATCAAACAGCCCAAAAACCGTAGGACCGCTTCCGCTCATCATGGCGTTTAAAGCCCCGTGTTCCTTCATATGGTTCTTGATTTCCTCAATAATCGGATACTGTGGAATGGTAACGGTCTCTAATACATTTTCCATCAAATCAGCCATTTTATACAAATTATGCCACTGAATAGCATCCAGCATTTCATCAATCCTTGGGTGGGATTTCAACTCATTGGCATGGAGATTTTCATAAACAAACTTTGTAGATACGCTAATGCCCGGCTTTCCAATCAGCACATAGCAATCCGGACAAGCCGGCAAGGCCCGAAGCTTATCTCCGATTCCCTCTGCCAAAGCAGTACCTCTTAACAGACAATAGGGAACATCTGCTCCGATTTTTACTCCCCGTTCCATTAAGTCTTTCACAGACAGTCCCAACTGGAAGAGCCTGTTGACACCAATCATAGCTGCTGCTGCATCAGAACTGCCTCCTGCCATACCTGCTGCCACAGGAATCATTTTCTGCAAATCTACGGTAAGACCTTCTTTTATCTGAAACTCTTCCAGCAGCATATTCGCTGCCCGATATACCAGATTGTTCTGATTCACCGGAACATACGGAAGATTTGTAGTAATCCGAATACCAGGTTCTTCGCTGATTTCCATATCCAACTGGTCATACATATTGATGGTCTGCATAATCATACGCAGTTCATGATAACCATCCTCCCGCCTTCCAAGAACATCCAGGCCCAGATTTATCTTCGCCAGCGCTCTTAATCTCATGTGGTTTCCTCCCTGAAAATTGTTTTATCTTTGTATACACAGATATGAAAGTAACATGCCTGACGAATTGTTCCGCACTTTGTGCTCTCACAATTCTACCCTAAATTCGGATATCGTGAAGCTTACGCTCCACTTTTATCCTCATTTTAGGGCGGGTCATAAAGGCATAAAATCACTTATGTGCAAGCACAACGTGGTTTATGACCTTTTGACCCTGGCATTTTGTACATTGTATATTGTATTCTATTTAGTACATTTTATTCTATATGAAAACCTTTTATTTTTCAACGTCATTTTTTTACAAATTCCGCAGCCTCTTCTTGGGTCAATTGATACTTTTCCTCAATTTTCCTCAAAATATCCTCTTCCGGGATGTCCAATTCCCTAAGAGACTCAACTAAAATAATAATACTCTGTTCTCGTTCTTCCTGTTTTCCTTTTTGCATTGCTGATGCCTTCATATCTTCTAAAGCCTTACACATATTCACTTCACCTCTTTCATTCATGTATTCTTGTTTATCTGGCATTAGGTCCTGGGAATTCGTAAGAATGCTAATCATATCATAAGCATCTTCTTCTAATTCTGTAAATCCTTCCTGATTGTCTCTTACATACTGTTCCAGGGTATTCTGACTTTCATGCCTTTGTAAAAACCCAAATACAAGCCTTGCATCGGTACATAATTCCTCTGTTCCGCTAAATCTCCGTACATCCAAAATGTAAATAGGATAATCTACAACTTTATTCTGTATTTCTTTTGGAATCGCATTCCAATCCAACATGTCTGCCAGACACATTGGTCCATCCCATGGTTCTTTTCCATAGTATAAAACCATAGTCAGTGTGGGCTTTAATCTGTCCTTTTTTGAAAAACCAGAAAGATATTCAGCCCCTGATAAATCTTTTTTCCTTCTATGCATCTTCTTTATCTTTTGTAGCTGCTCCTCATACCCTAAAAAATCATATCTCCACACTTTAAGGGGCATAGCATAATGAATCTCCTGCTGATTTTCAATTCCAATCAGAGCAAAGTTAACTCCAAAGTCTGCTCCGTCCTCTTTAAGACAATGAGAATCTCTTTATGTTATCTATATTATAATAGAATAGAAGGACGAATAACAAGACTACTTCTATAAATTTATTGAATCTCTGAAAATTTGGCGAATAGCCATTAGAAATGAAAGAAGAATTTCTTTCTGAATTTTTTTCATTGTAACATGGCTGTTTCCGTATTGCAACAACGGAAGCAAAAACAAACGCTGCAAACTCTCTTTTGCAGCGCCTTTAAAGCTTTGTTTATATTTTTTCCTATACAATGCCCAGGCATTTCTTAATCAAGCGGCATCCATGCGCATATAAGGATATTTTATGCTTCTTACCAATATCCATATACCATCCATCCAGATTTTGCTTGTCTACAGCAACCAAAATCGCTGTCATTTGCCTGTAAGGGTCCAGTACATTCTCAGAAACAATCATATTCTTTCCATAATTTTTTACAAATGCTTTTGCCTCCTCTGAAATCTCGTCCATATACGCAAAAATAATCAGACAAAAATTACTTCCTTTTTTTGTGTTCATATCAATATGGTCAAGCTGCCAATTTAAAATTTCTTCCATATCATTTCCTTCTGTAACACGAACACAATAAGAAACCGAATCCTTTAATGCAGAAAATTCTTTTTTAAAAAGCCATCCGTCCTCCTGTAATTCAAATTGATGATTTAAAAATTTTTGTTTTATACTGTTCATGTCAGACAGCGGAATCCTATAAAGTTCCTGACTGTCATATTTTTTATCCATTTTAACAGCTTCATCATACATTGCATAAGAATAGTTTTTGAAAATTAATATGAGCGCAAGTATGCCAAAGCCTCCGGCGCCTATTGCTATGACTGGATCTAACCATGGGTAATCTCTGTTTTGAAGCGCTATACCAAGCAGTAAAAATGCAAATGCTATTCCTATAGCCGCGAATCCTATCCAAAAACACTTTTTCCCTTTCGCAACCTCTGCCTCACTTATTTCCTCATTTTTTTCTAATACTTCATCTTGTTTTTTCATCTTGACCTCCTGTTTATAATACGAATCATTCATTTGCTTCTTCTACTTCTATCTTTGCATGCAGTATATTTTCAAGATATGTCAAAACTAATTGGCGCCCTTCTTCACATTTTCCTATAGCTGAAATATTTCTATACAACATAAACAATGGGAAAATAAAGAAAATAAGCACTTCTGCCAAAATTAAAATATCTCCTTTAGAAAAAACGAATACAAGGAAAATCATTATAAGCAGAAAAAATTGTGCGCCTCTTTTTATGTATGGCAAAATGACAAACCTGCCTTCCAACATTACATCTTGTCCATAGCTCTTTACATGCGTCTGAAGCATTTCCCAACCTCCCCCTGTCATACCACCTGCTGCATATCCGATACACAATGTCTCATTTTCTTCCCTGTACGTTGCAAGTATCATATTTTTATAAGCCTGATTGGAAAAACTTAACGGTTTTGTGGTTTGCTTAATCCGATTCAGCAATTCTTCTTTGGAACAGGGAACATATATTTTATAATATTCCTGCATATCCAGCCCTTTCTCATAAGATTTTCTATGTTGCTTGTGTTAAACTTTTTCCTTCATGCTACTTATTCCCCCTGTCATATGGCTCTTTTTTGTACCACTGCTGAAATTCCTTTTCTACTGATTCTGAAGAAAATTTCAAGGAACGAATCTTCCCATTCATGTCCTCAAACACTGCGCAGTAAGCTTTTCCCCTGTTGTAGCTTCCTGTATCCTCTATCTCTGCCTTTGAACCTTTCATATGCCTGATATAGGCTCTGTGAACAAGTATAAAGCCGGCTCTGTCACAGGTCAGATACCAATCTCTTTCCCATTCCGGAAGTTCCTGGTCTGTCCGGTTTTTCCAATATATCCCCAGACTACGCTCCTGTTTCCAAACTTTTATCAAACTAGCCAACGGAAGTAGATAAGAACAGGGTATTACCATAAGCAGACAGAAAAATATCAGTTTTATCCCTTCCTTGTAATCAGAGCGCCTTGTAAAAAACACAACCGCTCCTATCGCTGCACAGGCAATCAGCAGCATAACAAACAGCATAAGCCCTGAGTGAAAAAAGATTCCAGACAAAGAATCATCATAGATGGTTTTTTCTCTTTTTTTCGTATTTTCCATAATTGATATCCTTCCCTACTGCTATTTTTTGTAATCACATTATACTTTATCTATCTAATAAAGGAAAGAAATTTCCCGAACTTTTTCCTGAAAAACAAAAAATGCCAGACGATTCCAGTCTTAAATCTAAAAGATTACTGGAACCGTCCGGCACTTTGTTCAGTGCAACCGCACTTTCCCTTTACCTCTCCACTTTTTTCATCAAAATCAAGGTATCATAAGGCTTCACCCGCTCACTTTCCAACCCGTTCAACTGAACAATGGTATCTATAGTAGTATAAAACTTCTTGGCAATATCCCAAAGAGAATCCCCCGGCTGTACCTGATATCCTACAATTCCAGGCATACTGCGGAGCTTCTCTCTGTCCAGCTCCTGCTCTTCAATTCGCTGAATAATGCCTATATCTGTCTGCCTGAATACCACAGCATTTAAGTTCATAACAATTTTCACTTCTATTTCATCACTATCAATCATAGTGGTAGACAACTGCTCCAGATCTGCCCTCAAATGATACACACAATTCTCTGTAATACTCTCTGCCTCTATCACATGGCTAAACGGAATCATGGTTTCCATGGAATAAAAAGGCATTTCATCATCTCCAATAATATAGAGAATCCGCACCTGCACAATTCCTTCCACTAAAATACCATTCTCCACAATCTGAGTGCTGTCAACCTTTACCGTTCCGTCACTGTGGCAAATCTGAAGAATTTTCCCCTGGCTGTTTTCCACCTTCACCCGGTCATTTACCTTACATTTTGAAAAGTTCTTTACCAACAGACTTTCTAATTTGTAATTTTCCCGGACTGCCCTGCAGTCTCTCACCGGCGTATACACATCTGTTAAAAGAGAAAGTTCTTCTTCCTCATACAGCTTCATTTCCAGTTCCAGAACCGCATCTACTCCAAGTATCCGCTCTTCCCCATCGTCATCCTGCTTTACCTTCAAATCACTTTGTGGCATGGCAATTTCCACATTTGGAATCATATCCGCTGAGCATCCCTGGCACTCCATTTCCTGATAAAAGGGTACGGAATGTTCCAGCCATTGAAGAGAATTGGTGTCATCATTACCACGGTACAGTGCAAAAAGGAATAATTCACCCTTTACCCCGATTTTATCTGTTTCTGCTCTGATATCCAGACCGCGGATTTCTACGGTATTCCATAAAAGCTCATAAATATCCGGCTTGTTAGAGCTTAAATCTATGTCCTCTTTTACCCGCATAATATCCTTTTTATGTACAGCGGTACACATTACAGAACAATCCTGTTTCTTTTGGGAAATTTCCCCATCCTCCACTCCTATGGGAAGCTCCAACTGGCGCACTTCTTCCACATAAGCAGTAAAGGTCACCAGGGCTTTGATATTTATTTTTCTTGAATGAATCAACTGCACACTTAAATCTTCAATATCCCATTTTAACTGCACCTTATCTCCGTTTTCCAGCCCCTCCAGATTCATGGTTTCCCCTAGTGGCAGGTTTCCCCTGAGGCTGTAAATCTTTCTCTCTTCACTGTCACTGACATAAAGCAGAGACACCATAAGCGCTCCGGAAAGAAATGCTTTTCCCTGAGAAATCTGAATATCTTCAATTTGTATTTCGCCCTTTTTCTGTATCATCCGTCCAATATCAGGCTTTACATCCGGCACATTAAAATCCTCATCAAAGGTAATCTGATTCACTGCTTCACATTTTCTTTCCAGCATTTGCATTTTCTTTGTAATCAGTTCCACACTAAGACTCCTTTTCTTATTCAAATATTACCGGTTCTTCCCGATATTTCATCTTAATCACCAGACAGGGAAAAGAAGGCTCGCCAGTTAGTTCTTCCCCTTCTTCCGGCCCAAGAAGCATGGTTTCCAGATGTATGGCATTGTCCCAAAGTGACAAATCCTGAACCTGAATACTATAGCCCCCTGTCTCCTGCTTTCCGTACCCTTTCATTAAATATAGAAATCCATTATCCTGATAGGTCATCTGAAACTCCTTTTCCCGGTTCTGCTCCACCAGTTCCCTGACTTTATCTGGGAAATCCTCTTCCTTCATAACCGTATACTCCGGCTTTACCCCATCTTTTGCCCTTACCTTTTCAATGCTGCACCCCCACAAACTGCAGCACATCACTATCAGCAGAATCCCTGCCGTCCATTTTTTCACTATCTTACTGCCGCCTTCACTTTGCCAGTCTTATCCTAAATGTATGCAGGATTTTACCTGATTATGCCCCTGATTTTGCTTGCATCTTCCTTATGGATTCATTATAATGAAGGAACATGCATATGTAAGGAAAGGATGTAGAAATTATGATACGTTTTATTATTGTCTGCATCTGCGTCATTGGATATCTGATTTTATCCATTCCTATTCTTCTGGCAGAATGGGTTGTTGGAAAATTTAACCGCAGAGCAAAAGATATCAGCTCTCTTCGGATTATCCAGACTGTTTTTAAATTTATCCTAAAAGTTACAGGCGCAGATATCACCATTATCGGTCACGAAAACGTGCCAAAAGACCAGGCTGTACTTTACATAGGAAATCACAGAAGTTTTTTTGATATTCTTCTCACCTATGTTTTGTGTCCTGACCTGACAGGCTATGTTGCCAAAAAAGAGATGGAACCTATCCCTCTGCTCTCCACCTGGATGCGTTATCTTCACTGCCTTTTCCTGGACAGAAAAGACATCAAAGAGGGCATGAAAACCATTCTCACCGCCATTGAAAAAGTAAAAAGCGGAATTTCTATCTGTATTTTCCCGGAAGGAACCAGAAATAAGGGTACAGACGAGCTGGAACTCCTTCCTTTCCATGACGGAAGTTTTAAAATTGCCACTAAATCAGGCTGCCCCATTATTCCCATGGCTATCAGCAACTCCGCGGAGATTTTTGAGAATCATTTCCCGAAAATCAAACCATGTAAGGTGGTTGTGGAATACGGAAAGCCCATTTATCCGGAAGAACTTTCAAGAGAGGACAAGAAACGCTTGGGAGCGTATACACAGGGGATTATTTTGGAGATGTTGAAGAAGAATCGGGAAATGGTGGAATAGAAGAGATGGTCAATGAATCAAACTCTATCGATTCATTGACCATCCTTTAATTAACATTAATGTTGTATTTGATCATCTTCTTGTTCTATATTTGCCAGTGTCAAGTTCGGAAGAGCTTTTTTATGTAATTCTAATAAATAATCATCAAAATTAAAGCGCACTGTACAAACTCTGTCAAAAATCATGGTTGCTTCTCTTTCTTCTGTAGATACAGGCCATTGTGGGATTCCTGAATGATTAGGATTTCCTGTCTCTGCAAAATGAATAACCGCATCAAACATCTGCTTTTCCAGTTTATCTGAAATCTCTGGTATATTCGTTACAGGAACTAGCTCTGTATTATGAAATACAAATGGTATATCCGAACAATGCCATGCTGTCTTTCCATGCTGATAAGGAAACTCCAAAGTAAAAAGATACGAATAGATTTTGCCTCCTGATTTTGCAAACTCTTTTATAAACTTTTTAGTAGGACAACGAAATACTGTATCCAATGTAAGTAAATCAGCTAAATTTTTCTCTGGATAAGTCTCTTGAAATACCTCTGCTAATTCTTCTCCCCTATCTCCAAATCTGGCTTTAATTCGTTTCATCAGTTCTTCTTTCGAAATCTCATCTTTAAAAAATGTCTGTGGTTTACCACAAAAATCTGATATTCTTCCGACAACCCGTGAAATCACGGTTGAGCAGGCTATTTTAATGGCTCAGTTTCAAGGTTACCGCATCAAGTCAGCAACGGAATAACCTATAACTTTGTCTACATATTCAATTTTCAAAACAGCCACCGTAAGATGGCTTTATTGCAATGCGATTATGGTAATAGATAACCTCTACTTTTCATTTTCAGTTTTTAGTCCTCCTACTGTTTTCTTTTGATGAAAAAATTATATCACTTGTATAGTTTTACCCGTATAAATTCTTTTACTCTATACACTTTGCACATATAATTTTTTTTACATCTTTCGTACAATAAAAAGAGTCTGTTGTTTCTCATATCCATTTGCAACTATTTTCAGTTGCACTTTTACGTACTATGATGTATACTATAAATAACGGAGGAATAGACTATGGGACAAAAGGAAAAACTAATTCAACGATTAAAATCAAAACCGAAAGATTTCACTTTTGATGATGCTGAAACATTACTTAATTATTTAGACTATATTCGCTCAAACAAGGGCAAAACAAGTGGTTCCCGTATCATATTCACAAATGATGAACATGGCAGCATTTTACTTCACAAACCGCACCCACAAAAAGAATTAAAAGCTTACCAGATTAAACAGTTGTTAGAAATTCTAGAACAGGAGGGTCTCATATGAATAATACGATCCAATATAAAGGCTATCTTGGCAGTGTTGAATTTTCAGAAGAAGATGGCATTTTCTATGGTAAAGTCATGGGGATTCGTTCCCTTATTTCTTACGAAGGAGAAAATGCGAAAGATCTTCTGGATGATTTTCATGGAGCTATTGATGATTATCTTGAAACCTGTAAATCAGAAGGAAAGGAACCAGAAGTTGCTTACAAAGGAAGTTTTAACATCCGAATTTCTCCAGACCTCCATAAAAGACTTGTCATCTATACAACAACACATCAGATGTCATTAAACAGATATATTGAAGAAACTTTGGAAAATTCTCCGGCTGCCCTTTAATCACCTAGGGCTGTCGCACTAAGAAATTAGTTCGACAGCCCCATTCTCTTAAAACTCTTCTATATGTCCAGGAAATAAATTTTAGGAATCAAACAACTCATCAAATTCAATTTTGATATGTGGAAAATGTACATGTTCAATCACAGCCCCTTCACCACATCTTCAAATCCCATGAAATGGGATGCCTTTACCAGAACCGTATCACCTTCCTGCAGCACTCCCCCAAGCTCCTGCAGCAATTCCTCTTTTGTCTTAAAATGCAGTATATTTTTTGTAGGCGCTGCATGTCTGGCCGCCTCTGCCATATACTGGGACAATTCTCCCACGCAAATAAGCAAATCCAGATTTTTGGAAGCAGCATACACACCTACTTCCCGGTGCATTTCCACTTCTTCTTTTCCCAGTTCTCCCATATCGCCCAGGATTGCCACTTTTCTTCCCAGGGCGTCTGTGAGTACATCCAACGAAGCTTTCATGGAAACCGGGTTGGCATTGTAGCAGTCATCCACTACGGTATATTTCCCTGTGTCAATAATATGGAATCTTCCGCTTACCGGCTGCAGACTCTCAATTCCTGCCTTAATTTCCTCCAGATTCAGACCATAGGTCAGTCCCACAGCAGTTCCTGCCAAAGCATTATAGACCATATGATGTCCCGGAATAGGAATCAACACAGAAAAGCTGCCCTTCTCTGTGTGAATACAGCAGGAAATGCCTTTCAACCCTTCTGGTTTGATTTCATCTGCCCAAATTCCACCTTTATTTTCAATTCCAAAGAACATTGGTTTTATGCCTTTTACCTCTTCTACTGTGACCAATTTATCATCATCACCATTTAAGATAACATGTCCTGTTGGCTTCAGGAAATCAAAAATCTCTGTTTTTGCCTTTAAAATCCCGTCTCTTGATTTCAAAAATTCCAAATGGCACAGACCGATATTGGTAATTACGCAGGTGTCCGGTTTTGCTATTTTTGCCAGACGGTGCATTTCTCCAAAGTCGCTGATTCCCATTTCCAGCACTGCAATTTCATGTTCCTGTCTCAGTCTGAAAACCGTCAGGGGCAGTCCCAGTTCATTATTAAAATTCCCCTGGGTTTTTAAGGTATTATATTTCCGGGAAAGAACTGCTGCAATCATTTCCTTTGTGCTTGTCTTTCCCACGCTTCCTGTAATTCCAACCACTGGAATGTTAAGCTGTTCCAGATAATATTCTGCAATATCCTTCACTGCCTGAAGAGAAGATTTTACTAAAATGTAGGGATAAGGCTTTCCGCCCAGGTCTCTTTCTGATAAGGTTGCCAGAGCGCCTTTTTCCATAACATCCTCAATAAAATCATGGGCATCCGCCCTTGCACCTTTAATAGGCACAAATAAGCCGCCTTCTTCTGCTTTTCTGCTGTCTGTGAAAATGCTCTGGACCTCCAGATGTTTCTTCTCCTCTGGTCCAACATAAATCCCTTCACAGGCTTTGGCAATATGTTCAAGTGTCAGATTCTTCATTGCTTTTCCTCCTGAATCCCTTTTTGATCTCCTACTGATATTTTTTCAGAGAAACTTCAATAAGTTTTTCACAAAGCTGTGGATAATTCATTCCAATCACACTGGCTTCCTGTGGAATAAGGCTGGTAGGTGTCATGCCAGGCAGTGTGTTGGCTTCCAGACAGTACATGCTTCCGTCTTCTTCCATAAGGAAATCCAGTCTTGCATATGCCTGGAGATTTAAAGCCTCGTAACCTTTTTCTGCATACATCTGCATTTCTTTGGTAAGAGAAGCAGACAAATCTGCCGGACAGGTTTCCACGCAGGAGCCTGCTGAGTATTTATTTTTGTAATCATAAAAGCCTTCCAATGGAGCAATCTCAATCACCGGATATGCTTTTCCATCCACAACTGCTACGGAAAACTCTCTTCCTGTAATAAACTGCTCTACCACCACCTGATTTTCGTAAGAAAACGCCTCCATAAGAGCTGCCCCGTATTCCTGCTGGTTGTGGGCAATGCATACCCCAACACTGGAACCGCCGCAGCAAGGTTTTACAATAACGGGAAAGTCCATGCCATAATCGGATAAATAGCTGCTACACTCTCCTTTTTCCAGGGTCATTCCCTTCGGTGTTGGAACACCTTTAGCTTCAAATACCATTTTGGTAATCCCTTTGTCCATAGCCATTCCGCTGCTTAAAGGTCCGCAGCCTGTATATTTAATTCCCATTAAATCCAGCACAGACTGTACCTTTCCATCTTCTCCATTAGCCCCATGGAGAGCCAGAAAGACAATATCTGCTTTCTGACAGATTTCTAATACATGAGGACCGAAAAACTCTTTTCTGGTTTTCATAACTTCTTCAAGGTTGCTGCTCTGTTTTCTCATCCAGGCTGCTGCCTGCTCTGTATCATATTTGTCTGAAAAAAGTTCTCCTTCCATGGATTCTTTTCCAAAATAAGCATCTACTAAAATTGCCTTGTGATTTCTTTCTCTTAATGCCTGACAAACTCCCTGACCTGATGAAATGGAAACCTCCCTTTCTGTGCTGTTTCCTCCTGCCAAAACTACTATATTCATATTGATATTGTTCTCCTTTTCAAAGGTTTTCTTCTAATTGTATACCACAACCGGCACACCTTTTTCTATGTTGTTATAAATTTTCTCTGCATTCTCATACGGTGTATTCACGCAGCCATGAGAACCATCATTCATATAAATGGAACCGCCAAAACTATTTCTCCAGGTGGCGTCATGAATACCTGTGTTAGCATAAAACGGCATCCAATAATTTACATGAGAGTTATATCCCTCACCAACCAGAGTAGCGTCTCTTTCTTTATACATAATGGCATAAACACCTGTGTGAGTATCCCAGCCTTTATTGTGATTTCCTGTTACAACATCTGTAGATACCAGAAGCTGTCCGTCCTTGAAGAACCACATATGCTGTTTGGAAAGGCTGATTTCCACATAAGTATCTCCAATCTCATCTTTTTCCCTGCGGTATGCAGTGTATGTATATTCCGGTGTAATGGTTTGAGACTGTCCGCTTTTAATTGCATCCAGAATCTTGGTGGTGGTATCATTTGGCGCAATGACCCATCCATAATCACCGCCAGAAACGGTAATATTTTGTCCATCTGCTGTAGTAAATGGTCTGGATGTCCCAAAGGTATCATATTCATACTTTAATTCCTGTACATAAGCTTTCGCTTTCTCATGGCTCAGGTCAATATTCCCTTCTTCATTGACAACAAGCCAGTCTTTCATAACTTCTTTATCCACGATTTCCTGCCTGTCCGCAAAATCAATGGTAACCGTTACGTTTAAAAATGCATTTCCCTGGTCGCGCTGCTTCACCAGATTTTCATCTGTACTTACAACCTCCGGACTGGTATAGCATCCTGCTTCCTCCAGATTCACCTTGGATGCTCCTTTTGCTATAGCATCCTTTACGGTTGCTTTTACTTTTTCCTTGTCCAGTTCCGTTCCCACGGTTTCCGGGATAATTTCGTATCCATTTTCTGTTACTTCCAAATGGGCATTGGCAGGTTTCACCATATTTTCTTCCTGAACTGCTGTTAACTGGTCCACTGCCGCATTTACCGCTGCTTCATCATAGGTTGTCGTTGCAGACATGGTATAATCTTTGGCATGAGCAAAAGAAAGAAACCAGGTAAACGGATTCTGCTGTTTCTTTAATTCCTTAATCTTCCCATCATCCACATACTCCATACCAATCTTTGCCGCACTGATGGTCTCTGTCTTGTCCTCCCGCTCCTGAATCACCAGTTCATAGGAAGCAATCTGACTCTTAATGTCCTTTTCCACTTCCTTCACCGTCTTGCCAGCGCAGTCAAATCCATTAATCTTAGAGCCGGAATAAAAGTGTTTAGAATAGTAAAACACGCCTCCGGCATATACCAGCGCCAGAATCAGCACGTATGCAACTAACACTCCCAGAACAATTTTCTTCGCTTTCTTGTTTTTTCCCTTCTTAGATTTCTTTTTTGCCATATACATTTCCCCTTATTGCTTTGTGTTAATATGTTACCTGGCTGTGAGATTTCCTGATTTCTTATTTATCCCACAACGTGTGATTATTGTACCACACTTTTTTCCATAAAGAAAGAGACTGCTGCACTTCGTACCACAGTCCCTCTCTCAGTATAAATCGCTGCTTTTCTTCTTTAGTTTTCCTGTAACAGCTTTTCAATGCTTACCAGCTTCACACTCAGCACAAAAATTTCTGTTGCTGTCTTTAATTCCTCTACGGTTGGGAAACTTGGGGCAATACGGATATTGCTGTCATGGGGGTCAATACCATATGGGTAAGTAGCGCCGGCTTCTGTCATTTTTACCCCTGCCTGGGCTGCCTTTGCCACGATTTTCTTTGCACATCCGTCCAGTGCATCAAAGGAAATAAAGTAACCTCCATTTGGTTTTGTCCAGGTGCCGATTTCTGCGCCGCCCAGTTCTTTTTCCAGAGTATGCTCCACCATTTCAAATTTCGGACGGAGGATGTCTGCATGTTTCTTCATATGCTTATGCATGCCCACAATACCGCCAAAGAAGCGCACATGACGAAGCTGATTAATTTTGTCATGGCCAATGGTCTGTACTGCCATGTGTTTTCTCACATCATCCAGGTTTCTGGTGGATGCTGCAACCGCCGCAATACCGGAACCCGGAAAGCTTACTTTAGAAGTAGACACAAATTTGTAGGCTAAATCAGGGTTTCCTGCCTTTTCACATTCATCCAGAATTTCAAGGAGAAAGTCCTGTTTATCATCATAGAGATGATGAATACAATAAGCGTTATCCCAATAAATGCGGAAATCCTCTGCCGCTGGTTTCAATCTTGCAAATCGTTTTACTGTTTCTGCGGAATAGGTAATGCCCTGTGGATTAGAGTATTTCGGCACACACCAGATTCCCTTAATGGCAGGGTCAGAACTTACCAGTTCTTCCACCATATCCATATCCGGTCCCTCTGCAGTCATGGGAACATTAATCATTTCAATTCCAAAATACTCTGTAATTCTAAAATGTCTGTCATATCCCGGAACAGGACACAGAAATTTTACCTTATCCAGCTTGCACCATGGAGTGCTTCCACATACACCATGAGTCATAGAACGGGATATTGTATCAAACATGACATTTAAACTGGAATTTCCAAAAATCACAATATTATCCGGAGTTACTTCTGTCATCTCTCCTAACAGGCGTCTTGCTTCCGGAATACCATCCAGAAGGCCATAATTACGGCAGTCAACTCCTGCTTCACTTTTTAATTTATCTGTACTTTTCAATTCTTCCAGCATATCCATAGCCAGCTCTAACTGCTGTTTAGATGGTTTTCCTCTGGACATATCCAGATTTAATCCTTTTGCTTTTACTTCTTCAAACTGTTGTTCTAAATCGGCTTTCATGGCCTGTAACTGTTCTTTGCTGAGTTCTCTGTACGGTGTCATGGCTTTCCTCCTGGTTTTTTATTCGTTGCAATCTATTGTATTCCAAGATATGATTTTATGTCAAGCATTTCCTGCATTTTCTTCTTTTAAATATCCTTTTCCTATTTTGATATGCAACTTTTTCACACTCTTCTTGCATTTTACTCTCTTACTGGTTTTTTCTTGTTCCGAAAATCCTTCGCGGTATCAATAAAAGTTCATGCATGAGAAGAGGTACTGCTGAAATGCAGAGTAACAGCTTCCATTCCCCAAAGGTAAGTCTTGCTGTATGGAAAAGTGACACAAAATAAGGGATTTCCGTTACCATAATCTGAAGCCCAAGCCCCAGGCAGAAGGCCAGAATCATCAATGGATTTTCCAGGTGATTCATCCGAAACACAGAACAGTCTCTGTCCCGCATACCTATGGCATGAAAAAGCTGGGAAACCCCAAGAACAGTAAACGCATAAGTCTGCCCGCCCAGATGAAATGCATATAAAGTAAGCCCGGCAATCAAAATCCCGTAAAAAACGGTAAACATCCATCCCCCATGAGCAAACAGTCCTTCTTCTGGCTCTCTTGGCTTTTTCTTCATTAAGATTTCTGTGTTATTTTTATCCACCCCCAGCGCCAGCGCCGGAAGGGAATCTGTAATCAGATTTACCCACAGAATATGACTGGCTTTCAAAGGAGATGGCAGCCCCAAAATCACTGCCAGGAACATGGTAATCATCTCTCCAAAGTTAGAGGAAAGCAGGAAAAGAATGGATTTTTTAATGTTCACATAAATGCCCCTGCCCTCTGCCATGGCTTTTTCAATGGTAGAAAAATCATCATCTGTGAGAATCATATCGGCTGCATTTTTTGCCACGTCTGTTCCGTTTCTTCCCATGGCAATTCCAATATCTGCTGTCTGAAGAGAAGGCGCATCATTTACCCCGTCCCCGGTCATAGCCACAATTTTTCCATTTGCCTTGAATCTTTGAACAATACGCACCTTATGAGCCGGTGTTACTCTGGCAAAAACCCGAATGTTCTTCATACGTCTGGCAAAAGCCGCATCACTGATTTCCTCCAGTTCCCTGCCTGTCATACATTGTTCTATAGAATCTGCAATCCCTATCTTCCTGGCAACTGCAAAGGCAGTATCCTTATAATCTCCGGTAATCATCACCACCTGAACGCCTGCTTTTTTCAAGGTTTTTACAGACTGCGCTACCTTTTTCTTAGGCGGGTCAATCATCCCTGCCATTCCTGCAAAAACCAGATGATTGATAAGCTCCTCTTCTGAATGTCCAGTAACCCGCTCGCGATATCCAAGAGCAAGCACCCGAAGTCCATCCCTTGCCATAGTTTCCATTGCCATGCGGATTTTCATTTTGGCAGCCTGGGTCATGGGTTCTGTATGGTCTTTTTTCTGCACATAAGTACAGCGCTCTAAAATATAATCACAGGCGCCTTTTACATAGACTGTCTCATGTCCGCTATCTTTATGTACGGTCGCCATATATTTTTTTTCAGATTCAAAAGGAATTTCCATGACTCTTGGATACTGCCACGCCAACTGTTCTTTGTCATATCCCAGTTCTTTTCCCATATGAAGGAGGGCAAGTTCTGTAGCATCGCCGATTTCCTGTTTTCCCAAAACACTGTTATTACACAAAAGGAATCCCTGCGCCAGCCTTGGACACTCCCTTTTTCTTACCTTGGAAACCGGCAGTATGGTGTCATTTCCATAAAGCTGGGTTACCTTCATTTTATTTTCTGTAAGAGTCCCTGTTTTATCGGAACAGACAACGCCAACACATCCCAGTGTTTCTACTGCGGGTAATTTGCGGATAATGGTGTTTACCTTTACCATTCTGGCAACACCAAGAGCTAACACAATGGTCACAACTGCCGGAAGTCCCTCTGGAATGGCTGCCACTGCCAGAGAGATTGCCAAAAGGAGCATTTGCAGAAGGTTCCGGTGTTGGAAAAGCCCCAAAAGGAATAAAGACACACACAATACAACTGCAGCTACACTCAGCAATTTCCCCAGGTCTCCCAGACGTTTCTGAAGAGGCGTTAATTCTCCCTGGTGCTCTCCCATCATATCTGCAATTTTCCCAAGCTCCGTGTCCATTCCGGTAGCTGTAACCACGCCTTCTGCACTGCCCTTCATAATCTCTGTAGACATATATGCCATATTTTTCTTTTCTGCCATGGGCAGTCCAGCCTCCAGTGGTTTTGCATTTTTTGCCACAGGCAGAGATTCTCCTGTAAGGGCAGATTCATTGACAGAAAGCCCCTGAACCTGAAGCAGCCGCAAGTCTGCCGGAACCTGATTTCCGGCTTTTAATTTCACAATATCTCCCTTTACCAATTGGTCTGCCGGAATTTTCTCATAAGCTCCATTTCGTTTTACAATGGCTGTGGGAGCTGTCATATTCTTTAAGGCTTCCATGGCTTTCTTAGCCTTACCCTCCTGTATCACCCCAACAGTGGTATTTAAGGTAATGACAGCCAGAATAATTGCTGTATCGCTAAATTCACGAAGCAAAATAGAAATAGAAGCAGCCAGAAACAAAATGAAAATCATTGGATCATTTAACTGTTCCTGAATCATATCCCAGACAGTATGTTCTTTTGTTTTCTTCAGGATATTTGTGCCATCCTGTTTCAACCGCTCTCTGGCCTGTGCATCTGATAAACCATTTTTCTCATTTGTACCTAAAGCATCACATACTTCCTGCTGCGTTAATGTTTCATACATGACATTCCCTCCCCGCAGCTACAGATAATAAACAGCTCATCTGATACGCTCTACCCAAGTGTATGCACGTACTATGCAAAAAAGAATTCTTTGCAATACTCCTTCAGCAGTTTTCTTCCCACCTCCATACCCGGAAATACAAAATCTTCCAGTTGTCTCACAGGCATAATCCCAAGCAGAGAGTTTGTCACAAACATTTCATCAAAAGTCTCCACCATTTCCGGAAGCAAAATCTGCTCCTGTATTTCATAGGTTTCATACAAATACTGCCGCAAAATTCCCGGAAGCATACCGCACCCAAGGGGCGGCGCCAGAAGCTTCCCTTTTTGCACAAAGAAAATATTGGTGGTGGCTCCCTCTGCTATTTCCCCTTTTGTATTTAAAAAAACCGGCTCCTGAATTCCCGCTTCTTTTGCTTTTCTCTTTTCCAAAATACAGTCTCCATAATTAAAGGTTTTATGATAAGTAAAGGGTGAGGTTTCATTTCTGCGTGTCTTTGCATACGCTGCTGTAAACCCCTTCTCATAATCTGCCGTTTGGTATGTATTTTCCCTGGTTGTTACCATTAAATTTTTCTGAGAGACTGTGATTTTCATCACGTTTCTTCCGGTCTGCATTTCAGGTTTTTCAAGAGCCTTCCCTACCTCCTCTTCAATCTGCTCTTTGCAAAGGGAGAGTCCCAGAAATACCGCTGCCTGATAAAGTCTTGCATAATGTTTCTCAAGGAGTACCGGAGTTCCATTCTCCACAGCAATGGTTTCAAATGCTCCCAGTCCAAAAAAATATCCGTCATCTTCCTGAATCATTTATTCTTCCTCCCAAAGTGCTTCCAGAACTGCCCTGGCTTTCTGCAGGGTTTCCTCATATTCAAATTCCAAATCTGATTCACAGGTAATGCCCCCTCCAACGCCAAGATGATAGGCGCCATCCTGATGTACTGCTGTCCGAATCACAATGTTAAAGTCACAATTCCCGTCAAAGGAAAAATACCCCATAGAGCCTGTGTACAAATTCCGTCTGTCATGTTCCAACTCATCAATAATCTCCATGGCCCGTATCTTAGGAGCTCCGGTAATAGAGCCCCCCGGAAATGCCGCGGGTATCAAGTCTACCGCGCTAAATCCCTGACGCAGTTTCCCTACAATGGTAGTTACCAGATGAAAAACAGTAGCATAAGTCTCTACTGCAAAATGTTCTGTAACACACACACTTCCCGGTTCACAGATATGGTTCAGATCATTTCTCTCCAAATCCACAATCATTAACAGCTCACTGCGATCCTTTGAGGAATTTCTAAGTTCTTCCTTCAAGCGCGCATCCTCCTCTTCGGTCTCTCCTCTTTTCCTGGTTCCCTTAATGGGTCTGGTTTCAATGTTTCCATCCTTTACCTGCATAAACCGCTCAGGAGAAGCGCTTACAATCTGGAAATCTCCACACTGGAAAAATCCCCCAAAAGGCGCCGGATTATAAGTTCTTAAATAACGGTATACTTCATAAGGCTCTTTTTTGCTGTTTATGGTAAGCTGTTGCGTCATATTCGCAATGTAAATATCCCCTTCTACAATATAAGAAATCATCTGGTCAATAGCCTGCTTATAATCTTCCTTGGAAAAATTAGGAACAAAAGAAGCCAGATTTCCATGCTTATCCGGCTTTTCTGCTGTCCTGCAGCTTCTGATTTCCTCCTCCAGACGCTGCATGCCGCTGTCTGCATCCTCTGTTTCTCCCCGTGCTGTAAGGTACAACGCCTTCTCTAATTTGTCTTCTATAATAAAAAAATCATAAAACACAAACAGCGCCTCCGGCATATTTACTTTTTTCCCGTGGCGGCTCTCTATCTTTTCAAATTTTCTCCCATAGTCATAGGAAAAATATCCCACAGCCCCGGAAATCAGAGGCAAAGACGTGGGATTTTCCTCTTTGTATTGATTCAGATATTCCTTTAACGCTGCCTCCAGGGTTCCCTGGCTTTGTACTCCATTTTCAAAAAAAGTACCGTCTTCTTCTTTTAAAATCAAATATGGTTTTAAACCAATCACAGAATACCGTCCCAGTTGGTTTTCCAAAGAAGAGTCCAGAAAAACCGCCATGGGCTCATTTTTGTAGCATTCAAAAATATCCTCTGCTTTTTTATAAAAATCCAGTTTACTTACTTTGGTTTTCATGTCTGTTCCACCATTCCTTACTTATTTTTACAAAATTCTCCAGCAATTCATGTCCATACTGGGTAAGCACAGCCTCCGGATGAAACTGCACGCCATAGATTGGAAATTCTTTATGACGAATTCCCATAATTACCCCGTCTTCTGTGCTGGCATCCACTTCAAGAATCTCAGGGAAATTTTCATTTCCTACAACCAGCGAATGATATCTGGTTACTTCATAGGCAGTTGGCAGCCCTTCAAAAAGCCCATTCCCATTGGTGACAATCTTCGTAACTTTTCCATGCATGGGTCGCTCCCCTTTATGAATCTCTGCTCCAAATACATGTCCTATAATCTGATGTCCCAGACATATCCCCAAAACAGGGACTTTTCCAGCCAGCTTTTCCACAATCTCCCCGCAGTTTCCACAGTCTTTTGGACTTTTAGGACCAGGAGAAATCACTACCCCTTCCAAATTTCCCGTCTCCAACATTCTTTCTATTTCTTTTGCTGTAATCTTATCATTTCTTACTAATTCCACCTGTTCTCCACATTCCTGCAAATAGCAGGCAAGGTTATACACAAAAGAATCATAATTATCAACCATTAAATACATACTATTCTCCTTTTACCGGCGTTCCTGTTCCATGGGACGCACTTTCCTATGAAACAAAAGACTGCCAAAAAAGGCTCTTCTACATTGTAAGAACCTTTTTTGGCAGTCTTCCGAATATCGGGCACACCTGATATTTTTGTTGTCTCATTGTACCATAGGTGTGTACTGACTGTCTATTTCTTTTTATCCTATTAACACATTTGCTTTGTCCAATTTCACTCTAAAGCAGAATCTCCACAACCATAATGGTATTGCTTGCCTGCTCCCTTTCCTTCTGCTATACGGGAGTTTGACAGTTGAATATTGAAAAAAATGCTTGCAGGCCTCATAATACCTGCTTTTTTTGTGTCAAATTTTCTGTTTTATTTTATAGTATTATCTAGCGATATTATGTAGTGTATGATATACTATATCCAGGAGGGATTTGCCATGAAAGTAACTACGTCAAAATCAAAAAATTCTGAATCCTTTTATATCGCAAAAAGTTACATTAACAATAAAGGAAAAAGTACTTCTGTTAATGTACGAAAGCTTGGAACACTCAAAGAACTTTTAATCGAGCATGGACCGACTCGTGATGACGTTATGAAATGGGCAAAAGAAGAGGCACGTTTGGAAACTATAAAATATAAAAAAGAACAACAAGCAAAAGCTGTTCCTATCACTTTCCACTCTGATCAGAAACTTGATTACAACCAACAGGTTCTTTATCGTGGTGGGTATCTTTTCCCACAAGCCTATTATTATCGACTTCAGCTTGATAAGACATGCCGGAAATTAAGAGATAAATATAAATTCAAATACGACATTAATGCAATCCTTTCGGATCTTATTTATGCAAGGATACTTGATCCAACCAGTAAACGTTCTTCTTACAAGATCGCTTCTGAGTTTTTAGAAAAACCTTCTTATCAATTGCACGACCTATATCGTTCCTTAGATGTTCTTGGAAATGAAGCTGATTTTATCCAATCAGAAGTATATAAAAACAGCCATCTTCTAGGAAAAAGAAATGATAAGATCCTCTACTATGATTGTACGAATTACTATTTTGAGATTGAACAGGAAGACGGTGACAAGAAGTACGGAAAAAGCAAAGAACATCGCCCAAATCCAATCATCCAAATGGGAATGTTCATGGATGGGGATGGTATTCCACTTGCTTTTTCACTATTCCCAGGAAACGCAAATGAACAAACTTCCCTGAGACCATTAGAGACAAAAGTACTTCAGGATTTCGGCTGTACCAAATTTATTTATTGTAGTGATGCAGGTCTTGGTTCAGAAGCAATCAAACGAATAAACCATGCAGGGGAGCGGGCTTTCATCGTCACGCAGTCTATTAAAAAGTTAAATAAAGAGGATAAGAAGTGGGCTTTAGATAAAAACGGATTTAAGCGCGTGTCGGATGACACCCCTGTCAATCTTTCAGAAATCCCAGATGATGATAACGGATTGTATTATAAAGATGAACCTTACACACCTCATACCTTGCATCAACGGCTCATCGTAACCTATTCACCGAAATACGCACGGTATCAGAAATCTATAAGAGAAGCCCAGGTAGAACGTGCCGAAAAAATGCTTCAGACCGGAAATATAAAAAAAGAGCGTAAAAATCCAAACGACCCTGCCCGCTTTATTGGAAAAGTTGCGGCAACTGAGGATGGAGAAATCGCAAAAATCCATAACTATCTGGATACAGAAAAGATTGAGCTGGAAGCATTGTATGACGGAATATATGCTGTAACTACGGATCTGTTAGATGATGATGTGAAGGACATTTTAAAAGTCAGCGAAGGCCGTTGGGAAATCGAGGAATGCTTCCGTATCATGAAAACCGATTTTGAGGCAAGACCTGTATTCCTTCATGATGATATACGCATAAAAGCACATTTTCTTATCTGCTTCCTCGCATTAGTAATCTATCGTTATCTTGAAAAAGACTCAGGAGATGTCTTCAGTTGTGAGACAATCTTAGATAAATTAAGAACTATGAATTTCGCCGATATACAAGAACAAGGTTTTATTCCACTTTACAAACGGGATAAGCTGACAGATGCATTACATGATGCTTGTGGTTTTGAAACGGATTATAAATTCATCACAAAGAGTCAGATGAAAAATATTCAGAAAAAAAGTAAGGGTCGAGAATAAAATACTATAGTTTAAAACGACGCCAAAAATCGCTGAACCCCAATGAAACCAAGGGACACAGCGATTTTTTCATTTCTCAACTGTCAAAGATAGGAATATATTCTAATCCTCTTCCATAATTCTGTCAATCTTTCGGGAGCTTTAGCAAAGAAGAATGTTGTGTCTTCTCTTTGCTTCCTATATAATGTTAAGTAACAAAATATTCAATTCACTTTTTCAAAACAGAAAGGAGATGACGCCACACAAACTGATGCCATTTCACAAAAGATAAGATTAAGAAGGTACATGAGACAAGACTACATAGCAAGATAAAAAGCAAGAGAGGTATGTTTCATGGCGAATATTACAAACAATACAATATTTGACGATGTCTTCCGCACGATGCTGGAGAAGATGCCGGAACTGGCCGTTCCCCTGATCAACGAAATCTTTGGTACATCGTACCCTGAAGACATAGAAATCATACAAAGGAGAAATGAGCATCAGACAAAACAGGGAGAGATCATCACAGATTCCCAGCTTCTGATTGCAGAAAAAATATACCATTTGGAGTGCCAGAGCACCCAGGACAGTGAGATGGTGGTACGCATGATAGAGTATGACTTTTCCATTGGGCTTGAGACCATGGAAAAAGAAGAAGGGAAATATCGGATGTATCTTCCCCATTCCAGTATCCTGTACCTGAGGGGAAACAAAAAAACCGAAAAGCTGACCATAGAAGTGGTGGCACCCGAAGGAGAAACCTGGGAATACAAAGTCCCGGCAGTGTACGTCGGACATTATACAAAAGAAGAAATCTTAGAGAAACGGTTGTTTTTCCTTCTTCCCTTTTATATCATGAGGTATGAGAAGGCAGACTTGGAAACAGGAAACCAGGAGTTAAACGAAATGCTAGAAGAATACAGAGAAATCGAAGAACGCCTGGAAAAAGAATTCCTGGAAATAGGAAAAGAAAAAGAATACCGTGACCTGATCGAGTTAATCATAAGAATAGCAGATTATATTCTGAGAAAACGAAAAAAGCCAGGAAAGGATTTGGTGATGTTATGGGTGGAAAAGTATTAGAGCTGGAGTCAGACCGGCTGATAAAGCAGGGACTGAAACAAGGGATACAACAAGGCGTACAGCAAGGAATGCAGCAAGGCCGTGCCGAAGTAATCCAGATTATCAAGCTTCTGAGACAGGGGATGACCATAGGCGAAACCGCAAGGAAATTACAGCTTCCAGAAGAGGAGGTACAGCAGATCTGGAAGGAAACAGAAGGGTTTGTCAAGTAAAGTGTGTAAATTTTTTTGATTTTTTTATCGGCGGTCGGGTTTGACCGCCGATTTTACATCTTTATTGATTTCCATAATTATTGAAATGGAAGATCACATTCGTCCACATCAGGTAATTGAAAAATAGTCGTGCTGGTGGGAATTTTTTGAGCCTGGAGATTAATACTGACTATTTCATGGACATGTTCTTCTCTATCACTATCTTGATCATCCTCTGCCTTTTCCAATCCATGTAATCACTCCTGCTCTTTTTATTTTGCCACCGTATATAGTGCGTAAAAATATTCCCTCTTCTCCATCAATTCCTCGAATTTTCCCTGTTCTACAATCCTTCCGTCTTTCATGGTAATAATCTGATCATAGCGTTTCAGAAGAGCTTCTTCCAAAGAATGGGTTACTACAACTCTGGTTACATCCCTAATCTCCAAGATATCTGAAACTATCTCATATGCACTTTCCCTGTCCAAAGATGCAGTTGCCTCATCAACCAAAAGAACGGAAGCATGCTTCAACAGACTACGGGCAATAGAAATTCTCTGTTTTTCACCGCCTGAAAGTCCGCATCCGTTCTCACCACACTTATATAGCTGGCCTTTTTCCTTTATCAGTGCTTCTAATTTTGCCAATTGGAGAACATCCTGTATTTTAGAATCTGAAAATTCCTTATACATGGTAATATTCTCCCTTATAGTCGCATCAAAAACAAATACATTCTGCTGAATCATAGAAACCAGATGATACAACGAATCTTTGCTGATTTCTTTTATGTTGTATGCATCAAAAAAAATGCTCCCCCTATAATCCTCCATTCCTCCCAGCAGCAGATTTAAAAGTGTCGATTTACCACACCCTGAACTTCCTACAATGGCATAACTTTTGCCCTTCTCCAACCTCAAGGTGATATCATGTAATACCTCTGTGTTTTCCTCATATCTAAAAGAAACATGTTCTAAAGAAATTGCAGATTTTAATTCTTCTAATTCCAATTTTCCACCCAAATCATGATGTTCTGCGAGGGCTTCGGCCATCTTCTGAATCAATCCCTTAGCCGCTCTTCTACTAGCGACAAGCTGCCATATTTCCCCTATCGGTGACACAATAAAATTCATCAGATTCACAAATAATATAACTGTACCGGCTGTCATAGCATACTCTTTTACTACCATCCACACTCCTGCAAAAAACACACCAAACTGTGCAAACAAACTTGCTGTCATGCCTATCATGCCAACTAAGATTTTCACTTTTCTCCGTGCTAATTTACTCTGCTCTAATTCTTGATTTTTTCCTTTCAGGAGTCTCAGTATTTCCCTTTCTGCCTGAAAACTTTTAACAACAGAAAATCCATTTAAAACATCTTTTAAAACAGAAGAAAATTTTATATTTTCCTCAGAAACATGACGTTCTATTGGTTCCAATTTATTTCCGGTAAAAATAGATGCGGTTATTGGAACAATTGTCAGCAGAACCACGATTCCTGTCAAAAGCGGTGAATAAAATGACATAAGTGCAAATGCACCTACAAAACTAATTACATTACTGATAATCTGAAGTTGACCTTCCAGATAGCCCGTCTCAATCACTTCCAAATCATTAGAAAGAGCAGAAATATAAACAGACGTATTTTCATTTCCAAAGGATAAGATATTTTTTTCCATCAGCTTATGTAACACACAATTTTTATAATTCTTGACTGCTGTAAAAATAAATCTTGGTTTTGAAACATAATCCATAATATAAGAACCAAAAACTAATCCTAAAAAAAGAAGGATAAAAACCGCAATCTCGCCTAAACTTTTAGAATGCTCAACCCCTGAAATGGTATCTGCCATTTCACGTATGATTAAGGAAATTCCGAAAAATAAAATACTGTTAAGAATGGTTGATATCAATGCAAGTATGAATGTCATCCTATTATGCTCATAGAACGTTCTTGTTAAAACCTTTTTTAATTTTTCTACATCACTTTTCATAACTCTTATTCTCCTTTTCTTTACATACATTCAGTTGGTATGTATATGTCCAAAAAAAATATTACTTTCAACAGTATTTCAAAATCTCTATACAGTTCCAGCAAATCAGCTGAGCTGAAACTGTATAAATATTCTCTCCATAAACTCAAAAATGCAACTCTTTTCTTTACACTGTCAATTCTCTGTTTTTCAAAAAAATATCCATTTCTCTTAAACTATCTTCACTAAAAAGAGAAACTCCCATATGCTCAAAAAGTTCTTTTATAAAAAATATTTTATTGAACAGTTCCTCTTCAGACGCAGGATAAACAGATGGCATAAGCCAGATTTCCAACAATGGAATCAATTCGGACAATTCTTTTGCATATTTTGTCTGTATAGAACCATCCAAAACTCCTTCTTCCATAAGCTTTAAAAAATAAGGAGATAAATACTTTCTGTTGGATTCTAACATACTGGCCAGTATATGCGGATTCTTTAATAGCGGAATAAATTTTTTAGTTATTTGGTTATTATCCTGTTTTGCCTGATTTTCCTGATTTAAAATAATTGCTTTCTGCAGTTTCTGTAACCCTGTTAATCCTGTCTCTCTTTCCACTGACAAAAATGGATTATTTTCTTCAAAAATACGTGATTCCAAGGCTCTTAGAATGTCCTCTTTGGATTTGAAATGATGGTAAATAGCCCCTTTTGACAATCCACCCAGTTCATTTACAATATCCTGAATCGTTGTCTCTTCATATCCCTTTGTCAAAAAAAGAGTTTTAGATACATCCAATATTTTCTCAACTGTTAATTCTGGATATTTATTCCTCGACATTGTACACATCCCTTTACATTCTTTTGGTATGTATAATACCATAACCTTCATATCTTGTAAAGTTTTTTCATACTCTCTATTTCTGAGCCTTGACCTCTTCCAGACAACGGTGGCACAGCAAATCTGGGAAGAAACAGAGAGTTAAAACAGAATACCTGAGACCGGCATAAAAATCCCAGAGTCCAATAATGGTATTGCTTGCCTGCTCCCTTTCCTTCTGCTATACTAAGAGCGATACGAACACAATGATAAATATCGATAGAAAAATCAGAAAGGATTTCGCCATGTGGATTGCTGATCAATGGAAAGATTATGAAATCATAGATACTTCAAAAGGAGAAAAGCTGGAACGCTGGGGAGACTATCTCCTGGTCCGCCCAGACCCGCAGGTTATCTGGGACACTCCAAAAACACACAAAGGCTGGAAAAAAATGAACGGCCACTATCACCGCAGCAAAAAGGGCGGCGGTGAATGGGAGTTTTTCGATTTGCCGGAACAGTGGACCATCCAGTACAAGACCTTGACCTTTAACTTAAAACCTTTCAGTTTTAAACATACCGGACTCTTCCCTGAGCAGGCTGCAAACTGGGACTGGTTTTCTGAAAAAATCAGAAATGCCGGACGTCCCGTCAAAGTTCTGAATCTCTTCGCCTATACCGGAGGTGCCACTTTGGCTGCTGCCGCAGCCGGAGCATCTGTCACTCATGTGGATGCATCCAAGGGCATGGTTGCCTGGGCAAAGGAAAACGCAGTATCCTCCGGTTTAAAGGATGCTCCTATCCGCTGGCTTGTGGATGACTGCGTGAAATTTGTAGAAAGGGAAATCCGCAGAGGAAACAAATATGACGCTATTATCATGGATCCACCTTCCTACGGAAGAGGACCAAAGGGAGAAATCTGGAAAATCGAAGATGCTATCCATCCTCTGATTAAGCTGTGTACCCAGATTCTTTCTGAAAAGCCTCTGTTTTTCCTGGTAAACTCTTATACCACCGGACTTGCTCCGGCAGTATTAACTTACATGCTTGCAACAGAATTAAAAAAATTCAACGGTACTGTAGACTCCCAGGAAATCGGACTGCCTGTAAGCCAGACAGGTCTGGTACTTCCCTGTGGCGCCTCCGGCCGCTGGGAAAGCTGTGACACCTTATGAAAAAGAAAATCCTGATTATCACCACCGGGGGAACCCTGGCCTGCGTCCAGGATGAAAAAGGACTTGTTCCGGGACTTTCCAGCAGTGATATTTTATCTTACATTTCCGATATTACGGATTTATATGAGGTGGATTTCTATGAATTGTTCCAGTTGGACAGCGCAAATATCCAGCCATCCAACTGGCAGGCAATGGCAGAAACCATTTACGAAAAATATCAGTCTTATGACGGTATTGTGATTTTCCATGGCACAGATACCATGGCTTATACTGCTTCTGCCCTGTCCTTTATGCTGCTGAACATCCCTATTCCTGTGGTTATTACAGGAAGTCAGCTCTCTATTTTAAATCCTCTTGCAGATGCTGTAGAGAATTGCCGCTGCGCCATTCACATGGCAGGAAGCGGCATGCCGGGAGTATTTCTGGCATTTAACCGCAAGGTCATTCTTGGAACCAGAGCTTCCAAAGTCCGCACCACCAGTTTCCATGCCTTTGAAAGCATTAATTATCCCTATGTAGGTGAAATTAATTCCAGAGGCCTGGACATCCGCCGCTCCTATATTCCGGGACCAAAGGGTTCCTGCGTGCTGGAGAGAAGGCTGGAGGAAAAAGTCTTTCTCATTAAGTTAGTCCCTGGATTTGACGGAAAAATCTTTCAATTCCTGTATGAACAGGGATACCGGGGACTGATTATTGAAGCTTTTGGTATGGGTGGTATCCCCTCCATGTCCTCAGAAATCATGGACGATTTGCGGGATGTGATTCAAAAGGGCATGATTGTAGTGGTAAAAAGTCAGTGTCCCTATGAAGGCTGCAACCTGTCTCTCTACGAAACCGGGCGTACTGCCCTGGATGCCGGTGTGTTCCAGGCAAGGGACATGAGTACCGAAGCTGTTGTTACCAAGGTTATGTGGATTCTGGGAAAACACTGGGAACGAAAAAAAATAGAAGAAATGTTCTACAAAAACCTGGCAGGAGAAATCAGTCCCCAGGAAGAGGACATGTTCTATAAAGGAGTGTAACTGTTGTTAAAAAATATTATTATGTACTTAATTGCTGTAAATCTGCTGGCTTTTATTTCCTTTGGCGTTGATAAACAAAAAGCCCGCACCAATCAATGGAGAATTTCGGAGAAAACCCTTCTTGGGATCGCCATCTGCGGCGGTTCTCTGGGAGCAATCTGTGGTATGCGTCTGTTTCACCACAAAACACGCCATCCAAAATTCACTCTGGGGCTCCCCATCATCCTGATTATTCAGGCCATTGCAGCAGTAATCTTATATACCGTGTTTTAAAAGGAGGAATGGACTTATGTACGGTTCAACATTTGGAAACGTTTTGAAAATCAGTACCTGGGGGGAATCTCATGGAAAAGCCATTGGCGTAGTGATTGACGGCTGTCCTGCCGGACTTCCCCTTTGTGAAGAAGATATTCAGCGCTATCTGGACAGACGCAAACCCGGACAGTCTAAATTTACAACTCAGCGCAAAGAGGGCGACCTGGTAGAAATCCTTTCCGGCGTTTTTGAAGGTAAAACCACAGGCACCCCCATTTCTCTTATGGTGAGAAATCTGGATCAACGTTCCAAAGATTACAGTGAAATTGCCAATTACTACCGCCCCGGTCATGCAGACTTAAACTATGACAGAAAATACGGATTCCGGGACTACCGGGGAGGCGGACGTTCCTCTGGTCGTGAAACCATTGGTCGCGTAGCTGCCGGTGCTGTGGCTGCAAAGCTTTTAAAAGAGCTTGGCGTAAGCCTGTCTGCTTATACCTGTTCCATTGGTCCCGTTACCATTGACCGTAATGCATTTGACCCTGAAGAAATCAAAAAAAATGCATTCTATATGCCAGATGCCCAGGCCGCTGCAAAAGCAGAGGAATATCTGAAACAATGCATGAAAGAAACCAATTCTTCCGGTGGCATGGTGGAATGTGTGATTACAGGAGTTCCTGCCGGTATCGGGGAACCTGCTTTTGAAAAACTGGACGCTGCTCTTGCCAAAGCCATGTTTTCCATTGGCGCTGTCAAGGGTTTTGAAATCGGCTCCGGTATGGAAGCTGCCCGCTCCACTGGTTTACAAAATAATGATGCTTACGGAATTACTCCACAGGGCGATATTGTGAAGAAAACCAATCACTCAGGCGGCATTACCGGAGGTATCAGTGACGGCTGCCCCATTATTTTCCGCGCTGCCTTTAAGCCAACCCCTTCTATTGCCTCTCCCCAGGAAACCGTAAACCGCCAGGGTGAAGCCATAGAAGTCCGTATCAAAGGCCGCCATGACCCCATTATCGTACCAAGAGCTGTGGTAGTAGTAGAGTCCATGGCAGCCCTGGTCATCCTGGACGCCATGTTAGGCAGTATGACCACCCGCCTGGATAAAATCAAAGATTTTTTCCAAAACTAGCCATATTACCCTAAAAGGGGTTGTCGCATAAAACAGCCTCCAGGGCTATGGATGCTGTCCCGACGAATCTGCCGAGTACGCTTTGAGACTACAGGCTCAAGGCGAACGCAGGCTGAGTTGGGGCGGTATCCATAGTCCCGGTAGCTTTTTCCTGCGATAACTCTTTTTTCTTTAAAAATTCTTTCGTTTTTTCACATGAGACTTTTAAACTTTATATCTTATGATTGGTATTGTAACAAGAACAGGAGAGAACATTATGGAAATGAATCACATTTTAATTGTAGAAGATGACAAAGACATCCGGGAAGGCGTAGGTATTTACCTGAAAAGTCAGGGCTATGAAGTATTTATGGCCTCAGACGGCATAGAAGGTCTGGAAACACTGGAAAGGGAAGACATTCATCTGGCTATTGTGGATATTATGATGCCCCGCATGGATGGAATCACCATGACCATGAAGCTCAGAGAAAAACACGATTTTCCTGTCATCATGCTTTCTGCAAAATCAGAAGAAGTAGACAAGGTCATGGGGCTGAATATTGGAGCAGATGATTACGTTACCAAGCCCTTTACCCCAATGGAACTGATGGCAAGAGTGAATTCCCAGATGCGCCGGTATAAGCGCTTCATGGAAAGGCTTCAGGCAAAAGAACAGGAAAAAACAGACACCGTATATACCATGGGCGGTCTTGAGGTAAATGAAAGCACCTTTGAAGTCCGGGTAGATGATGCTCCTGTAAAACTGACTCCAATGGAGTTTAAAATCTTATTATTATTAATCAAAAATCCTGGCAGGGTTTTCTCAGCCGATGAAATTTACGAACGGGTGTGGAATGAACGTGCAGTGAATACAGAAACCGTTATGGTTCACGTCAGAAATATCCGTGAAAAAATTGAGATTAACCCAAAGGAACCAAAATATTTAAAGGTGGTGTGGGGAGTTGGATACAAAATTGAAAAATTATCGTAAACTAACATGTATTATTATTGGAATCATCATACTTCTGCCCTCTCTGGCAATGATGGTTCTCAGGCCTCATTATACCCATCAGCAACATGAGCAGGACACCTTTCCCTATTCTTACAGGGATATCAGCGAATACCTGGTAGAGGCCGCCTATGTGCTTCATGCAGAAGAAGTTCAGGGGGAAAGTGATACTTCCCTGACTCCTTATGAAATCTTTGTTTCTCAAACTCTTCCGGAGGAAGCTGCATCTGCGGAAGAAGGGGAGGAGAGAGAAACCTCCTACACGAAAGAATCTTATGATGACCAAGAGTCTGCCGGAGCAGCTTTTGAAGCAATGGAAAGCATATATAATAGCTGGTATGATACTTTCTCTTATCTCCGTTCTTATCTGGAATATGAAGTTTTAGGAGAAAGCGGCATAATCGACAGTAACCGGGCTAACAGTTCCAGAGGTTCCTCTCTTTCCAATGCCCTGACTTTGTCTCATTTAACCGGAAACAGTGCGTATGGAGACTATGCCTTTATTGCTGCCATTGAATATGGCAAAAATGGAAATGTGACTTCCACCAGTTTTCTCACCTATGAGAAGAACAATGCTTCCCAGATATTAAATGAAATAGCAAAAAGAAATCCAATTGAAGGTGTTCAGGAAGAATATGAATTCAAGAAGTCCTTTCAGAATCCTAAAAATAAAACCTACTGCTTTGCAATGACCAAGGATTCCTTGTCTGTTTTTATGGAAAATTATCCAGAATTCATTACTATTGAGCATGGAGCCAACTATTATACAAATGGAGATTTAGTTATTGTATTTGTAACTCTCCTGGCAGCTGTTGCTATTGCAGCACTTCTCCTGCCTTTTGTGAAAGTACTTCAGACAGGAAATGAAAAAATCTTTACTGTACCTTTTGAGATTGTAGCTTTTATCGGATTCTGTGTTTTGGGAATTTCTGTCTCCATAGCCGGTGATCCGTATACTTTAAGCCGACAGGCCATTTATTCCATACTTACCAGTCTTGGCACACCTCACATGCTTGCCCAGGGTATCCAATACGTATGGGGACTTTTGGGGTGGATTACCGTATTTGCTCTTTGCTACTGGACTGTAAGCTGCCTTAGAGCAATCTTTACTATGGGGCCTATGGAGTATTTGCGTAAACGTGTCATCACTTACCGCATCTGGCCATGGATGCGCTCTACTGCCTTAAAAATCTACAACAGCCTTCTTCATATTAATCTCACAAATAACACCAACCGCGTGTTGTTGAAAATTGTATTAATTAACTTTATTATTCTGGGCTTTATCAGTATGCTGTGGTTCTGGGGCATTGGCGCGCTTTTAATTTACTCTGTGGTTTTGTTCTATCTGCTGCAAAAATACCTGAAACGGATTCAAGAACAGTATCAGCTTTTATTAGAAGCCACCAACGAGTTGGCAAAAGGAAACTTAAATGGCACAATCCCAGAGGATTTAGGCGTATTCGAGCCTTTCCGAGATGAAATTGATAAGATTCAGACAGGATTTAAAAAGGCTGTAGATGAAGAAGTAAAAAGTACCAAAATGAAAACCGACCTGATTACCAATGTGTCCCATGACTTAAAAACTCCTCTTACTGCAATTATTACCTATGTGGACTTACTGAAAAAAGAGGACTTATCCGAAGAGGAAAGAGAAAAATATATTGGTATTCTGGATCAGAAGGCAAATCGGTTGAAAATCCTCATTGAGGACCTCTTTGAAGTAAGCAAAGCAACCAGTAAGGCCATTACGCTAAACATTGTAGATGTGGATATTGTAAGCCTGCTGCGCCAGGTGAAACTGGAACTACAAGATAAGATTAACGCTACGGATTTAATTTTCCGCTGGCAGCTTCCAGAAGAAAAAATTATTCTTCCCTTAGATAGTCAGAGAACCTATCGGGTATTTGAGAACCTAATTGTAAACATTACCAAATATGCTATGCCTCATTCCCGTGCTTACATCACCATGGAAAATACAGAAAACCATGTAAAAATTATTATGAAAAATATTTCCGCTACGGAATTGAACTTCAATCCAAACGAAATCACAGAACGTTTCGTCCGTGGAGACGCTTCCCGTAACACAGAAGGCAGCGGTCTTGGGCTGGCCATTGCCAAAAGCTTCACAGAACTTCAGGGAGGACGTTTGGAAATCTTTACAGATGCTGATTTATTTACCGTTGAAATTACATTTCTAAAATAATTGATAATGCATGGAGCTGCTGCATGAAACAACATTGAGGAATATATAAACATTCCCCACATGTGCAAAATGTAGCAGCTTCTATGTATTTAGCTAATAAATTGATATATGATTCCTCTGCGAATTAATGAATTGAATGTTTTCTGAATCAGTAAGACACTCTTATTTCAAGAGTTTTTATAGACCCCAATGCCCTTGCATTTGCTGCACATGGCATTGGGACAGATATGCTCCGGCAGTACAGAATCACCACCGACCTTATTCTTCTTTCTCTTTTGTTTGTAAATACTTCTCTGCGTCTTCTACAAAGTTTTGTATAGAATCTGTTTTTGCTGCCAGTTTGAATAAAAACTTCAAGTCTCCAAGTTCCTCCAGACCTTCCATCCTGTCACGCAAGCTGTCCGGGAGTTCTCCCAAATCCTCCAGGAGTTCGAAAACAGCTTCCCGGGTTGCCTCGATTCGGCCTTCAAGCCTACCTTCCTGCTTTTCCTCTCGCAGCATTTCTTCAAAAATCATATAGCGTTCTCCCATCTCGCGGTCTGTTTTAATGCTGTGAATGGTCTCCTGAAACCGTTTTACCAGTTCATCCTGGAAATCCTCTTCACTCTCTTCCAAATCAGCCGTCACAAATTTCAGGAATCTGACAAGTTCTTGCGGTACTTTCTCCTCATTCTCTCCCTTAGTACTCAGAAAGATGGTACAACTTCCATCGTCCAGCTTCACATTTTTATTCTCCTTGCACTCATTCCCAAAAGTATAGCAATATAAATGCTCTCCGAATGGGTCGAAATCGCAGACAAAAATCACAAAGGTATCCGGCAGTGTTTCATAATCCTCCCCACTTGCCAACGCCTCCATTACCATCTGACCGTGGTAGTATCGACTGCGTTTTCCCAGGGTTGTCTTTTTCTTCACCTGCATTTCCACGTTGTAATGTGTATGATTTTCATCTTCGGCATAAATATCCAGTCGGACACCTTTGTATTCCGGATGATAAATCATACTCTTCTCCTTGCTCACTACTACAGATGAAATGGAGAATCCCAGTACCATCTCAAGAAATCCCTTGCAGTTTTCCTCCACACACATAACTGCGCCGAAAAGAAAATTATCTTTAATTGTCAAATCCTGTAATGTTTTTCGTTTCTTCATATTTCCTCCAGTTCTACAGAGGAATCCTATAAAGAAAGTATAGCATATGCTTATGGAAAAAACCACACTTTAGACTGAAACAATTATTCTCCGACCATAATCTGGCACATTTTCATAGCCTCAAGAGCATTCTCATGGCTCTTCGGTGTCACCCCTGCGCAGCAGGAGGCGTCTACACAAATCTTCGCTTCCGGCAGGGAAGATTTCAAAATCAATGCATTGGAAATCACACAAATATCTGTACACAATCCCACCAGTTCAATGGCCTCATATCCATTTCTAACTGCCATATGAGCCAGAGCTGTACTGCCAAACACCGGCTTTTCCAACACCTGGCACTCCTCTGATAATTCCTGAAGCTCAGGAATCAACTCCCATCCCGGTGTTCCCTTAATGCAATGAGCTACCGGAAGGTTTCTTCCCTCCTGGGTGAGAAGATAATCCTGGTGATGGGTATCCAAAGTAAAAATCACATCTTTTCCACATTCCTTAGCTTTTTTTACCTTCTTGACCACATTTTCCACAATACCCTGGGCTTCTTTTGTCCCTAATGCTCCATCTACAAAGTCTCTCTGCATGTCCACTACAACTAATAATTCTTTCATATCAAATTCCTTTCTTCTACATATGTACTTTCTTTTTTACTTCATCCCAAAAACTTTTCCCCTGGAAAATCACCAGTCCTGCCAGCACCAGACAGGAAACAGCGCCGCATACAATACATGGAATCTCCATTTTTAAAATCCCTACAGGAAGCAGTAGCAACTGGAAAATCCCGGCACCACAGGCCAGAATATAATAAACCATATAATAAACAGCCGGCAAGTTCATCACCTTCACCATTACCGTAAGAATAGGAAAAACAAGAAGAATCGCAATAGGAATTGCATATTCCAGGGACCATCCGCGATACCCTGTAAGAAAATCCCATAATAAAAAAATTCCACTGAGCAATACCATCTGCCATAATGTATTTTTCAGCAGATTCCGGCGTTTCCGAAGTCCCACTGCTGTTAAAACCCACATGCATCCAACAGCTACTGCAACAAAACCGCCCCAGAAAACCTGGGATAAAAAAATCATATTTGCCGCACACCCAACCACAGCCAGGGCCACGCATACAAAGGTAAATACCCGAAATCCAAACTCCATTCCTGACGTTGTCCTGGTCACATCCGGGAACAACTGTCCCTCTGGTTCCGGCTCTCCCTCAAGGACTCCCTGACACAGAGGGCATCGTCTGGACGGATTCTCAATCCACGCCTTACATCTTCTGCAATATTGCATCCTGTTGTCCTCCCTTCTCTGCATTCCAGGAAATAATCCTCACTTCCATACCCTGCTCTGTGAGCATACGGAAAAAGTTCTTCTCTACGGTACTCTCCACATAGCAGGAAGTAAAGCTCACCGTCAGATTATCTTCAAAGGAACAGGCACAAATCTCCATCTTCGGTGTAGTAGTATAAAAATCAAACCAGTCAATATATTCCCTGCATTCTTCTGGCATCACAATTTTTCCAATATTAGAAAACACTGCTGTTCCATTTGCAGAAGAAACCATAGCGCCCAACTGCATGCCCCAAAGCTTCACCGGAAGAGGCAAAATCCGCATAAGCGGATTCTTTTCCATTCGCATAAATCCATTCATTCTGGCGGCAATTCTCTCAGGCGTCAGCTCCTCTTTAAAAAATCTGGCAGTAAAGGCAATCACATCCTCCAATTCATTGCTCTGTGTAGAAAAATTATAGCCAATATCAATCCACCCAAAAAAGTTCCGCACAGACTCAGAAGGAAAAAAGTTCCGCAGATTTACAGGAATCATAAGCGCCACCGGTTTCTTCTTCTGCCTCTCACTCATTTCCTTGCCAATAGCGCACAAATATACCGCTGTCAAGTACACACTCAGGGTTGTTCCATAAGATTTTGCTGCTTTTAATATCTCCTGAACAGACAAAATGCCTTCTGTCAGATGTATGGTATGATACTCTGTTTTCCGATATCTTAATTGATGCGCTTTATATTTGGGAATCTTTTCATCCTTTCCTGCATCAGAATAATACTTTTCAAAACTATCCTCCGAAAGCTCTGCTTCTGTTGCATCAAACTGCACCTGTTGCACAGACCCTTGAATGCGTTCCGGATGCATTTCTTTCAAATAATAAAACACCAGCGTTTTCACAAACTGCATAGCGCCCGTTCCATCTGTTAAGGCATGGTAAGTCTCAAAATTAATCCGCTTTTTATAATAAGTCACTTCAAAAAGAAGATTCTTCTGATCCCGAAAATAAATCTGGCTGCAGGGAGGACGACTCTCTTCCTTTACTACAGGCCTTAAATGGCTTTCCTCCAGATAATTCCAGAACAGCCCCACGCGCAGCACGCACAAGAACAAAGAATAGTCCTTCACACATAAATCCAAAGCTTTCTGCAATTTCTCCGGGTCCACCATCTCCTTCATCTGACAGGAAATCCGAAACACTCTCTCGTCTTTTTTCCCACTGGTAGCAGGGAAAATTTTCGCTGTATTTTCCAGGGAACGCCAGTTTCTTCTTTTTCCATGCATGGCACTTACACCTCCTTAGCAGCTCTCTATCTCTCTTCCTAAAAAATCATTTACATAATCATAAACTTCCCGCACCCCGGAATATAGTGGTTCCAACAGGAAAAAACCATGAATTGCCTGGTCAATTCTATGGTGTTCCACCTCATTCCCAGCCTGGCTCAATCTTTTTGCAAACTCTTCCCCTTCGTCCCGCAAAGGGTCAAGCTCCGCTGTAATCACCAGGGTTTTTGGCAGTCCCTCAAGATTTTCCGCCAAAAGAGGGGCAAAATAAGGATTTTCCCTATCTTCTGGACTACTCTCATAATACTCCAGATAGTCCTTCATATTCTGTCTGGTCAGCAGATAATCTTCTCCATTCTCCATGACCGAAGGAAAGCCATTATTTTCCTCATAATTGTTATTCACACAGGGATAAATCAAAATCTGGCGCAGAGGGAGAAATTCACCTCTGTCCCTTGCCATAAGAGAAACTGCTGCCGCCAGATTCCCTCCGGCACTATCCCCCATAATGGTAATCGCTTCCGGTACAGTATTTAAAATACTTCTATCTGTAAACACTGCCTTTGCCACTGCATAACAATCTTCAATCTGTGTAGGAAAACGATGCTCAGGAGCCAACGGATAATCAATGGAAACTACTACATGTTTCGTGTGCTTCGCCAGATTCCAGCACACCCGGTTATAAGACTCCACACTCTCTGTCACAAATCCTCCTCCATGGATATAAAGAATCACCGGATAGGAATTATCCCCCATGGAACCCGTATCAAGTTTTGCATTTTTCTCCTGAAATTCCTCAATATCTACGGTATCATAGGACTCCTCATTGGGAAAGTAAATCCGCATGGGAATCTCACGATTCTCGCGGTATATCTTTGTATCAAGAGTTCTATAAAAAGGTTTAAATGGATCTAAAATCTTCAAATTCATAATCCGGCGGGACTTCTGCACATCCAGCTTGGTGTCCGGGTCGGAAAGGGCTTTTAGAAATAGGTGCATGGTTTTTGTCATATCTCTTCCATCCATTCTTTTAACTTATCCTGCAGTAACTTTTTATCTGGTAAATAAAGCTGATACTTTGATGCATATATATTAGAATTCTCCGGTAATGTTAATTCTACCATTGCATCATTCTTATCTGGGCACATCAGAATACCAATGGTAGGATTTTCGAAATCTTGCTTTTCATAACGATCATAATAATTTACATACATCTGCATTTGTCCTAAATCCTGATGCCGCAATTTTTCTGTTTTTAAATCGAACAACACAAAACATTGTAACAGGCGATTATAAAATACCAAATCCACTCTAAAATGATCTTCTTCAAAAGTAAATCGTTTCTGTCGTGCTACAAAAGCAAACCCAGTTCCAAGTTCTAATAAAAACTCCTGCAAATGATTAATCAACCGGGTTTCCAATTCTGTTTCAGAAAAATCTATTTTTTCATCTAGTCCTAAAAATTCCAAAACGTAGGGATCCTTTACAATATCTCCTGGTTTTTCTATAATCTGCCCCTTTTGAGATGTTGCTAAAATTTTCTCCTTATCCTTTCCAATCAAAAGCCTTTCATATAAAGAACTTCCATATTGGCGCTGCAGTTCTCTCTTTCCCCATCCTTCTTTCAATGCCTGCTGCTCATAGAAATTTCTCTCTTCTTCATTTTCAATCCGCATCAAAATCAAGTAATGAGACCAAGATAACTGGAATAGAGATTCTTTTTCCAATTTCGTAACCGGCGGTTGCGATTTTCTGATCATAAATTCTCGAACTACCGCTTCTGGAATCCGACTCTGATATGTTAAATAAAATTTACGTATATTTGTTAAGGTTGCAACTGAAAATCCCTTTTTAAATTGTTTGTTTAATACCTCTGATAAAACTATTAGTACCTTTTTCCCATACTGTGCCCTACATTCTCCATCCTGCTGAACTTCAACAATCCATTTCCCCAAGGTAAAATAAGTTATTACCTGGATCAAATTAACTTCTCTTTGCACAACACTTCTGGAATAATGGATTAATTCAATAGCATTTTTGCAAAGATTATCTAACTTATCTTCTGTAAAATTAACGTTCTCCATCGTCAATTTTTCTCCCATCATGTCCTCCTAAACCATTTTCACCCAGATATATAGCACGAACCATTAAAAAAGTTCTCTTATATGAATCTTATCATATCATAATCTTCCTGCCTGTCACAATACATGCCGCTATCTTTTCTCCCTCTTACCCCAAATAAAACATCCCCTGTCCCACCAGGAAAAACAAAGTTGTCAATACAGGCACCCATACTCTTTTTCCTTCAAAAAAGTATTTCATCCTAATATCCAGCGACTTTCTGGTACAAACCTTAACCACCAGCGCAATCGCCACATGAAGAACCAGATACATCATAGTATAAAGCCATTCCTCCAAACTCCACACATGTCCCTTCCAAACAGCCAGAAATGCCGCAAATCCCGAAACAACCATCCCAAGCCATGGCAGCCATGCTACAAAAATTCCAAAGTTTCTCTTTGATTTTATATCCTCTTCATGTTCTCCCAGACTGTCCACAATCTCATCACAAAACTGCTGATAATTTCCACCTAATACCTGGTCTGCGCTTTCTCCTCTGCCCTGTGCCTCCAGCAGCATATCCGTAATATCCTGACGGATATCCTCCAGTCTTTGCTCTTCCACACTTCTGGTTCTTAAATAACAGACAATTTTTGTCATCCATTCCTTATTTTCCATGGACAGCATTCTGTCTCTCCTGTTATTCCGATTCTTCAATTCTGCTGCACTCTGCCTCATACATTACACCTCCAGTCCAAACACATGATTCACCGCTGCTTCCAGTTCCCTGAAACTTTTCAAAAACTGCTCCAGTTCCTCTCTGCCTTTCTCTGTAATAGAAAAATACTTTCTCTTTGGACCTAAAATAGAAGCTTTATATTCTGCTTCTATCAATCCATTCTTCTCCATGCGAAGAAGAAGAGGATAAATGGTGCCTTCTGAGATTCCTTCAAATCCATGTTCCAAAAGTTTCTGGGAAATTTCATATCCGTAAGTTTCATTGTCACTGATTACTTTCAATACACATCCTTCCAGGGTTCCCTTCAACATCTGAGAAGGTATCAAAAAAATCACCTCCAGTATCTTGCAATACATAATACTATCTTTGAGTATATTGTATTACAAGATACCGGAGGTGTCAAGAATGTGTTTTAATCTTCTCTGATTTCATACTTCTGCTTCTCAAAATCCACCACCACAGAAATCCCCCCTGCAAAAGTAGTTTTCTGCACCTTCGGATTTCCATCTACAAATTCATGGCGTAGCATTTCCCGTTTCCCAACCTTTTCTTGAAATACAGAAACCACCTTCGCTCTTTCTATCTGTTCTTCCAGACTGATTTTCACATTCTCATCAAAAGCACCATCAATATTTGGATAAGCAGCATCTCGCACCAAATAGGGAGCGCCTCCATTTAACAATGCATAAAGCATATAATCTTCCTCTTCACTGACTTTTTCCATCATCCAGGGCTGAATGACGCAGTCATGGTATACCAGGTTATATAGGGGTACCGCCAGCCCCTGCTTCGGTGTACCAGGCTTTTGCATCATAAAATCATAGGGCGCATAATGACAGAAAATCTGGCTTGGCACCGCCCAGTCATTCACTTCTTCTGAACTGGAAAGAATTCCATTTTTCAGAAGATATTCAAAACAGCGACAGCGATACTCATAACACTCTTTTCTGGTCATACGGTGCATGGGATTATCACATTCATCGCCTTCATTACAGGTAAATACATCCAGATATGCACAGTCCAACTGAATACCATGCTTTGTCAATTCCTCAAAATTACGCTTCACATAATAAGGCGCCTGAGTCCCGCAAAGATAGGACTGGGGTCCTCCTGCCCATCTTCTATGCCTTGGAATGGTTCCATCTGGTAAATGACATGCAAAATTTTCATCAAAACTGGATGCTGACAAATAGTAATCCCGATACTGGTCATGAATTCCAAACAGAAATCCACATTTATGCACAGTATCCACCAGGGATTTCATGCCCTTCCAGCCACCTGCTTCTTCACAGGCAGGGGTATAATCCGGATGACAATTATCATAACCAGGCTCTGCCCATCCATCCAGATGCAAATACAACTTTTCTACACCCATCTCATGAAAATACTGGATGTCTTCCTCTCTTTTTGCAAAAGATGTCACATGATTATTTTTCTCCGGATTCTGCGGATCATAGAACTCTGAATCCAGTTGTACAAAAGTTTTAATTCCCTGATGTACAAAAGCACAGCCAATTAAATCATTCACAGAAGGATTCCGAATCGCCTTTTCTTCCAGGGTACGCAGCCTTCCCTGTTCATTCACATAATTTCTGTAAACTTTACAAATATCGTTGTAGTCACAGTCACTTAAAAAAGTGTACTTCACAATCCGGCGATAATCCATCTTCCCAAGACTTGACTCAAACCGGATTCCAACTCTTGTGTAAGGCCCTTTGGCAGGATGTTCTGCCTGATATCCTGCATTCCAAGGTGTCACACATACTGCCAGATACCCCTCTCTTTCCCTCACCTGAGCAAACCAGGGCATATAAGCTCCTGCGGTTCCAAAAAATCCATCAAAAACCGGTGTCTCCAACTCTGTTTCCCAGGTGTTTGGAATCAACATGCCCTGACGGTTATTTAAAAGTGTATACCAATTATCTCGCGGTTCTCGAAACTCCATGGGACCAGGCCAAAATATCTTCTCAACCTTCAGTCCCTCCTCACAAATAGGAATCCATTCACAGTATACATCCTGTGTTGCATTTTCTACCCACACAAGAGTCTGAAATTCAAAAGGCACCTCCCCTCCATGATTTTCAAAACCACGATATGTACTCAAAATCCCATCTCCCACCCCGGAATGAATGGCTTGGTGGGAAATCCGTCTGGCATCAGAAAAATAAATTTTTCCACTTTTACATTCCATGTAGGGCCTATACGACTCATCCCATTTCCACAGAACACCATTTTCTCTTTGAAAAGCAAATCTCAAGGCCTCCTCATTAAACTGAATCCTCATCCCTTGTTTCACAACACTGTCCATCTTGTCGCTCCTTATACTGCTCTTAAATTCCTGTTTTCTGGTCTCTTTTATCCTCTAAAATTTCTTTTATCACTGCTTCACTCTCTTCTAATTCCTCTGCAATCTGGATTATGGTTTTCCCCTTGTTCAATTTCTTCTCCACAAGTTTGCAGAGCATATCATGTTCCCCCTGAGTTCTTCCTTTCTCCCAGGCTTCCTCTCTCTCCTGCTGCATATGCTTTTCCTGGTCATATTCAAATATACTCATATTTTTAGCCTCCGCTGGGTTTTTTCTATATTTTCAGACACCATAAGATACTAACAGAAAAACCCCGGAAACCTTACGGTTCCGGGGTATCTTACGCTTGGACACAATGTATCTTTCGATACTCTATATTTTTAAATTTGGTTCTATCAAGTCATCCACAGTACACAACTTCGATTCCGCTGCGCTTCATCTCAGTCGGGGCATTCGCCCCATAGATTCTGCGTCTAATGGTCTTGTGTGAGCAAGCCCCCACCATCCATTATCCTTGAATCTGTACTGCTCATTGCTTATCGCAAATTACTCAATGATAGATGCAACAGCACCTGATCCTACTGTACGTCCACCTTCACGGATAGCGAATCTAAGACCCTGCTCCATAGCAATTGGGTGAATCAGTTCAATAGTCATTTCGATGTTATCGCCAGGCATGCACATTTCTGTACCTTCTGGTAAGTTACATACACCTGTTACGTCTGTTGTTCTGAAGTAGAACTGTGGACGGTAGTTGTTGAAGAATGGTGTATGACGGCCACCTTCGTCTTTTTTCAGTACGTAAACCTGAGCTGTGAATTTTGTATGGCATTTGATGCTTCCTGGTTTAGCGAGAACCTGTCCTCTTTCGATTTCGTTTCTCTGAACACCACGAAGAAGAGCACCGATGTTATCACCAGCCTGAGCTTCGTCTAACAGCTTACGGAACATTTCGATACCAGTTACAACTACTTTACGTGTTTCTTCTTTCAGACCAACGATTTCAACTTCGTCAGATACATGAAGAGTACCAGCTTCTACTCTACCAGTAGCAACTGTACCACGACCTGTGATAGAGAATACGTCTTCTACAGGCATGATGAAGTTTTTATCTGTATCACGTTCTGGATCTGGAATGAAGCTGTCAACAGCATCCATAAGTTCCATGATTTTGTCGCCCCATGGACCGTTTGGATCTTCCAGAGCTTTCAGAGCAGAACCTTTGATGATTGGGCAGTCTGTGAAGTCATATTCTTCTAACTGCTCAACGATTTCCATTTCTACTAATTCAAGTAATTCTTCGTCGTCAACCATGTCACATTTGTTCATGAATACAACGATGTATGGAACGTTAACCTGACGAGACAGAAGGATGTGTTCTTTTGTCTGAGCCATAACACCATCTGTAGCAGCTACTACTAAGATAGCACCGTCCATCTGAGCTGCACCTGTGATCATGTTCTTAACGTAGTCAGCATGTCCTGGGCAGTCAACGTGAGCGTAGTGACGTTTTTCTGTTTCATATTCTACGTGAGAAGTAGAGATTGTGATACCACGTTCTCTTTCTTCTGGAGCTTTATCGATGTTTTCGAAATCTGTAGCAGTGTTACCAGCAACTCTTGTAGCAAGAACTTTTGTGATAGCAGCTGTTAAAGTTGTTTTACCATGGTCAACGTGTCCGATGGTACCGATGTTACAATGCGGTTTGCTTCTTTCAAATTTAGCTTTAGCCATTTTGAATGTCCTCCTTGTTTAACATGCGCCCCGTTTGGGCAATTATTAATTTAGATTTTGATGCCTCATAACGAGGCGGCTGATAAAATCAACCTGCTACCCTTGATTATATTGCAAATCAAGGATATTTGCAAGTTTTATTTGTTTTAAATAATTATTTATCTGATTTTCCTGCCAGAACTTTTTCCTGTACGGATTTTGGAACTGGTTCATATTTTTCAAAGAACATGGAGTAGTTACCACGACCCTGTGTTCTGGAACGCAGGTCTGTTGCGTATCCGAACATTTCTGCCAGAGGAACGTATCCACGGATCATTTTACCTCCACCGATATCTTCCATACCTTCGATACGTCCACGACGGGAGTTGATATCACCGATAACATCACCCATGTAATCTTCTGGTGTTGTAACTTCAACTCTCATGATTGGCTCCAGTAATACTGGTGAAGCTTTTGCCATAGCATCTTTGAATGCTAAAGAACCAGCAATGTGGAATGCCATTTCAGAAGAGTCGACTTCATGGTAGGAACCATCGTATACGTTAGCATGAACACCAACTACTGGGAATCCACCAAGAATACCGGCTTTCATAGCTTCTTCGATACCTTCGCCAACTGCTGGAATGTATTCCTTAGGAATAGCACCACCAACAACTGTGGATTCGAACTTGAACAGTTCTTCACCGTTGGCATCCATTGGCTCGAATTTAACTTTACAGTGACCATACTGTCCACGTCCACCAGACTGTTTAGCATATTTGCTATCAACATCAACTGGTTTTGTGAAGGTTTCTTTGTAAGCAACCTGTGGAGCACCTACGTTAGCTTCTACTTTGAATTCACGAAGCAGACGGTCAACAATGATTTCCAGGTGAAGCTCACCCATACCTGCGATAATGGTCTGTCCTGTTTCTTGATTTGTATGAGCACGGAAGGTTGGGTCTTCTTCAGCAAGTTTTGCTAAGGATTCACCTAATTTACCCTGTCCTGCTTTTGTCTTAGGCTCGATAGCCAGCTCGATAACTGGTTCTGGGAATTCCATGGATTCCAGAATTACCGGATGCTGGTCATCACAGATGGTATCACCTGTTACTGTAAATTTAAGACCTACAGCTGCAGCGATATCACCAGCATATACTTTGTCTAATTCCTGACGTTTGTTAGCATGCATCTGAAGGATACGTCCAACACGCTCTTTCTTTCCTTTTGTAGAGTTCAGAACATAAGAACCGGAGTTGATTGTTCCTGAATATACACGGAAGAATGCAAGCTTACCAACGAATGGGTCAACCATGATCTTGAATGCAAGAGCTGCAAATGGTTCATCGTCAGAAGAATGTTTTTCGATTGGGTTACCATCCAGGTCTGTACCCTGAATAGCAGGTACATCCAGTGGTGAAGGCATGAACTCAATGATCGCATCCAGAAGTTTCTGAACACCTTTATTTCTGTAAGCTGTACCACAGCATACAGGAACAGCAGCACATTCACATGTTGCTTTTCTTAAAGTTGCTTTTAAAGCTTCTGTAGATGGTTCTTCACCTTCCAGATATTCCATCATTAAATCATCGTCTAATTCACAGATTTTTTCAACCAGTTCTGTACGGTACAGTTCTGCATCATCTGCCATATCTTCTGGGATATCAACGATAGAAATATCATCACCCTTATCATCATTGTAGATGTAAGCTTTCATTTCAAACAGGTCGATGATTCCTTTGAATTCATCTTCCTTACCGATTGGGAGCTGAATGCAGATTGCATTCTTTCCTAATCTTGTTTTAATCTGTTCTACAGCGCCGTAGAAATCTGCACCAAGGATATCCATCTTATTGATGAATGCCATACGTGGTACATTGTATGTGTCAGCCTGACGCCATACGTTTTCGGACTGTGGTTCAACACCGCCCTTTGCACAGAATACACCAACAGCACCGTCAAGTACACGCAGAGAACGCTCAACTTCTACAGTAAAGTCAACGTGTCCTGGAGTATCAATGATATTGATACGGTGTTCCAGAGCACCGGCTTTTGGTTTGCAGTTCTCCTGCAGTGTCCAGTGGCATGTTGTAGCGGCTGAGGTAATTGTGATACCTCTTTCCTGCTCCTGTTCCATCCAGTCCATGGTAGCAGTACCTTCATGAGTATCACCGATTTTATAGTTTACACCGGTATAGTACAGGATACGCTCTGTTGTGGTAGTTTTACCAGCATCGATGTGCGCCATAATACCGATGTTTCTGGTTCTCTCTAACGGATATTCTCTTCCAGCCAATTGGATTTCCTCCTCTTAGAAACGATAGTGAGCAAATGCTTTATTTGCTTCAGCCATCTTATGCATGTCTTCTTTTCTCTTAACAGATGCGCCTGTGTTGTTCATTGCATCTAATAATTCGTTAGCCAGTCTTTCTTCCATTGTTTTCTCTCCTCTTTTACGAGAAAACATTGTTAACCAACGAAGAGCTAAAGCCTGACGTCTGTCTGGTCTAACTTCGATAGGTACCTGGTATGTTGCACCACCGATACGTCTTGCTTTTACTTCTAATACTGGCATGATATTGTTCATAGCTTCTTCGAATACTTCGATTGCTGGTTTTCCAGCTTTTTCTTCCACTCTGGCGAATGCACCGTAAACAATTTTCTGAGCTACACCTTTCTTACCATCTAACATAATGCTGTTGATAAGTTTTGTAACTACCTTGCTGTTGTACATTGGATCAGCCAGAACGTCTCTTTTCTGAGTATGTCCTTTACGTGGCACGTTACTTCCCTCCTTAATCAGTTCCGATTAAATCATAGGTACTCACACAAACTATTCTGCATGTTCGCACGGTAAATTCTCTATCTAAACCCGCAGCCACTACTGGGCTTGTGGAATCCCGGCACAAATGATTGATAGTTAGTCCTGTGATTCTATAATTTAAGGTAACAGACTATCTGTCCGTCACTCATGGATTTTCATAGTTTCTATTTTTTATCTTTTGGTCTCTTAGCACCGTATTTAGAACGAGCCTGGCGTCTGTTAGCAACACCTGCTGTATCTAATGTACCACGAATGATATGATATCTGGTACCTGGTAAGTCTTTTACTCTACCACCACGGATCAGAACAACGCTGTGCTCCTGTAAGTTGTGACCTTCTCCTGGAATGTAGCTTGTTACTTCGATTCCGTTTGAAAGACGAACTCTGGCGATTTTTCTAAGAGCTGAGTTAGGCTTCTTTGGTGTAGCAGTCTTAACAGCGGTACATACACCTCTCTTCTGTGGAGAAGATAAATCAGATGATTTTTTCTGTAAAGAGTTGTAGCTCTTCTGAAGTGCAGGTGCTGTAGACTTTTTCACGGAAGTCTGACGTCCTTTTCTTACTAACTGGTTAAATGTTGGCATTCCTTTCACCTCCTGTAAAATTTGCACATCTTCTATAATCATTATAAAAGAAATAAAGTGGCTGCCAGTTATTCATCATATGAATAATCTCATATGCGCATAAAAGCCCTGTTTCTCACGCATACTTCTTCATTATATATAGGAAGATTTCACCTGTCAAGGATTTTTTCTACAATTTTTAAGATTTATAAAAAGGAAATGCCGAGATGATATACACCCCGGCAATTTCCTCTTATTTGTTCTGATAATCTTCTGCTGTATAGTCTTCCAATGGATTCCAGTTTTTAAATTCAAAGTCTGCTGCGGAAACTTCAGCTCCAGCTTCCTGCGCTTTTTTAATTCCGTTTTCCCATTCTTTCTGGGTATTTTCAGCTAATGTCTTCAAAGTATCTTTATAATCTGTTTTTCCTGTAAGAGTACCTTGTACAATCTGTCCTAAGTTTGGAGAAATTTCTGTGATATTTGCGTAAACCACTGCTGCATCTGCATTACCTACGATTGGGTCCGGGCAAAGTTTGCCCTGTTCCAGAGCCAGTGTATAGTAATCTTTCATAACGCCATCTTTCATGTATTTCTCATTAACACCTTTTACAGCAGATACGAAACCACCGTCTTCTACAACGCCTGCCTGGTATTCTTCAGAATAAAGTCCCTGAAGGTATTTTGCTGCAAGTTCTGGATTTTCAGATGTTTTAGAAATACCCATCCATGGCTGTGCGCCAATGTAAGGAAGTCCGCCTTTTGCACCGTCATCTGGTACCGGCATTTCCATAACACCAAATTCTAATTCCGGGTTTTCTTTTTCCCAGGTTGAGATACACCAGGAACCCTGAATCAGGAATGCAGCCTGATTCTGTGCAAACAGAGCTCTTGCTTCCGGTGCTGCCAGGTTTACAGAGTCTGGATGGAAGCTTCCATCCTGTACCAGTCCGCTGTAGAAGTCAAATGCCTGAATCATAGCGTCAGAATTTAAAACATTCTTTCCATCTACCATGCTGATAACACCGATATCATTTGATTTGCTTCCTGCCAGACAGGATAATGCACGAATAGCAATTTCCAGTCTGTTTACCTGTTTTCCACCTTCAATCATACCGTAGTATTTACCTTTTCCGGCTTCTGTTACCTGTTTACAAACTTCTCTGAATTCGCTCCATGTTTTTGGAAGATTTTCAGTGTCTACTCCTGCATCCTCCAGAACGTTTTTATTATAGAATACCAGAGTGTTTACGATATTTGCTGATTCCGGAAGCACATAAACCTGTCCGTCCATTGTTGTAATACCTTCGTTTAATGCGCCCTCTGCAAAAGTATCGAAAAATCCGTCTTCCACATAATCATTCATTGGCATATACCAGCCTTCTTCTACTGCTGTAGAAAGCTTCACACCACTTGGAAGAGCAAACAAGTCTGGTGCTGTATTTGCTTTAATCGAAGAGTTAATGGTTGTCTGATACTGATCTCCAGCCAACACTGTATATTCTACTTTACAGTTGTTCTCTTCCTCAAACTTCTTGTTGTACTCTTCTCTTCTTGCTTTTGTAGAATCACTCATATCTACAACCTGCAGAACAACTTCTCCATCACCTTTGGATTCTTCTTTCTTTTCAGAAGTTGTTTCCTGCTCTTTTCCTTCTGAGCCGCCTCCGCTCACGCTTGGGCCACAGCCAACTGCTGACAGAACCATCAGACCAGCCATAGCTAATGCTGCAATTCTCTTTTTCATGGTAAAATACCTCCTTAAATAATTTAAATATAATAAAATTTTATTTCTTAACTCTTTACAGCGCCTGCCACACCATCTACAAAATATTTCTGCAGGCATACAAAAATCAAAATAATCGGCAGAACCGCAATACATGCACCGGCAGCAATACCAGTCCAGTCAACTACGTTTTCACCTCTTAACGCGTACAGACCAACAGCTAAGGTACGCATTTCCGGTTTACTCAGGGTAACAATCAATGGCAAGAGGAAAGAGTTCCATGTCCAGATAAACTGCATAATCACTACGGTTGCCATAATTGGTTTTGCCAGAGGGAACATAATGCTGGAGTAGGTTTTCATAAAACCACTTCCATCAATAGTTGCCGCCTCTTCCAGCTCCTTGGGAAGTCCTCCGTAAAAACTGGAGAACAGCATCAGGAAGATAACATGACCTCCTCCGGCCTCTGCCAGAATCAGACCCAGCAGGTTCTGTTCCAATCCCATTTCTTTTAACAATTCATAAATAGGAATAACTGTAAACACCAGTGGAATTGTAATACTTGCCATGAAGATTCCCATAACCAGTTTCTTACCAACAAAAACATATCTTCCCATAACATAGCCAGCTGCAGATGTTGATAAAAGAACAATGACAACAACGCTGACTGTTACAATAATAGAGTTTTTGAAGTACACAGCAAAGTTTGCATTATTCCATGCTCTTACATAGTTATCAAAATTCAGGCTTTCCGGAATTAAACTCAGACCGCTGGCAAAAAATTCGCTCTGGGTTTTCAAAGACGCACTAATCATCCAGATAAAAGGATACATCCAGATAAGAGCCACAACGGAAAGCAGTACATAAATTACAGATTTTCCGATTTTCCCTGCAATTTTCTCTTTTTTCATAATGAGCTAATCTCCTCTCCTAAACATTTCTCTTCTTATTAAAATAACCTTTTACCAAATTCAGGACGATACCAATCACAACAACCATAAGTCCAAACATCAAAGCTGCAGCGCTGGCATAACCAAGCCGGGGGCTTCCTGTTGTACTGGAATAAGCTGTCCGGTATACAAATGTTGCTACCACATCCGTTGCGAAATATGGACCACCATTTGTCATGGTCTGAACAATATCGAATACCTTCAGAGAACCGATAACACAAAGTACGGTAATAACACCACCTATTGGCAGAATCAGAGGAAATACAACGTCTGTAAAAGTTCTGAACTTTCCTGCACCGTCAATTTTAGCTGCTTCATATACATCCTGCGGTACACTTTGCAAAGCTGCAATCCAGTAAATCATGTAAGTTCCCAAATCTTTCCATACGCCAATCAGAACCACCGTAAACATTGCTGTCTTGGCATCTCCCAGGAAGTTAATGGTATCAATTCCCATCATGGAAAGTACCTGGTTTACAGGGCCTGTACCTCCGAAAATGAAGATCATAATAATACCTACAATAGATGCAGTTGTAACTACCGGGATGAAGTACATGGTGCGGAACACCGTTGCGCCTTTTTTAATAATACTGGTTAAGATATAGGCAATCACCAGAGAAAGTACCAACTGAATAGGAACGCTTAATAACATGTACTTAAAACTATTTCCTACAGAATTAAAAAACAGTGGATCCTGCAATAATTCTTTAAAGTTGCCCAGACCTACAAAGGTAGCATTCATGGTCATACCAGACCAGTCCAGAAGAGAATACCAGGCACTTGTTATAATAGGATACCCCTGAAATAAAATGTAAAGAATCAGGGTTGGCAGCATAAATACCCAACACCAGGCATTCTTCCGCAAAATGCGTTTTTTCCTTACAGAATTCATAGAGCGAAATTCTGCTAAAGTTGTTTTTGTTTTCATATAGCCCTCCATTTATTTATTTTATATAATTATATTTTTTATTTTCTCTTCTCTTCTCTGTAGCTATAATATACTATGTTACGCCAAAAAAATCAACATATATTTATCATTTTGTTAATTATTATCAATTTTATCTCTCATTTTATATGCACTTTTTACATATACTTTTCATTTTCTTTTCGTTATAATCTTCTTAAAGTTTATTATTTTTAATAACTAAATCATGGAGGTATTAAAATGTATATACAAATAGAGTGCGCATCACATTCTGATACCATTTTATTTGCTGGTTCTGAATTAAAACATTATTTATCAAAAGTAAATAATTTCCTCTCTTTTTCGTCTGATACTATGAACAGGGACAACAACCGGAAAAGAATCCTTCTGGGACTCTTTCCATCTGATACCTGTTCACCTGACGAAGATGAATACGAAATAGAAATCTCTCATTTGAACGGGTATATTAAAGGAAGCAATCCCCGTTCTGTTTTGCTTGGCGTTTACCAGTATCTCACATTGTTGGGCTGCCGCTTTTTAAGACCCGGGAAAGAATATGAGAAAATCCCTTCTATTCCTAATATAGAAGAACTTTCTATTTCTCAGCGCCAGAAAGCCCGCTATCATCATAGAGGCGTGTGTATCGAAGGTGCAGATTCTCCGGAAAACATTCTGGAATTTATTGACTGGCTTCCAAAGCTTGGATACAATTCCTTTTTCCTGCAATTTGAACTGCCTTATGCATTCTTAAACTTGTGGTATTCTCATAAGAACAACCCTCTTTCTTCCCCGGAAGATTTTTCTCTGGAAAAAGCGGCTGAAATCTCTGCTGTCATTGATGAAGAATTAAGAAAAAGAGGCCTGAAGCATCATCGTGTAGGACATGGCTGGACCTGTTCTGTACTGGATCAGAATACCCTTGGTTGGGTTTCTTCAGATGCAAAATTAAGTGAAGAACAGCTTTCCATGACTGCATTGGTGGATGGAGAGCGTGGGTTTTACAAGGGGATTCCTATTAACACAAATCTGTGTTATTCCAATCCACAGGTGGTTTCCTCTTTTGTGCAGAAAGTTGTGGACTACTCCCTGGCACATCCAGAGGTAGATTATCTCCACATATGGCTGGCTGATGCTTTTAATAACCACTGCGAATGCGATGCCTGCAAAAACCATCTGCCTTCCGACCTGTACGTGCATATTTTAAATGAAATTGATCAGGCCCTCACCATGAAGAAGCTTTCTACTAAAATTGTATTTTTACTGTATGAAGAACTTTTATGGGCGCCTGAAAAAGAACGCCTGATTCATCCGGAACGCTTTGTTATGATGTTTGCCCCCATTAGCCGGACTTTCCTGCGTTCCTACGATATTCCTGAAACGCTTCCAGAGCCTCCAAAATATCAGCGGAATCAGATTACGCTCCCGGTCAACCTGGAGGAAAATCTGTCCTTCCTTGCCCAGTGGCAGAATATTTTTAAAGGAGATGCCTTTGATTACGATTATCCTCTTGGCAGAGCACATTACGGAGATATGGGATATGTACACATTGCAAGAATTATTTACGAAGATATCCACAGCCTCAAAAAGTTAAATCTCAATGGATATATTAGCTGCCAGGAGCTTCGCTGTTTCCTGCCAAATGGACTCCCCAACTATATTATGGGAAAATGCCTGATGGGAACAGACGCCAGTTTTGAAGAGCTGGCTGCCGAATATTTTCAGGCTGCCTACGGAGAACAGTGGGAAGACTGCCTCTCCTATTTATCTTCTCTTTCCGCTTTATGTAACTGTGATTATTACAACGGAAAAGGAAACCGTATTAATCTCCAGGTAACATCCAATATGAAGCAACTGCTTCAGACAGTACAAAATTTCCACCAAAAATACCTGACACCAGCCCCTGATTTTGCTTCACCTGTGGAAAAACTTTTCTGGGAACATCTTGACTATCACAGTGAATATTGTATATTATTAGCACAAGCACTGCTTTTCCTTTCTGAAGGCAATACTTCCGAAGCCGAAGCAGCCTGGAAAACCTTCACGCATTATATATGTTCACAGGAATGTAAGTTCCAGAAAGCCCTGGATGTTTACCGGGTTATTGAAGTTTCTACTAATTATGCAGGTTTTCCTCTCATTGAAAAATTTTAGCACAGATTTAAAGAGGAGGTTTCTCAACTTATGACTACTCAGGAAAATAGAAGCACAATTCTGGAATATATTTTTCGTCACGCTCCGGTTGCCCGGTCTACCATTGCCCGGAATACACAGATTACTCCCGCAACTGTGACTTCTATTTCCGGAGATTTCATACGGGAAGGTATTATACATGAAATCGGTTCGGATGAAAACCCGGAAGAAACCTCCCCTGGGCGAAAAAAAATCCTTCTGGATTTAGTTCCTGACCGGGTTTATTCCATGGGTGTGGAGTTTACGAAACGCCATGTGCGGTTTTTGATTTGTGACCTTAGAGGTAATTCTGTATTTCAGACTTCCTGGCTTTTAGAAAGAGAAGTAAAAGAAAACATCACAGAATTTCTCATTAACAAAATCACGGAGATTCTGCACTCTCTCCCTGAAATTACAAAATCTCTTATTGGTATTGGAGTTGCTGTACCAGGACACATTGATATCCAGCAGGACAAGGTCATTATAAACTCTTCTACCTTTCCCGGATTTAGCGGAAAAGAATTAAAAAAACATCTCCCCTTTCCGGTTGTTCTGGAAAATAATGTCCGCTGTATGGCATTTGGACGGTATCTGTTTGATCAGACCTCACCGGAGACCTTTGCCTTTTTCCACAGCGGTCTTGGTATGTTCTGCGCCATGATGAAAGATAGCCACCTCTTTCAGGGAAGCAACTACTATGCCGGTGAAATCGGACACACCATTGTAAATCCAGAAGGAAAAAAATGTGAATGTGGAAAACGGGGCTGTCTCCAGACTTATTGCAGTGAAACCTGGCTTTTAAAATACTGCCGGCTTCTGTATGACAGCAACGCTTCCACTGTTTTAACTGCTCTGAAACCTTCTGCTGAGGAACTTACCATAGAAGATGTCTCCAGGGCTTTTTCACTGGGAGATGTACAGGTGGGAAACTATATTTCTACTGCTCTGAAATACCTTGGAATCACCATTTCCAACCTGGCCATTATCATGAATCCGGATAAAATCTATCTTCACTGCTCCCTGTTTTCCAATGAAGAAATCAGCGAAGAACTCATGGATTATATCAAACAGCAGTTATTATTCGTGGATGACCCTACAGACCGCACGGTTCAGCTCCTTCCCTTTAATCCCTTTGAAGGGCCACAAGGTGCGGCTGCCTATGCCATTAAACAGTTTTATATCCAGACCATATAACGCAAAAGAGGATGTGACCCTTATCAGCCACATCCTCTTTACTTATTTATTCTTCTGTTGTCTCAGTTTCTTCTGTCTCAGCGTTTTCTTCCACATTTTCAGTAGTTTCTGTTGTTTCTTCTACTTCTTCTGTTTCTGTCTCAGAAGTTTCTTCTGTGATTTCCTCTTCCAGTTCCTCCTCATCCAAAACTTCATCTTCATCTGTATCCAGCTTGATATTGGCATATTTCTTCATACCAGTTCCTGCCGGAATCAGCTTACCAATGATAACGTTCTCTTTCAGTCCAATAAGTGGGTCAATCTTTCCTTTGATTGCCGCTTCTGTAAGAACTTTGGTTGTCTCCTGGAAGGAAGCTGCAGACAGGAAGGAATTGGTTGCCAGAGAAGCCTTGGTAATACCAAGCATTACCTGTTTTCCATCTGCCGGCTCTTTGCCTTCTGCAATGAGTTTTTCATTCTCTTCTTCAAATTCCAGTACATCCACCAGTGTTCCCGGAAGGAATTCTGTATCTCCATTATTTTCAATGCGAATCTTCTTCAGCATCTGACGCACAATAACTTCAATATGCTTATCGTTGATTTCTACACCCTGGAGACGGTAAACTCTTTGAACTTCACGAATCATGTAATCCTGTACCGCACGAACGCCCTTGATTCTCAGGATATCATGTGGATTTACAGAACCTTCGGTAAGTTCATCACCTGCTTCCAGATAATCACCATCCTGGATCTTAATACGGGAACCGTATGGAATCAGGTAGGTCTTAGATTCTCCGTTTTCATTGTCAGTAACAATGATTTCACGTTTCTTCTTCGTATCTTTAATAGTAGCAGTACCTTTAATCTCTGTAATGATTGCAAGACCTTTCGGTTTTCTTGCTTCAAAAAGCTCCTCGACACGTGGAAGACCCTGTGTGATATCTCCACCAGCCACACCACCGGTATGGAAAGTACGCATGGTAAGCTGTGTACCTGGTTCACCGATAGACTGAGCAGCAACGATACCTACAGATTCACCAACCTGTACCGGCTCTCCTGTAGCCATGTTTGCACCGTAACATTTTGCACAAACACCTACATGGCACTTACAGGTAAGAATTGTACGGATTTTCACTGCATCATATGGTTTGCCTTCTGCATTTACACCCTCTGTTACCACTCTGGCAGCACGTTTTGGTGTAATCATGTGATTTGCTTTTACAATGACATTTCCGTCTTTATCTTTGATAGTCTCACAGGAGAAACGTCCTGTAATACGTTCCTGAAGACTTTCAATCTCTTCTTTTCCATCTACAAAAGCTTTTACCCACATACCTGGAATTTCGCCTTTGCTTTCACAACAGTCTACTTCACGTACAATCAGTTCCTGAGATACGTCTACAAGACGTCTTGTCAGGTAACCGGAGTCAGCTGTACGAAGAGCTGTATCGGACAGACCTTTACGCGCTCCATGGGCGGACATGAAGTATTCCAGTACGTCCAGACCTTCACGGAAGTTAGACTTAATTGGCAGCTCAATGGTGTGACCTGTTGTATCGGCCATCAAACCACGCATACCTGCAAGCTGTTTAATCTGCTTGTCAGAACCACGGGCTCCGGAGTCAGCCATCATGTAGATGTTGTTGTACTTATCAAGACCATCCAGCAGCGCCTTAGTAAGGGCATCGTCAGTCTTTTTCCAGGTATCTACAACTTCTTTGTAACGCTCTTCCTCTGTGATAAGACCACGTTTAAAGTTCTTGGTAATCAAATCTACAGTATCCTGAGCTTTCTGAATCATTTCCGGTTTCTGTGGTGGCACAGTCATGTCGGAAATAGATACGGTCATAGCTGCTCTTGTGGAGTATTTATAACCCATAGCCTTAATGCTGTCCAGAACTTCTGCTGTCTTGGTAGCACCATGAGTATTAATAACTTTTTCCAGAATTTTCTTTAACTGCTTCTTACCAACCAGGAAATCAACTTCCGGGAGCAGTTCATTGCCAGGAATACTTCTGTCTACGAATCCTAAGTCCTGAGGAAGGATTTCGTTGAACAACAGACGTCCAAGAGTAGACTGAATCTTTCCTCTTGATACGGTTCCATCCGGCATTTTCTTTTCAACATAAACAAAAATCTTTGTCTGCAAAGCAATTACCTGGTTTTCATATGCCAGAATTGCTTCATTCAGACTCTTAAATACTTTGCCTTCTCCCTTATAACCAGGTCTGTCCTGTGTCAGATAGTAAATACCAAGTACCATATCCTGTGAAGGAACGGCTACCGGACCACCGTCAGACGGTTTCAGCAGGTTGTTTGGTGAAAGCAGAAGGAAACGGCACTCTGCCTGAGCTTCCACAGATAATGGAAGATGCACAGCCATCTGGTCACCATCGAAGTCCGCGTTAAACGCAGTACATACCAATGGATGAAGCTTAATTGCTTTACCTTCTACCAGAATTGGCTCAAACGCCTGAATACCTAATCTATGCAGTGTAGGAGCTCGGTTTAACATAACCGGATGCTCTTTAATTACTTCTTCCAGCACATCCCATACCGCTGGTTCCAGCTTTTCTACCATCTTCTTGGCATTTTTAATGTTATGGGCAGTACCATTAGATACCAATTCTTTCATAACAAATGGCTTGAACAATTCAATCGCCATTTCTTTTGGAAGACCACACTGGAAAATTTTCAGTTCCGGTCCAACGACAATAACAGAACGTCCGGAATAGTCAACACGTTTACCTAACAGGTTCTGACGGAAACGTCCTGATTTACCTTTCAGCATATCAGAAAGGGATTTCAGCGCTCTGTTTCCTGGACCTGTAACAGGGCGTCCACGACGTCCGTTATCAATGAGGGCATCCACAGCTTCCTGCAGCATTCTCTTTTCATTGCGGACAATAATATCCGGAGCGCCTAATTCCAGCAGTCTCTTCAAACGGTTGTTTCTGTTAATAATTCTTCTGTATAAATCATTTAAGTCTGAGGTTGCAAAACGTCCGCCATCCAACTGTACCATAGGACGTAAATCTGGCGGAATAACCGGAACAACAGTCATAATCATCCATTCCGGTCTGTTTCCTGATTCACGGAATGCTTCTACCACTTCCAGACGTTTTACAATACGGGCACGTTTCTGTCCTGTGGAATCCTTAAGACCTGCTTTCAGTTCTTTGGATTCTCTTTCCAGGTCAATAGCTTCCAGAAGCTCCTGAACAGCCTCTGCACCCATGCCCACTCTGAATGTATCACCATATTTTTCTCTGGCATCCTGATATTCTCTCTCTGTAAGAACCTGTTTGTAGGACAAATCAGAAGTTCCTGCATCTAATACAATATAGTTTGCAAAATACAGAACCTTCTCCAGTGTTCTTGGAGATAAATCAAGAATCAGACCCATTCTGGAAGGAATTCCCTTGAAATACCAGATATGGGAAACCGGTGCAGCCAGCTCAATATGACCCATACGCTCTCTGCGGACAGATGCTTTTGTCACTTCAACGCCGCATCGGTCACAGATTACGCCTTTGTAGCGAATCTTCTTGTACTTACCGCAGTGACATTCCCAGTCCTTGCTTGGTCCGAAGATTCTCTCACAGAAAAGTCCGTCTTTTTCCGGTTTTAAAGTTCTATAGTTAATGGTTTCCGGTTTTTTCACCTCGCCATGGGACCACTCCCGGATTTTATCCGGGGATGCCAGTCCGATTTTAATGGCATCAAAGGTCATTGGCTGATATACCTCTTTATTTGCTGTTTCTGGCATTGTAGACTCCTTTCCTAATTACTCTTCGTCTTGAGCATCATCAAAGCCTAAGAACATGTCATCTTCTTCCTCGGCCTCGTCTTCAACATCTACCAGTTCTTCGCCTTCAAATTCCTGCTTGGAGTATCCATGGCTTGCGTAATCTTCGTTGTCAGCTCCGCGGGAATCCCCTTCAATAATGGAACGCATATCTGTATCGCCATAATCGATATTTTCCATGATTTCCACTTCTGTCATATCCTCTCTCAGGACTCTTACATCCAGACCAAGAGACTGAAGCTCTTTGAGAAGTACCTTGAAGGATTCCGGAATACCTGGTTCAGGAATATTGTCACCTTTAATAATTGCTTCGTAAGTTTTCACACGTCCGATTACATCATCAGATTTCACAGTCAGGATCTCCTGCAGTGTGTAAGATGCACCGTATGCTTCCAGTGCCCAAACTTCCATCTCTCCGAAACGCTGACCACCAAACTGAGCTTTACCACCCAGAGGCTGCTGTGTAACAAGGGAGTATGGACCAGTGGAACGTGCATGAATCTTATCGTCAACCAGGTGATGGAGTTTCAGGTAATGCATGTGTCCGATAGTTACCGGGCTGTCGAAATATTCACCGGTACGTCCGTCACGAAGTCTTACCTTACCATCTCTGGAAAGAGGAACCCCTTTCCACAGCTCTCTGTGGTCTTTGTTCTCATCTAAGAACTGCATAACTTCTGGTCTCAAAACATCTTCATATTTTGCACGGAACTCTTCGAAGTCCTCAGTGTTTACATAATCATTTGCCATTTCCAGAGTATCCTGGATATCATTTTCGTTTGCTCCGTCAAATACAGGTGTTGCAATGTTAAAGCCTAAAGCTTTTGCAGCCAGGCTCAAGTGAATTTCCAGCACCTGTCCGATATTCATACGGGAAGGTACGCCCAGAGGGTTCAGTACAATATCCAGCGGACGTCCGTTTGGCAGGAACGGCATATCTTCCACAGGAAGTACACGGGAAACAACACCCTTGTTACCATGACGTCCGGCCATTTTATCACCAACAGAGATTTTTCTCTTCTGGGCAATGTAAATGCGGACTGCCTGGTTTACACCCGGAGATAATTCATCTCCGTTTTCTCTTGTGAATACTTTGGCATCTACAACGATACCATATTCACCATGAGGAACCTTGAGAGAAGTATCACGAACCTCTCTTGCCTTTTCACCGAAGATTGCGCGGAGCAGTCTTTCTTCTGCTGTAAGCTCTGTCTCTCCCTTTGGAGTAACTTTACCTACCAGGATATCTCCTGCGCGGACTTCAGCACCAATGCGGATGATTCCTCTTTCATCCAGATCTTTCAGAGCATCATCACCAACACCTGGAACGTCTCTTGTAATTTCTTCCGGTCCCAGTTTCGTATCTCTGGCTTCTGCTTCATATTCTTCAATATGAACAGATGTATATACATCATCCATAACCAGTCTCTCACTTAAGAGAACCGCATCCTCGTAGTTGTAGCCTTCCCAGGTCATGAAACCGATTAACGGGTTCTTACCTAATGCCAGCTCACCTTTGGAGGTAGACGGACCGTCTGCAATAACCTGGCCAGCCTCTACATGTTCGCCTTTGAACACAATCGGTCTCTGGTTGTAGCAGTTACTCTGGTTACTTCTCATAAACTTGGTAAGATGATAAACATCCTTTGTTCCATCATCATTTTTTATAATAATTTCTTTGGAAGCTGCACATTCTACAGTACCGGCTTTTTTTGCCACTACGCAGACACCGGAGTCTACAGCCGCCTTGGATTCCATACCAGTACCTACTACAGGCGCCTCTGTGGTAAGAAGCGGCACTGCCTGACGCTGCATGTTAGATCCCATCAGCGCACGGTTCGCATCGTCGTTCTGCAGGAACGGAATCAATGCTGTCGCAACGGAGAACACCATTTTAGGAGATACGTCCATGTATTCAAACATCTGACGTTCGTATTCCTGTGTTTCCTCTCTGAAACGACCGGATACATTCTTATGAATGAAATGTCCTTCTTCGTCCAGCGGCTCATTGGCCTGCGCTACATGGTAATTATCCTCTTCATCAGCAGTCATATATACAACTTCGTCGGTAACACAAGGATTTTTCTTATCTGTTCTGTCAATCTTTCTGTAAGGAGCTTCCACAAAACCATATTCATTGATTCTTGCGTAAGATGCCAGAGAGTTAATCAGACCGATGTTCGGACCTTCAGGAGTTTCAATAGGACACATTCTTCCGTAATGGGAATAGTGAACATCTCGTACCTCAAAACCTGCACGGTCACGGGACAAACCACCTGGTCCAAGTGCTGATAAACGTCTCTTATGAGTCAGCTCACCCAGAGGGTTATTCTGGTCCATGAACTGAGACAACTGAGAAGAACCAAAGAATTCTTTTACCGCTGCTGTCACCGGTTTAATATTAATAAGAGACTGAGGTGTAATACCTTCCAGATCCTGTGTGGTCATTCTTTCTCTTACTACTCTCTCTAATCTGGAAAGACCGATTCTGTACTGGTTCTGTAACAATTCACCGACAGCTCTGATACGTCTGTTTCCTAAGTGGTCAATATCATCATCTGTTCCAAGACCATATTCCAGATGCATGTTATAGTTAATAGAAGCTAAAATATCTTCTTTAGTAATATGCTTTGGAATCAGTTCGTGGATTTCCTGCTTAATGGCTTCTTTAATATCTTCTGGTTCTTCGTTTTCTTCCAGAATTTTTGCCAGAACAGGATAGTATACTAATTCAGTAATACCCAGCTCTTTCAGTTCTTCTTCTGAGAAGTCCACATAATTTCTAATATTAACTGCCATGCTGGAAAGGACTTTAATATTGCGCTCTTCCCCTTGTATCCAAACATATGGAACGGCTGCATCCTGAATCTGGTCAGCCAGCTCCTTGCTTACAACAGCGCCTGCCTCGGCAATGATTTCTCCTGTTGTCATGTCTACAACATCTTCAGCAAGTTTATGTCCTGTAATACGGTTACGAAGGAGTAATTTCTTATTAAATTTATAACGTCCCACTTTTGCCAGGTCATAACGGCGCGGGTCAAAGAACATACTGGTAATTAAACTTTCTGCGCTTTCCACTGCCAGCGGTTCGCCTGGACGAATCTTCTTATATAATTCCAGCAGACCTTCCTGATAGTTTTCGGAAGTATCTTTTGTAAAGCTGGCCAGAATCTTCGGTTCCTCACCGAACAATTCAAGAATTTCTGCATTTGTTCCAATGCCCAGGGCACGAATCAATACAGTAATAGGGACTTTTCTGGTTCTGTCTACACGTACATAGAATACGTCATTGGAGTCGGTTTCATATTCCAGCCACGCACCTCTGTTGGGAATTACAGTGCAGGAATACAGGGTTTTACCCAGTTTATCGTGTGCAATTGCATAATAAATACCTGGTGAACGCACTAACTGGCTGACAATAACACGTTCAGCTCCGTTAATTACGAATGTACCAGTTTCGGTCATTAATGGCAAATCCCCCATGAAAATTTCATGTGTGGTAATTTCGCCGTTCTCTTTATTGTGTAATCTCACCTTTACTTTTAAAGGCGCCGCATAGGTCGCATCTCTTTCCTTGCATTCTTCGATGGAATATTTTCTTTCCTCTTCACACAAAGTAAAGCCAACGAATTCCAAGCTCAATTTACCGCTATAATCTGCGATTGGAGATATATCTTTAAAAACTTCATTTAAGCCTTCGTCCAGAAACCACTGATAAGAATCTTTCTGAACTTCAATGAGGTTCGGCATTTCCAGTACCTCTTTCTGGCGCTGGTATGACATTCTCATGGCCTTACCATTAGTTACGGAACGGATTCTGTTTTTCTCCATTGACGTTTCACCCCTTGTATGTTTTAATTTAATTCATGCCTGAGACCCTTTTGAATAGTCTCCCGGGCATAACTTGCCATAATAGTGCATTTTTCACTATAACACCGTTTGTCAAGTGTGTCAAGTGATTTTTTATGATTTTTCAGCAAATATTTTTTTCAATACAAATAAAGCCGTAACACAAAAACTGCCGCCCCAGTGATTCTCATCACCAGTGCGGCAGTCTCTATTTTCAAAACATGCTCAAAAATAAAATTATTTAAGAGTAACTTTAGCGCCTTCAGCTTCCAGTTTTGTTTTGATTTCTTCAGCTTCTGCTTTAGAGGCAGCTTCTTTAACGATCTTTGGAGCTCCGTCAACTACTTCTTTAGCTTCTTTCAGACCTAAGCCAGTAGCTTCACGAACAACTTTGATAACTTTAACTTTGTTTGGTCCAACTTCTGTTAATTCAACGTCGAACTCTGTTTTTTCTTCAGCTTCTTCAGCTGCACCAGCTGCTGCAACTACAACGCCTGCTGCTGCGGATACACCAAACTCTTCTTCACATGCTTTTACTAATTCGTTTAATTCTAATACAGATAATTCTTTGATAGCTTCAATAAATTCAGCTGTTGTTAATTTTGCCATTATGATTTACCTCCAATTATTATAATTTTCATTTTTGTTTTGACCCTTACGGGCATGTTTCTTTTGCTATTGCTTATTCTGCCTGCTGCTGTTCAGCAATCTGATTAAGCACACGAGCAAAGTTTGCGATAGGAGACTGGATGCTTCCAAGCAATTTTCCAAGAAGTTCTTCTCTGGAAGGAATCTGGGAAAGAGCTGTAACTCCTGCCTTATCATAGTAAGTGTCTTCTACAACACCTGCTACCAGTTCCAGTGTAGGAACTGCTTTTGCATATTTAGCAAGGATTCTTGCTGGTGCTGTTGCGTCATTTTCACATACAGCTAAAGCATTTGTTCCTTCTAAATGCTGGCATAATTCTTCGCATGGAGTTCCTTTGAACGCAAAGTTCATCATTGTGTTTTTGTAAACTTTGTAAACAACTCCAGCTTCTCTTAATTCCTTACGCATCTGAGTATCCTGCTCAACGCTGATGCCTTTGTAGTTTACTAAAACTACTGCTGCTGCACCTTTAATGCTGTTAGAAATCTCTTCTACTACAGGTTTTTTAAGTTCTACTTTTGCCATGAATCTGCACCTCCTTATTTTTTTAGGCTGCGCTGCTCAAAATTAAGAAAACCTCTTTATCAAAGACAAAGAGGTTTAAGTCAATCTCGTATTCCTTCAATCCTCATACCTTGCGGCTGTGAATCTCAGATTTAAGAAAAAACTCTTCCTCGGCAGGCGTTTTGAACCTTATGCCTTACGGCACCTGCTGTCTTCGGCAGCTATTCCTTTGATAACATAGCACAAGCGCAGGTACTTGTCAACTACTTTTTAAGAAATTTCCGGTTTTTCTGTACGGTCAAATCCAATTAGCTTATCGGTCTTGTCGTCCACTCCAATTCAACAAACTTTTACATTCAAATTTATCACTTCAGTCTTACTTCAAAATAACTTCAAAGTCAACTTCAATACCACTTCAAACAAACTTCAATTTACTTTGAAGTAATATGACTGAATATGTACACTTTTCCGCTATCTATACACTCCGGCCTGTTAGTTTAATAAATTTTACAATACAAAAAGATTGCACTCCTCCCTCTTCTCTTTTATAATAAATATGTAAAGGAGAAAATTGCATATGATGAATGAATTAGCCAGAGATTTATCTTATGCAAAAGAGAAAGTACAGTATGATACCCAGTGCAAACAGGTTTTAAGCCAAAAAGAAATCCTTGCCTGGATTCTACAGCGTACTGTAAAAGAATTTACAAACATGGCCGTATCTGACATTATTCCCTGCATTGAAGGAACTCCTGAAGTTTCTTCAATTCCAGTCAATCCAGGAGAAACCAATGCAGAGAAAATTTCCGGTATGCCAAACGAAGATAAGGTTCCTGATGAAGGAAGTATATACTATGATATCCGATTTTACGTATATGCGCCTGTAGACAGGGAAAAAATACGAATGATAATCAATGTGGAAGCGCAGAATTCTTTCTATCCAGGTTATGACATTGTAACCAGAGGCATCTTTTATGTTTCCCGGATGATTTCTGCACAGCTTGGTACAGAATGTTCCGATTCAGAGTATGATAACATCAAGAAAGTCTATTCCATATGGGTTTGCATGCATTCGCCCCAGAAAATAGGAAATGCCATCTCTCATTATCATATGGAAAAAGAAGATTTACTTCCAGGATTACCGGACATTCCAAAATCCTATGACAAGCTTTCCGTTATTATCATTGCTTTAAACGAAAGAGTATCCTCTGATGATAAGTTCATCAACATGATGAATACCCTGCTTTCCACACAGAAAACATATCAAGAGAAACGCTCTGCTCTGGAAAATACATACCATATTTCCATGAGCTATAATCTAGGAAAGGAGTTGGGCAAAATGGATCATGTCTTAGATGATGTCATAGAACAAAAGCTTGCCGAAGGACTTGCTGAAGGTCAAAATAAGGCCAAAAAAGAACTGATTACAAATCTCTTAAGACTGAAATCTCTCAGCGACCAGGAGATTCTGAAAGTTGCCTGTATTTCTCCTGAGGAATTACAGGCAATCAAAGATGAAATGACTGCTCCTGTATAATGAAATGAAAAAAGGATACTGCAAGAAATAGCATTCCGGAAGATTTCTATATTTCCGATATGCATTTCTTGCAATATCCTCTTTTTCTATATTTTTCTAATTTTTACAAGAATATATACTTCAGCACAAACAGCACTGCCAGCACATACATCAGCAAGCTGATTTTCTTCTCTTTTGCTTTTCCGGTCAGCAGATTCAGCACCACATAAGAAATAACTCCCATGGAGATACCTTCGGAAATGCTGTAGAAGAATGGCATTGCTCCAATACAGATATAACATGGCAGAGCCTCTGAAACATCCTCGAAGTCAATGTTGGTAACATTGGTCAGCATATAGAAACCAACCACAACCAGAGCCGGAGCTGTTGCAAAAGAAGGAATTGCAAGGAAAATCGGAGACAGGAACAAGGACAATCCAAAAAGAATTGCTGTTGTCACTGCTGTCAGACCTGTTCTTCCGCCTTCTGAAACACCAGATGCGCTTTCTACGAATGTCGTTGTAGTAGAAGTACCCATAACAGCGCCTACTGTTGTAGCTACTGCGTCAGCCAGTAAAGCGCCTTTGATATTCGGCAGCTTACCGTCTTTATCCAACATATTTGCTTTGGAAGATACACCAATCAAAGTGCCAATGGTATCAAACATATCTACAAATAAAAATGCAAAAATTACCACAATAAAGTTCAGTGAAAAAATACCGGAAAAATCCAGTTTTCCAAAAACAGGGGCAATACTTGGTACAGACAAACCATTGCTGAAGTCTGGAAGCAGTCCATAGAAGCCCAATTCCGGATTTGGCACATAGAGTCCGGCAAACTGGCAGATAATTCCCAGAATCCAGGTGATTAAAATACCCCAGAGAATATTTCCTTTTATCTGTTTGATTACCAGATATCCTGTCACCAGAATTCCAATAATAGCAAGAAGTACTGTGATTCCCACATCATTAAAAGAAGCTTCTACACCATTGACATTGTTATACTCTTCCACAGAAAACAACTGTAATAAAGTAGAACCGCCGATTACAATTTTAGCGTTCTGCAGACCTATAAATGCAATAAATAAACCAATTCCCACGCTCACTGCAGCCTTGAGGTTCTTCGGAATAGCATTAAAGATTGCCTCCCTTACGTTTGTCAGGGACAGAACAATAAATACAATACCTTCCACGAAAACCGCTGTCAGCGCTGTTTCCCAGGAATATCCCATACCAAGAACTACTGTATACGCAAAATACGCATTCAGACCCATTCCAGGCGCCAGGGCAAAAGGATAATTTGCAAACAAGGCCATCAGCAAAGTACCTACTAAAGCAGCCAATGCTGTTGCTGTAAACACAGCCCCCTGATCCATTCCTGCTTCAGCCATGATGCTTGGATTTACTGCCAGAATATAAGCCATGGTCATAAACGTAGTAATACCGGCCAGCACTTCTGTTTTCACATCTGTGCCATTCTGACGCAGTTTGAACATCTTTTCCAACATTTTTGTCTCCTCCGTTTTCATTTGTTGTAAAATAACAGATTCTATTGTACTCAATTCCGTTGTGTTTTACAAGCTATTTCTACCTTGTTTTTCTTTTTAGTCATTTTTCCCATATATTGTTGCCCTCACCGCTCCTTTATGCTACCATCAAAAGCACATGATATACCATGTTACAAACATAAACAATTGTAAGAAAGGATTTTCAACTATGAACAAAACGCGTATTCGTGACTACGGAATCCAAATGGGAACCTTCCCCTGTGGCCCCCGCAATGCTATTACGGATGTAGCCGGTGTAACAGTTGGACACTGTACCATTGACACACCGGACTCCAAAACCGGCGTGACTGTCATTCTGCCCTCTCAGGAAAATATATTTCAGAAAAAACTCATAGCTTCCAGTTATGTTTTAAATGGTTTTGGCAAATCTACCGGACTGCTGCAAATAAACGAACTGGGAAGCCTGGAATCTCCTATCGCCCTTACCAACACCTTAAATGTAGGTCTGGTACAGGAAGGACTGGTGGACTATATGGTATCCAGATGTGAACAAGAACAGGTTCCCATCCACTCTTTTAATCCAGTCGTAGGAGAATGTAATGACTGCCACCTTAACAACATCAAAAAAAGAGCTGTGAAGCCCTCTCATGTCCTGCAAGCTATAGAAACTGCTTCCCAGGATTTTTCCCAAGGAGATGTAGGCGCCGGAAAAGGCACTATTTGTTTTGGTTTCAAAGGAGGTATTGGTTCTTCTTCCAGAAAGTTGAAAATTGGTGATACCTGGTATACTGTAGGTATTTTAGTTCAGTCTAATTTCGGAAGAACCAGAGATTTGGAAATCAATGGTTTTCCTCTTGGCGAAAAAGTCTATAAAGAAATCGAAGCCGCATCCCAGGACAAAGGTTCTATTATGTCTGTTTTAGCCACAGACCTGCCCCTTTCCAGCCGCCAGCTCCACCGGATTTTAAAACGTCTTGGTATTGGTCTTGGCAGAACAGGTTCCCGGGTGGGACATGGAAGCGGAGATGTGATGCTTGGCTTTTCCACAGCAAACGTATTAGAATCTGATAATGATTTTCAAACCTGCTCCTTCTTAAACGAAAGCAACATGGACCTGGCATTCCGGGCTGCCATTGAATCTGAGGAGGAAGCTGTATTAAACTCCATGGTAGCTGCAGATACAGTAAAAGGCTATACGGGCGAAACCCGTTATGGACTTCGCCCGTATCTGGAAAGATATATACAGGAAATTATTTAATTGCGCCTTCAACCATACCATTCATAATCTGCTTCTGTCCAATAAGGAACACAATAATCATAGGAATAATAGCCAGAAGCGCTGCTGTCAGGATTAAATCCCACTGTTTTACATAGGAACCTACAAAAGCCTGTACAGCTACCGGAAGGGTTTTTACCTTACCATTCTGTCCCAGCATCAGAGATGGAAGCAGATAGTCATTCCAAATCCACATACCATTTAAAATCGTAACAGTCATAATAACTGGTTTCAGTAACGGGAAAATAATGCGGAAGAACACCCCTTCCGGAGCGCATCCGTCAATACTTGCAGCTTCTTCCAGTTCATATGGAATATTTTTAATGAAACCAGTCAGAATAAACACTGTCATAGCGCCGCCAAATCCGCAGTATGCAAAAACAATTCCAGGAATGGACTGCAACATGGAAATTCCAACAAAGTCTCCTACATCGCGGAAGGTAGAAATCAGAGGAAGCATAACTACCTGAAAAGGAATAATCATAGATGCAATAAAAACCATGTAAATCGCAGTAGACCATCTTGTTTTATTTCTGCAGATAACCCAGGCCGCCATACTTCCAAAAAGCGCCAGAAGTGCCAGAGAAACTACAGTAATAATGAAAGAGGTGCCAAATGCATGCCAATAGTTAAAATTTGAATTATTAATAACATTGGACAGATTGGATAACAACTGAGAAAAACTCATTCCTTCAAATGCCACTGGATTTGCAACAATACCATTTGCATTTTTAAAAGCATTCATAACAACCAGATAGAAGGGGAAGAGGGTATACATAGCCACCAGAATTCCTACAATGGCAAGAACTACGGTAATTACTTTTTTCTTTTTCATTACATTTCAACCTCCTTCTTATTGGAAATACGAACCTGAATCAATGATACACAGGCAAGTATAATAAAGAAAAATACTGCTTTTGCCTGTCCAAGCGCATAACTGTTCTTAGAAATCGCGGTATTATAAATATTAAGCGCCAGCATCTGTGTACCATTGGTCAGATACTGTCCCATGAAATCTGCCACAGAGCCAGTACCGTTGGTCAAAGCCATATTGACATCAAACTGCTTAAATGCAGAAGTCAGAGTCAGGAAGGTACAAATCGTGATAGTAGAAGCAATCATAGGAATTTTAATCTTAAACAAAGTGGCAATTCTGCTGGCTCCGTCAATCTGAGATGCTTCCAGAACATCTTTGGGAACCTGCGTAAGACCAGTGATATAAATCAGCATAATATAACCGGCATATTGCCATACATATACAATAATAATTGCCATAAAAGCTGTTTTTGTTGTAGAAAGCACAGAGTTCTGATTTCCTGTTAATTTCATGGTAATCTGGGTCAGAACATTATTAAATACAAACTGCCAGATATAACCAAGTACAATACCTCCAATGAGGTTTGGCAGGAAATAGGACGCGCGGAAAAAACCAATTCCTTTCAGCTTTGATGTACAAAGCAGCGCCAGAAGGAAACCAACCAGGTTTACCAGAATCATATTAAATACTACAAAAAGTATGGTAATCAAGGTAGACCACACAAACCCTGGCTCTTTGAACATGCTCACATAATTGCTGATGCCGACAAATTCTGTAAATTCAATTCCATTCCAGTTCGTCATAGAATAAAAAAATCCAAGCACCAACGGAATAATAACTGTCACACCAAAAGTAAATAACAGTGGAAATAAAAACAACACATTAATGATTTTACGGTGATGTTTTGTTGTTGGGAAAAAATAGCATCCAGCCATAACAGCTAACGCCCCAAGAATCAACATAGCTCCTCTAAATGTCATTTCGCTTCCCATAAAATCCAGTACCAAAGCACTGGCTAACAATGCAATTCCACCAATCAAAAGAATCAGTGAAATCCCCTTTCTTCCGGCAGTATTTTCATTTTGCATATACTTGCTCCTCCTTTCACAAACCTTACGAAAGAATTTAAGCGGACAACGGTCATAAACCGTACCCGCCTGAATTCCATGATGCTGTATCGTTTAGTTTGCGTATGCACTCTGAATAACCTGTGATAAAGTTTTTACGAAACCGTCTTTGTCCAGGTTTCCTGCTGCAAAATCACTAAATACCTGTCCTGTGTAGTTCTGAGCAAGTCCCTCTTTCATGTACAGCCAGTGCCATGCAGATGTTTTGTCTGCTGCCTGCCAGTCTGCAATAGTCTGTGCAAATGGGTCATTTGCAAGATATTTACAGGATTTGAAAGGGCTGATAAATCCAGCTTCTTCTACCAGAATCTGCTGTGCTGAGTCTTCTGAACACCACTGTAAGAAGGCTTTCGCTTCTTCTACATTTCCTTCATTATAAATAGACCACCAGGAAGGAGAGTTTGTTAAAATCGTATCCTGTCCATCTTCAAATGCATATGGAACCATACCTACTTCAAAGTTCCCTGCTGCTTTATAAGCATCTTTGTCTGCATCTGTCATAGTAGCGCCAATCCAGGAGCCCTGTGTAACAAATGCATATTTTCCAGAAGCAAAGTTCAAAATCTGCTGATCATAAGTACCGGATACCAAAAGCGCCGGGTCAGAATATTCATTGAACAGCGCAATCATATCTGCAAAGTTTGTAAGACGCTCTTCATCAACCTTTCCTCCATCCATTAACATGTCAATATAGGTAGTATCATCACGTTTCAGACCAGAATCAAGGTAAGTTCCAAAAATGTGGTTACCGGTTGACCAGTAAAGATTGGCTGCCTCTGCACAGTAACCCACAACTGCAGTCAGACCTAATTCATCTTTTTTAGCATCTAATGTTTCAAAAGCTTTTTTCATTGCCTCTGGACTTGTAATGGATGCCGGATCAACACCTGCTTTTTTCAGGATATCAGCATTATAGGTAAGTCCAACTGCTTCTACTGTATATGGAAAACCAATGGTTCCATATTCTTCATCAACGTAGGCCGCGTCCGTATCTGCCACCCACGCTTCGTCAGACATGTCCACTAATTTGCCTTCCCAGTTTTCAAAATCAGGAATCGCGCCATTTACAAAAATGTCCGGCATGTTATTTGCCTGATAATAGCCTTTCAGAGTACCCTGGATATCAACACCACCACCCATGGATTCGATTTCTACAGTAACGCCTGTCTCTTCTTTGTACAGTTCTGCCAGCTTCTTTAACTGTTTATCTACCTCAATTTTACCATTTACCAGACGGAGGGTTTTACCATCTGACTTGCCTTCTGTTTTCGCACTGTCTTTTTCTGAAGAACCGCCATCAGAGGAACCTCCGCAGGCTGCCAGTGAAAATGCCATTGTTCCTGTTAGTAAAAGTGCTAAAAGTTTTTTCATAATTTTACCCTTCCTTTCTCTTTTATCTCGTCCCCGGAGATGTTTTCTGGTATTCATTATAAGAAAAAACCATTTTTCTTCATATAAATTATCTGATATGCACAATAAGAAATTTCTGACCTGTCTTGCCCTGCTACTTCTCAGAATTTTTAAATTGCTCCGGCGTCATAGAATATTGCTTTTTAAATGTTTGTATAAAGTAAGAAACATCATTATAGCCCACACAACAAGCCACATCCCCGATTTTTAACTCACTTTCCTTTAACAGCTCCGCCGCTTTCTTCATACGCAGTTCTTTGAGATACTTAGAAAATGTCATTCCCGTTTCTGACTTAAACAATCTGCTTAAATAACTGGGATTCACAAAATATTTATGCGCGGCCAGTTCATTCACAGTAATGTCATATTGATAATTCCATTCCAGATATTGCAACAGGTCTTTAACAATCGATGACTTCTGTTCCGGTTCTTCTGATACATGAAGAATAAGTTCTTTCATATACTCTTTTAATTCTTCCATAGAATAAAAACTATATAAATCTGTCTTAAAGTTAAACAACAGATAGGAACTTTTATTCTCCTCTGTATTATTTTTCTTCTTTTTCATGCTATATACTTTATTAATAACATTCATAAGTTGGATAAGTGATGTAAAAAGAGAATAGATACTAATATCTCTGCTATTTTCACACCGTTTTAAAAAATTCAGCGTTAATTGTACTGCTCCTGAACTTTTGTTTTCCATAAGACTCTTTTCCAGTTCCCTCTCCTCTGCCTGAGAAAAAAGCTGTACCACATTCACTTCTGCCTCATAATAATAAATTTGATTTTCAGGATATAAAAGCCTTTGATTGATAGCATATACAGCCTCTCTGTATGCCTTTGCAGTCTCCTTCACACATTCTGCTGTTGCTTCATGACACTGGCTTATGCCGGCATGACATCTTGTCCCTGCTTTGTTCCAACACTCTACCAGTTTTTTTCTAAGAAGAGCTTCTGGAAAATGATTTTCCTCTTCCGCCTCCATAACCAAAATAAACTCATTCTTAGGATAAAAATATGCAATACAAATTTTTGATTCTCTTCCAAAAATCTCCTGAAGCTTCTGGATTTCTTCTTTTGAAATCTGTTTTCTCTCACTTTGAACAGTCAGAAGATACCAGGAGCCATGTTTTATCTTTTCAAAAAAATCCTGTAATATTTCATTTGCAACTACTTCGTTTTCCAGAATATGAGAGAAATTCATAAATTGTCCTCTTCTGGCTACAATCTGGTTTTCAATCTTCTGTTTTATTTTTTTTCGTTCTTCCTTCACTCTTTGGATAGCTTTCTCCAATTCTTCTCTTTTCACAGGTTTTGTCAGATAATCCTTCACACCATAGCGAAGAGCGCTTGTCGCGTAACCAAAATCAGCATATCCGCTTTCAATAATAACGCTAACATCCGGAAATCTTGCCTGGATGTTCTTTGCAACCTCCAGCCCGTCCATATCCGGCATCCTGATATCGGTTACTACTAAATCTGCTCCCCCTGCTTCTAAAAGTTCCATGACCTCTGTTCCGTCTTCTGCTTCGCAAAGTTCGATTTCTTCCTCTAATTGTCCAATGCTTTTTACTAAAGCTTTTCTGGCAAAATATTCATCGTCCGCAACAATAATACGCATACTACACCTCTCCCTTTTCTCCAAACGGCAATTCCCGTATTTTCAGATACACTCTGGTAAAATTACCAGGTTCGCTCTCCAAGTGTACTCCACAATCTTCTCCATAATAGTTTTTAATTCTGGCATTTACATTACGGATGCCAATTCCTGCTGCTGTTTCAAATCCTCGCTCTCCAGCCAGCGCTTCATTTATTTTTTTTACTTTATTTTCTTCAATTCCTGCTCCGTTATCTTCTATCACAATAATGATGTTGCTTTCATCCCGATAGCTGTGAATACGCAAAATATTCTTTTTCCTCTTTTCTGCAAAACCATATTTATAAGAATTCTCTACAATGGGCTGCAAAATAAATTTAAGCACCTTACACTCCATCAGCTCTTCTTCTACCAGAATTTCAACAAAAAAGCGTTCCGGAAAGCGAATCTTCTGGATTCCCATATAATTCTCTGTCTGTGTAAGTTCCTCCCGCAAGGTTACAATCTCCCGCCCATCAATATTATAACGGAACATATCTGACAATCCTGAGGCAATCTCCGGTATATAATCAACCTCCTGCAGTTGGGCAATAGAACTGATGGTATTTAATGCGTTATACAAAAAATGCGGATTAATCTGAAACTGCAGCATTTTTAACTCTGTCTGTTTCTGATTCAATTTAAGAATATAGTCCTTAATAATATTGTCATTAATACGTTTCGCCATAGCATTATAGCTGTCAATCATCTGCGCAATTTCTTCCGTAGCCTTTGTCTCTCTCCTTGAAAACCAAGCAATTTCTTTTCCTTCTTCTGACACGTCCGCAACCTTTCCCATAAATTGGGATAATTCCCGTACCGGACTGCTCACATTTTTTGCCAGCACATAACTGCCTGTAATGGTAATAAAAATCACACCAACCAATATAAGCACCAAAACTGACATATTACTTAAAATACGTCCTGCCAGTTTCGCCACTGGCATATACTGCAAAAAATACCATCCTGTATCTTTGTTTTGTTCCACCGAAATCACACAAACTCTTCCATGCACTTTTACAATTTTATCTTTTTCTCCTGATTCAATTATATTTTTGCTCTCTTTTATGAGTCTTTGATGATTCTCTTTTTTCTGATTTTCCTCAGAATCAAACAGCATCTGTTTTTCAGATAAAATCATAAAAGAAAAACTCTGATTCATCTTTGCAGACGTATACCATTGATTCCTCAGCTTGTCAAAATCTAAATCCAGATAAATCACTGCAATGGGTTCATCCTGCGCTACATTCCAGATAGGACTTACCATAGAAACCACGTAATGCTCTACCATATTAACCGTTGCCTTATGTATGGGACTGAAATATCCCGCTTTCTTCTTTTCCCATCCCTTTTCCTGTGTCAGCAACACATTCATCCGTTTAATATAGCCATTTTCTATTTCCTCTACACTTTTGTAAATTCTCCCGTCATTAGTCACAATAACTGCACGCAGTACATCCCTTCCCATGTCCGCCAGAAGCGTCAGAGATTTCTCTAAATCCTTCTCTGTCTTTTTCTGTCCCTCCGGGTCAATGTCACTATCATCGCTGCACAATAGATTTCGGATTTTATCATCCGAAAAATGAAGATATCGAAACGAACTGGTGGTGTCTACAACGCGGTCAATATCCATACTCAACTGTCTATTATAGCTTCTCATGTGCCCCAGTTCTATATCCACTTCCTGCCTGTAACTTTGCAGAAAAAAAATAGCAAATGCCAGAAAAGAGCATGCAAACAGCATACCAACTCCTGACAGCACTTTCTGCTGAATTGTTCTCACTGATTTTGCCTTTTTCATTGCCGCTTCTCCTTTGCTTCCAGATATAGCTCTTTATGCTTTTGCAAACTTTTTGTATATTTATCCAGATATTTTTCTATTTCTTCTGAATCAGCATCCGGCATTAATTCCTCAATGTCCATATCTCTTATGACACTGGTCTGCAAAGGAAGCCAGGACGCATCCATAACCGCATGACCACTTTCCAGCAGTTCATGCACCCGCGGCGCATATTTCGCACGATTTTGGCTGTTTTTCAAGCTGCTAAGTGAGCTTTCTTCATTTAGATACATCTGTAAATTTTCCGGCTGCATAAGAAATTCGATAAATTCTTCTGCCTCTTCCCTGTATTTACAGTCACTGGAAATCCCAATGCTGCTGTCTATCCACATGGTAACTAATTGCTGAGTACCTTCATCCACAGGAAAAGGAATAAGCTCCAGATTCATTTCCGGATTCATGTCCATAATATTTCTATATGCCCAGCTTCCCTGTATCATCATAAACGCTTCGCCTTCTGCAAACTTTGCAAGCGCTTCATTATAATTCAAGTCAGAGTATTCCTCTGTAGTATATTTATGCAAATCTATTAGTTTTTCCAGAGAACCTCTGCAAATAGCATCTTCTGTAAAAGACGTCCGGCCTTCTGCCACATCTGTCCAAAAGCTTTCAAAATTCCCTCTGGTTGCCCCTTCAATGCATTCCCAGTTCTGATAAATCGTCCAGCCTTCTTTATCTGCAAACAGAAATGGAATCTTCCCTCTCCTTAAAATTTCCTCAGAAACCTGACATAACTCCTCATAAGTTTCAGGAAGCCCTATTCCCTCTTCCTGAAACAATTCCCGATTTACATAGATTCCTTCAAAGCTCATGGCCAAAGGCATTTGATAAATATGGGAATTATACTGCAAATAAGGCAGATACTCTTCTTTTATTTGTTTTACACAGTCCATTTCATCTAAAGGCACAAGACAATTTCCCATGACATATTCAAAAGTTTCCACACTCTGTAAGCCGCCCAATTCCACTATATCCGGAAAATCCCCCTCAACAGCCGCGATTCTAAGAGCTGTATCAGCATTGGTATTCATATTTTGAAACACTTCAATTTCATCCTGTGATTTATTAAACTTATTGATTATCTTTTCTAAAGCTGCATAAGATTCCCTTTTTCTATTATAAAATTCAAGGCGTATCTTCTCTTTCTTATTACTTTCCTCTTGTTTCTTACAGGAAGAAAGTGAAAAACACCACAAAGCTGCAGTGGAAAAAATCAGCGCAGAATAGATAAACTTCTTCATATCGTCATCACCTCATATTTGTAAATATCATATAAATTATATCAGAAAACGATATCAAAACAAACCTGCACCTCTGACAATTTCCAGTTAAAAATAATATTGAACTTATTTTTTCTTCCCTCTATAATACATTTATAAACCACTTGGAGGTATGACTATGAAAACCTTAAAAGAAATGATGAACTTAATTGAACTTCCAGAAATTGTACAGACTGAATTACTTTCCATAGAATCTACATGCGCTCTCCAAAAAGAAGGCAATGAAAAACACATTGAAAATCTGTCAAATCCTTGTTTATGGGAAGCTTCTCAAAAATATTTGAAAGAATTTCTAAAGCCTGATGGCAACGGATTTAAAATGTTATTCTATATGCTGTCTGCTGCCTCTTATTCTTTTGAAAAATATAAGGAAAAAGGAATATCAGAGCAGATTTTCACAGATACCATGAAATGCTTTACACGCTTTGTCAAAGAACACAAAAGGAGCTATGGTAAATATGGATTTGACCGGGATTTCTGGACCGGAAGACAGCTTTCTTTACAGCTATTCCGGTTAGGAGAGCTAGAGTTTGAAACTATAATGGAAAATCAGGAAAAAATGGTGTCCATCCATATTCCCTCTGATGCCATTCTCACAGAATACAACTGCAAAAGCTCTCTGAAAATGGCCAAAGATTTTTTTGAAAAATATGCTGCAGAATATGCGAATGTTCCCTATATCTGCCATTCCTGGCTTTTAAGCCCAGCACTAAAGGAACTTCTCCCAGAAAGCTCCAACATCCTTAAATTTCAAAACTTATTTACTATCACTGAAACAAATAAAACCGCTGCTGACTTCATGATGTGGATATTTAAAAAGCCGGATATACCTGTAGAAAATTTACCGGAAGAAACCAGTTTACAGAGAAATGTCAAAGAATATTTAATGACAGGAGGGCAAATTGGTGAGGGGAAAGGGTATATAAAAATCTAGACCCACGATTTCCCTGGAAGCCAAATTGAGGAAAAATCTTTTCCAAATTTGCCTCCCGGGGAAGCTTTTTAGAAAGCAAAATCAGCCATAAAAAGTCTTTTATCATTTATAGCCTACTTTTTTCATCTTATTATAAGGTATTTTTATCAATATCTAGATTTCCACTTAGTTTTTTCCCGGTTCCTGTAGGCTAAGAAACAAAATTTTTCATTTCGCACTTATCTTATCTTGTTTTTAGTAGGCTAATAAATGAAGTCTTGTCATTTTCACTTATTTCATCCCAAATTTTGTAGGTAGGATATTCTAAAATTCTATATTCAACTGATTCAACCGATTTATAACAAAAAAACGATTGGATTTCTCCAACCGTCTTACATTGTACCTTCAAAACCACATATACAAAACTTCAAACCTTCCAACTCTGCCACTGTGACGCTCTGCGTTTTGAAGCGGTCACTCATAAGCCTTCAGCTTACTTCGTGTCCTTTGCTCCGCAAATGCCTTCCGGTACTCATCCGCATCTGTGAATGCAAGCATTCCCATCTGCTCCTGATTCCCGTCAGCCGCTTCCGTCACTTTTGGTCAAGCCCTCGACCGATTAGTAGCAGTCAGCTCCATACATTGCTGCACTTCCACCTCTGCCCTATCTACCTCGTCGTCTTCAAGGGGTCTTACTTCTTTCGAATGGGATATCTCATCTTGAGGGGGGCTTCACGCTTAGATGCCTTCAGCGTTTATCCCTTCCGGGCTTGGCTACTCGGCCATAGCTCTTGGCAGAACAGCCGATACACCAGCGGCCCGTCCATCCCGGTCCTCTCGTACTAAGGACAGCTCCTCTCAGATATCCTACGCCCACGCCGGATAGGGACCGAACTGTCTCACGACGTTCTGAACCCAGCTCGCGTACCGCTTTAATGGGCGAACAGCCCAACCCTTGGGACCTACTACAGCCCCAGGATGCGATGAGCCGACATCGAGGTGCCAAACCACTCCGTCGATGTGAACTCTTGGGAGTGATAAGCCTGTTATCCCCAGGGTAGCTTTTATCCGTTGAGCGATGGCATTCCCACTTAATACCACCGGATCACTAAGCCCTACTTTCGTACCTGCTCCACCCGTCGGTGTCGCAGTCAAGCTCCCTTCTGCCTTTGCACTCTTCGAATGGTTTCCGACCATTCTGAGGGAACCTTTGGGCGCCTCCGATACCCTTTCGGAGGCGACCGCCCCAGTCAAACTCCCCGCCTGGCATTGTCCCACCGCCGGGTCACGGCGGCTGGTTAGAAACCCAATATCACAAGGGTGGTATCCCAACAGTGACTCCCTTACAACTGGCGTTATAAGTTCTCAGTCTCCCACCTATCCTGTACATGCAATACCGAGTCCCAGTACCAAACTGGAGTAAAGCTCCATGGGGTCTTTCCGTCCTGGCGCAGGTAACCAGCATCTTCACTGGTACTTCAATTTCACCGGATGCATTGTCGAGACAGCGCTCAAATCATTACGCCTTTCGTGCGGGTCGGAACTTACCCGACAAGGAATTTCGCTACCTTAGGACCGTTATAGTTACGGCCGCCGTTTACTGGGGCTTAAATTCAAAGCTTCGACTTGCGTCTAACCTCTCCTCTTAACCTTCCAGCACCGGGCAGGCGTCAGCCCATATACCTCACCTTTCGGTTTCGCATAGACCTGTGTTTTTGCTAAACAGTTGCTTGAGCCTTTTCTCTGCGGCCACATCTCTGTGGCACCCCTTCTCCCGAAGTTACGGGGTCATTTTGCCGAGTTCCTTAACAATGCTTCTTCCGTCGGCCTTAGGATTCTCTCCTCATCCACCTGTGTCGGTTTACGGTACGGGTACAGTATAAACAATAGCGGCTTTTCTTGACGCCTGGCTCACACACTTCCCTACTTTCGTTCGGTCCGCGTCGCGTCTTCCCATTGCCACACGGATTTGCCTATGTGTCTCCTACCCCGCTTGCACCGCGGCTTTCCGTTCCGCGGCTCGTGCTCTCCATACGTGTCCCCACAGTTCTGTTATACCGCAGTACAGGAATCTCCACCTGTTGTCCATCGGCTACGTCTCTCGTCCTCGCCTTAGGCCCCGACTTACCCAGGGCAGATCAGCTTTACCCTGGAAACCTTGGATATTCGGCCATAAGGATTCTCACCTTATTCTCGCTACTCATTCCGGCATTCTCTCTTCCATAAAGTCCACAGCTCCTTCCGGTACTGCTTCTTCCCTTATGCAATGCTCCTCTACCAATCACTTGCGTGATTCCTCAGCTTCGGTGTCGTGTTTCAGCCCCGGACATTTTCGGCGCAGGACCTCTCGACCAGTGAGCTATTACGCACTCTTTGAATGTATGGCTGCTTCTGAGCCAACATCCTGGTTGTCTTCGAAATCCCACATCCTTTTCCACTTAACACGCACTTTGGGACCTTAGCTGGAGGTCTGGGCTCTTTCCCTTTTGACTATCCAACTTATCTCGTATAGTCTGACTCCCGGTAAGCAA